>Ga0075520_1001805_pt1 | contig 10479 bp, 8 predicted proteins | sample NGEPerB_FD_75100 | JGI IMG/M metagenome (GOLD analysis project Ga0075520, IMG submission 75100) | Arctic peat soil microbial communities from the Barrow Environmental Observatory site, Barrow, Alaska, USA - NGEE PermafrostAB12-B | ecosystem: Environmental > Terrestrial > Soil > Wetlands > Peat ...
AAAGGCGATCACCGGCAGATGGCTGGTGGCCGGTTCGGATTTCAGCCGGGCAATAACCCCGCAGACATCGCCGGGCGTAGCGAGGTCAACAAACAGCAGCAGCGGGGTTTCGCGCTTGGCGGAAGCCGCGAGCCGGGCGGCGTTGTTGACGGCCAGCACGCGATAATTCAAATCCTGCAGCCGGTTCACCAACTGGCTGCCGGGCATGAGGCGTTCGTAAAAAACCATCGCAAGCGGTTCCGTCATGTGCCAAGGTTGGCTGGTGGCGGTGGAAATTGCAAAACTGTTTTCCGCCTGCGTCTCACAATTTTTTTACAAACTTTTCACCCCGGCCTGACAACTTCTCCGCGCCATCGGGCAGAGTGGAGGCATGAAGAAAATCATGCTCATCCTCGGTCTGGCGACAGCTTGCCTGGCAAACTTGTTCGCCGGAGAAACCCTGCAACTGAAACTCGTGCCTGACCGCGAGGTCGTGCTGAAAGGCTCGCCGCAGGAGGTCGTCGTGAAGATTGACCTCTCGGCCATCGCCGGAAAGAAAAAAACGCGGCGCACGCCGTTGAATCTCGCCGTCGTGCTGGACAAGTCCGGTTCGATGACCGGCGCGAAGCTGGAAAAAACCAAGCAGGCGGCGATGCAACTGGTAGATCGCCTCGCGCCGAACGACATTTTTTCGCTGGTCATTTTTAGCGACCACGCCGAGGTGCTGGTGTCCGCGCAGAAGATCGAGGACAAGGATGCGTTGATGGAAAAGATTCAAAGCATCCGGGCCGACGGCAGCACGGCGCTTTATTCGGGCGTGAAGCTGGGCGCGGACCAGATTAAAGAATACCTTTCGAGCAAACGCATCAACCGCGTCATCCTGCTCTCGGACGGATTGGCGAACGTCGGGCCGAGTTCACCGCGCGAACTGCGTCGGCTCGGCAGCCAGTTGGCTGAACGCGGCATTTCCGTCACGACGATCGGCGTGGGCGATGATTACAACGAGGACTTGATGGCGGCGTTGGCCGAGGCGAGCGACGCAAATTATTATTACGTCAAGGACACGGAAAAACTGCCGGAGATTTTTGCGAAGGAGCTTGGCGAGATGCTGGCGGTCGCCGCGCGTGATGTGCGGATTGAAATCATTTGTCCCGACGGCATGAGGCCGCTTGGCTTCATCGGACGCGCGGAGCGATTTGAAAATCAAAAGGCCAGCGTGAACTTGAGCCAGTTCACGACGGGACAAAACCGTTATCTTCTGTTGCGCTGTCTCGTGAATGGCGGCAAGCCGGAAGTCGCGCGCGTCAAAGTCAATTACACCGACGAACTCAACGGCGGCACGGTTCAAGTCGCGGATGATGTGGTGAAAATCCGCTTCACGGAAGACCGGGACGCCGCTGACAAATCGGTGAACGGCGCGGTTGTCGCGGAAAAGGAAATCATGCTCACCGCCGTCGCCAAGGACGAGGCGATGGCGCAGGCGGATGCGGGAAATTACAAGCAGGCGGCGGTGATTCTCGCCAATCAGGCGGCCATGCTCAATCGCGCTTATGCTGATGCGCCTGCGTCGGTTCAAATCCAAATCCGGGCGGAGAAAAACAATCTGCATACGTTCGGCGGCCAGCTTGAGAACGGCCAGTATGATTCCGCTTCGCGCAAGGTGATGCAGTCGCAGTCTTACAACAGCCGCAATTCAAAGTGACCCGCTCAATCAAACAAAAACCAGCATCTATCATGAAAACAAAATTTGTTTTGCTGCTTGCGCTGTTACTGGCGGCGACTTCTCCGGCGTTGGCCCAGACCGCACCGCCGCCCCAAATCAGCCTGTCCGGTTCGGCGGAAGTGAAAGTTGCGCCGGATGAAATCATGTTGAACGTCGCCGTGGAAACACGGAGCGAAACACTCGAACCCGCCCGGCTGGAAAACGATCAGAAAATCGCGGCGGCACTGGCCTTTCTCAAGCAAAGCAAAATCAAAGACAAAGAGGTTCAGACGGATTACATCAACATCCAGCCGGATTACAATTACAACAACAGTTTCAGTGCGTCCCATGTGAAGCCGGTGGCTTATATCGTCCGCAAGAACATTGAAATCCGGCTGACCGATGTTGCCAATTTTCAGAACATCCTCACCGGTCTGCTGACGAATGGTGTGAATTATGTGAACGGCGTTGATTTCCGCACCACGCAACTGCGGAAATACCGCGACCAGGCGCGGGCGATGGCCATTCACGCCGCGAAAGAAAAAGCCGCAGCGCTCACCTCTGAACTTGGTGCGAAGCTCGGCAAAGTCATCAGTATCAGCGCCTACGACAACGGTGGCTATTACAACAACAATTGGGGCATGAACCGTGGATTTAACGGCTACAACAACGCCGTCCAAAATGTCGCTGGCGTCGGCGGGGCTTCCGACCTTGCGGAAGACACCTTCGCCGCCGGCCAGATCAGCGTCTCCGCCACGGTGAATGTTTCATTCCTGATCGAATGAGCTTGGTTATGAACGCGGACTTGGGATATTGCGTGAAGAAAGCCTATGAAAAAAGTCGCGCTGGTTTTTGTGGTCGCCGTCCTGCTGCCGAGCCTCGTGTTCGCGTGGCTGGCTGTGCGCTCGCTGCGCGACCAGCAGTTCCTGCTCGAACGCCAGCAGTCGCTCCTGTGCCAGCATGTGACCGATGCGCTCGCACAAAACATCTCCGATAACCTCGCGCAACGACAGCAGGAATTCAGCGCGCAAGTTGAAAGTCTGGTCGGCGATCAAGACGCGCGCACAGTTGGCGCCCAATTCGACGTTCAAATCCGCCAGCACTGGCCGCTGGCCGAGGTGGGTTTCTGCGTCACGCGTTCGGGAAAAATTCTTTCGCCATCAGCCAATGCGCGCGACGAGGCGAAAATTTTTTATTCGGACAACGGCGCGTTTCTCGGCAATCGCGAAACCGCCGAGGTCTATGGCAACGTGAATTCTACCGTGAACAATTCGCCGGACTACGCAACCAGCAGCAGCGGCGGAAACAGCGGACGACGCGGGTATGGGTTCAACAGTTTTGGCGGCAGCCAAAAGCAGATGCCTCAATCATTGGCTTTGGCGAACACCGCCGCCGCCGCGCTGGCGAAAGAGAAAATGGAACTCGACAGCGCCGCCAAAAAGATGAGCGTGAGCGAGGATAAAATTCAATCTGACCAGCCGGTGCAAATGGCCGTCAACGGCGCGGTTAGTCAGCAGCCGGCGCAAAATATCGCCAACTACAAGGCGCAATCGCGCAAGGTCACGCCGCAGAACGAGGCCTACCAGGTGCTCAAGGACACGGCGGACGATGAGCAAAAAAATCTCTCCCGCGTGATTCCCGCCGAAGGCGAGTTCAGCCAGCTCATCGGCGACGGCACGGACGGGATGCTTGCGCGCTTTCTTCAAAACAAGCTCAAGCTCATGTTCTGGCATCGCCTCAACCGCGAACCGGATCTGATTTTCGGCGCGCAACTGAACCTGTCGCGCGTCGTGGACGGCCTGCGCGAACTCGTGCAGGCCGACCCGGAATTGCGCGATGAGATTTGCGTCGCGCTGCTCGACGACAACGCGAAGCCGGTTGTGATCTCGCGTGAAAAGTTTCAAGCGAATTGGAAACGCCCGTTCGTCGCCACGGAAATCGGCGATGCGCTGCCGCATTGGGAGGTCGTCGCGTATATAGTCAATCCCGCGCAACTAACACAGGCCGCGCACACGGCCAGGCTCACGCTCGGCCTGCTCATCGCCGTGCTGGTGCTGGCCATCGGCGTCGGAAGCTGGCTCATCGTCAGCAACTTGAATTCCGAACTGAAACTCGCGCGGCAGAAAACCGATTTTGTCAGCAATGTCTCGCACGAATTGAAAACGCCGCTCACGTCCATCCGCATGTTTTCCGAATTGCTCGCCGAAGGCCGCGTCACGGATGCGACGAAGCAACGCTCCTACTTGAACATTATCACCGCCGAGGCCGCGCGCCTCACGCGGCTCATCAACAACGTCCTCGATTTCTCGCGCATGGAGAGCGGCGAAAAGAAATACAACTTCCAGCCGTGCGACTTGACGGAGGTTGTCCGCACCACGGCGGAAACTTTTCGTCCGCATCTCGAAGCCAGCGGATTCAAGTTCGATTGCGAGTTGCCCGGCGCACCGATTGCCGTGCGCGGCGATGCCGATGCGCTCGCGCAGATCATCGTTAATTTACTGTCAAACGCGGAAAAGTATTCCAACGGCGGCAAAGAAATCACTCTGCAACTCGCACAGAAGCAATCGCCGTTGCCGCATGCGGAGATCAAAGTGCTGGATCGTGGCGTGGGAATTCCTCGCGGCAGCGAGGAAAAAGTGTTTGAGAAATTTTATCGCGCGCACGATTTGTTGAGCAGCGGCGTTCAAGGTTCCGGGCTGGGATTGACCATCGCCCGCCAGATCGCCCGCGCCCACGGCGGCGATGTGGTTTACGAACCGCGCGAAGGCGGCGGAAGCTGCTTCGTTTTGCGTTTGCCGATTAAACCAATTTGAGACGAGAATGAACTCCAACGAAAAGAAACTTGACGCTAATTTCGCGAATTGCCGCGAATGGGTTTCGCTGGTTTTGAATTCGCGTCAATTCGCGCAATTCGCGTCGTTGTATTTGCGATTTCTTCCATGAAAACTAAAATTTTAATCGTCGAGGATGACCCGCACATTTTGCTGGGGCTGGAGGAAGTCTTGAAAAGCGAAGGCTACGAAACCGCCTCGTGCAATCGCGGCGATGAAGCCGTTGCCGCCGTCGCCAAGTTTCAGCCGGCGCTCATTGTGCTCGACGTGATGCTGCCCGGCGCGAGCGGCTACGACATCTGCAAACAACTCCGCGCAAAAAAGTTCGCCTCACCGATTCTCATGCTCACCGACAAGGGTCAGGAGATTGACAAGGTCGTCGGCCTCGACCTCGGCGCGGATGATTATGTGACGAAACCCTTCGGCGTGCGCGAATTGCTCGCGCGCATCCAGGCCCTGCTGCGCCGGAGCGGAAGTTCCGCCTCCCATCATGAAGCGGACGAACGTCCGTTCAAAATCGGCGAGGCGACGATTGACCCGAAAACATTTCAGGTGAAACGCGGCAATGCGGCGGAAGAACTCACGGCCAAGGAATTGAAGCTGCTCCAGGTTTTTCACGCGCCCGCGGGCGAAGTTTTGTCGCGCGACAAATTGCTGAACGAAGTCTGGGGCTACAATTATTACGGCACGACGCGGACGCTGGATCAGGTCATCGTGCAGCTCCGCAAAAAACTTGGCGACCACGGCGGCGAACCCAAACATCTGCTCACCATCCACGGCGTCGGCTACAAACTCATCGTTTAGAAATGGTGGCCGTCCGCAAGGACTGTCGCCGCCGCAACGGGCTGGACGCGATCAGCAAACTGCGGTCGCGCATCTTTTCCACGAGCACGAGCTTTTCGGCGAAGGGCAGCGCTGCGAGCCGCTTGCGCGACGCGCGTTTGCCCGCCAGAATTTTGTTCCTCAATTCGCTCATTCGTTGTCCTCGGTATATTTATGCTTGAACTGCTGCCATTTCGCAAGCAAGCCGTGCCGGGCGAGGATTTGGTCAAGTTTGTTTTCATCGAGGATTCCGCTTTCGATGAACTGCGCGATGCGGATTTTATCTTTTGCCCGCCCGATTTTTAACGCGATGGCGGTCAGATGCTCGGCCCGCATCACGCGCGTTTTGATTTCGTCCACGCTCGTCTCGACGGCTTCCGCCAATGCCTCTTCGTCCAACGCATCGGCGGGCGGCAGAAACTGCACCTGCCAGCCTTCGATGACGATGTATTCGTTTTCCGGCTGGTGGCCGCGCGTCTTGAGATAACTGTAAATCGGTTCAAGCGAAACGAGCGGACTGCCGGGGACATTTTTCAGCGAGACAAAAATATCAATGTCGAAAGTCGCCGTCGGTTCGAGATAAAACGTCGCGCCGATCGCCCCGCCGATGGCATATTGGCCGATGATGCCGTCGGCCTGCATTTGATTCACGACTTTTAATGTGGCTTTCATGCGCGGCTTTCAGGATAGCGGAACAAAAGATTCAACGCCGCTCAATTCAAAGGTTCTGTATATCTGCGACTATCGCAGCGGCTTCGACTGGAGTTAACCCAGCCATACGGTTGACCGTTGCAACTCCCATCTCATTCAAAAACTGTGAACGCGCAAGTCGAACTTGGGGTCGCGTAAGGATTGCGAATGCTTGTGCGTTCGAATGCAACGCAGCATGAGTTAACACACAAGCCGCCATTGCGCGGGTTAAAGAAACGTAGAATAACCGACGATGCTCGATGAGAAGTCCCGGTGCTTGAAGATTCCGAAAGCTCGGCAGAATTCCCTGCTCAACAGACGGAATGAATACAACTTTGCCACTTAATCCTTTGGCACCATGCATTGTTAGAATCCTGATGCGCTGTGCTGCGGGTTGTGGATTGGCAATATTGAGTGGCTCCAGTCGAGTGTTTACTATGTTGAGCACTGATTCGCGGTCACTTTCCGTTCCGGCTCTAAGAAGTAGCAACAGTTCGTTAAGAGTCATTTGCGGCGGCAACCCGCCGACAAGTGCGTTCCATGTAGTTTGAAATGTCAGAGCATTGCCGGGAGACGTGAATATGACTTGTGTGACAGACGCCAAAATATCTGCGGAGCGCGCAGCTAAAGTGTCAGTCAATGCCCACCCTGCGAGTTGTTGGACAAGATTTGTGATATTTGCAACGACAGTCCGTGGCCTCCCTGTCAGCCAATGAGGTGTTGCCTGTGCGTGGAATAGCGCTCGATAATTTTGATTATTCGCAACGCACAAATCACCAAGACGCTTTACCGTTTCAGGCCCAACACCGGAAGATAAACTAACCAGGCTTGTATATGCTGGATAATCATCAGTGTTCTCTTCTCGCTCTTCAATTAGTCGTAAAAGACACAGAACGCCACGTATCGATGGATCATCTGCAAGTCCACCATCAACTGGCTCGTCAAAAGGGATTCCAAGGTTGCCGAGTTCTCTTGAAATTATTTCAAGTTGAATGCGACGATTAGAAATCAGGATTAGGATTTCATTTTCCCGTCCCGCCATTCCCGCATTGATGAGCTGCTGACACGAAGTTGCAATCGCTCGCGCTTCCTCATCGGCATTAAGAAATGACCACACATGCAAAGTTCCAGGCACAGGCGGCACCGCATTTCCATAAAGCGCATTAAGATTTTTAGGGACTCTGTTTGGATTTTGAGCAATCAGACGGCTCGCTGGAGTCAGAATGGCGGGCGCACAACGGAAGCAGTCGGTAAGAGTGTGGGTGACCGATTGTGGATAATTTTGAGGAAATTGAATAATCCCGTTGGGGTCAGCATGCCGAAATGAATAGATGCTTTGATCATCGTCACCCGCGATGAATAAGATTGAGCCTTGGGCTGATAGCAGTCGTATGAACTCCTGATCGCATGCGTTCAAGTCCTGAAATTCATCTACAATCAAGTGGTCAATCTGCGGGAGGGCTGCTTGTTGTAACGCACCTAATTGCAGGGCCGTTACGCACTTAAAAATTACCTCTCCGGGCAGCACGCAGCTATACAAATTTGTCCGCGTTGCGTGAAAGGCGTTAAACCCCGTGATTTCTGCCTGTGTTATTTGTGACTGATTGACGAAAGCAGGGTTCAATGTCTGCCATTGTGCATCATGGGCAAGTCGCACATCTGCCGCCCGACCCGGTGCACAATGTAAATCTCTGGAAAGTTCAGCATCGTAAATATGTTCTTGTTCCCAATTATCCAACATCGTCGGTTCACTAGGATATTGGTTTAACTGATTACCCATTCTCAATATCCGCAGAGCAAGCGAATGCATAGTCCTAACAGTCACTTGTTCCGCATTGATTGGAGGATTGAGTCCCGCACAGTGATTACGGATTCGCCCTTTGAGTTCTTCACAAGTAGCCCGCGTGAATGAAATTACATACACATTCGCCGGATTGGCACCCTGTGAGAGAATATGAGCGACTCGTTTTTCAATCGTGCGAGATTTTCCAGTTCCCGGTCCTGCGATAAGTCGAATTTGCGGGGCGGCATCTTGCGCTGCGTCAAATTGCTGTTGTTCTGCAACTGCTCGTTGAGCCGGAGTTGTTGGCATATAGTCGAAAGTTCAATCGCAATTGACGCTGGCAGTTAAAAGCGACAGGTGCGACTGCGTTACGGCAAATCCGTCGCGCCCATCAGGTAGCGGTCGCATTCGCGCGCCGCACCGCGACCTTCGTTGAACGCCCACACGACGAGACTCTGGCCGCGACGACAATCGCCGGCGGCAAAGACACCCTTGAGGTTCGTGGTGTATTTCTCGAACTCCGCCTTCGCGTTGCTGCGCGCGTCGCGTTCGATGCCGAGCGATTCGAGCAACGGCTGTTCCGGCCCGAGAAAACCCATCGCGAGCAACACGAGTTGCGCGGGCAAAACTTTTTCCGTGCCGGGAACATTCTTCGGGATGAACTGGCCTTTGTCGTTCTTCGTCCATTCCACCTGCACGGTGTGGACGGCTTTGATGTGGCCGTTCGAGTCACCTTCAAACTTGGTCGCGGTCGTGAGATAAACACGCGGGTCGGCACCGAATTTCGCGGCGGCTTCCTCCTGGCCGTAATCCATCTTGTAGGTCTTCGGCCATTCGGGCCATGGATTGTCCTTGGCGCGTTCGAGCGGCGGCTGCGGCAAAATCTCCACCTGCACGAGCGACTTGCAGCCGTGCCGCATCGAAGTTCCCACGCAGTCCGTGCCGGTGTCGCCGCCGCCGATGACGATGACGTCCTTGCCGTCGGCGGAGATAAAACCTCCGTTCTTGTGCTGGTCCAAAAGGCTCTTGGTGTTCGCCGTCAGAAAATCCATCGCGAAATGAATGCCCTTGAGCTGGCGGCCTTCGATGGGCAGATCGCGCGGCTTGGTCGCGCCGGTCGCGAGCACGACGGCGTCGAATTCCTTCAACAATTTTTCCGCCGGATAATTTTTCCCGACCTCGGTGTTGCAGACAAACGTGATGCCTTCAGCTTCCATTTGCTTGATGCGGCGCAGCACGACCTGCTCCTTGTCGAGCTTCATGTTGGGAATGCCATACATGAGCAACCCGCCCGGGCGATCCGCGCGCTCAAACACCGTGACGAGATGGCCGGCTTTGTTGAGTTGTGCCGCCGCGCAGAGTCCCGCCGGGCCGGAGCCGATGACGGCAACTTTTTTGCCGGTGCGTTTCTTCGGCGGTTCGGGCGTGATCCAGCCGTTGTCCCAGCCGTGATCGGCGATGGCTTGCTCAATATTTTTGATCGTGACCGGCGGGCTGTTGATGCCGAGCACGCACGAGCCTTCGCATGGCGCCGGACAAACGCGGCCCGTGAAGTCGGGGAAATTATTCGTCTTGTGCAGGCGGCCGAGCGCCTCGCGCCAGAGGCCGCGATAGACGAGGTCGTTCCATTCGGGAATGAGATTGTGAATCGGACAGCCGCTGGCCACGCCGCTGACGAGCTGGCCGGTGTGGCAGAACGGAATGCCGCAATCCATGCAGCGCGCGCCCTGTTTTTTCAGGCCGGCCTCGGGCAGGTGGTGGTGAAATTCCTTCCAGTCGGCGACGCGTTCGAGCGGCGCACGATCCGTGGGCAATTCACGTTGGAACTCTAAAAATCCGTTTGGTTGTCCCATTTTATTTTAGGTTGTAATTCTAAATTATTTGCGGCGCGATCAATGTCCGCCCTTCACGTTTTCCTCGAACGCGGCCATGATGGCTTCGTCGCCGGTCAAGCCCTGCGACTGCACTTTTTTGAGCGACTGCAACACGCGTTTGTAATCTTGCGGCATCACCTTCACAAATTTCGGGATGAAACTTTTCCAGTCGCCGAGAATTTTTCCGGCGCGTTCGCTTTGCGTGAAAGTCTGGTGGCGCTGGATCAATTTCCAGACTTCCTCGATCTCATCCACGTCCGTGAGTTTTTCGAGGCCGACCAGTTCCAAATTGCAGCGCGTCGCAAAATCTCCGGCTTCATCGAGCACATAAGCCACGCCGCCGCTCATGCCGGCGGCGAAATTCCGGCCTGCCTTGCCGATCACCACGACGCGCCCGCCGGTCATGTATTCGCAACCATGGTCGCCCACGCCTTCCACGACCGCGTTCACGCCGGAGTTGCGGACACCGAAGCGTTCGCCCGCCACGCCGCGCACAAAAATTTCGCCCGCCGTTGCGCCGTAAAGCGCCACGTTGCCGATGATGATGTTGTCCTCGGCGGCGAAGGTTGAACCTTTGGGCGGATACACGATCAATTTTCCGCCGCTCAAACCTTTGCCGAAATAATCGTTTGCGTCGCCTTCAAGTTCAATCGTCATGCCGGGCGGTATGAACGCGCCGAGACTCTGTCCCGCGCTGCCGTAAAATTTCAGATGCACCGTGTCTTCGGGCAATCCATCCGGCCCGTGTTTCTTGGTGATTTCGCTGCCGACAATCGTGCCGACGACGCGGTTCACGTA
>Ga0075520_1001806_pt1 | contig 10477 bp, 10 predicted proteins | sample NGEPerB_FD_75100 | JGI IMG/M metagenome (GOLD analysis project Ga0075520, IMG submission 75100) | Arctic peat soil microbial communities from the Barrow Environmental Observatory site, Barrow, Alaska, USA - NGEE PermafrostAB12-B | ecosystem: Environmental > Terrestrial > Soil > Wetlands > Peat ...
AGTTCTCAAAAACTTGGTTTTAACTCAGATCAGCTAATTGACGTTACTTTTGGCTTAGATAAAGAACATTACGAACTCTTTAAAAATCGAATCGAATCCATTCCTGGAATTGTTGCTATATCTGCTGCCAGCAATACACCGGCAGGCCAAATAAACAACGAAAATCCTTTTAGGTTATCAAGCGAAACAGATGATAAAAATCAGAATGGTTCAGCCGTAGTCGGAATTGTACCCAATTACTTCGCCGTAATGGGAATAAAACTCTTGGAGGGGGAGAATTTTTCTGCTTCGATGGAGAAAAAGGACGTTGCTATACTTAGTAAAAAAGCCGCTGAAATGCTTAGATTATCTAAAGCTGTCGGAGAGCATGTTAAGCTGGGCTTGACAGGTAAAAACTATACTATTGTAGGTATTGTTGATGATGCTCAATATCGCAGTCTTAGGGAAACACCCAAAGCAGTTGTATATCTTCCTGACTATAACAACTATAGTCAAATAGTTATTCGTCTGGGGAAAGGAAATCATGAAAAAACGATTAAAGAAATAAAGAAGGTATGGAGTTCTATTTCGCCCGAAATTCCGTTCGAATTTGCCTTTTTTGATACGAAGTTGCAGATTAATTATGCCTATGAGACCAGCACTATGAAACTGCTCAATATTCTTGTTATTATCTCCATTATAATTTCTTTATTAGGAGTTTTTGGGCTGATAACTGAAATAACTATACAACGTACCAAAGAGATAGGTATTCGCAAAATTAATGGTGCCAAAGTTACCGAAGTAATGTTCATGCTCGGCATAGATTTTATAAAATGGGTAACTATTGCTTATGTTATCGCTTGTCCTATTGCCTGGTTCGCCATGCATAAATGGCTACAAGGCTTTGCATATAAGACAGAATTGAGTTGGTGGATATTTGTACTTGCAGGAATACTTGCACTTGGAATTGCCTTATTAACAGTAAGCTGGCAAAGCTGGAAGGCAGCAACCAGAAATCCCGTGGAGGCTTTACGATATGAGTGATTTACAGTCTAAAAGGGATGTCGCCAGCATTTCCTACAAAAACCACGCTAAGGGATTAGTTAACATCCCTAAAAACTTCTTGAAGTATTCTTAATAAGCTGAGTATTCAGTACTATACTCTACATCCATGAAAAAGTTTTAACTTTGATTAAATCCTGCCCTGGAAATGGGGTACATTATATTAGTAAGATCCAAACGTAATGCTAGCACAAAAAAACATGTTAAATAGACTTTTGATTGTGACGATTTTGATTTTGTGTTCATTTACCTTTTTTGGACAACAAAAGCAAGAAACAGATTATTTAGCAATATTAAAAAGAGCAGGTAAATACGACACTAACGACCATAGAGATATACCTGCTTTTACCTATCAATCTTCTCATAACACAAACTTGGTTGCTCTAAGAAAAAACTTCAATTTAGATTCTATTGCAGGTTTTGGAAATGAAGCATCCAGACTTCTAAATTTGCTTCATTGGGTGCATAATACAGTCAGCCATGACGGAGTACATGATAGCGGTATTAAAAATATTAATGCAAATGCTATTGTTACTGCAGCTAGAACAAAGCACCTAGGGGTCTCTTGCGGTGAGTTGGCGACAACTTTGAATGATTGTTATTTGGCGATGGGTTGGGATTCAAGAAAAATATATTGCTTCCCAAAAGACAGCTTAGGAAATGATAATGATTCGCATGTAATTAATGTGGTTTATTTATCTTCGAAAAACAAATGGATTTGGGTTGACCCCACGAATGATGCTTATGTTATGGATGAAAAGGGGGAACTATTGAGCATAGAAGAAGTAAGAGAAAGATTAATAACGAATAAACCTTTAATTGTAAATCCTGATGCAAACTGCAATCGAAATAGTTCTATGACCAAAGATTATTATCTTGATATCTATATGGCCAAAAACTTATACAGATTTTATTGCCCACTAAATAGCGAGTTTGACTATGAAACATTGGGAAGGGATAAAAAAGTGATATATATAAATCTTTTGCCCTTAGACTATCAAAAGAAAGAACCTTTCAAAACTGAGGACTATTACCCTGACTTAAAGACAACTAAAATCAAATATTATATTTACAATCCTGATTTATTTTGGCAGGCACCGAGTCATGAATAAATGCGAACATTTCATCTATTAATTCTTACAAAACTATTCCTCTAAGGGGTTTCGCCAACATCTCCTACAAAAACCACGCTAAGGGAATAGTTAGTTAATTTACCCCCATTAAAGAAACACGAAGCCCCTGAATAACGATTTCCAGGGGCTTCTTTTAATCTATCTTTATTCCCGGGTGCGGCTTCCCTTAGAAGTTTAATCGCATCCCTTAGAGGCCTTTTTAAAGGGCATTTAGAGTTACTATGAAATGCCATGTACCCTGAACAGGAATCAGCTTGCCTAAGTAGAGAGCCAAACTCCTTTAGTTTATAATTTAATGTTTACTTGTTAATAAGTAATTCTATTTATAGTATTATTATATTAAAAGACACCTGTATCTTTGTATAAGTAAACAGAATAAACATAGTAATATGAGTAACATAACAGATAAGGCAAAAGAGCATTTAAGCTATAAGCTCTCTGTAATACCAGAGTAAGAAACGCTTTTAATAAACAGAGTAATATTAGTAAACAGGATAATATGAGTAACGTAATTACTATAAGTAACCACAAAGGAGGAGTAGGTAAAACTACCTCAGCTATAAATATAGGAGCTGGACTTAATCGGCTGGGCAAAAAGATTCTCTTAATAGATTTCGACCCTCAGGCAAACCTCAGCCAGAGCTTAGGCTTAGCAAACCAGGAGCGGACTATCTACGGAGCTCTCAGAGGGGAGTATAAGCTACAGCCGATAGAGATAGTAAAAGGGCTGGATATTGTACCCTCTACTCTGGACCTCTCAGGAGCAGAGGTAGAACTTTCCGGAGAGGCCGGCAGAGAGTATATCTTAAAAGAACTCTTAGACCCTATCAGAGACTCCTATGATTACATTATAATAGATAGCCCTCCTTCCTTAGGCTTACTTACTATAAACGCTCTTACAGCCTCTAATGAGGTCCTAATACCTATACAGGCTCAGTATTTAGCTCTCCAGGGATTAACTAAGCTCATGGAGGTAATAGATAAGATTACTAAAAGACTTAATAAAGAACTAAAAGTAGGAGGGGTATTTATTACTCTGTATGACAGTAGGAAAGTACTAAACAGGGATGTAGTAGAATCTACTGAGACTCACTTTAAAAAGGAGCTCTTTACTACTAAGATAAGGGATAATATAGCCTTAGCTGAAGCTCCAGCCAGAGGAGTAGATATATTTAACTACCAGCCAAAGAGCAACGGAGCAGAGGACTACCTGAGCCTCTGTAAAGAGATTATAAAAAGGAGTAAACACAATAACCAGAGTAAACAAAACAACCAGAGTAAACACATAAATAAAAAATATGAGTAAAAAGAACTTTACAGGAGGATTAAACTCTCTCCTGGGAGACCAGCCAGAGAAACCTAAGAAAGGGAGACCAGTAACCCAGACTAAGGAGATTACTAAAAGCTCTCAGGAGGGAACTAAAGAGAATGAGACCAGAGCTACCTTTATAGTAAATGAGGAGCTACTGGAAAAACTTAAAGCAGTAGCCTACTGGGAGAGGAGAATGATAAAGGAGGTAATTGCCTCGGCCCTGGAGGAGACAGTAGATAAATATGAAAAGAAAAACGGACCAGTTAAACTAATACCTAAAAAGTAATATGGAAAAAGTTAAAAGAAAATACTTGGAACTTTGTTTGGGATTGATATTATTGATACCCCCAGTATATGGTGTAGCCAGTTTCTCTCTTAGGTTTTTAGGTGTGAATTTGCCTCTTATAAGAACTTATTCTATAACCGATAAAGATAAAAATACGGCTTCTGGGAAGGACCAGATAGCCTCTTATTTTTGGGTAGGTAGAGAGAACTTAAACTCCCCCATACCTATCTATTTTGGGTTAACGGCTATAGCAGGAGCTTTATTAATTAATAATAGTACTAAAAAGTAAAAGATATGCCTACAGTAATAGAGGGTATTAAATTCTATACCATACCAGAGACAGCTCAGGCTCTCCATGTAACAGCCCAGACAGTAAGAGTCTGGATTAAACAAGGTAAGATTAAGAGCCAGAGAATAGGGAGACCTATACTAATTACAGAAAATAATATAAAGCAATTCTTACAGGTAAGTTTAGAGCCTACTAAATAGCGATGAAAAACTGTATACACTGGCGCTCATTACTTAAAAAAATACCCACTTATGAAGACACCCCCGAAGGTCCCTCATGTTACTAAAAAGCAAAAGAAAATTATTATGCTTCCTGCTCTTAAGGATTACATTTATCAGCCGAACCGGGTAACAAATGCTATTTATGACTATTCTTTAACCCAGGAAAAGGTTTTTAACGCTGTTATGTACTATCTTCAAGATGCAATAAAAATAAGCAGAAAAGGAGAGGACTATACACAGCTTGCTTTATTTAATGATTTTAATAATCCTTATTTTATTGAATTTAATATTCCCCTAAAAGATTTATCAATCCCTCAACACTATGATCATTTAAAGCAAGCAATTAAAAGTCTTGCTTCTATCGTTATTGAGTTCCCTTATAAAGATCCTTTAACAAAACAAGATCGAATCGGTATTGAAGGCTTGCTGTCTGCTAGTGTTCCTAAAATAAATGATCGTTCCAGCTATATGCAAGTGAGGATCAATAAAGATATTGCAAGACTTTTAATTTATATAGATCAGAATCAATTTGGCCAGCCTATTAATTATACCCGTTTCTTATATAGCATTGCGCAAAACACAAAAAATAAATACACTTCACGGATATACAAGCTAATCTGCAGTTGGAGAAAAAAGGGAGGTTTTGTAATTTCCCTGGATAATTTTAGAGAACAATTAGGTATTGATTCCAAATACAAGTACTATAATGATATTAAACGGCAAATTCTTATTCCTGTTCAGGAAGAGCTTTTTGAGAAGGCCGACTGTTGGTTTAATTGCAACGCTGAGGATTTTACAACAAAGCATGGTAACACGGTCACTCATTTAAACTTCAAGGTGATCACCCCAGATCTAATAAAAGAGGATATCGAGAAAAAAGATTATGTTTTTTACCTTCTCAGGACACACTTTAAATTCGAAGATAAACACATAGAACTAATTAAACCTCTTTTCATCACCGCAACACCTAACGACATATTATTAAAAATCATGCAATTAACTGAGCATAACCTTAAAGACACTTCTAAAATTACTGATATTACAGGGTACGTTTTGAAATCTTTACAGAATGAATTTGATAATCCTTTGAAATTCTAGTTACAATTTTCTCTGAGTTCTATACAGGTAGTTACAATTTTCTCTGAGTTAATGTTACAATTTTCTCTGAGTTATGTTACTAATTTCTCTGAGTTGTGTTACAATTTTCTCTGAGTTAAAACCTGTAACTCCCTGCTAATATTGCAATTTAACCTTCCGACAAACTATCAAATGATTAAACAAATTTTAATCAAACAACCTTTTAAAGGTATTTTTATAAATAAAAATGTATTTCTCTGCGAAACAATGCCATTTTGTCAGAAAAAAAGAAAAATTGAAAGGAAAATCAATCAAATCAAACTTTATTCCTGGGGCGGAGTCCAATATGTTACAAATCTCTCTGAGTTCTGTTTTTATTAAAAACTTCCATGTTACAAATCTCTCTGAGTTCTGTTTTATGTAACATATAATCAAGTAATTAAAAAGCTCTATTCCATTGTGTACTTTTTAAAAAGTACTCTACAGCTGCTCACTTTTATATAAAAAAGTACTACGGATCACCCTTATTCATCGAGGATCTGCAGCAGGGACAAGAAAAGAGCTGTAAATTTTCCCCATGCCTCATTCCGCTACCCGTTTGATATATTGATTCCTTTCGAAGCTAAAATTATTGATTTTTGATTTTCCTTTCAAGTAGCTTATCTTTGTAAAATTAGACATCAATGAATAGTGAATATATAAAATGGAATATGATTCAGGAAAACTTTATAATAGATAAGAACGGCCGTAAAATAGCTGTACAGGTTCCAATTAAAACTTATGAGAAGCTTGTAGCGGATTCCGAAGAGCTGGACGAGATAAAGGAATACCGTAAAGCCAGGGCCCACAAAGGTAACACAATACCCTTTGAACAGGCTTTCAGGGAGATTGAAGAAGCTGTAAAATGAAGTATACTGTTCTCATTGAGCGGTATGCCCAAAAGCAAATAATGAGGCTGGATAAACAGATTATCCCGGTTATTAAGGCCTCTATTGTTGACCTTGCCGATAATCCACGGCCATACGGCTACAAAAAACTCAAAGGCGAAGATGCTTACCGCATCCGGGTTGGCAATTACCGGGTTATCTACGAAATTGAAGATGACAAAATTATCGTTACTGTTGTTTCTGTCGGCCACAGGAAGAATATCTATAAATAAAAAACCGGTCCATTCCGGGTTTCAAGTTTATTTAGTTATTGCACGTTGCAATATTGCAACAGATTTTTCCAATTTTACTTTGGCTAAATTTGCCCATCCCCTCGAAAAGGTAAATATTCATTAATGGGGTACTTTAATTTCCCCAGATGCTATTGAGAAAGCAGAAAAACCCAAAAAAATTCCGTCGGCGGGGTGTTTTCGTAACTGCTTGATATATAGGTTTTTAAAAATTTACTACTTAATATCTAGCCAGGGATCCACGGCAGGGATAAGAAAATAGCTGTAAATTTTCCCTATGCCTTATTCCGCTGCCATTTTGATAAATTTACGCTTTTATAGGCAGCCAATCTATTCTTTTCGTTATTTATTCCTGTCGAGTTATGCACTATGCACTTGTCTTGCGTTTTAGTGGTAGTGTTTCAAGGTCCTGAACTTGATCGTATTCTTTTCTGTGGGGTTTTCTACTTGTGATGTCATTTTTTACATTTGATATAAATTCTTTGAAGTCAGGGTTCATTGTCAATTTGTTGATTGTCTCCCAGTCAAGAGCTTCACGATATTTTGCAGGGTAAATAACTTCAGATGATGATTCAAGGTTAAGTTTAATAACTCCAATTCCAAAAGATGTCGAAAGCCGAGAAAGTTCATCTCTAAAATCTGGTTCTTCTGAAATTTCAGCGGCAACCAAATAGCTTTCGTTTGCCCAAGAAGAATTTGATACTGTCTGAAAAAAGCTTTCTCTTAAGTTACCAGAACTTAACTCACGTTTAAGTTCAAACGATAAAAGTTGAGTTGAAATATTTCCGATAGAAGAACTCAATTCATAGACTTCCTGTTTCCAGTCTTCAAAAAGAAAGCGACAACCCACAATGTCAGGATGAACCCACTCGCCAAATTCTTTTTTAGTTGAATGAGAATGATTAATTGTTTTTGTATAGCAACGTAAGCGGGAGTATGCGTAAAAAGTCAAATAGGAATGAAGGTCTTTTTCTAGGTAGTCAAACCGCTTTTTCTTAACTACGGTCGACTCTTTTGCGATTGCTGTGTCAGAAAGGTCAAGCTGGCTGGCTTGTGATTTTAGGTAAAATTTTTTTGGTCTGCTGTTTGTCTGTGCAAAAGGTGATTTTGGATTGTCCTTTGCGTTAACATAAATCTGTGCACTAAGTGTCAAAAAAGGAGTTTTTCCTTCACTGTTGAGTTGCTTGTCGTAACCTGTTTCAGTCGCCAAAGTCCAAATTTCGTTGGCGGTCAAAGGTCGTTTTTGCTCTCTTAAAACTCTTTCGGCTAATTCTAAAAATGTCATATTGTTTGTCTTTAGTTTACTTGTTGCGGTGTGCAAATGTTCGTTTTGTTTTTAGCATTTAGTATATTTTATATGTCAATCGTTTCAGGGTTGCCGGTAACGGTTCCGGGATTGATGCCGGAACCGATATCCCGTGTGTTCCCCTGTAAAAAGTCAGTTTCATTTCAAAGTTTTAATCTGCCAGGTTCAACGATATTTTATTTTGGAACAAAATATATTAAAATATACTGCTTAATATCTCGTCGAGGATCTGCAGCAGGGATAAGAAAATAGCTGTAAATTTTCCCTATGCCTTATTCCGCTGCCATTTATCGAATTCTAGCACGATGAAATTTGATAAATTTACGCTAACGTACGTTAACTTCCGTTTCGTGAGCCGACCCCTAATTATAAAAATGGTCCTGATTATTTGTCTTCAGTCTCGTGAAAATCTGAAAACCGGACTTCTTGGTTAGCGTTTCGTTTTTTTTGATTTCATTCGGTCCATTATAGGAGGTTATCTTACCTTCATAAACATTCTCCCAAATCTGATTTTCTTCAATCCTTGGGCTTCTTTATCGATTGATAACCAGATAAATTTAGGTTTTCCAACAACATGATCTTCAGGTACAAAGCCCCAGTATCTTGAATCTGCTGAATTATGGCGGTTATCCCCCATCATCCAGTAATAATTCATCTTGAAGGTATAATCAGTAGCAGGTTTATTATTTATATAGATCGTACTTCCATTAACCCTCAGGGCATTATGCTCATACACATTAATAATGCGTTCATAAAGACAAAGATTGGCTGTATCAATCTTTACTGTCGACCCCTTGACTGGCATCCAGATCGGTCCGTAATTATCTTCGTTCCATCCATAAACAGGATTGTATGGAAATATATGATCAGAGTATTCACCTTTACTTTGATATCTAGGAGAAACGTCAGATACATTCGTAAACTTTGATATTGCTTCCGCGTTTCCCTTCGTGAGTGGCAGCAGGTATTCTGCCCCGGAAATCATAGTCTGATCTGCCCTGGAAATTTCAAGGCGCTCAAAGGCCTTCGGATTGATTGTAGTACCGTTTGTACTTACTTCATAGGTAGTTTGCTGTGTGCCGTTATCCGGAACAATTTTCCCGTTTACGTAAAGTACTCCTTTTTTGATAGTTACTGTATCTCCGGGAATTCCAATGCACCTTTTTACGTAATTATCTCTTCTGTCAACCGGTCTGAATATAACGGTATACTTATCCCTGATGTCTTTCCTTGCCGATTGCATATAATAACTATCTGGCTTGTGAGATGTTCCTCCTTCCATCTCTTTCAGGTCCCTCGCTCTTCTCCTCACAATCGCATAATAATCGGGGTTTGTTTCTTCAAGTATTACAGTATCACCGGCAGGAAAATTGAAAACAATTGGGTCATTATTTTTTACCTTTCCTCCTCCTGCGAGACGTTTATATGGCCATAAAATAAGATTTGACCACGACTTCCCTTTGATGAGGGGCATAATATTCTGTGTAAAAGGAAATGCTATCGGAGTGTTCGGCATTCTTGGTCCATATGAAAGTTTACTGACAAACAGATGATCACCTACAAGCAATGATTTCTCCATTGACGGAGTGGGGATCCTGTAGTTTTGAAAAAGGAATATATTTATCAGTGAAACTGCAATAACCGCAAAAATCAAGGCATCAAGCCATTCAACAACTGCACTGTTTTTGCCATTTCTCTTCTTCCAGAATGTCCAGTTTACCTTTTCTGACACATAAATATCGAAAAGAACGGCTAGCCCGATAAGTAACCAATAGTTTCCAATCCAGATTATAATAAGGAGATAGATAATCGCAGCGATAGAAAACCTGAAGTATTTGTTAGAAATTAAGTTATTCATGAAATATTTTTTAAAGTTTATAAAAGTAAAGATAATTTGTAGAAATAAAGAACATCATTCCTTTTGGAAATGTCTGCAAAGTTCTAAGGAGTTAGCGTTCGTTTGCTTATCGGGAATTAGTCTAGGTTAAAAGAATTTGTCATGTATGGCAGAACTCAATAAAATGGTCTCAGTCAAGGCTCGTAAGTGTCTGCAGATAAACGCTAAGATATGATTATCCAAACGAAAAAAGTTACTGGGAACACAAATTGGAAACTGTCAAGTTTTGGTTAAAAAATACCACCGTCCCAAAAAATTAATGAGGAGAAAAATCAAACAGCAAGACACCCCCCATAATTATAGACCCTCAAACTACCCTATAAGCCTTTTAGAATGTGCTGGCTGGCCGAGTTATTTCCCGTCCTGACGATGGGTTTTCTAAGGACCCACGTCAGGCCGAGAATAACTCTACTCGTTTGCCTTGCTGTTTTTTTGCCCACGCCTTATGCTTTCATCTTTTTCCCTTTTGCTCCTTCCGGAGCGTTTCGGATGGGCTACCCGTTCGCAAGCCGAAGGGTAGCTTTTGCCCGAAACGAAGTGAAGGGAAAAAGATAGCGAGCGGGAACCTCACTTCGTGAGATTCTGCTTGCCCTCTTCGAGGGGGAAACAGGCCTAAAGCACTGTTTAAGAAGAGAATAAAACATTTTTGTTTTATTCTAAAAATAACTATATTTGTTTAATGAATAACATTATTAAACATAATTATCAGATAATCAACTCAAAATATAGTTATTATGG
>Ga0075520_1001807_pt1 | contig 10475 bp, 9 predicted proteins | sample NGEPerB_FD_75100 | JGI IMG/M metagenome (GOLD analysis project Ga0075520, IMG submission 75100) | Arctic peat soil microbial communities from the Barrow Environmental Observatory site, Barrow, Alaska, USA - NGEE PermafrostAB12-B | ecosystem: Environmental > Terrestrial > Soil > Wetlands > Peat ...
GGCTCCAAGTACGGCGAGCCGCCGAACGGCGGCCGGGCGCTCTTTGGTTCCATGCGCCCGCTGCTCAGCAAGCCCGACCTGATGATCGCCAACCTCGAGGGCACCTACTCGACGCCCGGGCCTTCCAAGTGCGACGGCTCGACGTCCGGCACGTGCTTCGCCTTCCAGGCGCCGCCGTCCTACGCCAGCGCGCTCGCCTGGTCGGGCATCGACCTCGTCAACATGGCCAACAACCACAGCATGGACTACCTCACGCGCGGCTTCCTGCAGACCCAGGCGGCCCTGAAGAAGGCGGGCGTGGCGTACGCCGGACCGCCCAACAAGATCACCATCAGGACCGTCAAGGGCGTGCGCGTGGCGGTGATGGGCTTTTCGCCGTATCCATGGAGCGCGCCGCTCAACGACATCCCGGCGGCGGCGGCGCTCGTGCGCCGGGCCGCCGCCAAGGCCGACGTGGTGATCGTGCTGATGCACGCCGGCGCCGAAGGGTCGGACAGGATCCACACGCCGACCGGCACGGAGGTCTTCCTGGGGGAGAACCGTGGCAACGTGCGCGCCTTCGCCCACGCCATGGTCGACGCCGGCGCCGACCTCGTGTTTGGCTCCGGCCCGCACGTCATCCGGGGGATCGAGCGCTACAAGAACCGCCTGATCGCCTACTCGCTGGGCAACTTCGCCGGCTGGCACAATTTCGGCCTCGGCGGCAACCTCAGCCTGTCCGGCCTGCTGACCGTCAAGATCGACAAGGCCGGGCACATCCACGGCGGCCGCTGGCTCTCGCTCTCCGTGAATCAGCCGGGCGTCCCGGCGGTGGACGGCTCCAACACCTCGGCCCACCTCGTGCGCAGCCTCTCGGCCAGCGATTTCTCGAAGACGTACCGCCTCGACTCCAAGGGCTACTTCTCGGCGCAGTGACGCGCGGCGTGTTCGCGCGGAGTGCCGGCTTCGCCCTCGTTCACGTCGCGGGCGCTGGAAGCTCGGCGCCCTGCACAGCGAACAGCTTCCACATCGACTCGACCTTGGCCAGGGCCTTGGTGGGTCGGCCGTCGCGTGCTTGCCGAGCGTGTCCATCGTCACCGGGTCCCGCCGGGAGCCCGTCTGCCTCGACCCCGTGCCGGGGCGTGTGCGCCGCGGCCACCGACGCCCGACCTAGGCCGCGCGGCGCTGGGGCAGGACGAGCGCGACGATGAGGATCACCCAGTTGAAAAGGAGCGCCAGGACCACCCAAAGCCACACAGGCTCGTAGCCCTTCCTCGCGACCAGCCAGCCCGTGAGGACCACCGGGACGAGCTCCAGGACGAGGATGATGAGGATCTCTATCGGACCGATGCTCATGATGCCCCTTCACTCGATGGTCGCGGCGCTGGCTCGACACCGGAGTCTAGTGAAGCGGACGTGCCCGGGCAACGAGACAGGCAGCAGGGTGGCGGCGGACGCCTGTGCTATCCTCGCGACCGTGAGCACCGAGACGCCATCCCCGCCCGAGCACGGCGACTTCATCCGCGAGATCGTCGCCGCCGACCTGCGCGACGGCCGGCATCAGAGCATCGTCACCCGCTTCCCTCCGGAGCCGAACGGCTACCTGCACATCGGCCACGCCAAGTCGATCTGCCTCAACTTCGGCATCGCCAAGGAGTTCGGCGGCCGCTGCCACCTGCGCTTCGACGACACCAACCCGATGAAGGAAGAGCAAGAGTACATCGACTCGATCGAGGGCGACGTCCACTGGCTCGGCTTCGACTGGGGCGAGCACCTCTACTTCGCCTCGGACTACTTCGAGCAGCTCTACGAGTGGGCCGTCGACCTCATCAAGCTCGGCAGGGCCTACGTGGACGACCTCAGCGCCGACGAGATCCGCGAGCACCGCGGCACGTTCACCGAGGCCGGCCGGGAGAGCCCGTGGCGGGACCGGCCGGCCGAGGAGAGCCTCGACCTCTTCGCGCGCATGCGCGCCGGCGAGTTCCCGGACGGCGCTCGCGTGCTGCGCGGGCGCATCGACATGGCCGCTCCCAACATCAATCTGCGCGACCCGGTCCTGTACCGGATCCTGCACACCGAGCACCCGCGGACGGGCGGCGCCTGGTGCGTCTACCCGACCTACGACTTCGCGCACGGGCAGTCCGACGCGATCGAGGGCATCACGCACTCCATCTGCACGCTGGAGTTCGAGGCCCACCGGCCGCTCTACGACTGGCTCATCGACAACCTGCCGGTGCCCTCGCGCCCGCACCAGTACGAGTTCGCGCGGCTCAACCTCACGCACACCGTGCTGTCCAAGCGCGTGCTGCTGCGCCTGGTCAACGAGGGTCACGTGCGCAGCTGGGACGACCCTCGGATGCCGACGATGTCCGGCCTGCGCCGCCGCGGCTTCCCCGCCGAGGGGATCCGCGACTTCGTGGCGATGGTCGGGGTGGCCAAGACCGACAGCGTCGTCGAAGTGGGCATGCTCGAGCACGCAGTGCGCAACGTCCTCAACCGCACCGCGTCCCGCCGCTTCGCAGTGCTGGACCCACTTAGGGTGGTCGTCGAGAACTACCCCGAGGGGCAGACCGAGGAGATGGACGTGCCCAATAACCCGGAGGACCCGTCCGCCGGGAGCCGCAAGGTGCCCTTTTCGCGGGAGTTGTGGATCGAGCGCGACGACTTCATGGAGGAGCCGGTGCGCAAGTTCTTCCGCCTGGCGCCCGGCCGCGAGGTGCGGCTGCGCTCCGCGTACTTCGTCACCTGCACGGACGTCGTCAAGGACGCGGACGGCCGGATCGTGGAGCTGCGCTGCACCTACGACCCCGCAACGCGCGGCGGCGACGCTCCCGACGGCCGCCGCCCCAAGGCGACGCTCCACTGGGTGTCGGCCGCCCACGCCGTGCCCGCCGAGGTCCGGCTCTTCGACTACCTCTTCACGGAGCCGTACCCCGGCTCCGACGGCCGCGACCTCTTCGACGACCTCAACCCGGACTCGGAGACGGTGCTCCCGGGCGCCCTCGCGGAGCTGTCGCTGGCCGACGTGCCGGCCGGCGAGACCGTGCAGTTCGAGCGGCTCGGCTACTTCTGCCCCGACCTTGACTCGGCGCCCGGCGCGCTCGTGTTCAACCGGACACTGACCCTCCGGGACACCTGGGCGAAGCTGCGGGCGCAAGGGCGCCAGGACACGGCCTGACCCTCGCCTGACGGTTGAGCGGGAACGCCGTCTCGCGGTACACTCTCTGCTTGCCCCTCGGGCATCGCTGGCGAGTGGCCTAATTGGCAAGGCACCTGACTCTGGATCAGGGGATTGAAGGTTCGAGTCCTTCCTCGCCAGCCATCTTCTTCGCTCTTCGCTTCTCCTGCTTTCGTGCCGGGACGCCATCGCGCACCCGCAGGCGTTGCGCAGCGCTCGGGGTGGACTCTCGTCCGCGCGTGGCGCTGCCGATATCGGTGGAGACAGCAACGCTCCGTAGTCGTCTCCCGTCGCTCATCCGGCGGCCACACGAGGCGATCGCCGGCTCAAGGAGGAAGAACGATGGGTGCTAGAAGGATCCTGGTTCTGACCGTCGCGGCTCTCGCGGCATCGGCCCTGCTGGCCACGTCGGCCGCCGCCGCTCCAGTGAAGGCCACCGACTACCAGTCGCGCTCTCACTGGCTCTACCTGCCGGGCAAGTCCGTGAAGCCGAAGAAGGTCGCCGTCTTCTACGTCTATCCCACCGCGTACTCGCGGCTCCTCCCCGACGGGCCGATCTACGCCACCATCGACGACCCCAGGATGGTGCCCGGCGCGCAGGTGGCCTTCCAGCGCCAGGCCACCGCCTTCCGCACCGTGGGCAACGTCTACGCGCCCTACTACCGGCAGATCGACGCCACCTACCAGCTCTCGCTGCCCTTCGCGCAGCAGAAGAGGAACATTGCCGGCATCCCCTCCATCGACGTCTTCGCGGCCTTCAAGTACTTCCTCAAGCACTTCGACCGCGGCCGCCCCTACATCCTCGCCGGCCATTCGCAGGGCTCGGCCGTACTGGCCAATCTCCTCGCCAAGTACATGAAGGCGCACCCGGCCGTGTATGCGCGCATGATCTGTGCCTACGTCCCCGGCTATCCGATCCAGCACTCCTACCTGCGGCAGCACCCGTTTCTCAAGTTCGCCAAGGGGCGCAGCGACACCGGCGTCATCGTCTCCTGGAACACCGAGGCACCGACGATCGCGGCTCCGAGCCCGGTCGTGCAGCCCGGCGCCATCGCCATCAACCCGATCACCTGGACGCGGAAGCAGACCGAGGCGAGCGCCGCCAGGAACCGCGGCTCCATCGAGCTGAACCCGCTCACCGACGGGACGCCGTACCTCAACGCCGACGGGACCATCAAGCGCTTCAAGAACATCGCCGACGCCCGCGTCGACAAGGCCAAGGGCGTCGTCGTCTGCAGCACCATCAACGCGGCGGACCCGCCCTACTTCAATTCGCACGGCTTCCCCATGGGCGTGCTGCACACCTTCGACTACGCCCTCTACTTCTTCAGCGTGCGGGCGAACGCTGCCGACCGAGTCGCGCACTACTTCGCGCGGAACTAGGGACAGGTGGCGGCGGACGCCGCAGAGAGGGGCGATGCTCGCCGCGAAGCGGTGGTAGCGCAGGCGGGCCACGGCCCGCAGGCGAGCTCTCGCGACGCGCTCCGCCGCTCTCGCGAACCGGCACAGATGCGGGGACGCCCCGCGCGTCCCCGTCGCGCTTCAACGCTTGAGCCACGGGCACGTGCTGCCGATACACGACGCGATGAACGTTGCCCAATCAGCCAACGGAAGTCCCGTGGTGTCGGGTTCGGTGCTGGCGCGTCTGCAACGTCTGCCGCGCCCCTTGGTGCTGCTTCTCGGCCTGGCGCTGATCGCCGCCATCGCCGCCCTTGACGCCGCGACCGGGCCGAGGCTCGCCCTCAACGTCTTCTACCTGTTGCCCGTCATGCTGGTCGCCTGGGTGACGGCCTCAACGGGCTACGGCCTGATCGCCGTGCTGGCGACCTTCCTCGTGGGGCCGTTCGAGGCCTACCGCGACGGCTTTGCCGTCTACTCGCTGCCCGTTGCAGTCTGGAACGCCGGCATGCGCACCGCCGTCTTCTGCATCGTCCTCCTCCTGCTCGCCGAGGTGCGCAAGCTGGTAGCGCGCCTGCGGGAACAGTCACTGACCGATGAGCTCACCGGCATCGCCAATCGGCGCGCCTTCCAGCTCGTGGCCGCGCGCGAGGTCGAGCGCAGCCGCCGCTACGCGCACCAGCTCTCGCTCGCCTACCTCGATATCGACGGCTTCAAGGCGGTCAACGACCGCGAGGGACACGCTGTCGGAGACCGCCTGCTCGTCGCCCTCGCCAGCGCGGCGCGCGCCACGGCGCGCTCGGTCGACATGGTCGCGCGCCTCGGCGGCGACGAGTTCGTCGTGCTCATGCCGGAGACCGATGAGTGCGCGGCCTTGCTACTGGCCGATCGGCTACGCGAGGTCGGCACGCGGGCGGCCGGCTCAGGCGCGCCGCGCATCACCTGCAGCGTCGGCGTCGTCACGTATCGACGGGTGCCGGCGGACGTCGAGGAGTTGCTGGCCAGCGCCGACGCGCTCATGTACGAGGCCAAGGCCGCGGGCGGAGACGACGTGCGGCAAGCTGTCCTGGGCTCCGGCGAGCCCGTGCCCGCCGGCCGGCTACTGGCGTTCGCGCGGCGCCCCGCGGAGTAGGCGTGCAAACGACATGACTGAGCTGAAGCGCGCCGAGGCGGCCCTCCAAGCGAGCGAGCAGAAGTACCGCGACCTCTTCGACAATGCCGAGATCGGGATGTTCCGCACGAGGCGGGACGGCTCGGAGATGCTGGACGCGAACCGGAGGCTCCTGGAGATCTTCGGGCGCGCCCGCGGCGAGGTCCTTGGCAGGCCATCGATCGTCCACTGGGCCGAGCCTGACGAGCGCAAGGAGATGATGCGCAGACTCGAGGCGAGCGGCCGCGTGACCGATGTCGAGTGCCGCATGCTGAACAAACAGGGCGAGGTGCGGATTTGCCTCACGTCCCTGAGCCTCAACCGCAGCCGAGGGATCCTCGAGGGGTCGCTCGTGGACATCACTGAGCGCAAGCGGGGTGAAGACGCGCTGCGCGAGAGTGAGGCGCGCTTTCGCTCGCTCTTCGAGGACTCGCCGGTCGCCATGTGGGAGGAGGACGAGTCGGCGGTCAAGGAGTATCTCGAGGGACTCTCCGCAGCCGGTGTCCAGGACGTGATCGCCCATGTGCTTGCGCACCCGCAGGACTACGAGCACTGCATCGCGCTGACCCGCAACATCGACGCCAACAAGGCCGCCGTGCGGCTCTTCGAGGCCGACAGCCGCGAGCAGCTCATGGCGTGCAACAGCGAGCTCTACCGCCGCGAGAGCGATCGGGGCATCTGGCGCCTCTGGGAGGCGATGCTGGCGGGCGAGCCCAGCGTGACGTTCGAGGAGGCCAACCTCTCACTGCGCGGCCGGGAGATCCATGTCCTCGAGACCTGCACCGTCGTGCCCGGCCATGACGACTCCTACGACCGCGTCTACATCGCCGACGTCGACATCAGCGAGCGCAAACGCGGTGAGGAGGCGCTGCGCAAAGGTGAGGCGCGGCTTCAGCGCGCCCTCAGCGGCACGGTCGCCGCGCTCGGCGCCACGGTCGCGATGCGCGATCCCTACACCGCCAGCCATGAGCGCCGCGTCGCCTGGCTGGCCTGCCGCATCGCCGAGCGACTCGGCTGGAGCGAGGAGGCCATCGACACGCTGCGTACAGCCGCGCTCGTGCACGATATCGGCAAGATCACCGTACCTGCCGAGATCCTCTCCAAGCCCACGCGCCTGACGGCGCTGGAGTTCGCGCTTGTCAAGGCGCACGCGAGCGCAGCCTACGACATCCTCGCGCCGATCGACTTCGGCGGCCCGGTCGCCGAGATCGTCGCCCAGCACCACGAGCGCCTCGATGGCTCCGGCTACCCGCACGGTCTCGCAGGTGGCGAGATCCTGCCGGCGGCGCGCGTCCTCGCGGTCGCCGACGTCGTTGAAGCCATGATCACGCACCGGCCCTACCGACCGGCCCTGCCTCTCGAGGAGGCGCTCGCCGAGATCGGGCCCGACTCTCGCGGCCGCTTCGACGCCGAGGCAGCGCAGGCGTGTCGCGAACTCTTCGACGGAGGCGCCACGCTTCCAGACTAGCGGCCTCGTGTCTCCGGCAGGCGCTTCGCAGTGCCGACCGGGGACCGGGCGGAGGGTCTGGCGGGAGCATTCCCTGCAAATGAGTGGTAGCGCATACGGGATTCGGACCCGTGTTACCGCCGTGAGCGGGCGCTCCGAGGGTCTGTCCGATAGGGACCAAAGAAGGGCGCCTTGTCGCACTAAGTCACAAGGACTATGGCCATTTGCAGCGAAAACCAAAGCCCCGTTTCCCAAGGCGTCCCAACGAAACCAATCACGGACCGGGCATTTGGGTTGCAGAATGGTGGCAGACGGGCCGTGTCGCGTGGCTCGCTCGGAGTGACCGGCTGACGTAACGCCTCTGTACGCCGAGCGAGTCTAGCCCACGGAAGGACTAATCACTCAGCCCATGGCTGCGGCCAGCTCGCCTCCCCAGCGCCGCGCCCGCTCCAGCTCGCCCTTGCGCAGGGGGCCGAACTTGCCTTTGACGACAAAACCGGCGGGCTCGGCCAGACGAACATAGCCAGCTCCCTCCAGTGCCTCGGCGATCGTCGGCGCCGCCTTGCCGAACGGGCCCCGGACCTGGGTGTCGAACGCCGCCGAGCGGCCGTGTCCGGCCGGCAGCCCCTCCAGCCACGAACGCATCGACGGGTGCGAGAGGTCCGCCGGTCGCGGCGGCCTGCCGCCAGGATTGCTGCGCGCGCCCTGGCGCATCTGCTCTGTGGGCAGCTTGAAGCCGAGCACGGGGGCGCCGGCGACGATGAGGTCCACGCCCGTAATGGCCTCGCCGGTCGCCTCAGCCGTCGAGAGCGCCCGGGCCTCGGGGCCGATGCCCTCGGCGACCGCGCGGGCGACCGCCGCCGTGTTGCCCCACAGCGACTCGTACACGACGACTGCCTTCATCTCGTCTGCCCTCCTGCTTCGTCACCCGGCGCTGAGGGCTTCTCCTGCTCTTCGAGGCAACGCTTGAGCCCGGTCCAGATGGCCTCCTCCTGGCGCCGGCCCATGCGCGCGACCAGCGGCGTCAGCAGTCTGAGGAAGCCGCGCGGCGCAAGCTCCCAGTGCCAGCGCATGCGGGTGCCCTCAGGGACGGGGTCGAAGGTCAGCGTCCCGCGGATGTCCATCCCCGACATGCGCGTCAAGGAGGAGAGCCGCCGAGGACGCTCGTAGGCCGTGTACTCGATGACCATCTCCAGCGGGCGGCCCCGGCTCGTGACCTGCGCGCGGAAGCGCGCGCCGAGGCCGATGGGGGCGGGCGAGAGCTGCTCGACGCTCAGCATCTGCGGGTTGAAGCAGGGCTCATTGCGTTCGTCGGCGACGAAGTCGAAGACGTCTTCCGGCGGCCGCGCGATCGTGATCTCGCCCTCAATGTGCGCCATCTCCATCCTCCGCTTGCTGTCTACGTCGTAGACAAGTATAGTCTACGACGTAGACAATGCAAGACCCTGTGCCAGGAAGTGAGGACGGATGACCGAGGATGCGCGAGGCGCGAAGCCGAAGCTCACGCGGGAGCTGCTCGCGGCCGCGGCGCTGCGCATCGCCGACGCCGAGGGCCTGGTGGCGCTCTCGATGCGGCGTCTCGGCGCCGAGCTCGGCGTCGACCCGATGGCGGCCTACCGGCACTTCCCGAGCCAGAAGGCCCTCCTCGCTGGCGTGGCCGAGGCGGTCCTTGCCGGGGCGGACGTCGGGACTGACCCGGCGACGCCCTGGCAGGAGCAGTTCAGGGAGGTCGCGCGCGCCTATCGCCGGGCGATGCTCGCCCACAGCCCCACGGTCGCCCGCCTCACGGCAACGACGCCGCTGAGCTCGCTGGAGTCGCTGCGCATCGTCGAGCACGGCGCCGCGATCCTCACCGCTGCGGGCGTGCCGCGGCCCGCGGCGGTGAGCGCCATCCAGGCCGTGGGCCAGCTCACTTCCGGAGCCGTCCTGCTCGAGGCGTTCTGGCGCGAACATGCCGCCTCAGGCGGAGAGATCTACCTGTATCCGCCGCTGCTGCCGCATCCCGAGCTGCCGGTGCTGAGCGAGGCGGCCGCGGCGGCGGACTTCCTCGCAGCGGAGGCGGTGTTCGAGTTCGGGCTCGGCGCGATCGTCGGGAAGCTGGCGGCCCTCGTCCCGGAGGAGTGAAGTGGCCCATCCCTTGACAATGAGCGAGCGTGCCGGCCTGACGGGCCGCGCCGGGTTCTGGGCGGCGGTCCTGACCGCCCTCCTGGCCGCCATCTCCTTCGGCGTGGCGGTCACCACCCCACCACGCACCGGCCCCTTCGCCGCGGCCGGCAGTGCGCTCGCCTATCCCTACGCTGCGGCGGCGCGCTTCGTGCCGCGCGACTTCGTGTGGATGTACCCCGCCCTGCTGATGATGCTGGCCTTCCTCGTGCTGGCCGCCTGCGTCCGCGAGCGCGCGGCAGGCGATCGCAAGCTCTTCGGCACCATCGGCCTCTGCCTCGCGGCCGTCTCCTTCGCCGTCATCGCGATGGACTACTTCATCCAGCTGCGCACCGTGCAGCCGGCGCTTCGGCGGGGCGAGCTGGACGGGCTCGCCATCCTCTCCCAGTACAACCCTCACGGGGTCTTCATCGCGCTCGAGGAGCTCGGCTTCCTGGTGATGGGCCTGTCGTTCGCGTTCCTCGCTCTCGCGCTCGGCGCGTCGCGTCTCGAGCGGGTCACGCGGTGGGTGTACCTGGCGTCCTCGGCGCTAGTGGTCGCTGCCTTCGTAGGCATGTCGTGGTACTTCGGCTTGGGCATCGAGTACCGGTTCGAGGTCACGGCCATCTTCGTCGGGTGGCTCACCCTGATGATCTCGGGATCGCTGCTTGCAGTCATCTTCCGCCGCTCGGCGCACCGGTCCTGACGCCGCGAGCGAGTGCTCGCCAAGCGCTTCCAGCTGACTCAAGCTGGCGCCAGTCGAGGCGAGTCGATCGTTGGCACTTGTCGCGCAACAACGTTGGGCGTTCGGCGGATTCCCGTTCTCTCGCCGCGAGCGCACGCCGGCGAGAGACCCCGCGGGTCGTACCTGGCAAGTTGCCAAAGAGTTGCCAGATCTGGATGAAACCGGCGACGGGCCAGACGGCAGCGGCGGTCCGAGCGGGTGATCGAGAGCCGCAGGAGAGGCTAGCTCCCGCCTGGAAGCCTGGCCGTTCAGCGTCCTCACCGTCGCCGACGCCGCACTTCCATCGATTGTTGCTGCCTGCCTGGAGTTGGAGTTGAGCTCCTATCGGCTGGCTAGATAGCGCGCGATCCTGTTCGCGGCGTTGGCTCTCAGATCGAAGTAGTAGAACGGGTAGTCGTAGTTGTGGAAGATCCCCGCGGCGGTCACGCTGTTGCCC
>Ga0075520_1001809_pt1 | contig 10465 bp, 10 predicted proteins | sample NGEPerB_FD_75100 | JGI IMG/M metagenome (GOLD analysis project Ga0075520, IMG submission 75100) | Arctic peat soil microbial communities from the Barrow Environmental Observatory site, Barrow, Alaska, USA - NGEE PermafrostAB12-B | ecosystem: Environmental > Terrestrial > Soil > Wetlands > Peat ...
GTAACCGTCGGCCACATAAATCAGGCTGGGAACTTGTTCCGCCGTTTTGGCGTTGGTGTTATGCACGCCGCCTTTGCCGTCCGGCCCGTGACATTGGAAGCAACCGTATTTTTGGAAAACGGCATGGCCGCGATCAACCGGCGTCATCTTGGCCAGATCGGCCGCGGATGGAGCATTGCCGCTGATGGCGGCGCGGGCGGCTTTCACATCATCGGCAGAAACCGCGCCGCCTTTGTTGCCCCACGATTGACGGATATAACTCAAAACTCCGGCGAGATCGGCGTCGGATAATCCTGCGCCCATCGGAGCCATGGCAAGATTCCAATCATGTCCGGCGACTTGAATCGGTCCGTTGAGGCCGGCCTGCGGAACGCGAACGAGGCTTTGGATGTCTTTGGTGACCCATTCGGAGCCGGCTAAGGGCGGAGCTTGGTTTGGTTTGCCGAGACCATCGCTGCCGTGGCAGGTGCCGCAGACGGATTCATAAACCACCTTGCTGCGGGCAATCATCGCCGCTTCGCCGGATTGGGGTTGATAGCGGGCCAGCTCTTCAGCGGAGTTGAACGGCGCATAAACCTGCTGGTCGAACCAGCCGCTGTGCCGGTCGAAATAGACCGCACCGAGAAACAACAGGATCAGCGTCAGCACGATGATCCAGATCGGCACGGGCGAATTCGTTGCCGTCGGCTTGACATCAGCCTGCTCGCAACTGGTGGGTTTTAATTCGTCACTCATGAATCGGGGCGACCGCAATTATTATGGCGGAGGTCTCGTCGCGGGGCGAATTATTTGTCGTATTTGTCGCGGACTTCTTTGATCTTGGCTTCAGCGGCGGTTTTATCTTCCGGCGTGGCCTTTGCGAGTTTTTCATCGAGCATCGCTTTTTTGCGGACGCTGGAATCATAGACGAGGAACTCGTAGATTTTCTTGCCGTCGGCGCTGTCAATGCCCGAACCGGGCTTGTGCATCATCCGCTTGACGTAGCGCGACCACTCATCCGGCATGACGTAATCGCAATTAATGGGCCGGCTCAACTTGTGGCATTGTGTGCATTTCGTGCTGAACACTTCGTAATTGTCGCGGATGCCTTCCGGGTATTTGGAGACATCAATGGTCAACGCGCCTTTTTCGAACCGTTCAATGCGCGCCTTGGTTTCCGCGTCGAGCGGATCGTCGGCGGCACGGGCCACGCCCGCTCCCAAAAGAGCCAGCGTGGCGGCACCGAGGAGGAACATCGAGAATCTGTTTTGGTTAATCATAAATTTTCTTTCGATTAGAATCCGTAAGACATTTGGAGGATCAGCGAATTGGGGTTGCTGCCATTCAGGAATTCATAATCACCTTCAAACAACAGCGTGTTGGTAATGTAATAAACAAAGCCGGCCGTATAACGGTCGGTCCGGGTGCCCAGCCCGTCATCCGCGTTGTCATAACGCCCCACCACTTCGAAGTCGTTCACAATCGGCAGATCCAGATTTAACCCGGCCAGTTTGTAAGCTGCCTGAACCCACAATCCGTTCGGATGAACCGTGCCTAGGTTATCGGTCTCATACCAGGTGTTGATGTATTCGCCCTTGATTTCGAAGTAAGGCGAGAGATGAACTGCGGCATCGAGCACGGCGGCGGACCACAACCGGCTTGCCGTGTCGCCCCATTGTCCCGTCTGGCCTGAAAGACCCAGTTCGAGATCGTAGTGCGGTTTGAAAGGAATGAACCATCCGACGCGACCGCCGGCGCTGGGATTGGCGTGCCAGTTCGGCGTGTCGCCCACATTGCCGCCAAGATCAATGTCGGATGCGGTGGCACTGCCGTTGGTGACTGATCCGGACGACGGACCATTCACCGCATATACGGCATAAGTAAGCGCCTGACCGTTCTGACCGATGGGAACTGCGCCGCGCAACTGCGCCCCCACGCCGCTGCCCGGCAGGAAATCGCGCGCCATTGGATCATCCGGGATTTTGTTCAACCAGCCCGCAGCCCGTTCTGAATATGTGCCCAGTGGCAACACGATATCCCCGGCCACCAGCGTGACGTAATCATTGAACAGATAATCCAACTGCGCAAAACTCAAATCCACCGAGGTCGAACTGCCGGCAGCCCGGGTGCCGTCGGGATTGGTGGCATTGTGCAGCCCGATGTCGAAGCCGGCTTCGAACAGCACGTTGTCATTGGCCCGATACAGAAAAATCGGCGCGAAATCCGCCATGACGAACGAGCTGTGCTGGCCGTCCGTTTTTCCGAATTGCACCTCGGCGTCGCCGGCCATCATGACGTGGTGCGTTGCGCTGGGGCCGGCACTGGCCAACGGCCGGGTGGACGACAATTCCGCCGCCTCAGCCCGTTGCACGGCGTTCGTCGCCAGCGATTGCGTCACGCCCAGATTTTGCTGCAACTGCTGGATGGTTTGCTGATCCTGGGTGTGCTGTTCTTTCAGACCCTGGACATTCTCGTTCAATTGTTGAACAACGTTTTTCAACGCATTAAAATCTTCGTCGCTGACCGTCGCGCTGGCGCGCGGCGGGAAGCCCACACTCATCGCCACTCCGGCGGTCGCCGCCCCAAAAACAAGAGAACGTATTTTCATGGATAATTTTTTTTTAGTTTCCGCTGTCTTCCTGGAGATATTTCAGAATTTGCTTCGCCTGGGCGGCGGGAATGTTGGCGCGCACCCGCATGTGCGTCATGAGTGTCTTCCACTGGGCTGAATTCCATTCCATGGGATAACGCTCGGCATGGCAGCGGTTGCAGTTGATGGCGTAAAGCTCGGCGCCGGTGAGCTTCTTTTCCGCTTTCTTTTCCGGCGGCGCGGCGCAGGCCAGCGACAGGCCAAGACTAATCACGCACACGCCAACGAACAGCGATGTGTGCCACAGGGTTGTTTGCGTTTTTTTCATAATCATAAGTTTGAGTGTCCGGCCAGTTTTGGTATTAAAATTTTCAATGCGAATATAAGCCGCCCCGATAATTGGACTTCCCGTTTTTTGCCATTTCAAAAACCTATTTTGGTGTGTTGCGCCCATTGTATCAATGAGAAAAAGTGTGCGCAAGCCTCACGATGCTGCGATAAGCGGTTTATCTTCATGCTGTTTTCAGGGGGTTTTCGTTCGTTTATCTGGCAAACTTTAACAGGAAGGCATGAGGGTGGTATGGGGTGTTCACCCCATGGCGGTCACCTTCAAAACATGGAAAGGTTCATGCAATCGTCGTGCCTTGTCTGGCGCGGCCAGCCCACAATGAACCAATACCACCAACCTATGAAATTTATCCTGCTTACATTAACCGCCGTCGCCCTGCTCGCCACCACCGGATGTATTTTCCGCGGCGACCGGGATCATTCGGACAATCGGGATCGTCCAGGAGCTGGCGGCCATGAGGAACATTCGGCCGGTGTGGATCATGGGGAACATCCGGGAGACATGGATCATGGGGAAAGCCGGTGAGGCTGTAAATTGATCCGGCATTTATCGTCCGTGTTGGACAATAAATTCGTAGAAGCGAGACTTCCCGAGCAACCGTCATTTACGAAAGTGCGAACTTGTTTTGCACTGCGTTTTTTGGAGGCGGGTTGGGCCAGCCAGTTGCCGGGCGACTGTAACCATAATTTGCGATATGGCGGACGATGATTGCAGGGATACAATGAAACATCTCATGCGACTTATTATCCGCCGTTTGTGCGCCATTTTTTTGACGTCAACGTGCCTCTTCCAATGGACAACGGCCAAAGGCGCATTTGGCGTCACCAGCAGTGGTGGCTATTACATGGTGGACACGGGAGCGGGATTAGTTTTCAAGGTGAACCAGTCGAACGGTGACATCACTTCCCTGAAGTTCAACGGGACGGAATACCAGGCCACGGACAAAAACACGCACATCGCATCGGGACTTGGCACACCTACGACCGTGACGGCAACCACCTACGGGAACAATTACATCAAAATCGCCATCACGACCGATCCCACCAATGCCGTGGTCAATTCTCTCACGCAATATCTCATGGTGAAAAATGGCTATAACAACATCTACCTGGCCACCTACGTCACCGCCGAACCGGCGGTGGGTGAACTTCGCTGGATCACCCGGTTGCAGTCAGCCTATTTCACGAACAGCCCCGTGCAGTCGGATCTGCGCGGCAACACCGGTGCGATTGAAAGCTCGGATGTTTTCGGCATGGCTGACGGCACATCGCGGTCAAAATATTATGGACGCCACCGGGCGATGGAACTCACCTGCAACGGTGCCAGCGGTGCCAACATTGGCGTGTGGATGGTTTTTGACAATCGCGAAAGCAGCGCGGGCGGGCCGTTCTACCGCGATATTGAAAACCAGTGCGGCACCGACGAGGAGATCTACAATTACATGAACTCCGGCCACGAACAGACGGAGGCTTGGCGTGTGAATGTGTTGTGCGGGCCTTATGCCCTGATGTTCACGACGGGCGCACCGCCAGCGTTGCCACTGGATTATTCATGGATCGAAACCGGCGGACTAAATTTGACCGGCTGGTTTTCGGCGACGAATCGCGGCGCAGTGAGCGGCGTGGCTTCGGGAATTCCTGGCGGATTCCAAAGTATCGTCGGTTTCGCCAATACCAGCGCGCAATACTGGGCGGTCATCTCATCGAACGGCACTTACATCACGCCCTTGATGAAGCCGGGAACCTATACCGCCACGCTGTTCAAAGGCGAGTTGCCGGTCGGTGGTGGCGGCGTCACGGTCAGCGCCGGAACGACCAACACTTTGAACCTCGCTTCCGCGGAAACCATGCCCAATTCCATCTTCAAGATTGGCGAATGGGATGGCACGCCCGCCAGTTTTTTGAACGCAGGTAACATTATCAATATGCACCCGCAGGACATCCGTTGCGCCGGCACGTCCGGGACAAACTGGGGGCCGACGACTTTCTCCGTCGGCGTGAATTCCAACAGCGATTTTCCATCCATTCAAATGCGTGCGACCAACAGCCCGACAACGATTCTGTTCAATCTCGCAGCCAGCCAGATCGCTGCCTTGAGCCTGCGCCTCGGCATGACCTGCGCCTACAACAACGGCCGTCCACAAGTCACCATCAATGGCCACTCGCTTCCCTACCCCGGTGCGTCCAGCCAGCCGAACTCACGCAGTTTCACCACTGGCACCTGGCGCGGCAATGAAGTCAATGAAACCTATAGCATCTCCTCCAGTTATTTGCTCACCGGACAAAACACGCTCACGATCACACCGGTGAGCGGCAATGCTGATTTGGGGCCGTGGTTGAGCGCGGGCTGGGTGTTTGACGCCATCGAACTCGTTGTGCCGAACACCAGCCCGGCCATTCCCGCCACGCCGACCAATCTGCTTGCCACGGCGTTGAACGGTTCGCAAATCAAGCTGACTTGGAAAGACAACGCAACCAACGAAATCAATTACCTCATTGAACGCTCGGCGGACAATATCAGCTTCAACCTCATTTCCGCGCTGACAGCGGGCGTCACCAATTTTATGGATACCGGGCTTGCGCCCGGCACGACGAATTATTACCGCGTCCGGGCCGCCAACGCCGGCGGCAATTCCAGCTACTCGAATATCGCCGGCGCCAGAACGATTCCATTCCAGTTCGGCAATGTCACCACGCCCGGCACCAATCTTGTGTTGAGCGGAACTGGTGGAACGCCCGGCGGCAGTTATACGATTCTTGCCACAACTAATCTCCTGCTGCCCCTTGCACAATGGTCAGCGGCCGGCACGGGATTTTTTGACACGAACGGAAATTTCACAGCCAGCAACAGCGTGACTGCAAGCAACCCCAACCGATTTTATCTGATCCGTCTGCCCTGATTTTAATTATCGAGTTTTTGCGAAGTCGCCACCATGTCGGGTGAACCCGCCATGCCGGTTTGTTCGTAACCGTTCTTATATTTTGCGTTAAAACATCACGAACGGAAACCTCGGCGATTTTGTTTCATCATGGATGATTTGGCTTTTGTTGGGCGTCTTGATCTCAAAAGACGCAATTCCGAGCAACGGCCGGTGCCAGCCGGCTTAAATAATCACGACGCGAAATCTCCCGCGCCCCGAAAGGACGGGTTGCCGCCGTCACCATCTGAATATCAAACAAGGCAAAATCACGCTCGCGCAAATGATTGACCAGATGACAAAGTGCGACTTTTGAAGCGTTGTCCGCCAGATGAAACATGGATTCACCGGCAAATAAGCCGCCGATCATCACCCCGTAGATTCCGCCCACCAATTTTCCATCCTGCCAGCATTCCACGCTATGAGCATGGCCCAGTTGGTGCAGCCGGCTGTAGGCTTCGATGAATTCAGGTGAAATCCAAGTGCCACGTCGTTTAGGGCCGGGCGTCGCGCACGCCGTCATCACCTCCCCGAACGCTTTATCCATCGTCAGTTCAAATACCCGCTTGCCAATGACTTTGGCCAGACTTTGGGGAACGTGAAATTGCTCCAGTTCAATTACACCGCGCGGATCGGGCGACCACCACGTGACCGGATTGATGCTCCACGGGAAGATGCCTTGACCATAGGCAGCCAGTAATCGTTCAGGAGAAAGATCACCGCCCACTGCGACCAATCCCTCCGAATCGGCTTCGGCTGGATCCGGAAACCAAATGCGCTTGTCTGGTATTGCCGGCATGGCTCGCAATCACTCGTTTGTTTCGGAAAGCAAACTGCCACTCACCGCCCCCAGAAAATACATCTCAAACCCGCCGGCAAATTCCATGAACATGAGATGGTGGCCGGATTTTTTTTCACGACGAAATTGTCGCTCCTGTTTGTAACCCGGTGATCCCAGCGCAATCCAACATCCGATGCGCACGTCATTAAGCACCTGCAACAGCCATTCGATTTCGCCACGCGTGAAAAAAACCCTGAATCCGTTCGGGCAGACGGTGAAACGTCCGATTTCATTCAGCAACGCGGTGATTTCTTTTTTGTTGGCGAGTTTTTGCGCCTTGAGCGCTTCGTCGAGCAGATGCTGGTTTTCTTGCTGATCCGGCAAGCGTTTGTCCTTGGTCAACCGGTGATGCGCTTCTGGCACGAGCGGATAACGGTTGAGAACTTCCAGCAGGATGTCCTTCTCTGCCGGAGTGAATTCAAAATTAAACTTGTCCCCGTTTATCCGGATCAGTTTCATTTTTCATCCCGCTCCAAGGTGGCGTTCAGGGTGTATTTCTGTAATTGGTGGACGTAGAACTCCGCCTTCTCCAAACTTTCGCGGGCCAGCACACTTTTCCCTTCGTGGTGAACTTCCAGCATGTGCTTTTCCGCCTTCTTGCGTTCCCAGCCGAAGACCACTTGGAAAACATGCGTCACATAATCCATCAAGTTCACCGGATCATCCCAGCAGATGACGACGTAACCCGGCTCCAGTTCGTCGGCGGAATCAGTCTGCTGATCCTGCTTGATGCCGGGAAGGACTTCAGGAAAAGCGGTCGCAGGCATGATCAAATCCTACATCAATCAGCACACGCGTGCCACCTCGACCCTCAACAGCTTGCCGAGCTTGTCAATCTTGCCGGCGATGTGGCCGACACCGACCGCGCAATGATGCGCCGGGCCGTGCGCGTTCCAATCGTTGACAAATTTTCGCGCGCCGAGGCTGAAACGGTAACGGCTGTTCGTGTTGCCGATTTCCAGAACCGGGCCGGGAACGGATTCGCCCTCGGCCACGAGCAGTTTTAATTTTCCATCCGCCGTTTCCACGACGGAAAGCAACGTCACCGCGCCGTGTTTCACGGACATTTCCACGGACAATCCCCGGCCCACTTTGCCGTGATAAACTTTCAGCGGACGCACTTTCGTTTTGCCTTCCGCAATTTTGATGTGGCCCGGCCCGTCGTGGCCCATCAGCACCACGTCGTCGGCAAAATCCATCGCGTAGTATTCCGTGAACGAGCCGCCGACGCCAAACGTGTCCATGATTTTCATGGCCTGCGCGTTTTTGACCTCGAATTCGCCGGCGACGGGAATTCCGCGCGCGGTCAAAAGTGAGTTGCCGAGAATGATCGAGCTGATGGCGTCCTCGTTTTCCGCATTGCCGGTGCCCATGTAATAATACGCGAGCGAACCGAGGTCGTGTTCCTTCACCAGGCGGTCGAGCGCAACGGAAGTTCTCGCGGCGCGTTCAAGCTCCGCCTGCGAGCAATCGGATTGCACGGCGAAAACGCGTTTGAACTTGGCGACGCGCTCCTTGATTTGCGCGGCGGAAACTTCGCGGCGCAATGCGGCCAGTTCGTCCACCTCCACGATTTCCAGGTGGCCGCCGAACGTGGCGCTTTGCAGCGTCGTGTCGGAATAAATGTCCAGCATCCCGCCGTAATAATGGCCCATCAAACCGAGGCGATTATGAAACATCGTGTGCGCGACACGCGCGGCTTCGATCCACGCACCCACCTCGTTCCAGCAAACGGGATCGTCGTGCAGCATCCCGGTGACTTGATGAAAATCAATCCGCGCGCGGCTGAAGACATTGGCGATTTCCGGCACCGGACACGCGGCGCAATGCGCCAGCCAGTCGCCGGTCATCGCCGTGCGGTCGCCCATTGCGTTGAACTTGGCGTAATCAATCGCCGCTGCCGGCGCGAGGTTCAGGATGATGACGGGAACTTTCGCGCGCTGCACGACGGGCAGCACGGTCGAAGACAGCGCGTAAGTCGTGACGTGAAGAAAAATCACATCCACATCAGCCTCGCGGAATTTGTGGCCGGCTTCGAGCGCCTTCACCGGATTGTCAATCAAGCCAAGGTTTACGACCTCGACGCCGGGACGTTCGAGTTTTTTCTGGACGGCGCGGACATAGCCTTCGAGGCGCGGCTTGAGTCCCTTGAACTGCGGCCAGTAAGTGTCGAGGCCGATGCCGAAAAGTCCGACGCGAAGTTGTCGTTTCATTTTAATTATTTGTAGCGGCGGTCTGTTGACCGCCGGATTTTTTTGAATGGCGACCGGCGCTCACCAGAGCGCCGCTACAACAATTCATTTAGCCCGAAATCAAAATCGTGTTCGCATATTGGGTCGTGTCGCCGGTGCGAATCAAACCGATGGCCTGCGGCACGCGTTGCTTGAATTCAACGTGCGGCTCGAACGTCGTCGGCACGCCTTTCAGCGCAGCGGCGAATTTCTGGCGGACGGACGCGGTATTGTTCTTCAAAAATTCCTCGGCCTGGCAAGCCTGCGTGAAATTGTGATTCGCGCGCACGGCGGCGATGAGTTGCAGCACCGTCGGCAAATCATCCACGACCGAGATGTCCACCGTTTCAATCATCGGCCAGAACGGAAAACCGCGGTCGGCGATGACGAGCGCATTGGTATGCCGCACGCGGGCAAGCAGCGAGAGGATTTGCGGATTGAGAATGCCGTGGTTGATCATAGTCCCGAAAATCTAATGCGACAGCAGCGCCACGCCAAGCCTCAAAAGTTTCTGCACGTCGGCATCCGATTTCGCCTCGGCGTAAATCCGCAGCACGGGTTCCGTGCCGGAACCGCGCAGCATCAGCCAGGTTGAATCTTCGGCCACAAATTTTACGCCGTCGCGGAAATCCACTTTCACCAGCGGTGAGCGCAGAAGTTTCTTCGGCGGATTCGTCTTGAGAAATTCCATCAGCGCGGCGCGTTTCTCCAATGGATAATGCGCGTCAAATCTGTCGTAGCGGTGCGGGCCAAACTCTTTTTCCAACTTCGCCCACAGCTGGTTGACGGAGATTTTTTCCATCGCCAGCATTTCGAGCAGGAACAAGCCTGCCGCCAAGCCGTCGCGTTCGGGAATGTGGTTGGCGAAACCGACCGACCCGCTCTCTTCCGCGCCGAAGAGCGCGCCGGGCTTCATCAATTCCGGCGCGATGAAGCGGAAGCCGATGCCGACTTCCGTGAGCGGCAGATTCCACGCCGCGCACATTTTGTCCACCATCGCGGTGGTGTTGAAAGTTTTCGTCACGACGCCGCGACCGCCGCGATTGCGGACCAGGTGATGCAGCAGCAGCGCGATGACCTGCTGGTTCGTCATCGGCCTGCTGCGGCCGTCCATCGCGCCGATGCGGTCGGCATCGCCGTCGGTCACGAGGCAGATGTCGTGCGGATTGCGGCGCAACTGCGCGCCGCCGAGAACGTAGTTTTTCGGCAGCGGCTCCGGGCAAATGCCGCCGAAGAGAACATCGTATTTGCCGTTGAGCGTCGTGACTTTGCAGGAAGTTTTGGCGAGCAGGGTTTCAAAAACTCCCGCGCCGACGCCGAACAACGCGTCATGCGCCACGCGCAATTTTGATTTGGCGATAAGCTCAAAATCCACGAGCTGCTTGATGGCTTTGAAATGCGCGGGGCGAACGTCGGACAAAATAATTTTTCCAGCGCGAACGGCTTCGTCAAATTTCTGCAAACGAACTGGGTTACAGTCGAGAAAACTTTCGATGGCCTGGCACGTTTCCGCGTCGCTGGAGCCACCGAAGTGCGACTTGAGTTTGAAGCCGTTAAA
>Ga0075520_1001812_pt1 | contig 10453 bp, 9 predicted proteins | sample NGEPerB_FD_75100 | JGI IMG/M metagenome (GOLD analysis project Ga0075520, IMG submission 75100) | Arctic peat soil microbial communities from the Barrow Environmental Observatory site, Barrow, Alaska, USA - NGEE PermafrostAB12-B | ecosystem: Environmental > Terrestrial > Soil > Wetlands > Peat ...
CGTTAGGCACATGAAACACATGGCACACGAATTCGATGGTCAGAAGTATGCACAAGCGTCGACCCACCAGAAGGAGTGGGGCCACGTCTTGATCGACGAACTGCAGCTGCAAGGGCGCGAGTCGGTGCTGGATCTCGGTTGCGGCGACGGCGCACTGACTGCACGTATCGCCGAACTGCTTCCGCTGGGGTCTGTCGTGGGCATTGATGCCTCGCGCGGCATGATCGACGCTGCGATTACACACTTGCGTCCGAACCTGCGCTTCATCGTTATGGATATCCGAGAACTGCGGCTGAGCGAACGTTTTGATGTTGCCTTCTCCAATGCCACTCTGCACTGGGTCCACGACCATCAATTGTTGTACGAAAGGCTGGGGCGCCTGCTGCACAAGGGTGGCCGCATCCGATTCAACTTCGCCGGTGATGGTAATTGCAGCAACTTCTTCGCGGTGGTACGCGAAGCCATGCGCCACGAATCGTTTCGCGACTACTTCCGAGATTTTCATTGGCCCTGGTATATGCCTTCAGTCGAGGAATATTCCCAGCTAGTGAAATCGTGCGGTCTAGCTGCTGCCAGGGTCTGGGGTGAAAACGCAGATCGCTACTTCCCTGACGTTGACGCAATGACGGCCTGGGTAAGGCAACCCAGTTTGGTACCGCTCCTGGCGCACCTGCCGGAGTATCTTGCACAACCTTTCAGCACCTTTGTCCTTGAGCGCATGATCCAGGAGACGCGCAATCCCGACGGCAGGTGTTTCGAGACGTTTCGACGAATCAACATCGCAGCAGTCATCTAGGCAGTGCCTAACTCCGGGCTGAACTTGGCGGCTTTCCTTACTGCAATGTCGTCGCTGCCGCGCGCTGTGGCTCGTCGGAGTCGCATCAATTTTACGGCGCGCGGCTGTCTTCCCCACTGATGACTTATGCTGGTAATGTCGGGCCTCAAGTTAGCCCGCAGCCGTTGGGCGGACCTGGGAGCTTGACTTGATCAATATGCCAAATGGAACTGCATCCGCAAAAGGGGTGGCCTTGCCGATTGGAACCGCCATCCATGAGAATCCGCATTCTGTTCGAGCGCTTGACGCGGACGCTCGACTGTGGGGCACTTTGGCGCGATAGTGGTCCCCGTCTGAAGGCATCAAGTACAAAAATGCTCACCGAAAGGTCCTTTGACACCGGTCCCCTGATCATCAATTACGCCGAAGGTTCTCCCAATGGTGCACCATTGGCCGTGTTGCACGGTATTCCCACCCGGTGGCAAGGAATGATTCAACTGATTACGCCGCTGGAACACCGATGGCATGTATTCGCTTGTGATTTGCGCGGGCACGGCAAGAGCGGACGCGCTTCGACATATCGTGCCATTGATTACTTTTCTGACACCGCGACATTCGTGAAGCGCCAGATCGCCTCCCTCACGGTGCTCTTGGGGCACTCGGGTGGAGCAATGGCAGCTCTCGGCGCTGCAGCGCAGGTCCCCGATTTGATTCGAGCGGTGGTTCTACTAGATCCTCCGTTTATTCAACGGGAGATAAGCGTATGGCCAAAGTCCACCAACGATTTTATGGCAGGGGTTTGCGATATACTAAGTGGGACACGGACAGCCAGGGACCTTCTAGTTGAGTTCTTCCCAGGCATTGACGACGCTCGAATTCAGTGGTTTGCCGAGACATTTTCCTGTGTTGACGTGGAACTCGTCAAAGTGTTGCTTGATGGTCGCTACTTTGAAGGTTTGCATTTAGGTTCGTTGTTGGAACAGGTGGCCTGCCCGGTGCTGATGCTATATGGTGAGGTCGAGAAAGGAGGCCTCGTTCGTGAGAGCGATGTCGAGTTCTTTCTGGCCCACGCCCGAAACGGGACCGCTGTGCAAATTAAGGATACGGGGCACTTTCTCCACGCGCAGCAGCCCGCGCGAATCTTGGACTTGATGACTCAGTGGATTGAAAATCTGAAGTTTACTTGATGAGTCTTAAGAGCCGCCCAACAAGCGTTTGCAGCGGTCGGCCTTGACTTTGCTGGTGCGCTATCGCTGGCGCCAGCCGTGGCTCCGCTTCAATTTTGCCGCTTGCGCCTGTTGTGGCATCCTGTGGCGTGTTCCCGTGTCCGTCTGGGCCGCCGCTGAAACGCAAACCCGTTGGACGGACTACGTGACATGAAGACACCCCCGCACGTCTCACAGTTCCAGGGCGGCACGGTCCAATTGGACGGGGTTCGCCTTTCTGCGGCGTGCGAAATACCGTCGGGAGCAAGGAACTCTAAAGGAGGTCGTCATTGCTAAAGCCAACACGGGTCCATCGAGTCAACGGTACTTGGCCCGCCTAACCCTGATGTTCGCCGACTGATTACTGCCTTGGAATTCCTATGACTCGCACAATGTTCTGTGATGTCGTTGGTGCCCAGGTGCCTGCCTGCGCAAATAACGAATCTATTGGGCGTCGAGCACTTCGCGTACGCATCGCAACTGAACGTCGTCCCCTTGCCCGGTTCGCTATACGCCCAAATGGAGCCGCCGCTTTGTTTCACAATGCCGTAACAAGTGGCTAACCCGAGCAAGTCCGCCCACCGTGATGAACTCTACCTTCTCGTAATTTTCAATCCACCCCCTGGGGTCCCCGGTCGTCATGGTTTGCCACCAAAGGCAGCCCATTGCCCATAAGTCCGCGCGCAACGCCACCGACGGATGATAGGTAGCTTTACTGCACGCATCCGCAGGCTGGTTCACCGGCAGCGAGGAAAGCCGTCGCGCTAAACAGTGGTAAGAGGCCTACCCAATAGAGCCCCGGACCGGACGCGCCCGTACCCGAGTATCTAATGCAGCCCACGCCAGCTGATAATATGTCGGCGCTCACCGTACCAGTAAGGCCCAGAGCGTTGAGTACTGCCGTGCATTTGGAAAGACTGCCGCCTTGCAGCGCGGTTCCCACGTAACTGACAGCTAGTGATGACAGTCCACCATGATTGGCGCACGTGTCACTGCAGCTTGCGCCCGCTGCGCCCAAGTACCAGCAGAGCCCGTTGAGCGGTGCAGCTCCGGCGCCGCATGCGGCCGATCCGGAAGAACCGCCAGTGGCCATCGAGCCGCCGGTGGATGGATTGCCACCCGTTGCCAATGTTCCACCCGTGGCAGCAACGCCGCCGGTGGCTTTTGAGCCACCCGTTGCCAATGTTCCACCCGTGGCAGCAACGCCGCCGGTGGCTCTTGAGCCACCTGTGGATGGGAGGCCTCCGGTTGCGCGCGTCCCACCCGCGGCAGCGATTCCGCCGGTGGTGACCGAGCCTCCTCCCGTCGACGGGGTGCCTCCAGCTGCCCGTGTCCCACCGGCGGCAGGAACGCCGCCGGTGGCTCTTGAGCCACCGGTTGCCAATGCGCCTCCCACATTAGGCGTTCCGCCGGTGGTGACGGATCCTCCGGATTGAGCGGTACCGACCGAGATCGTTCCGCCCATCGAACTTGCCCCTCCGTTTGCCTCTGAGCCACCCAAGTTCGGTGCCGTGCTTGTCCCGCTGGTTCCTCCCAGGCTCGAAGATCCACCCAAAGCGGCCAAACCCCCTGAAGATGTACTAACTTCGAGATCTCCCGATCCGCTTCCTCCCACAGCTTCGACATGGAAGTCGCCGAACGCCACCTGGCACGACGTGATCAGACCGACGCTGGCAAATAGGGCGGCTGCGCCGCGACGAGAGGCAATTGGGTATGATGTCATTGGTACGCTCCCTCTAATCCGATTTGATTGGGACCCACACGCAAACGCAACTTGACACCAAGAGCTGTATCTTTTTTGCGCGCAGAACCACCCGCTTGTAGAAGTACAAATCCAGTGGCTGCGGCGGCCACCCCCACGCCAAATCCAAGCCCTGAAACAATCCCCAACGAATGATAAGCTTCGATGTCCGATTGGGCATTGGACGGACATGCACTGCCGTGGCAGACAGAAGTGAGATCAGAATGTTTTCGTAACGCAAAGAAGCCGGTGACTGCACCGACTGCAATGCCTAACCCACCAACGCCCAGCGCCACGTAGACCAACTTCGGACTCGATTTTTCGACTTGAGCAGGGGCCTGTTGGGCAGCCACGGGCGTAGGTTCTATTTTGGCCGCAACCGGCGCCGGGACCGGTTTAAAGGTAATAGTCAAATTTTCTTGGGCACCTTCGCCTAGATCGACCGATAGTTGCTGTGATTCAAAGCCTTCCGCAGCAGCTACGATTTCACGTGTACCTGGGTTGGTGGCGCGTCGCACGTCGAACGCGGCTGCTGGTATCAGCTGGCCATCAATTTTTACTTGGGCATTGGCGACATGTGGCACCGATATCGTCAGCCAGGCGATTCTTGGTTTGACTTCTTCGAGCAGCTGTTGGGCATCTTTGATCGCGTTGTTCCAAGCCACTGGAGCATCCGCCGCTACGCCTTCGCGCAGCACAAGTTCAAACCGCTCTTGAGCCTCGACGAAGCGACCAAGCGCCAGCAGCGCCCGTCCCTGTTCCACTACAAACGTTGGAGCATGTATCAGCGCGTCAGCGCGGCGAAATCGATCTTCCGCGACGTCGAACTGCTGGGCCTTCAATGCACGGTTGCCTTCTTCGGCCAGTGAACGCGCCGTGGCCCGGTCAAAGGCCGTCTGCGCCAGCACATCTACGGGGGCCAGCCAGACTCTCAACGCGCACGCAATCGCCAAGCCTGTTGGAAGTAAACGATGATTGCGCAATAGGTTTTCGCCCTCGATTCTTTGGTGCCCCACAAACATGTACTTATACTCGTTCACGGCTGCGGCGCACCTCAATAAGCCATTTACCGCGAACGCGAGAGCATGAATCAAAATGACCGGCTCCGCCAGTGCGTAACCGTGCGACGCGCATCGACTAAGTCGATTTTCCATTGGCCCGAGCGCTCGATGCAGGCTATGTGCCCCAACGATCGGCCGCCCTGCGACCGTCAATTTGAGTTCGTGCTGTGGTTCTTGAGCACCGAGGTGCGTCTTTGAATTCGGCGCAATACGATCTCGAAACGTTCGTGACGAATTGGTTCAGTCCTACGTCCGGGAGCGTTTCAATGTTGAAGTATAACTGAACCTGCGCTTACTATGCCTTTGGCCAGCACGTACGCGAATGCGGCTCGTTCCAGCCTCGGGCGTGGCCGCCTTACTCAATGCCTCCGGGGCGTCCTTACCGGTCGCGACATTTTCGTGCGACACGACAAGCCGAACCAAATTGGGAATTGCCGCCAAACGTTCGAGTTCGGCGCGCGCCCCGGAATTATCGACACAGGAATCCACGCCAGCGCGGGTGAGCCCAACCGAGTACAACGAATCAAAGGCTCGATCCCCATGCAACGCGCCGGGCAACCTGATGAAGTCGCAAGGACGATACTCTGGCTAATGTCCGAAGAGGCGTCGTCTGTTACCGGGGCACTGTGGATATTGCGGGTGGAAGATAGGAAGCCCGCCGCGCTTCGATCCTGCCCGAATAAACAAGGTCGGGATGAGACTAAAGATACAGGGCCTTGATTCAATTTGCCTGGTTTACTATGATCGAAGGAGAAACCATCATGGCCACAAATACAATTGCCGCAGCCGAATTGCTCAAGCTTCACGATCTCGGGTTCTAGGTATTTCAAAACCTATACCCATTGCATGACGCAGCAGGTAGCCATGGGCTCAAAGGTTCGTGGTCCGTCTGACCCCTCAGCTCACCCGACTTTTTGCCGCCTTGGAAGCACCAGATAAAGGCCGTCGATCGCCTATTGGGAAACGTGCATTTGCAGCGCGAGCGCGGCGGAATCTATCGGGCGATCGCCCGAACGCTGCTGCGCGGAAACAAGCAACCCGTGATCGTGGTGGATTGGTCCGACTTCCAGCTCGGGCGTCAGTGCGTCATGCTGACAAGGTGGCACTTTTCAGTGTCGGGGTAGCGGCTGAGTGAAGTTTAGTGGACCGGCTCGGGTCATCGCGACGAATCTTCGCGGGATGATACGCTTTGGCTCTCCTTGGCGCTCCCCGAAGTATTCAATCCTTGTCGCGATATACGTGCGTAGCGCGTCGAGGTAGTCAGTCAGGCTGGCGGCACCTTTTTCATACTGGGCCGCTGTGGCCTCGAATGCACCTTTCGCGCTTTCTAGAAGTCCTCCGTTGTCGCGCCGTGGCCCCTCCATACGCTCAACGAGCCTTCGAGCCGCGACGAAGCCAGCGAGCCCGGTCGAGACATCGTTGACGATTTGCGCAGTCGTTTTCGCGTGTTGCAGAGCGCTTCCTTCGTACTGCGCCTCGGCTTGCAGCTGATCGCCCTGGAGCTGGTAAAATGCCGGAATCGGCGCGGACAACGAGAATGTAAGTGTCGGGGTCTGCAGCGGACCGTTGGTCGACAATCCGCCGTATCCGCCCCACGCGTAGTTGATTCCAAGAGTAATATCCGGAAACTTCTGGCGCTTGATAAGTGCAAGGTGCGCCTCGGCGGACGCCAGTTGATAGCCGAGCGACTGAAGATCGGGGCGGTGGTCGAATGCCAAATGAAGCAGTCCGAAGGCGGTGGCATCACGCAGCGCCGGGGACACCGAGAAATCGAGCACTCGGGTGTCTACGTCGAAGTCAGGTACCTCGCCCCGCACCCCGAGCAGGAATGCGAGTGCTATGCGCGTCTGCCGGAGTGCCTGCGACGCAACTTCAAGTGCCTGATCCGATTCGAGCTTTTGCGTCTCGATACGCTGAAGATCCCCGATATTAATCGCTCCCAGTCTATAGCGATCTTTGAATTTGTTCAGCGACGTAACATTCGTGGCGGCAACGTCTTTTGCGAACTTGTATGAAAGCATGGCCTGCGCAACTTGCCAAGGCTGCTCCAATCTGGCAGCCAGGCATCGTCTGAGTGAGCGACGGTGATCTTGTGCGGGTAATCGAGGCGCGATTTGATGAGGTGACGGGCTTTGCAATGCCTATGCGCAGTCGACTTTCCGTCGCTGAAGTCGCCATCGGCTATGACCTCACTTGGAAGAAAGAACGTTCGAGTCATTCCCAATGGTGAGAACACGCGTTCGGCCATCGCTTGCCGGTAGGGGACGCCGCCCACCCGCTCAAGCGCAAGGCCTGCCAAGTAATAGTCCGGATTCGAGTAGTTGTAGAAACTGCCCGGTGGGTCCATGAAGTACTCGTTCGAAGCAAAGTCGGGGCTCGTGAGATATCGTGATAGAGCCGCATCATCCGTGGGTCCGCTCTGGACGAGGTAGTCGAACAGCCCCGACTGATGCGAGAGGAGCTGACGGAACGTCAGTGCGGAGAGGTTGCTTGCGTCGTTGATGGCAACATCGGGCACAACACTCGTCAGCCGGGTGTCGAGACCGAGTGTTCCCGACTGCACGTGGCCGAGCAGCGCTGTTGCGGTGAGCGCCTTCGTCATCGAGCCGATGCGGAACAACGTACTGGCGTCTACTGGTTCTTTGCTATTGGGTCCCTTGGTTCCGAAGCCGTGAGCGAACGTCACCTGACCGTGTTCGATGAGCGCTACGGATGCACCCGGCACGCCGAGCTGCTGGCGCTCCTGGTCGAACGCTGTAGCAAACGCCTGATACTTCGCTGGGATTGGCGCGTTCGGCGTGCCACCACCCGCAGCCGATCCAGAGCAAGCTGGCGATGCTGCTCCCATTGCCGAGGCCAGAGCTAATTGAGCACACAGACAGAAACCATGAGTCGCAGTGAATGTCATCATGTGCCGTGAACACTTTGGCGGGTCTTCGTGTTGGTGAGATCTTTTTCCCGCCTTTCGAATTGCGGATGACCCGCAGAATGCCCAACGATTGGGCCTTCTGGCCAATCCATGAGGTCTAGCCCGTGAAATTCCTCTTCCGGACCATTTTCGCAGGGCAAAATGGCCCTGAATCGATAGCATGTGCGATTTGTCGAATTCCCTTCAACGCGGGACGGTCCTGGGTTGTTCTACCAGGCATCATGACTCTTCCTCGCCTCGTCCGCTTGGCACCGGCGCAAGCCCAGCCCCTCGGCGGTCGGGACGACGACACGCTCATGACGCTTTCCCAAGCGGGGTCGCGTGAGGCATTCGCCGAGTTGGTACAGCGCCACGCATTGCGGGTGGTTCAGACTTGTTCCCGGTTTACAGGTGAGCTTGGGCAAGCTCACGAACTTGCCCAAGGCATCTGGGTGACCGTTTGGGAAAGCCGATTGCGCTACAGACCTGGAACGAACTTCTTGACTTGGCTTATCACCATTTCACGTAACCGTTGTCGCAACGAGCTTCGTAGACAGCGTGTCGTCGATCGACACGTGCAAGCCGAATGGCCCACGGGGGAAGACCCTTCCCCGGGCCAGATCGACTCGATACTGGTCGAGGAACGCCGCCGCCGAGTTCACCAAGCACTGAGCCGGTTAACGGACGCCATGAGTGAGGCACTTCTCATGCGCTACGGTGAGGATCTTCGCTACGACGAGATGTCTTCCATCCTCGGTGCCCAAGAGACGACTCTTCGCTCGCGCGTCCACCATGGCCTGAAGTTGCTCAAGCGTCAGCTGGAGAAGATCCTATGACCCGGACTCAATGCCCACCGGAAACCGAACTCGTGCGGTTTGTCGACGCAGATCTTGCTCCAGAAGCTTCGGATCGCGTGAAGGAACATCTCGGTCAATGCCAGTCTTGCAGTCAGCAAGTGAAGGAGCTGCGTTCGCTCGTCGAAGACATCGGTGCAACCCGTCCGATCGATCTGGACGTTGCGGCCCATGTCAAGGATGTGATGCGGCGCCTGGATCGACCGGCAGCTCAGCAAAAGCGACCGCGGGTATTGGCGCGGCTTGCAGCTATCACTGCGGTTGCTGCATCCGTCGCCTTGTTAACCCATGTCGCGGGTTCGCGCCGCGACTCGCCGTCGGGCACTTGGCAAGCGCGGGGTAGTTCCACGGGTGCGTCGCTCTCGCGAGACATTGGGGTGCAGGTGTACACGCTTGCAAAATCGCTGAAGCCGCTGCATCCGGGTGACACTATCGCGCCGGACGCAGCGTTGACCGCAGGTCTTCGAAACCTGGGCAGCGCTACCGCCCATGTGCTGCTCTTTGCCGTAGATTCACGCCATGCGGTGCACTGGATTACTCCGAAATACACGCGAGCGGACGAGAACCCCGCGGCAATCGAATTGACGAGAATCCCTAACGAGCGCGTGCTTCCAACGTCCGTTGTGTTCGACGATATGGCCCCGGGTTCCCTGCGTATCGTCACGATCGTAAGCCCGGGTGTGCTTCGAGTCTCCCAAGTGGAGAGCTTGACAGAATCGGAGCTCCTCAACGGGAGCTTGGCGCATCGTTTTGCAGGTGCCGAAGTTCGGGAAATCATCGTGCAGGTTAAAGATACCCACCAAGGGATTGCCCCATGAGTCAACGTTGGTACTCTTATTGGCTGCTATTTGTCGTAGGATTATTGTGCACAACGCACGCGCAAGCCGAATCTGCAAAACAGAGGGTGACGTATGCGGTCGTGATTGGCAACAACCGGAGCTTGGGAGCGCGTAGGCCAGACTTACACTACGCGGACGATGACGCCGCCCGTTACTTCGAACTTTTTCAAACCGTGGCACCGGGGAATGTCTCATTGCTGGCCGATTTCGACCGAGACACCGCACAACTATTTTCGCAGACACGTCTTCATGCCACAACACCGACACGCTCGGAATTGCTTCGGATTGGTTCGGACATTGCCCAGAAGGTGCGCGCAGAAACCGTTGCTGGCCATGAAACACAGGTCTACTTCGTCTTCGCCGGTCACGGCGACGTGGACCAGGGCACGGGGTACATCGAATTGGCGGACGCGCGGTTTACCTCGAAGGATCTCGAAACCTGGTTGAGGCAGATCCCCTTTACTCGTGCTCACGTCATTCTCGACAGTTGCAACTCTTTCTTCATGCTCGGCGTCCGCAAACCCGGGGGGCGGCACTTCGCGACTCCCGAGGATGACGCCAAAGCGTTGGCGTCGCGAATGCCGAACGTAGGAGTGTTCCTTTCGACCAGCGCCGAGGGCGAAGCCTTCGAATGGTCGGAGATCCAGTCTGGCATCTTCAGTCACGTCGTGCGATCAGGTCTGCTCGGGGCTGCTGACGCCAATGGTGACGGCTCGGTGAGCTACCTCGAACTGGCTGGTTTTGTCGAGACAGCCACGGCTGACGTGCGCAACTCCAACATGCGGCCTCATATCTTCGCCCGGGGTCCCTTTTCCCGTGACGACATGCCGATCGTGGATTTGCGGGGCCGCACGAATACGCGGCAAGTTCGCTTGAGTGACGCGAGTTCACTTCGTATTCGACTGCGCGATAGCGACGGGTTGCCGCTGCTCGATGCAAACAACGAGGCTGGTCGGCCACTCGAGCTGGCGCTGCCGGAAAGTTGGGCAAAAGGCGCCATGGTCGAGCGTTTGAATCGCAAGCAACGGCGACCCGATGAACTCAGTGTATACGCGGTGCCGGAATCGTCA
>Ga0075520_1001814_pt1 | contig 10448 bp, 10 predicted proteins | sample NGEPerB_FD_75100 | JGI IMG/M metagenome (GOLD analysis project Ga0075520, IMG submission 75100) | Arctic peat soil microbial communities from the Barrow Environmental Observatory site, Barrow, Alaska, USA - NGEE PermafrostAB12-B | ecosystem: Environmental > Terrestrial > Soil > Wetlands > Peat ...
GATAATACTGGGAAATGTCCTTGAGCAGCGGCATATTCAAATTGTTCAACTGGAATTCATAGATACCGACAATGAAAGGCACCGGAAAATAGCGGATCGTTTCATCCTCTTTGAGTCTAAAGATGAGTCCCCGCCGGGCCATAGCTTCCAGCCTTACCGCCATATCCGCAACAGGGACTTCAACCCGTAAGGCCACCTGCTGAACCGTTTCCGGCTTGGCCTCCATTTTCAGGAATAAGTTCGCATCTGCCTCACTGAAAAGCTGACGAAGTATTTTGATCTCCACACCATTTGCCGTTGCCGGGTAACCGGTCGCCATCATTTCGAGCCTGTCGCGCAATCGTTCGTAGATATCGTTCATGTTGTAAGTGACCTTCCGTTGCTGTATTCATCATTTCTCTTGCCGTCGCTGTTTATCCCGGTATCCGCCCAACTCGTCATCGTCTTTTCTTCTCAAACCACTTGAGCAGGCAGTAGTTGATAAAACCGATTATCCCGATGGCGAGCAGGAAAGCCGGATATGCAATCCTCCAGTTATGAGGTCCTGTCATCATAGACCACTCTGACATCCCACCGATTCCAGCCAGGAGCGTGAGCGGCATAAAGATAGTGGTGATGAGAGTCAGCCGTCTGACTACTATGTTTGTCTCGTTGGCGGCTTTGGTCATCTGATTGTTCAGCATCGACAGGTACATCTCCATGAGACTGGAGACTAAATCCCGATAAGACTCGGTCAGTTCGAAGAATTTTGTGAGATGGTCGTAGATGTCTCGATAGTGGAAGATTGCCTTTTCCGGTATGAAGGGACAATCTTTGCGACAGATCTTGATGAGGATCTCCCGCTCGTGAAAAAGACTCTTGCGGAGACTCAACAGGTCCCGACGCGATTGGAGCAGCTCTGCGGGTATGAAGTTGGAAACGTCATCCAGCATTGCTTCTTCTCTGGTTTCCAGTTCGTCTTCCAGCGCTTCAATCGCTAAGAACTTTCGATCAACCACGTAGTCCAGGATGACGTGCATCAGGAACGCCGGTCCGTGCAGGGCGCTCTCGATGTCCCTCTCCACAATGTGCTCAATGCCGTCCAAAAGCTGGCGATTTTCAGAATTGAGTTGGCTGACAGTAACCAGAAAGTTGACGCCGATAAATAAATTGATCTCGCCGACCGAAAGTTTTTTGTTGAGATACTCAAAGGTGTTAAAGATAATAAAGGTGTTTCGAGGAAAGTCTTCAATCTTGGGAATCTGATCCTCGTCTAAACAATCTTCGATAGAAAGGGGATGGAGACCCAGGGGATCGATGAGCCTTGAGAGTTCCTCCTTCGTTGGCTGGCAGTAATCCAGCCACAGAAAGCCTCCGTCCTTTGCCGCAGCCAAAGCCGCGTCAACAGTTGCGACGCTTGTGAGTTTTCCTTTCTGGGAAACATGATAAAAATGTGATTCGGACATGACTGCCTCCGACAACTCCAAAGACCAATCTGGTCATTTATTTAATGAAGATGCCATCGCTTATTTTTTGTTCAATTTCTGTATAGGAATCGGTTATGCATATCTCATATTTTGAAAAGAATATCAATCATCATCAAGAATTGAAATACAAACTATCATGAACTGTTCTATTCATTATTTTACTGCGTGCCATACTGTCAATTAATTAGAACCCCTTTTCATATAATTCTTGACAAACCGTTTGCTATAAGAAAAAAGTAATCCCTATAACTATGATAATACCATGTTGCATTTAAAGGATAACGCGGCGGCAGTAAAACTCGAATTACAGTTACGCAGTAAACTGGAATTCGTTAGTTGAACTGTCCCACTTCAGTGGGGCAAGGAGGAGGCTCCGGAGGCGTATTATTAATACGCTGAGGAAGCCGACGACGCAGCCAACAAAGTTAGCCAAAGAATGCGACTTGGTATAATAACAGCCAAAGGATTTAGAGACTACCCATGATATACCTCGCACCAGTCCAGGGGATAACCGACAGGATTTATCGCAATCTGTTCCCTGTTTATTTTAAGGGAGTTGATATAGCTATTGCGCCTTTCATCTCCTCATCGAAGAAAATGAAACCGGTGAATAATCTTCTGCGCGAATTTTACCCTGATAAAAATACGGGTATTCCGACGATACCGCAGATAATGAGTTCTGAACCGGCTGACTTCACAAAGCTTGCCAATGCGTTATACGACATTGGATGCGGCACGGTAAACTGGAACCTCGGCTGTCCATTCCGCATGGTTGTGAAAAAGGGCAGAGGGGCGGGCATGCTTTGTTATCCGGACAGGATCGAATCTTTTCTTGAAAAAACCATGCCTGCTATAAAACCGAAATTATCGATAAAGCTCAGGATAGGGTTAAAATATCCTGACGAGGTGTTGCAGCTCATCCCGATTTTCAATCAATATCCGCTTGAGGAACTGATCATCCATCCGAGAACTGGTGTGCAAATGTATGAAGGTGAAGTTGATCTCGATATGTTTGAGCATTGTCTTAATCTCTCGAAACACAGGGTTGTCTATAACGGGGATATAGATTCTGTGGAGAAACTGGAGATGCTTTCTAAACGGTTCGGATCAATAGAGCGGTGGATGATCGGCAGGGGCCTGCTTGCAAACCCATTCCTTGCAGAAAAAATTAAATTCAATACTGAAAAGTCTTATGATGAAAAAATCAAAATCATGAAAGCTTTTCATGATAATTTATTTGCTGAATATTTGAAAATTTTGTCCGGTCCCTCGCACATTACCAATAAAATGAAAGAAATCTGGACTTATATGGGAGACTTCTTTGAAAACGGGAAAAAAATAAAAAAAAGAATATGGAAAACTCATCACAGGGATAACTATATTGATGTTGTAAATAAAATATTTAGTGAGACCTAAATAAATTAGTAATTAACTAAATGCACAGAGAATTTGTAAGGTTTGATGTAATGGCAAATATGTTTTACGGCAATGTTCGATAGAGGGGTCTTGCTATTGTTGAACATATAGTCCAGTCTCCCGGTGCGCACGACAGTATCCCGGACAACCTGCTCCACCGCGGGATGATCCGTTACATCCAATTTAACCGCCGTGGCTTTTCCTCCGGCAGCCCGAATTCCCGCGGCAACCTTCTGGACAAGTTCAAATTGACGATCGGCCAAAACAACTTCACAGCCTTTCTTCGCCAATTCCTTGGCAATCGCCTGGCCGATTCCCGACGCGCCGCTGGTAATAATCGCGGTCGCACCGTCATAAATATGAAGTTCTTTTTTTTCTTCCATAAATATCCGCCCATCAGCGATTATTAAGATATCTACAAAAATTCCGCTGCTTTTATCGCCAGAGCGTCATTGCAGCCATCCTCGATCATGCCAGCCCTCGCATCGCGAAACATTTTTTCCACCGGATATTCTTTGGCCAGACCATATCCGCCGAAAATCTGAATAGCTTCACTGGCAACAAACGTTGCCGTTTCCGTGGAAAAACATTTTGCCGCAACCGCATGCGCGACGGATGGAGAAACCGGATTTTTCAGATTGTAGATGGCCATTCTGCGCGCGCCTGCCCTGGCTGCTTCCGTCATGGCAAACATCTTCATCAGTTTATGTTTGATAGTTGCATGCTCGAATATCGGCATGCCGCCCTGAATCCTTTCTTTTGCGTAACGGAGGGCCTCATCAAAGGCAGCCCTTGCCAGACCGGCAAATAAAATGGCCATACCGCCATTGACATCGGCCAATCCCTGCGAGGCTGTGGCATTGATGAAGTCAGGCAGCGGCACGACCATATATTTTTTCGGAATGACGGCGTCTTGAAAGATAATCGAGCCCTGGTTGAGTGGTCGCTGTCCCATTTTGTCCAGTGGCTTGCCGCGGGATATGCCGGGCAGATTCAGCGGAATAATCGCCAGTCCCTGCCCCTGCATTCCTCTGGACGGATCAAGGCTGACATGAAGAGTCGCATGGGTGGCGATGGTTCCGTTGGAAACCCATGCCGACTTTTCTCCATTCAAAATATATTCGTCGCCCTTAAGAACAGCTTTGACCGAAGGGCCGCATTGGGGATCATTTCCCCCGAGGATCCAGTCCGACCCGTGATCAGGTTCGGTAATCGCCCAGCAGCCAATCATTTTTGCCTCTTTGTCTTCACAATAATCGCGGGCGAGTTGCTGCATGTCCGGCTGGGGAAACATGGAAGCAAGATAGAATGTTCTGCTGGATACACCCAGGCTGATGGCCAGGCCGGTATCGGCATAGCCAAGCTGTTCAATCATCAGCATACTAGCCAGGGGATCCACTTCTCCGGCCGTGCCGCCCAGATGTTTGGGAATTTGCGTGGCGTGCAGCCCCAGTTCCTGAAATTTTTTGTGAACATCCCACAGGACGGAATTCGGTGCGATCACATCTTCAGGCTCGGGCATTTTATCCAGCTCAATGCCCGCCTTCCTCATAATGTCCATGCTAAATTTCGTTACAAGATCCAGCATCGCTTCCGCGTCTTTGCTGATATTAATATCGATATCCCGAGGTGTCATCGTAAAATCCTTTCCGGTTGATCACTTCATATCCATCTTAATGAACGCGTACGGGGCAAATTGCATCGGGTCGATTCCGGCAACCGCTTTTCCGGGCTGCATGGAATTATCTCCTACCATGTAAACGGCGCCCAGCATCTTCACAACCTCGACTTCAGCCCAAGGATCATAGTCTGAATGCTTAAGGATAATTTCGCCCTCGCCAAACTGGATAGTTTTGGGCCTTAATACAGTTTCCTGCCTGATGAGCCACGGGTTATATTCCATGGGGCCTCCTTGCGGCGTCGGATAGAATCGATATGTATAGGATAAACCCGTCAGGGAGCCATCTTCTTTAATCTGGCTCGTCAGTCTTTTTTCCGCCTCGGGATCATTGCACTTGCCGGTGAGTTTGGCGCGAATCACCATATAGCGGACATCACGGCGTTCGGTCCAGCCTTCCATGGAGTCTCCGTTCTTCTGAAAATGAATGTCAGCCATTTTTTTGGGGAAGCCGTAGAATTCACGTCCGCCAACCATCGCCATATCATTGGTCACCGGCATGGCCAGACAATAATTCCCTTCTTCTCCCTCATAGACGGCGCTTAAGAATAAAGCGGTTTCCTTGTAGGTGACGTCGAAATTTGTTCGGGGATAATTGGCCACAAACGCCATCGCCATCGGATATTCGGCCGGTTTCAACGGCGGCGGCAGGAGCCTGGCGACGATCTCCGGCTTGGTTTCCCAAAAGACACTGAGCATTTCCGCGTCATAAAAATCCGCGGTCGTTTTTACATTGGCCATGATTTCCTGAAATGATTTTACAAAGCCCATAAAATAACCTCCTTTGTTGTGTTGGCCGCAATATACATTTATTGAAGATTAACTTCTTGGCAGGTATTGCTTTCATTGTGGTTAATCTTGCTTTTTTATCTGATTTGACGAAGAAATGTGGTTCAGTCTATCTTATTCATACAACGGCTTGATCGGCAGGCAAAGATCCAATATATTATGTTTCAAGGGGTGAGTATCAGGGTCATTATAATAGATTTGATACGGAGGGCGGTCATCCGGCTGATAATCACTGGATGCCAGCCAGTTTAAAATAAAGCTCATCCAGACTTCTTCAGCATTATCAGCGTCTATTTCACAACAATGAAAGGCGAATTTGCCGCCTGGGAGAACTTGTACATCCACCCATTTGTCCGCCTTGATGGATTCAGGCACGGTAATGCAGGCATCATAGATCAACTTATCATCCGGCGTGATACCGGGATTGCTCCGAATAACACCCAAAAATATTGAGCCATTTTCGATCAATCCTCTGGGGTTTGCCCATTGCATTAGTTGTCTAGAGACCGGATCGATTGCTTTTTTATTGTAAGGTTCCCTGCATCTGATGTAGGCAACCCGTAAGTCCGGCAGATTATCTATTCTTACCTCCCGAACAAATTGTTTATCCAATATCTTATCGATGGGCAGTTGACGTTTATTGAAATAGATATCATAGAGAAAAGCGTCCACCGGTTGCAGATTATCTTTATTTTTCCCAATGAACTACCCCGCAGCAAGCTACGGGGTATCAAAAGCCTCTATAAGGAATAGGCCTTTCGTAGCAAGCTAAGGGGAATTAACCCCAAACGAGATTAAAATTCCACATTTTTATTGTATAATCATTCCAATTATATTCTCTACGGACAATCGAGGGTGTCATGCCGTAATGTGCTTTGAATATTTTGGCGAAATTTTGCGAACAGGAAAAACCGCAATCCAGGGCGATGTCTGTAATTGATTTGTTCAATTCGGTTATCAGCATTTGTACCGACTTTTCCAGACGAATACGCTGGACAAAATCATTGAGTGTCTCACCAACCATGGCGCGAAATATTCGATGAAAATGAAATTTGGAAAAACAGGCAATCTCAGCGAGTTTCGTCAAATTTAAATCCTCATCGTAATGATTTTGGATATAATCGATTGTACGATTCAGACGGGATCGATATTCATTCTTCAATAATTTGTCTGCAGACTCACGCATAGATGCCTTCTGTTAAACCCATCAGACGATTTTGTTTTCGCTAAAGCTGAAAGATACGAAGAATGATGTTGTATGTCAATGAAATAATTATTATCAAGGAAAAGATCAGACCACCTGAAATCATGACGCTTATTTTTGGGGAAGTCGGGGAACATAACACTTAACTTTAGCATTTTGGTCAAGATAATTAAGTGTTATGTCTCCTGAATATTCAAACAGATTAGGGTACAGTCTTTTTTTAGGCCTGTGTATCGCCGATACCTTTGACGATATCCTGTTCCGGTCCAGCTATTTCTGATTTTTTGTTCGCAATGCTTGCCATATCATCTTTCTGCTTCTTGGCCGCCCAGCGCTTTGCTGTCTTTTCTGTCTGTTTTAGCTGTCTTGCTTTTTCTTTCGCGTTTTTTCCAAAGTTGTACATGGGTTTTCCCATTTTTAAATGCCTGTTTGCCTTTCTTTCAGGTATTACTGAACAGGTTGAAAATAGAAAGGCACTCCAGGAACATGAGTTGATGGAGCGCCTATTCTGTTAACAATATTTGATTAAAGTGCTTGCACGTTTACTGCCGACGGGCCTTTGGGTCCCTGCTCAATATCGAAACTGACTCTCGCGCCTTCCTGCAGTGTCTTGAAGCCGCTGGCCTGAATTGCGCTGAAGTGAACAAATACGTCTCCGCCTTCAGAATTCTCGATGAACCCGAAACCTTTAGCTTCATTGAACCATTTTACTTTGCCTTCTGCCATAGTTATACCCTCCTTTCTAAAATTTACCAGAAGTTGAGTTATAAATATGACAGAATTAAAAGGCCACCAAGATTCTAAAGAGCAGTGTGGCCAACCTTTGCACTTCACATTGTCAAAACCCAACATTCATGTATCCTGCCTGCTAAAATTATCATCAGGCCCTATACCTAGGAAAATACACTACTTGCTTATTTACTCAAAGTCAAAGGATATCTCATTAGAGAATTGCTTCAATATCATCTTTGATTTAGAAATGATATAATGTAAAGATGGGGATCGAAACAAGTGCAACGGTTGTTATGTGATCCTTTACACGCTTTGATTATCTATTTTTAAGAATAGATTAACCCCTGTTGCCTCGGATTCAATTGAAACTGAATCAGGATCAACGCCCGCTTTGCCGGCCAATTCAGTCAACTCGGTTATGTCTCTATGGAATAAAAACCATTCCCCAAATTCCATATAATTCCTTGATGGATTTAATGTTGAAAAATTGCCAATAACCATCTTGCCATTTATTGTTAACATTTTCATTAATGAGCGCAGCAGGAATACAAACTTTTCATTATCAAGATAATCAAAAAGTCCTGCAGACCAGATTAAGTCGTATTGTTTTTCCGAACGGAAACGAAATGCATTTTCACAAAAGAAAGTAATATTCGAACCATTGAGCAGTTGTTTGGAGTATTCTATGGCCTTTGAATCCATATCCAGACAATCAAAATGTATCTTTGACAATGGATGTTTACATTTGTATTCATAAATATCACGACAGGGGCCGCTACCTACATTCAACACGGCCGGTTCAATAACCTGTGATTGGTCAATTTCAGACAATATGTTCTTGAAATATTTTTTTCTGTTCCGAACTGCTTTGGGTGCAGCCTGCCAATGAAAGAACTTATCCCAATTTTCCAGATGTTTTTTGGGTGAAATCCATTCCATATAAATTCTATCTATTATTTCATAATCACCGTGGTAACCATGAGGTTTTTTGCATACAAATCCCTGCATGGTATCTTCCGAAAAAGCTTCCCCGCCAGCCACCCACAACTCCCTGATTTGAGCACGAGAAATCTTACCTTCTTTAAGCATGGAGTTTATAGAAGAATAATAATCGTTGAGCTCAATATACTCACTTGGTTCAGGACCTCCCCGTTCCACAAACGGCATCAGGTAATTTTTTATCTTCTTCAATTCGTTAATTCTTCTCTCTTGAGAATATGAATCCGAACAAATCCTGTCTTTTCCGTTATTTTTTCCCTGGTACATGAGATGATCAGCCCTGTTAACGAAGGTCTTCATATCTTCCTGTTTTCTGTACTGCGCAAGTCCTATGCTCACCGTAAGATGGACTTGTTTACCCGGCACCGGAGAAAAATCCTCTTTTCTTAATTCCTCTCTGATTCTTTCCGCAGTAACGATTCCTTCCTCGCTTGTTGTCATGGGCAGAATGATCGTAAATTCCTCACCGCCATAACGATAAGCGGAATCTGCCTTACGGAGACATCTTTTTATCACCTGACCGAGTCGTAATAAGACCCGGTCTCCCTCAATATGGCCGTAAGTATCGTTGAACGCCTTGAAATCGTCGAGATCAAGAAGAAGAAGGGTTAATGGATGTTCGTGGCGGTCCAGCCGGTCGATTTCCATTTTAAGCTGCTGGTAAAAATGCCGGGAATTGTAGAGCTGAGTGAGCTCATCGATAATACTCAGTTCGCGATATCTTTCTTCATTATCTCTCACCTCCTTTTCCAGCCGCTTGCGTTCGGTAATATCGCGGGAAACAGCCTGAAAGCCTGTAACTTTGCCATCTTCCACGATCAACTGAGTATTTTGTCCAAGCCAAACCTCCCGGCCATCCTTAGTGATCATGGGATATTCTGAATATGTATTTGGAAGCCCCTTTACGAACTGAACACCGAAGAACCTAATGGCTTCGTCACGCAAGTCCGAATGGATAAATTCCTGATAATGTTTTCCAACAATCTCCTTTTCTCCGTACCCTGTAAGACGGATTGTCGACGCATTTACGAAGGTTAAATATCCATTATTATCCGTCCTGAAGACCATATCGCTCGCATTTTCCACCAATGCCCGATACCGTTCCTCGCTCTCCCGCAATGCCTTGAGCGCAGTCTCCCTTTGGGACTCCGCCTGCTTGTGGTCTGAGATTTCCTGTTCCAGCACCCGATTAATGATCTGATAATCCGCCATTCGCTTTTCAAGTTCATTATTGACTTTGTTAGTCTTTTCCCGCTCAAAATCCAACTGCTGCGTCAGGAAAAAATCACGCCGGGCATAGAATTCTATGAAATAACAGGCCAGCATTCCAAGGATGTTTGTGCTGATAAAAAAGAAGTTGTTGCTGGTCAGAATGGTAAAGGGCGTAGGACTGATCCAGATGGCCGCGATTTCGTACAACAACACCAGAACCCATCCGGCTAATGACGCCCAGAGGAATCGAACGCAAACGAAGGTGTAGCCCCACATTAAAACAAGCATCAGGCCGGCATAATAATAATAATTGATCGGTATCGGGGCGATAACAATCATGCAGACAATGCCCCCGCCGGCCAGAATGAGGACTCCCGTTAGAAAAGGCTGGATATACCGTTCAAAGGACTTGGAAAACGATGCCCGTAAAGTACCTAAAAGCACGGGACAAACGATAACAAAACGAATAAACCATAATGTATATTTTTGTTCCGGCATGAGCAGCGCATCCAGGATACCGAAAAATCCGTACAATAGCGCTCCTAGAACTAGAAATCTGCGGATTTGGGGAAGTGACATCCGATAGTAATAACTTAAAAATGGCTCTTCGAGTTTCGACGATTCCCCGGAAAATTTTAGTGTCAGCGGATGAAGTTTCATGATGTATATATGGCCTCCGAACGGTCACAAAATTTGCACATAAACTTTTGAGGACATATCATAATTATCAGACAATAACAACTCGATCTGAAATTACCGTATTAGTCTTTGCCGAAGATAAACAACAAGGGAGATGTAAATCCCGGACAAGGACACTTAAGACGGACGAAGCGAAAAGATCATCTGAAAAAAAAGGAATTATTGTTATTCCTCTTCAAACTGTGTCACCAGGAATTAAAGGCCTCAGTTTACTCGCTCTTGATTGGCTCACTAGAAAAACTACTAAAAAGGA
>Ga0075520_1001816_pt1 | contig 10445 bp, 10 predicted proteins | sample NGEPerB_FD_75100 | JGI IMG/M metagenome (GOLD analysis project Ga0075520, IMG submission 75100) | Arctic peat soil microbial communities from the Barrow Environmental Observatory site, Barrow, Alaska, USA - NGEE PermafrostAB12-B | ecosystem: Environmental > Terrestrial > Soil > Wetlands > Peat ...
CCGGTGCTCTGGCAGAACCTGTTCTGGTTCTTCGGCCACCCGGAGGTGTACATCCTCGCCTTGCCCTACTTCGGGATGGTCACCGACATCCTCCCGGTGTTCTCTCGTAAGCCCCTGTTCGGCTACAAGGGCATGGTCTTCGCCACCATGTCCATCGCCGCACTGTCCACCGGGGTGTGGGCCCACCACATGTTCACCACCGGCGTGGTACTGCTCCCGTTCTTCTCGCTGCTCTCGTACCTGATCGCCGTGCCCACCGGGATCAAGTTCTTCAACTGGATCGGCACCATGTGGGGTGGCCAGCTGAGCTTCCAGACCCCCATGCTGTTCAGCGTCGGGTTCCTCTTCGCCTTCCTCATGGGCGGCGTGACCGGGGTGCTGCTGGCCTCGCCCCCGGTCGACTTCATGACCCACAACACCTACTTCGTGGTGGCCCACTTCCACCAGGTGCTCCTCGGCACCACCGTCTTCGCCGGCTTCGCCGGCTTCTACTTCTGGTACCCGAAGATGTTCGGACGGATGATGAACGAACGCCTGGGCAAGCTTCACTTCTGGACGATGTTCATCGGGTTCTGGATCACCTTCGTCCCGCAGTACCTGGTCGGCCTCAACGGCATGCCCCGACGGATCGCCGACTACCTGCCTTCCAACGGATGGACCACCCTGAATGTGGTCTCCACCGTCGGTGCCTTCATCCTCGGGGCCTCGTTCCTGTTCTTCTTCGCCAACCTCTGGGTGTCCTGGCGCTCGCCGGTGGCGGCCGGCGACAACCCCTGGGACGGCGGCGCGCTCGAGTGGTTCACCTCGTCGCCACCGCCCCACCACAACTTCACCCACCTGCCCCCCATCCGCTCGGAGCGCCCGACGTGGGACTACAACCATCCCGAGCACCGCAAGGTGCACCGCGGGGAGTCCGACCCGCTGCCCGACAAGGAAGCGGTAACGGCGGGAGCGAGCTCATGAGGGTGGACGGTCTGTTCCTGGTGGGCCTCGGGATCTTCTTCGCCGTCATCGGCGTCGCGTACTGGCTCCTGAGCTACGAGGACGGCGGCTTCCTCATGCTGATCGGCTCGGCGCTGCTCGGCATCCTCCCCGGCTCCTACTACCTGTGGTGGGCGCGCCACATGAAGCCGCAGCCCGACGATGACCCGGATGCCTCCGTCGACGAGGGTGCGGGTACCATCGACTCGTTCCCCGGTTCGAGCATCTGGCCGTTCATTTTGGGTACGGGCGCCTTCTTCGCCACGCTCACCTTCGTCTTCGGTCTCTGGATGGCCCCGATCGCCGCGGCCCTCATCCTCTCGGCCGCCATCGGCGTGACCGTCGAGAGCCGCCGGGGCGGCGCCGTCTGAACCCCGCGGGCGTCGAACCGGCACTCCGCGGCACTCCGCCGGGCCCTTCGGAGCATCCCGGTGCCGATCTCGCACCCGACCACGCCACCTCCTGCCGGCGTCACTGCCCGAGTTCGAGGCGCCCACGGCGAGCGAGGGCCCGCCTGTGACCCCGGTGCCAGGCGAAGAGTCCGGCCAGGACGACGAGAAGCCACGGAAGGTGCACGAGGGACGCCGTTGTGCCGGCGGCCACCGCCGCCAGGAGGAGGATGGCGACCAGGGGGAGGAGCCTCCGCCGACGCGGTGCCGACGGTGGCGACTCGGTGGCCAACCGTGGGAGGTCGTCGAAGAGCCCGTCGAGGTCTCCTCGCGTCTTGGCCCCCATCGCCCGGCCGAGCCGTTCCTGGAAATCGGCCTGGTCGAGCCGGCCATCGGTGAAGTGGCGGGAGAGCTTTTCGGCAACCTCGTTCCGCTCGTCATCCGAGGCCCGGATGCGCGCGTCGATGCCGCTGCTCATGTGGCGTCCGGTCGGGTAGACGGGGTCCCATCGGTAACGCATGGCTGTCCTCTCGGGTCGCAGGGTTCGGCTCACGGGGCCGCTCAGCGGGCGGGCTCGCGGGCCAGCAGTTCCTCGAGAACCGAAGAGCTGGTCCCCTCGTCCGGGATGAGCAGCCAACCGGCCAAGTAGAGGGGCACGGCAAGCCCACCGAGGAGGGCGAGCCCGACGAATCCGAGACGGATCAGGGTCGGATCGACGTCGAAGTAGTCGGCGATGCCGGCGGCCACGCCGGCAAGGACGCCGTGTTTCCTGCTCCGGTGGAGCCGATAGCCGGCAGGTGCGCCGAGGCCGGGGTGGGTCCCTCCGGGGCCGGCAAGCACCGGCTCGGGAGTTTCGTTGTGGGAGGTGTCGGTTTCCATGGTCCAAGCCTGGGCCTCGTCCGACGAAACGACCATCGGGGACGGCCCGGGGTCGGACCCTGAGCCCGACCCCGGGGAGATCAGGGTCATCCCTGATGGCAACCCGGGCCAGGGGTGCGCGATCATCGTGTCATCGACCAGATCACCGGTTCCGCCTCGAGCGGCGCCGGGGCGCCCGCTCCGGATGCTGTGGCCGGCCCGACATCGCCTCCCGACGACGGCACGGGCCGTCGGACCTACGCGTCCTGGGTGGCACCCGAGGGGTGCAGCCGTGCTGGCAGCCGTCGCCGTGGATTCCCCCGGCGCTTCCGGCGGCCCCTGCAGCGAAGCACCGACGCCCGGGTCCTCGGCGGGGTGTGCGGCGGGCTCTCCGTGGCCACCGGCATCGACGTCACACTGGTGCGGATCGGCTTCGTGCTGCTGACGCTGGGGAGCGGCGTAGGAGTCCTGGTCTATTTCCTCGCATGGCTGTTCATCCCACTGGCGGGCGAGACGGCCAACATCTTCTCCCGGGCCGTCACGGATCGGCGGGGAATCAGACTGGTCATCGCGGTCGTCCCCGCGCTCGTCCTCGCACAGGTCCTCTCGTCCGCCGCGGGTGTGGGGTTTCTCGGATCCTTCGGCTGGCCCGTGCTCCTGTCCGCGGCGATCGCCCTCCTCATCCGGCGCAACGCCGGCGACGAGGAGGGGAGGTGGATCACGGAAGAGCTCGTCCCCCTTGTCCACGCCGGCGACGGGCCCCACGGACGCTGGTCGTCGGTGGGGCGGATCGCGGTCGGGGCGATCCTGGGCGTGGCCGGCCTCCTGGTGCTCGTCCTGGGTCATCCCACCGGTGCGGCGCTACGCCTGCTCGGCGGCGCCGTGCTGGCCATGGCCGCCGTGATCGTGGTGTTCGGCCCGTGGTGGCTCAGCCTGGTGCGGGACCTCATGTCCGAGCGCCAGGCCCGTGCCGTGGCCGAGGAGCGGGCCCGGATGGCGGCCCACGTGCACGACTCCGTGCTCCAAACGCTGGCACTGATCCAGCGTTCCGCCGACGACCCCCGCCAGGTCGTGCGTTTGGCCCGGTCCCAGGAACGCGAGCTCCGCTCCTGGCTGTTCGAAGGTCGGCCCCCGGGCGCGGACGACGCACGGACGCTCACCGAGGGCATCGGAGCCATCCAACGCCAGGTCGAGGCCGATCACGGCATCACCGTGCACGCCGTGGTGGTCGGGGAGTGTGACCTGACCGAAGGGCTCCGGGCGCTGCTCGATGCCACCCGGGAGGCCACCGTCAATGCCGCCAAGTGGTCCGGGGCGGCACAGGTCTCGCTCTACGCCGAAGTCGACCGCGACGCAGTCACCCTCTACGTGCGAGACCGCGGTCGGGGTTTCGACCCCGGCTCGATACCGGGCGATCGCCAGGGCATCGCCCGTTCGATCCGGGCACGTGTGGCCCGGTTCGGGGGCTCGGTGGCCATACGTTCCTCCCCCGGGAGCGGGGTCGAGGTCGAGATGTCGGTGCCCCGACCCCAGTCGGTCCGTTGAACACGAGGGCCCGATGAGCGACCAGGGGCGACCGCGGGTGTTCCTGGTCGACGACCATGCCATGTTTCGGGCCGGGGTTCGGGCAGAACTGGGGGAGGCGGTCGACGTGGTCGGTGAGGCCGACGAGGTGGAGGCGGCCGTCGAGCTCATCAGCGAGCGTCTGCCCGGGGTCGTCCTGCTCGACGTCCACCTTCCCGGCGGTGGAGGGCAGGCCGTGCTCAGAGGCGTCCGGCCTCGCCATCCGGAGGTCCACTTCCTCGCCCTGTCGGTATCCGACGCACCCGAGGACGTGATCGCCGTGATCCGGGCCGGGGCGAGGGGGTACGTCACCAAGACCATCTCGGGCGACGAGTTGCTCCAGGCGATACGCCGCGTGGAGGCGGGCGACGCTGTCTTCTCGCCGCGGCTGGCGGGCTTCGTCCTCGACGCCTTCGCCGGCAGCGCCGGTGAGGCGACCCTGACCGCGGGCCTCGACCCGGAGCTCGACCTGCTCTCGCCGCGTGAGCGGGAGGTGCTCCGTCTCATCGCCCGCGGGTACACCTACAAGGAGGTGGCGCGCGAGCTGATCATCTCGGTCAAGACCGTGGAGTCGCATGTCTCGTCAGTGCTACGGAAGCTCCAGCTCTCGACGAGGCACGAGCTCACCCGGTGGGCCACCGCTCGACGATTGGTGTGAGCCGCCGGACCGGGGACGCACGAGTGGTGCAGTGCTCCCCTCGCTCGGGCGTCGACCCACGGCGGTCGGAGATCATCCCGCCCCGATCCTGGTGTTGTAGTTGCCGATGGCGGTGTTGGCCTCTCGCTCGGCGATGCCGGCAGCAGCAGCAGGGGTCTGCCCGCTGCTCAGCATCTGCACCAGCCCGTCGGTCACCGAGTTGCGCACCCCCTGGTAGTCACCGATCAGCGAGCCGATGTTGGCGTAACTGAGCGTTCCCTGGGTGAGCTGGGTGTAGCCGACCTTGTAGTTCGGGTCCTGGGCCCAGCGATCGGCGAGGACCGGGAGCTTGGTCGACGAGACGCGGACGGGCACGTACCCGCTCTCGGCCGCCAGGCTCGCCTGCTCCTCGGGGGAGTCGAGGTACTGGATGAACTTCCAGGCGGCCGCCCGCTTCGCCAGTGACGAGTGGTTGCCGATCCACAGCGACCCGTCACCGACCGGGACCCCGCCCCCGGTGGTGAGCGCGGGGAGCGGCGCCGCGGCGATCTGGGTCCCCTTGTACTGGCCCGAGCTGAGCACCGCCTCGATCGGCCCGACCACGCCCGACGCCTCGAACGTCATGGCCGCATTACCTGTTCCGATGGCCAGCAGGTGGTCGATGCTGTTCGGGTCCGACCCCGTGTTGAGAGCGAGGCCGGACTTGACCATCTGGTCCCACCAGTTCCAGATCTTCGTCGCCGTCGGGCTGGTGAGATTGGCATCCGTCGTGCGCGAGGTCCTGCCGTTGCCGTTGTTGACGTACTCCCCGCCACTCTTGGCCAGCAGGTACTCGAAGACGTACGGCTGCGCATGGAGGGCGATGCCATGGGTCGCAGCCCCGGAGGCGACGATCTTCTGTGAGTCCTGCATCACCTGGGCGAGGGTCTGCGGCGGATTGTTCGGGTCGAGGCCGGCCTTGGCGAACTTGCCCGGGTCGTAGTACATGATGACGTCCGAGACCGCCCAGGGCATCGAGCGTTGGACGTTCTGGACGTTGTAGAACTTCAACGTCCGCGGAAGGTAGTCGCTCAGCGAGTAGTGGCTGGCATCGATGCAGTCCTGGACCGGCACCGTGGACTGGCTGTCGACAAGCTGCTGGACCGTGGTGTCCTCGAACTGCGCCACGTCGGGGAGGTCGCCTGTGGACAGCCCTGCCTTGTACTTCTCGAACAGCGTCTTGTAGTCGGGTTGCTGGACGAGGCTGACGTGCACCTGGCTCTGCGAGCTGTTGAACGCGTTGGTGGCGTTGACCAGCCAGTCGTTGTTGGTCCGGACGAGCTCGTGCCACATCACGATCTGGACGGGCTTGGCCGCCGAGGCGAGCGCACTCAGCCCGCAGGCGGCCGGATTCACGATGCCCGAGGACTGCTGGGCCGTCGACGATGATGTCGACGCCGAGCACCCGGCCAGGCCGGCGGCGAGGAGCGCCCCGGCAATGAGGGTGGTGGGCAGTGCATGGCGGATTCGCTTGCGGGGCAGTATGGGCACGTTGCTCTTCCTTGTTCGGGTCATCCCTTTACGGCTCCGGCGGTCAATCCCCGGACGAGCTGCTTCTGGAAGACGAGCAGCAGCACGAACAGGGGGATGAAGGCCAGGACGATGCCGGCGAAGGTGACGTTGATGTTGTTGATCTGCGGGGTGCTCAGGAATTTGAGCCCGATCTGGACAGTGCGGTACTGGTCGTTCTTGGTGACGATCAGGGGCCACAGGTACTGGTTGAAGGCAGAGAAGAACGCGAACAGGCCGAGCGCGGCGATCGCCGGCCTGGCCAGGGGCACGGCGATACGGGTCATGAACCGGAGGTGCCCGAGACCGTCGATCTTGGCGGCGTCCCGCAGCTCGCCGGGGAGCCCGAGGAACGCCTGGCGCATGAGGAACGCCCCGAACCCGGTGGCGAGGAACGGGACGATGAGCGCCAGGTACGAGTTGTACCACCCGAGGCTCACCACCGTCTGGAGGTTGGTGAAGAAGGTGACCTCGATCGGCACCATCATGGTGGCGAGGAAGACCACGAAGAGAGTGCGCTTGAACGGGAACTCCAGGAATGCGAAGGCGTAGCCCGCGGCGATGGAGGTGACCAGCGTTCCGGCCACGATCACCGTCGTCACGATGAAGCTGTTCATTAGGTAGCGCCCGAGATGGCCGGTGGTCCACGCCGTCGCATAGGTCGACCAGTGGGGGCTGGTCGGGAAGAGCAGTGGTGGGCGATGGGCGATCTGGCTGGGAGTGAGGAGCGAGTTGACCACCGTGATGTAGATCGGGAACAGCACGATGATGCTGAGGACGACCAGGAGGAGGTACCGGCTGACCCTGGTCGCCCGCCGACGCCGCGACGGCGTGCCGTGGCGGCTGGCGACCTGGAGGGCCACGGCCAGGACGACGATGCCGGCCACCACCAGCAGGAACGTGGTGAACCCGGGCGCCAGCGCGCCGACCATCGGGTCAGCTCGCATAGGTCACCCGCCGCTCGAGCAGGCGGATCTGGATGAGCGCCAGCACCAGGGTGATGAAGAAAAGGGCGATCGCCATGACCGCGGCCCGGCCCGCGTTGTTCTGGTTGAACACCTGGTCGTAGATGTTGTACACGAGGAGGTTGGTCCGGTCGAGCGGTCCACCCTGGGTCAGCAGGTCGATCTGGCCGAAGGACTGCAGCGACAGGATGGTCCCCACGACCACGGCGAAGAAGATGGTCGGGGACAGCAGCGGGATGATCACGTGGCGGAGGCGGGCCCAGCTCTTGGCCCCGTCGATCTCGCAGGCCTCGAGCAGCTCGTCGGGCACGGCCTGGAGCCCCGCCGACATGAGGATGAACGTCAATCCGAGGTTCTGCCAGACGGTGACGACCGACACCGCGACCAGCGCCCAGGTGGGGTTGTCGAGGACGGAGAGCTGGTTCTGCTGGCCCAGCCAGTAGGTGAACAGTCCCACCTGGGGATTGAGCAGGGTGAAGAAGATGACCGAGGCCACCGCCACCGAGGTGGCCACCGGCGAGGCGAACACCGTGCGGAAGGCCCGGATGCCCTTCAGCTTCTGGTGTGCCAGCAGGGCGAGGAGGAGGCCGAGCACGAGTCCCATGGGCACCGTGTAGACAACGAAAAGCGCGGTCACCCACAGGCTGTTGAGGAAGCTGTGCGACCCGAGCACCTGGCCGTACTGGCTGAGCCCCACGAAGCGGGACGGCAGGTCGGGGAACGGCGGGGTCGAGTAGAGCGACAGGTAGATGTTGCGGGCGAAGGGGTAGAAGACGAAGACGGCGAAGATCAGCATCGAGGGGGCCAGGAGCCCTACCGCCAACAGGCCTTCCCGGCGCCGGCGCCGGCGGTGCCGATCCCCTGGGTGAGGCTCGGGGACCCCGGCCGGTGCATCGGGCGGCGCCGGGGCCGGCGCCGGGGTCACGGCGGCGCTCACGGTCCGATCCGATCACCGGTCGAGGCGTCGAAGAGGTGGAGGTGCTCGACACCGAAGCCGAGGCGGACTGCGGATCCTTCCTTGGGAACCACAGCATCGGTGCCGAGGCGCACGATGACCTCCTGGTCGTCGGCGAGCCTGCAGATCACGTGGTGCTCCGCTCCGAGCGACTCGACGACGGCCACGGTGGCGGGCAGCGGCCCGGTGGTGCCGATGGTGAGGCGCTCGGGCCTCATCCCGACCGCGACCGTCGTTGCGCCCGACGCCTCGACCGCCTGGCGCTGGGCGGGGGACAGGGGGATCTGGCCGCCGCTCGTCTCGATGCCCAGGTCGCCGTCGAACCGTGCCGGCGTCCCGGTCACCGTGTTCATCGGCGGGCTCCCGATGAAGCGGGCCACGAACAGGCTCGCGGGGTGGGCGTAGACCTCGGCGGGCGGCGCCACCTGCTCGAGGGCGCCCTCGTTCATCACCGCCAGGCGGTCGGCCATCGTCATCCCCTCGATCTGGTCGTGGGTCACGTAGACGACGGTGGTGGCCAGCCGGCGCTGCAGTTCGATCAGCTCGGTCCTCGTCTGGACCCGCAGCTTGGCGTCGAGGTTCGAGAGCGGCTCGTCCATCAGGAAGACCTCGGGGCGCCGCACGATGGCGCGGGCCAGGGCCACCCGCTGGCGCTGGCCGCCGGAGAGCTGGGCCGGGCGGCGGTCGAGCAGCGAGGTGAGCCCCAGGGCGTCGGCGGCATCGGCGACGAGGCCGTCGCGCTCGGGCTTGGGCATCCCCCGGCACTTGAGAGGGAACTCGATGTTCCGCTCCACGGTCATGTGCGGATAGAGCGCGTAGTTCTGGAACACCATGGCGATGTCCCGGTCCTTGGGCTCGATGTCGTTGACCACGCGGTCGCCGATCACCACGGTCCCCCGGTCGGGGTCCTCGAGGCCGGCGATGATGCGCAACACCGTCGACTTGCCGCAGCCCGAGGGGCCGAGGAGGACCAGGAACTCCTGGTCCGTCACCTCGAGGTCGAAGGCACGCACCGCCTCGACCGCGCCATAGTGCTTGGACACCCCCCGGAGGGCCACCTGTCCCACGTCCGGGACCTCAGGGCTCCCGGGAGTGGGGGTGGGTTCCGGCGGGCACGTCTGCGACTCTCTCGAGCCACCGCACCTGGTTCCCTGTCCACGCTCCCCTTCGGCTGCCCCGGTCGTCTGCCACCCCCCTCATCCTGCCAGGCCGACGGATGCCCCAATAGGGGAGAAAGTCCCGCTCAGAGGATGTCGGGCCGGTAGTGCCGCGTTCGGCAACGTTTGCCTGGTCGATGCGCAGCGTCCTGGTGGCACAAGGATTGCCCGGCCCAGGACGCATGATTCTGACACGTCCAGGTCTTCCCGGAAGTCGCCATGGCTGCATGGGTGATGATGCCGCCATGGACCAACGCATAAGTCTCGTGACCCTCGGAGTGGACAACCTCGCCGTCGCCCGAGCCGGGCAGGCGGCACGATCGTCCGCTCAGCAGCCCTCGCTGTGTGGGGCGGCACATCCGGGGCTCTTGCCGATCCCGACAGCTACGCGTGGGAGGCCGCTAATAATCCCGGTTGGATGCTGAGCGAAGACGGGGCTGTTCACAGCTAACGACTAGCTCGATCCTTCGCCAGGATGAAACGGGCAAACGTTGCCCGATGCGGCAGTAGTAGCCGCTGGGGGGCGTCGCAGACGGCCAGGATCTCCTCGAGCGTCGGCGTACAGGCCAGGCCCGACCCCAGAGCCTCCCGCGTGGCCCGGCGGTTGTCGGTGAAGACCAACCCGGCGTCCGAGGCCTCCGGGCTCACCCACACCGCGGCGATGGGCAGGAGGTCGTCGATCAGGTCCGGTCGAAGTGCCCCTGCAGCTCGTCTCCCTCGCCCATCACCGCCAGGTTCGACCTCGCGAAGGGATCGGCGTACCGGTGGGCGCGGGCCCGGTCGATGACGGCCCGGGCGGCAGGGCTGTCGAGGTCGGCGAGCGGAGTGCGGACCTGGTCGACCAGGTGGTCGATCGTCGGGGGCATGTCGGCCGAGGTCAGCGCGGCGGCGTGCCCGGGGCCGGCGCCACCGGCGGTCGGGTCAGCGGATCACCCGTCGCACACCGGCACCGGTGGCCAGTTCCGGCGGCACCAGGTCGATGTAGGTCGGGACCGGGATGGCCTCGATCTCCTCGTGGCCGTCGCCGGGCCGCGGCTCGGACTCCACGGTGGTGTACTCGCCGGCCGAGGAGCGCAGGATGATCTGGGCCCGCTTGCGCTTGCCGACGCCCTCCGCCTCGCGCATCTCGTTGCAGATCTTGTAGGTGACCACGTAGGCGACGATCGGAGCGATGACCACCGCGAACCGGAAGAACCACAGCACGTCCTTCAGCGGCAACTGGAAGAAGTTGGCCATCACGTCGGTGGACGAAGCGGCGAACGTCATGAACAAGAGGGCCAGCATCGCGGCACCGGCCGCCGTCCGCTTGGGACGGTCGCGGGGCCGGTCCAGGAGGTTGTGGTACGCCAGGTCCTTGGTGTGGTGCGACTCGATGAACGGCCAGAAGACGAA
>Ga0075520_1001818_pt1 | contig 10443 bp, 9 predicted proteins | sample NGEPerB_FD_75100 | JGI IMG/M metagenome (GOLD analysis project Ga0075520, IMG submission 75100) | Arctic peat soil microbial communities from the Barrow Environmental Observatory site, Barrow, Alaska, USA - NGEE PermafrostAB12-B | ecosystem: Environmental > Terrestrial > Soil > Wetlands > Peat ...
GGGGGTGGAAGCGGGGGACCGGGTGATCCTCCTCTATCCGTCGGCCAACCGTGACGAGATTGTGTTCGACGATCCCTATGCATTCGATATCCGTCGGATCCACAACCCCCATGTGTCGTTCGGGTTCGGTACCCACTTCTGCCTGGGCGCTCCGCTGGCCCGGTTCGAGCTGCGCATGTTGATGGAGCGATTGACCCGACAGATCACCAACCTGTCTGTGATCGAGGCTCCCGATATCGAAGCGAACATCTTTGCGGGTGCTGTCCGCTCGTTCCGCCTGGGTTTTGACCGCCGGGGATAATCGTCGGGGTTGCCCCCGGCAATGACATCCCGCTCTACCCGACGATGTCGCCGTCGTCCTCGGTGTCGGGTCCAGGTGATGCACCCCCGTCGTCGGGCATGTGCAGACCCAACGAGTAACCATCGAGAAAGGTATCGGCCTCACGTTTCCGCGGATACCGATTCTCGAGTTCCTTGAATCGGGGGCTGTGATTCGGCTCGATGAGGTGGGCCAACTCGTGGGCGATGACCGCGTCGAGTACCCAACTGGGGACGACCCGTAAGCGCTCTGAAATCCGGATCTCCCGGGTGAGCAGCGTGCACGATCCCCATCGTTTGTTCTGGGTGGTCGACCACCGGATGGAAGAGGGTCGGATGCCGTCGAGGTACCTGTCACCCAGCACCTCGGCACGTTCTTCGAGATGCGCATCCGAAGCATGAAGGTAGGGACGATGGCGATGTAGCCGGCGGGACAGGTGGTCGACCATCTCATCCCTGTCGACCCCGCGTAGATGGGGAGGGACCACCACGATGATGCGATCGCCCTCCCAGTGGGCACCGGCCGTCTTCTTCCGTCGGCTACTGACCCGAATTTCGACGTTGGGCCGGAACAGATCGGGTGGTTCGGTGGTGTAGGTCATGGAGGCGAAGTTACGGCGGAGGTGTGACAACGGGGATACAGGACGAGATCTTAAGAAGTCCGGACAACGATGGGGTGGATCACCAGGGCCACTGGCGAACAGGACCTCGCAGATGTGGGCGGTACGCTAGTGCAGTGCACCGCTATTTCACGCCCCGCTACATCGGGATGCATGTGACACTCCTGCTGGTGATCCCGATGTTTGCCTGGCTGACCTGGTGGCAGTTCGAGAGGGCATTTCACGGGAACACGTTGAGCTGGGCCTATACCTTTGAATGGCCGTTGTTCGGCGGGTACGCCATCTACGTATGGTGGCAACTGATTCACGACGACCCCACCGAATTCGTCCACGGCCGCACGGGTGAGCGGTTCGGAGCAGATGGTGAGCCGTTGGGCCCCCAGGAAGAACCGGGTTGGGCCCTCGAAGGGGGTCGGCGGGCCAGGCGCCGGGCCTCCCGGGCTGAACTCGGATCGGTCACTGGTACTGATCTCCCCGTCGGTACCGATACGTTGGTCGACCCCACGGTGACCGCCCTGGTGGTGACGAAGGTCGCTGCACCGGAAGCTGCCGAAGACGATGGCCGTGAGGTGGAAGACCCCGAGTTGGCCGAGTACAACCGGTACCTTGCCGACCTCAACGCCAGTTCTGATACGAAGCGATGGTGAACGTGCCCGAGACCGTGTCGACGCCGCCGAACAGGACCGACCCCATGGCTGGCGCTCTGATGCGCTACCGGGTGATGGCCTACATCGTGGGGACGGCCCTGATAATTCTGGTGTTCGTGGCCATCCCCTTGCAGTACTGGGGCCATCACAAGTTGGTGGCGGAGATCGTCGCTCCCATCCACGGATACCTCTACATTGTCTACCTGGTAGCCGGGGTCGACCTCGCCCGTCGGGCCCACTGGCACTTGGGCAGAATCCTGCTCGTGGTGTGCGGTGGGTTCGTCCCGTTTCTCGCATTCTTCGTGGAGCACTGGATCACCCGGCGCACGAACGCAGAGCGGTCGCAAGAGGCGGGGGCGACGGCCCAGGCCGAACCGGTCACCATGGATTCTCTGGATCGATAGGGCCTGAACTCCCCGGCGATCGCGCCGGAGTGACGACAGGAGGCCGGATCGACTGCGTGGGGATCGAACCGCATGACCTTCAGACTGCCGAGGTGGATCAGGCGTACGCGGGCCCGAGGATCAGCGGGCGCCCCGCACCAGTTCGCCCGGTCGGGCCCCGGTGTCCTTTCCATCCAAGAAGGTGGTGACCCCTGTCTTGATGGTCTCCACGTAACCCGTGGCACCCTGCACCAGCCGCATACCGCCGGCCGGCAAGTCGGCCACCACCGTCGGATTTCCCAACTGCAAGCCGTCGTAGTCAATGAGATTGACGTCGGCGATGGCTCCGGCTTCGAGGGTGCCCCGGTCGGTGAGACCGTAGAGGCGGGCCGTGTCGTGGGTCTGCTTCTTCACAATCCACTCGAGGGGGAGCCGTTCGCCGCGCACCCGGTCACGGGTCCAGTGGGTCAGCATGAAGGTGGGCTGTGATGCATCGCAGATGACCCCGCAGTGGGCGCCCCCATCCCCCAGACCGATGACAGACCTGGGGTGGAGGAGCATGTCCCGGGCCGGTTCGAGATCGCCGTTGGAGTAGTTGAGGATCGGCACGTAGAGCAACCCCCGCCCATCGTCGTTGAGCATCGCCTCGTAGGCCACCTCGAGTGGAGTCCGACCGGTGGCGGCGGCCAGGCCGGCCAGCGATCGTTCGGGCCCCGGCTCGTACTCGGGGGGACTTCCGAGGGCGAAGGTGGAGCGGTACGCCTGTTCCATGCGGGCGACCGACGCGGGGTCCGGGGGAGTCCAAGACTCGATCGAGTGCCGAACGTCGGGACGGCGGAGCACCTCGACCAGGTCCGCGGGTGGGAGCCCCTTGGACTTGATGGCCTGATAGGCCGGCACCATGTCGAGCAGGCTGTAGGTGGTGAAGTGGCCGGACAACAATCCGGTGGCCCGGCCGGCCACCTGGGGCCAGAGTTCGGCCCCTTCGGAGGTGGCCCGCAACGACTCGTCCATCAACTGTCGCCAGAGGTCAGGGGCGCTGTCCACCTGCACCAGGGCGAAGGTGACGGGTCGCCTGATGGCGGTGGACAGCCGCCGCATCCAGTCGACTTCCTTGGCCGGTCCGATGATGTCTTCACCGGCGGCGCCGGTGGGGGCGAGTTCGAACACTCCTGTTCTCAGCTCGGCAAGGGCGCTCCCGATGCCGAAGAGCTCGTCCTCTGCCGCGAACGTGCCGGGCACCGGCTCACCATTGATGGCCCGATGGGCCAGGGTCCGGGAGGTAGAGAAGCCGAGGGCGCCGGCGGCGATGGCTTCCTTCACCAGTTGCCTCATAGAGGCGATGTCCTCGGACGTGGCTGGTTGGTTGCTGGCGCCACGTTCGCCCATCACATAGGAGCGGACGGCGCCGTGGGCGATCTGGGTGCCGATGTCGACAGTCCAGTTCCGTCGGCCGAGCGTATCGAGGTATTCGGGGAAGGATTCCCAGTCCCAGGTGATGCCCTCGGTCAGCGCGGTGCCGGGGATGTCCTCGACTCCTTCCATGAGACCGATGAGCCACTCGTGGCGATCGGGTCGGGCCGGTGCGAAGCCGACCCCACAGTTGCCGGTGACGATGCTGGTGACCCCGTGCCAGCTGCTGGGGGCCAACACGTCGTCCCAGGTGGCCTGGCCGTCGTAGTGGGTGTGGATGTCCACCCATCCCGGGGTGACCAGCAGCCCATCGGCGTCCACGGTCCGCTCTGCCCCTGCCCCGGGAAACGAACCAACCCCGGTGATGCGCCCGTCGTCCACGGTGATATCTGCAGTTCGCGCCGCCGACCCGGTTCCATCGACGACGGTCCCCCCCCTGATGACAAGGTCGTGCATGGCGAGATCCCCTCGTTCAATGTGCCTCTTCGATGCCCACCCTAGCCAGGCGGAATCGAGTAGGTGACCTGCGCCTTGGCAAGGATGGCTTCGCTCCGGTCGGACACCATGGCGACCTCCACCACCGCCAGGCGCTTTCCCAATTTGAGCAAGGTGGCCGTCGCCACCACGTCGACCAGGGCGGGTTTGCGGAGGAAGTCGATGTGGAGGCTGGTGGTCACAGCCAGCGCCACCGGACCGATGTGGCCCACGATGGCGAGCCACGCCGCGCAGTCGGCCAACGACATCAGGGCGGGACCCGACACCGTCCCACCGGGCCGGCCGTGGAAAGCCGAGATGGGTAGCCGAAGTCGGATTTGTTGTTCACGTATGTCTTCGACCACGAAGGCTGGGGGGTCGAGAGGGAACCCGTCAAGCAGAAACTGTTGGAGCTCATCCACGGTCATCACGGGCATGGCCTACCGTACCGGCTGATGAACGGGGCTCTCACGCCGCCGCCCCCGGCCGGCAGCCTGTCAGTGAAACCTAATCCTGGTGGAACTCGCCGTGGCGACCAACTCCGGACGTGAAGCGGGCAGCACCTTCGAGGGTCTCGCCACTGCCGATGGTGACCAGAGCATGGCGGACCTCGTTGAGCATGGCCTGGGGTTCGCCGAGGTCCCACTGTTCGATGGCCGAGAGGCGGTCGTGCCGCATGCAGATCTGGGGAAAGTCCGAAAGTTGATGGCCGAGGGCAATGGCTTCCTTCAGCGCTTCACCTGGCGCGGTTACCCGGTTCACCAGGCCCATGGTGAACCCCTCGGTGCCGCTCACACCTCTTCCGGTGAGGATCAGATCCATGGCCCGGCTGTGCCCGATGAGACGGGGAAGGCGGATGGTCCCGAGGTCGACGAGCGGTACGCCGAATCGTCGGCAATAGACACCGAGGGTGGCGTCGGAAGATGCCACCCGCAGATCACACCACGTCGCCAACTCCAGACCACCGGCCACGGCAAAACCCTCGATGGCCGCGATGACCGGCTTGGACAATCGAAGCCGGGACACACCCATGGGCCCATCACCAACCTCGCTGACCCGGTTGCCCCCACCTTCGGTCAGTCCCTTCAAGTCGGCGCCGGAACAGAAGGTACCGGATGCTCCAGTGAGAATCGCCACCGACGCACTTCGATCTGCGTCGAAGGCCCGGAACGCCTCCGCCAGGGCGGCACCTGTCGCCCGGTCGACCGCATTGCGCCGCTCGGGACGGTCGATGGTGATGATCCGAACGGCTTCGTCGTCGGTGACGGAGATCAAATCTCGGTCGGTTGCCATCGGGAGTCTCCTCGCTGTTGCTCTCGTCCGAGCCGGTAAGTACAAGGGGCATGGCTAGCCCATGACCAGCGGCCAAGCAAGCGGGATGGGGCCGATGGGACCGGAATTGCCGGCGCCGCAGGCTCGGACGCGCACGGAGCCGTCGATGTGCAGACTGCTTACGCCGCCCAGTACCTCGAGATCACCGGCGGCTCGATGAGTGGTGCCCTGGCCAGGCTCTTGAACAGTGTTGACCGGACAGTTGGGCGCCCGGTACGTGACTCATGTCGAGCTCACAGCGTTGAGATCTCGCACCACACCGATTTGCCAGTCTCCGTCGGTCGAACGCCCCATCGGTCAGTGAGCGAGGCGACCAACTGCAACCCGCGACCGTGTTCGGCATAGAGGTTGGTCCGCTGCATACGGGGCACGACGTTGGTGCCATCGTGAACGGCCACCACAATCCGGTCGGTGGTGCGGCTCAACCTCAGCTCAATGGGCGATCGGCTGTGGAGGATGGCATTGGTAATGAGCTCGCCGACCACTACGACGAGATCGCTGGTCAAGTTGGGAGTGACTGCCCAAGCGGCCAGCACATTCGTAGTGAACCGGCGAACGGTCGCCACGGATCCCGCTTCGGCAGGCACAGGGAGCATGACGGACGCAGGGCCCGATGCCCGGCCGGGGACCTCGGCAACGAGCACGGCAACGTCATCGTCGGACCCATTGGGGAGCAGCGCGTCAACCAGTGCCAGGGGCAGATCCTCGACCCGGCCGCTGTCGACGGCGAGTGCGCGGACAAGGTGATCCATCCCGTGTTCGATGTCGCTACCGCGATGTTCCACCAGGCCGTCCGTGTACAAAGTCAGTACGTCTCCGGCGGACAGGGTCAATTGCGTCTCAACCAAGTCATGGGGCCCGGTGCCCAGTGGTGGCCCAAACGTTCCGATGAGACGTCGTGTTGCGCCACCAAAGGAGCGCACCAGTGGAGGAAGGTGCCCAGCATTCGCATACACGAGGGACCGGTCCTGCGGGTCGAAGACGGCGTAGATGCAGGTGGCAATCTTCTCTTCGCTTATCTCGCGGATCGTGGCGTCGAGGTGCTCAAGGACGCGGGCCGGAGACAGGTCGAGCTGGGCGTAGGCTCGGATGGTCGCGCGGAGTTGACCCATCACCGCGGCAGCGCGAATTCCGCGGCCCATCACGTCGCCCACTACCAAGGCCGTACGGTCGCGGTCCAACTCGATGACGTCGTACCAATCGCCGCCGACTTGGGTGTCGTCCACCCCGGCCTGGTAATGCGTCGCGACTTTCAGTTGCTTTGGAGTGAACGCGCGCTCCGGAAGGAGGCTCCGCTGCAGTTCCTCGGCAATCAGGCGTTCGCGAGCTGCGGTCTGTTTGTCGGCAATGGCAGCGTCAGAGGCTTGCTTGGCCAGGATCTGGTCGGTGATGTCCTGGATGCTTCCTCGCAGCTGCATGGGATGCCCTTCGGAGTCGCAAACGAGTTCGCCGACGGTATGGAAGGTCCGCTCCGCCCCCTCGACCGTATGGGCACGCATTTCGAAATTGATGACCTCGCCGTCAGTCGCCGCGATCAGGGCAGCCCGTACCCGCTCGACATCGTCGGGATGTATCCGGCCGAGTACTTCAGCGATGCCGATGTCATGCAACTCCTTCTGGGTGAGATGGATCTGGCGGAGGAACTCACTTGACCCGGCCACTGCACCGGAAGCGAGGTCCAATTCCCAACTGCCGACCTGAGCCAGGCGCTGCGCCTGATCGAGGAGGGTCCGTTGCTTCTCCAGTTGGGTCGCAAGTCGGCGCACTTTGTCGAGTTCGAGGTTGGCGCGGATTCGGGCGACGAGCTCTCGGGCGGTGAACGGCTTCGTCAGGTAGTCATCCGCACCCGCTTCCAATCCTTCGACGGCGGCTTCGTCCCCGGCCCGAGCCGACAGCATCACGACCGGCACGTGCATGGTGGCGGCGTCTGAGCGCATGGCGGCCAGTAGGCCGAACCCATCTAGACCAGAAAGCATTACATCGGTGAGAACGAGATCGGGTGGAGAGGCTCGCACCATCTCGAGCGCAACGGCGCCATCCCGGGCGGTTTCGACGGCGTAATGGTCAGAAAGCAGGCTGGTGATGTACTCGCGCATGTCGAGGTTGTCGTCGACCACGAGGATTCGCAATCGATCGACTTCACCGACTGATTGGACCGGCACCGGGATATCCGAATTATCGGTATCGCGGGTTTCGGCGTCGAGCCAACGCGACGACTCGGCCAAGAACCCCTTGGTCTTGTGAGCAGCTCTGTCCGTCGCGTCATGCTGTCCCGAGGCAATCTGCTCGACTGGTAGATGTTCAGTTCCCAGAGGGACCCGCACGGTAAATCGTGTTCCTTTGGCAGGCTCACTGCCTGCCACGATCGTCCCGCCGTGCAGACCAACCAATTCGGCCGTCAATGCGAGTCCAATGCCTGATCCTTCGTGGCTTCGAGAGCGGGCACCAGTGATCCGGTGGAATCGCTCGAACAACCGGTGCAGCTGTGTGGATTCGATCCCGATGCCGGTGTCGACCACCTCCAGTTCGGCTTCTCCGTCGCTGATGGCAAGTCGGATGGTGATACCGCCGACAAAGGTGGCCTTCAGCGCGTTCGACAGGAGATTCGACACGATGTTGGTCCACATGTCCGGGTCGACGTAGACAAGGGCATCCAGCGGGGGACAGTCAATGGTGAATGCAAGGCCCGCCCGTTCGACCGCCGAGCTGAACATGCTGGCGACGTCGGCTGTGTGCCGGGCCAGGTCGAGAGCCTCGAAGTGGGGATCGGCGCGCCCGGCCTCGAGACGAGAGAATTCGAGCAGCATATTGACCAGCTTGAGCAGCCGCAATGCGTTGCGGTGCATCACTTCGATGCGGGCCCGATGTGCCGTCGGCAGAGGACTGTCCGAGTCGGCGAGAGCGTCACCCGCCGGCCCGAGGAGCAGGGTCAGCGGAGTGCGAAGTTCGTGGCTGATGTTGGTGAAGAATGCGGTCTTGGCCCGATCCAACTCTGCCAACTCCGCCGTCCGCACCTGCTCGAACTCGAAGGCTCGGGCACGGGCGATGCTGGCGGCGACCTGCCCGCTGATGAGGTGCAGGAATCCCGTATAAGCGGCATCCAGCGGTAGGTACGGGTTCAAGCCGAAGACCAGGAAACCGTAGGGAACACCTTCGCCCCGCCGCAGCAGCGGCAGTCCCAGTGCCTGGGCCGGAGGTCGGTCCCAGGCACCACTCGGGATCGAGGGGAAACGCTCGGTCAATTCGTCGATGGCCACCGTCTGTCCCGTGGCCAACGCTCCCACCGGCCAGCATGGGTTCGGGTCTGCCAAGTCGATCAGTGCCGGTGCTGCGGGGTGGCCTTCCGGAATCCCGGGAGAGCATGTCAGCCGTGCCCCCGACCCGTCGTCATCAAACAAGTACATGAGGGTGAACGGAAAGCTTCGTCGCTCTGCACCGAGGCGTTCCTCGACTGCCGCGACTACATGGGCCTCGGTATTGGCCTTGGTCAGTTCGGAACCCAATTCGATCAAATCGGACATGCGACGCTCACCGATGACTTGGTCGGTGATTTCGCTCACCACGCACAACATGCCGACAATGCATCCATCATCGTCGGTGAGGGGGCTGTACGAGAAGGTGTGGTAGGTCTCTTCCACGTAGCCGTTTCGCTCGAGGAACAGCAGCATTCCTTCGTCCCAGGTTGCGACCCCTGTGCTCATCACCTGTTCAACAAGCGGGCCGACGTCCCCCCAAATCTCCGTCCACACTTCGGAAGCGGGTTTGCCCAGTGCCCAGGGGTACTTCTTACCGAGAGTGTCACGACGGTAGGCGTCATTGCAGAAGAATGTGAGCTCGGGGCCCCAGGCCATCCACATCGAAAAGCGCGAACTCATAAGAAGGCGTATGACGCTGATCAGGCTTTGCGGCCATGTGCTCGGGACCCCCAGAGGTGTGGAGGCCCAGTCGACGGCCAGCAGGTCGCGGCCCACGTCACCGCTGGCGTAGAACAGTTCACGGGCCGTGTCGTCCAAGCGTCGCATGGCAGGGCCATCGGCCGGTTGGACCATGTAACCACACTACAAACGAGTCAATGAAGCGTAAAGGCGCGGGTAACGGGCAATCTCCCATAAAGGGCTGTGCGGGAGCCATGTTATGGTGATGCGCCGAGCATGACGGAATTATGATCGTTCAGAGACGATTCTTCGCGGCGTGAGTGTCAAGGAGCGTGTGGTAGATGGAGCATGGCTCGGCCGATCTGGAGTTGGGTACTCGGACGGAAGGTGGCGCCACCGTCGTGGTTGTCCGAGGTGAAATCGACCTGTCCACCGTCCCCCAACTCAGTGAACAACTCGACGAACTCATCAACGATGATCATGTTGACCTGATCATTGACATGGGCGGTGTGGGGTTTATCGACTCGACGGGGTTGGGGGCCCTGGTCGGCGCTCGCAAAAAGGCCCTGGCAAAAGACGGATCTATTCAGTTGGCGTGCGTGCAGCAGAAGATCCTCAAGGTATTCCGGATTACGCAGTTGACGGAGATCTTCCCTGTCCACGACAGCGTGGTCGATGCACTCACGTCAAGTTCTGATCGTCCATCAGATCCAGAGAGAGCCCCCTCCTGAGACCCAAGGCCCTGAATCCCTTCGCCATCGGCGGGGACCCGGCCACCGCCGATCTTGGGCCCTTCGATCCCTCTGCTCTTCCAAGCCTTCGGTTGCGAGGTCCGTGCCATTGATCAGGCACTGGAGCGTCACGGTCCGACTCAGTCACCACTCTCCGCAATTGGCCCTTTGCTGTCGACAAATCTGTCGAGTTGGGTGGCGAACTCATCCACATTGCGCCGCAACCATTCGACCAGCATGGCGGCATGCTCCATCTCGTCGTTCATATTGTGGATAAGGATGGCCTTCAGGTCGGCGTCGTCACAGTCTTCAGCCCTCTGGCGATACCAGTCCATTGCCTCCAGTTCCTCCATCAGGGAAACGGTGGCCTGATGGGCGGCGATGGTGCCGAGAGTCAGTCGCTCTCGCGGTGCATGCAGATCTTCGCTTGACAAGGTGATCCTCTACTCTTTCGGCCGACGCATACGCTATGCGCCCGCTGGTTCGATCCTAGCTGCTGGCGTCCAACAGATCAGTACGAGTCCATGGTCATAAGGGGAGTCCTTCAGTGAGAGAGTCGATGACATAGTCGGCGCCACCCCCACGCAATTGAGCAGCGTTGAAATTGTGGCTGGCGACCCCTACGCACTTGATGCCAGCAGCGTGGGCAC
>Ga0075520_1001822_pt1 | contig 10427 bp, 7 predicted proteins | sample NGEPerB_FD_75100 | JGI IMG/M metagenome (GOLD analysis project Ga0075520, IMG submission 75100) | Arctic peat soil microbial communities from the Barrow Environmental Observatory site, Barrow, Alaska, USA - NGEE PermafrostAB12-B | ecosystem: Environmental > Terrestrial > Soil > Wetlands > Peat ...
GCGGATGCCAGTTGATCCCGTCCTGGATCGAAAACGGTGTCGGACATCCCGAGAGGATGGAGCACCCCATAGGTCACATAGTCACGGAATGACATACCCGACCGCTGGACCAGCACGTCCGCCAACACGTCATAACCGAAGTTGGAATAGATGCGCCGGGTATGAGGCTTGGCCAACGGCGGACCCCGGTCTGGCCCGAGCCCAGAGGCATGGGCCAGCAGGTGGCGGATCGTCGAACCGGGAGGCCCAGCCGGCAGATCGAGGGACAGAGTGCCCTCCTCAATGGCCACGAGGACCGCGAGGGCGGTGACCGGTTTGGTCACCGACGCCCATGGAAACAGTCGATCCTGAGGTCCCACAACCTCAACGGTCTCGGCCTCGGGCGAACTGCGTTCGCCACCTCCCCGTCCGATGCGGATCACTCCGACCGCTGCCGCGTCAACTGGCCAAGTTCCAACCAGATCCAAGGCGCCCATAGTGTTCCGATCGTAGATCACGTCATGGGATATGCCCTGGTGACTACTGTGAACGGCGATGTGGCGAAACTCTGCAATCGGAGTTCGGGCCCGGATCATCCAACGCCGGGAGACGATGCTCGTCGCCTTGGCCACCCTGACCTTGCTAAGCGCCTCGACTGGATGGGCCATCCTTTCGAGAAGCGCCTCCGCATCCCAATCCTCCCAGGTGAGGCTGTCCACCTCTTCCGCTCCACCCATGCTCGACATCTCAAGCTTTGCCTTCGCGTCACCAGCCGGCCAGGCCGGCCAGGCCGAGATTCACCACGTCGGCGGGAATTCGGAGACCCCTTCGGTCATCACACCGATCACGGCGAACGCCCCAATTTGGGCGTCAGCGCTCACAACTCCCCCATCATCTGCACGCACTTCATTGGACCCGGTGCCTCTCGAAGGCTTCTACACGTCTCCCGACCCCCTCACCGCGGCCGCGCCTGGATCGATTGTCCGATCCGAACCAATCCCTGACGCAGTGGGGCTGCCCCCTCAGGCCATCGCATACCGCGTGCTATATCACTCAGAATCGATCACCGGAGCCGATATCGCCGTCTCTGGGACGGTGGTCATCCCCGGTGGCCCACCACCGGTGGCGGGCTATCCCATTGTGACCTGGGCTCACGGAACCACCGGCCTGGCTGACGCGTGTGCACCCTCCAAGCAGGGGGTCGGCACCGTCCCCTATCTCTCCCAATTCATCGACGAAGGGATGATCGTCGCGGCTACCGATTACCAAGGCCTCGGAACCCCCGGGATCCACCCTTACCTGGTCGGCCAAAGCGAGGGTCAGGCCGTACTGGATGCTGCCCGCGCTGCCCGCAACCTCGCCGGATCGATAGCGTCTGACTCGGTGATCATCTTCGGCCACTCCCAAGGTGGCCAAGCGGCTCTGTTCGCCGGGCAGATCTCCCATTTGTACGCACCCGATCTCTTCGTTGCAGGCGTGGTGGCAGTGGCGCCAGTCTCGAGTCTCAGCGGATTCGCGCCGGCAGTTCCGGGACGCAATCCCGATACCTACTCCGCGTATGTCGTCATGGCCCTGTATGCCTGGTCGATTGTCTACGGGGATCTGCGCCTTTCGGACGTTCTTACGCCATGGGCCATTGCCACTACGCCATCTATCGACCAGATGTGCAGCGACATGGTGATCGACACCTACGCGGACGTGTCCACCAATCGAATCTTCCGCTCGGGTTGGAAGGACAACACGGCGGTCCAGGCCCGTTCGATCCAGAACGACCCAGGTTTGGCACCTACGGTTGCGCCGGTCTTGATCGTGCAGGGGACGGCTGACGAACTGATTCCCTACGCCACCACCACGACTCTGGTCGATCAACGGCTGTGCGGGGCCCAGCATGACACGGTGGAGTACGACGTTGTTCGCGGTGCCGGTCATGGAAATGTGGTGGGGACCGCACAACCAGATGTACTCCAATGGATCGCTGCCCGATTGGCCGGACAGACAGCTCCCGACACGTGTGGACAACCCGATCCGGTATTGACCGACTGGCTCCGTTGGCAAACATGACCGCATGCGATCGAAATCGCAGAGAGCACGGTTGCCACGCCCGCCGGGTCACCGGACAGCCAGCCGTTGCCGTTGGCCGTCACCCGAAGAACGCCGGCTTCCCGATGGCGGAGACGAACAGTCTAAACGTCGAGGAAGCGCCGAACAGCCAACGCCGAACCGGCGACACCCACACCGATGCCCACCACGCCGACCAAAATACATGTGGCGGCGACTTCCCAGGTCCCCATCGACATTTGAGCAATCAGGTTGCCCTGGTTGGCAGCTGTCTTGGTGGTGTCGAGCCCGATGCCCCAATAGAGACCGAGTACCACCAATACGGCGACAGCCGAGCCGAGCAATCCTTGAATGAGACCTTCCGCCATGAAGGGGAGCCGGATAAACCAGTTGGTCGCACCGACCAACTTCATCACCGAGACCTCACGCCTGCGGGCGAAGATGGCCATCCGGATCGTGTTGAGAATGAGAACCGAGGCTGAGAGCAACAGCACCACCGCGACGGACAGGAAGACCCATTGCAGAATATGGATCACACTCTCCATGGTCCGGATCTGGGCGGTCGGTGATGATGGTGTCCCGAAGATGCCCGGTTTGCCAGTGAACTGCTGAACCACCGCGGTGGCATCTGACGGATTCTGGAGGACACATCGATACGACGACGGATAGTCGGACTGCTTGGTGGCGTTGAACTCGTCGGCTGCGACGGTTTGTCTGGCTTCGTTGAAGTCGTAGGCCTGGGAACGGGCAATACAGCTCTTCACCAAGGGGTTCTGGGCCAGCTGGGTCCCGATGGCCTGAAACTGCGCCGGGCTGGCATCGCCGTTCACCCAGACCGCGACGCCGACCCCGTTCTGCCAATGCACAGTCGCTTTTGTCGCTCCCTGCTTCAACAGCAGAGCGGAGCCCACCAGGGCCAGGGATACCGCCACCGTAAGCACCGCGGCCGCGGTCATCAGGCGGTTGCGCCACAGATTGGTGGTGGCCTCGCGTGCAACGTATCCGGCAGAGACCGGCATCAGCTGTCCACGTCACGGCGGCCGAGTCGGTCCCTCGAGTCTGCGTATCCGGTGGTCGGGGCCGGAGCACCAGCCTTGGCGACGGGAGCCGTGGCAGTCTCCACCATGGTGCCGGTCGGAGAACCGGCGCCGGCTGCGGCAACCGCACTATCGAGGCCATACATACCGCGAGCCTGATCTCGCACGATGTCGCCGTGGTCCAACTCGATGACCCGTCGACGCATCTGGTCGACCATGCCGGCATCATGGGTGGCGACGACAACCGTGGTCCCTGTTCGATTGATCCGGTCGAGAAGCCGCATGATGCCGAGGCTGGTGGTCGGATCGAGGTTGCCAGTGGGTTCGTCGGCAAGGAGAATCAGGGGTCGGTTCACGAACGCCCGAGCTACGGCCACTCGCTGTTGTTCACCACCCGAGAGTTCTCCGGGCAGATTCCCGCTCTTTTTGGTGAGGCCGACCAGATCGAGCACCTGCGGCACCTGCGAAGCGATCACGTGCTTGGGCCGTCCGATCACCTCGAGCGCAAAGGCCACATTCTCAAAGACTGTCTTGTTCGGGAGCAACCGGAAGTCCTGAAACACGCACCCGATATTTCGTCGCAAGTACGGGATGCGCCATTTCGACAGGTGCCCGATCTCTTTGCCGGCTTCCCAAATTCGGCCCGAGCTGGGAATCTCCTCGCGCAGCAGCAACCGGATGAAGGTGGTCTTGCCCGAACCGGAAGGGCCAACAAGGAAGACGAACTCGCCTTTGTCGATCTCAATCGAACAGTCCCGGAGTGCGACTGTTGACCCTTTGTAGGTTTTGGTGACGTTTTGGAACGTGATCATAAGGGATGGTCAGGGTTGAAACGGGATTGCGTTGCACGGTGCCTTGAGTCCATTGCAGCTTACCGGCCTGGTGCCGGCAATTGGTGCAGCCCCTCTGACCTCCCCTGACGTGTGCAACCTCATCGAGGTTCTCCCCAGAACTCGACGACCAGGCGAACGGGGCCGACGATGACAACTCTGTGTGACATTCCGGGTGGAATGGGTTGTGACGAACCAGCAGAAAGGCGCGCGTCGAGGAGAGGAGCAGTCTCCATCTGAAATGCAACCTCACCTTCAGTGACCCGGAGCATCCCCCACACTCGTTCCGCCGTCCGATGTGGGCTCCGCAATCCCCGCGGCAGTCTGTCTTGGTCCCAGGGACCTGCAGTCCTGAGTAATGAGAGGCCTTCGGGCATCTCGGCCCGGTCACAGAGCGAGCACTCGATCGAAGACCCCACGCGCCCGTTACGTTCGGCGTCGGCATTGATCCATGGTCGATTTTGGAACGGCGGTCGATGGCGGATGTGCTGGTTGTGAAGGCACGAAACTTCCGCTACCCAATCACCATCATCGCCCACGTGAAAACCGTCGATGACCCGAATCATCAGAGTTGCCGCGTGGTTACTACCCCACCGAGCGCTCCACGCTCCGCCCCGGTGTTCGCCATCCTCAACCCTGGTTCCGGCGCAGGTCGGCCTGTCGCCGCAGTTCCGCCTCCATAAAGGCGTTGAGGTCGCCGTCGAGCACTGCTTCGACGTTTCCGGTCTCCTCATTGGTACGGAGATCCTTCACGAGTTGGTAGGGCGCCATGACATAGGAGCGGATCTGATTCCCCCACGCGTTGTCGGTGCGATCTCCGGACAGCGCCTCGAGGGTGGCCTGATGTTCGGCGCGTTGACGTTCGGCCAGTTTGGCTCCCAGAACCTGCATCGCCTTGGCCTTGTTCTGGTGCTGGCTCCGCTGGTTCTGGCACGACACCACAATGCCGGTCGGAAGATGGGTGAGTCGTACCGCGGAGTCCGTCTTGTTCACGTGCTGGCCTCCGGCCCCCGAAGAGCGGTATGTGTCGATACGTAGATCCTTCTCGTCGATGTCCACCTCACCCGAGACATCCTCGAGAAAGGGCACCACGTCGAGCGATGCGAAACTCGTCTGCCGGCGATGCTGCGCGTCGAAAGGCGAAATTCGCACCAGGCGGTGCACCCCCCGCTCCGCGGCCAGCATCCCGAAGGCGTACCGACCCTTCACGATGAAGGTGGCCGACAACAATCCGGCCTCCTGACCAGGGGTGGCTTCTTCCACCTCGATGTCGAATCCACGTCGCTCTGCCCATCGGGAGTACATGCGCAACATCATCTCGGCCCAGTCCTGGGCGTCGGTGCCACCGGCACCGGCGTGGATTTCGGCTACCGCATCACGGTCATCGTGGTCTCCGGCGAACAACGCCCGCAGCTCCAGGGAACCCAGCCGGCGATCAAGGTCGGCCAAGGATTCTTCGACTTCGGGACGCAGGGAGTCGTCGCCTTCTTCTTCGTTCATCTCAAAGAGAGTCTCGGCATCCGACAGGCGATCCGCCAAGGCCGCCAGCATGTCCATGTCTTCGCTGATCCGCCCGAGTTCCGTGGTGACGCTGCGCGCGTTGTCGGCATCGTCCCACAGGTCGGGGGCCGACGCCGCCGCCTCGAGCTCGACTCGTCGCTTCTGGAGGAGGTCCAGCCCCAGGAAATGCTCGGCCTCCCGCAGCCGGTCGGTAGTCGACGCGATGACCGCACGAATGTCGACTCGGTCGGGATCCCCGCCCCCCCGCCGGGGAGGCTCGGCCGCGGCCATCTCAGTTAGCGCCGTGGCAGAACTTGTACTTCTTCCCGCTGCCACACCAACACGGGTCGTTGCGACCCACTCTTTCCTTGTCAGATTTCACGATGGGAACCTGGGTCTCGTTCCCATCGGCGAACCGGTTGGTCACCCCTGCGGCCCCACCGCCACCGGCCCCACCGTCAATGCCACCGGCAGATACTTCCAATTCCGCCGGCGTGGCCCCGGCCGCGAACGCAGCCGACATCGACCCGCTCCCCTGCACCGGGTCATCGGCGGCGATGTAGCTGGCTTGGGCGAGGTCCGCTTCGGGGGCGGCCTCGGTCATGACCTGCACGTGGAAGACGTAACGGAGATAATCGTCGTCTATGCCGGTCATCAGCTTCCCGAACATCTCGAAGCCGTCCCGTTGCCATGCCACCAGTGGGTCCTGATTGCCCATGGCCCGCAGGTTGATGCCTTCCCGCAGGAGGTCCATTTCCGCCAGATGGTCACGCCATCTCTGGTCGAGGATCTGCAGCATGATGTCCCGCTCGAGTTGGCGCGCCGTCTCCTCCCCACCGGGGATCGTCTCGTCCCGCTCGGAGTAGAGGTCGAGCGCCTCGGAGAGGACGCTCTCGGTCACCTGACCTGCCGTGGTGGCCTCGGCCAGGTCCTCTTCCACAAACTTGGTGGGGTAGTACTGGGTGATCTCCGTGATCAAACGAGCCAGTTCCCACTCTTCGGGGTAGTCGGTCGGGCACGAGGAGGCGACCAAACCGGTGATTGTGGACTCGAGCAGTTCCTTGGTTTCCTCGTGCAGATCCTCGCCCTCGATGATCTGCAGGCGGCGCTTGTAGATCACCTTGCGCTGCTCGTTCATGACATCGTCATACTTGAGCACGTCCTTGCGCGATTCGGCGTTGCGGCCCTCCACGGTGTTCTGCGCCCGCTCGATGGCCTTGGTCACCATTTTCGCCTCGATGGGGATGTCGTCGGGAATGGCCCGACCCATGACCCAGTTCATGGCGCCGGTCGCGAAGAGGCGCATCAGGTCGTCTTCGAGCGAAAGGAAGAAACGACTCTCTCCTGGGTCACCCTGGCGACCCGAACGACCTCGAAGCTGATTGTCGATTCGCCGGCTCTCGTGCCGTTCGCTACCCAGGACATAGAGCCCGCCCGCCTCGCGTACTTCGCCACCCTCCCGGGAACAGGTCGTCTCGAATTCGGCGCGGATCTTCGCCAATTCCACGGCACCTTCGTCGGTGGACAGATCGAGACCACGAGCGTTTGCCTCACGGGCAGCCAATCCTTCGGCATTGCCACCGAGGATGATGTCGACCCCACGGCCGGCCATGTTGGTGGCCACTGTCACGCCGCCTACCCGTCCGGCCTGGGCGACGATCTCCGCCTCCCGGAAGTGCTGCTTGGCATTGAGCACCTCGTGTGGGATTCCCCTTTTCTCCAGCAACCGGGCCAGATGCTCCGATTTGGACACCGAAGCCGTCCCCACCAAGATGGGCTGGCCGGTGGCGTGGCGTTCGGCGATGTCCTCGACCACGGCGTTGAACTTGGCATCCTCCGACTTGTAGACAAGATCGGGATTGTCTAGCCGGACCATCGGCTTGTTGGTAGGGATCGGGACTACGGGAAGGTCATAGGTATTGGCAAACTCGGATGCCTCTGTCTCCGCCGTACCGGTCATACCGGCGAGCTTCTCGTAGAGCCGGAAATAGTTCTGAAGCGTCACCGTGGCCCAGGTGTGATTCTCCTCATTGATCCGGACCCGCTCTTTGGCTTCGACCGCCTGATGGAGACCGTCGGACCAGCGTCGCCCGTCGAGGGTACGACCGGTGAACTCATCAACGATCTTCACCTCCCCTTCGGCGATCAAGTAGTCCTTGTCCCGCCGGTAGAGCTCTTTGGCGTACATGGCCTGGGTGAGGTGATGGACGTAGTTGACCGCCACCGCGTCGTAGAGGTTGTCCACGCCCAGTTGGCGTTCGACCTTCTCGATACCTGCCTCGGTGGGGACGACCGTGCGTTTTTCTTCGTCGACCTCGTAATCTTCCTCGTTCCGCAACGTCCTGACGATGCCCGCGAACTGGTAGTAGAGCTTGGCCGACTCGGCGGCGGGGCCAGAAATGATCAGTGGGGTGCGGGCCTCGTCGATGAGGATGGAGTCGACCTCATCGACGATGGCGTACGGGTGTCCCCGCTGCACCATGGTGTCCTTGGTCCGGGCCATGTTGTCACGGAGGTAGTCGAAACCGAACTCGGTGTTGGTCCCATAGGTGACATCGGAGGCATAGGCGGCTCGCTTGGCCGCCGCATCCTCTACGTCCGGTCCCACCCGCCCCACCGTGAGGCCCAGGAACGTATGGAGTCGTCCCATCCACTCCGAGTCACGTGAGGCCAAGTAGTCATTGACCGTCACAACATGGACGCCTTTGCCGGACAGCGAGTTGAGATAGACCGGCAGCGTGGAAACCAGCGTCTTCCCCTCTCCGGTCTTCATTTCGGCAATCCATCCGAAGTGCAGCGCCATCCCCCCCATCAGCTGCACGTCGAAGTGCCGCTGGCCGAGCACCCGCCACGCCCCTTCGCGTACGACGGCAAACGCCTCGACCAGGATGTCCTCATAGCTCTCACCGTTGGCCAGGCGCTCCCGGAACTTGGTGGTACATGCCCGCAGCTCATCGTCAGAAAGAGCCTCGATCTCCGGTTCGAGAGCGTTGACCAACGGAACCAGCTCGGCCAGACGACGCACTTTTTTTCCTTCGCCAGCGCGAAGTACCTTCGTGAACACACTCATGGGGTCATCACTCTACCGTCGGGACGCGTTCTTTCTCTCCCGGGGAGGTCATCAGCCATCAGCCGGCTCAACCAAGACCTGTCAGCCGACGCCTCGCCACACCGAGGGTGCACCCTCAGATTCGGCGGACCTCAAGCAGTTCGAACTCTGGCCCGAATCGTCTGCACCTGACCGCGTCGGCTGGGGTGGGGACGACCCACGATCCGACCCTTGGTCTTCTCGAGCTGGTTCTCGAGCTTTTCCACCACGAAGTCCACAGCCACCAACGGATCGGGGGCAGAAGCATGAGCACGGAAGACCCGACCATGCCCGGTCAAGATCACTTCGCAACACTCACGATCGGGGATCCTCGGGTTGTGTTCCTCGGAGAAGTGCACTTCGGCTCGTTCGAGACCCGGGCAGTGCCTGAGCAGTCTGCCCACCTTCTCCTCGACCAGCGTCCGTACCTCGTTGGGCACTATTCTTCTGCCGTACGCGATGACAACGTTCACCTGTTCGCCTCCCAAGTCGTGCTTGCTTTCATTGTTACTGGTGTGGTCGGCCGGTACTCCTATTCGGTCATGGGTTGGATACTGTCTGTGTTGTGGATGAGGTCGTACCGGAAGAACCGGCCCGAGATGCATCGTGACCTACGAGCGGCTGACCTGGTCTTTGACCCCACACTCGCCTGCGGTGAGAATGGCGGCCGGGTTCCGGCGGCACCGACCGGCGAGCGGTCGTGAACCCTTCGGCACCGTAATTGGCACGCGTCACCTCATCTCCGTCCGCCCCCGACAACCGGGAACGCCACGGGCAGGGCTTACTCCTAAGCCGCACCATGCTCAGCAACCACTAGTTGCCTTACGTGGGTCGTTTCGCCTGCGACTGGCATCGACTTGCAACCACAGACCCGCACGTAGCTCACGGTAGAAAGTCTACCTCCGCAGAATGCAATTTCCACTGGCAATGTGACGAGTTCACAAGGTCGCCACGTCGCCGTCACACACTCGCAACACGCGATCGAGGGCATGAGGCCGCCCTCGGTGTGAACATTGCGAACTGGGCTGGGATCACCAACCCTGTTCGGACAAAGACCCTGGTGGATCAGTCTTCGCCGCCGAGACTCACGTCCTCGGCCAGACGTTCCTTGATCTCGACCAGCACCGGGATCGGACCTGGGTCGATGCCTTCGTGGCCGGCCATGTGGAGCGAGACAAAATCGCCGACAATGGCCAGGTCGAAGAACTGAGCAAGGTCGCCCTCGCCATCCGCCCGCACCTCGATGATGCCGGACATGACCTCGCGCAGCACCTCCGCAACCAGTTCGAACCGGCGGCTGACCTGGGGGTGCTCGGCATCATGACGCAGGTTGACCAAGGTGATCAACTGGCGGGTGACATCGCCGTGCTGGCCCCACCCTGCGATCTCGTTGTGGCAGAGCTCCGGATAGACGTTGAAGAAGGCCGGTGCCTTGGCATTCTCATTGACCTGGGTCTTCCACCGAAGGGCGGCGGCCGCACCCACCGCCTGTGAGCTATGGATCAAGGGGATCGTCCGTCCGATCCGCCGAGCCACGTCCTCGGCCAGATTCCCTGGCTTCACCAGTTGATCGCGGCGCCGGCGGAGCTGATCAACCGCCTGGTTGATCCACTGGACGGCTCCGGGGAACAGCCCGATCTCCTCCAGCACCACCAGCGGGGGAATTGCCATGGCACCAAGAGCAGCCCGGGGCTGTGGAATGCTCGAGGGAACCCCTATCACCGGGACGTTCCATTCGCCGGCCAGGCGACCCAACTCGCCCCCGCTGGCCACCACCACCATGGCGGCACCCGACTCATACGCCGCGGTGCCGGCTTCGAGAGTCTCCTCGGTATCACCCGAGAACGACATGGCGAACACCAGTGAGTTCGCTCCCACGAAGTCGGGGAGCTCGTACCCCTTCACAACGGTGACCGGAACAGACATGAAGGGAGC
>Ga0075520_1001824_pt1 | contig 10427 bp, 7 predicted proteins | sample NGEPerB_FD_75100 | JGI IMG/M metagenome (GOLD analysis project Ga0075520, IMG submission 75100) | Arctic peat soil microbial communities from the Barrow Environmental Observatory site, Barrow, Alaska, USA - NGEE PermafrostAB12-B | ecosystem: Environmental > Terrestrial > Soil > Wetlands > Peat ...
GTCCTGCCGGCGCGAATGCCCGAACTTGCGCGTGGGCTCGCCGGCGTGCGGCGGGCCGAAGCGCAGCGCGTTGTCGCCGTGTCGTTCGATCCGACACGCCCTGCTGTCACGATGATTGCGCGGCCGCTCGACGATCCCGGCAAGCGCCTGCCGCTGGTCGGCGAGATCGTGCCGGCGCCGGCCGGTGCGACCGCGGTCTATGTGAGCGAGGCCGTGGTCGCGCTCTACGGCGTGCGCACCGGTGCGACCTTCGCGATGCCGTTACCCGACGGCCGACGCATCGATGTCTTTGTCGCCGGCGTCTGGCGCGACTACGCGCGCCAATCCGGCGCGATCGCCATCGATGCGCGCGACTGGCGTCGCCTCACCGGCGACTCGCGCGTCAACGACATGGCGCTGTGGCTGACCCCGGGCACGAGCGCGGCGGCCGTCGAAGCCGGCCTGCGCGAGATCGCGACCAGGCTCGACAGCGACGGCTCGTTGCTCGAGTTCGCGTCGCCGCGCGAGATCCGCGCCGCGTCGCTGCGCATCTTCGACCGCAGCTTCGCGGTGACCTATTGGCTGCAGGCGGTCGCGATCGCGATCGGCCTGTTCGGTGTCGCCGCGAGCTTCTCGGCACAGGTGCTGGCGCGACGCAAGGAGTTCGGGCTGCTCTCGCATCTCGGCCTGACGCGCCGGCAAATCCTCACCGTGGTCGCCACCGAGGGCGCGGTCTGGACCGGCGTCGGCGCGCTGCTCGGTCTCGGTCTCGGCCTGGCCGTGAGCGCGGTGCTGGTCGACGTCGTCAACCCGCAGAGCTTTCACTGGACGATGGACTTGCTGCTGCCCTGGATCCGGCTTGCCGCGCTCTGCGCCGCGGTGGTCGCCGCCGGCACGCTGACCGCGTGGCTCTCGGCGCGCGGTGCGATCGGCCGCGAAGTCGCCCTCGCGGTCAAGGAAGACTGGTGAGGCGCGCGACCTTCAGCGCGCGGACGTCGAGCCTGCCCCGCTCAGTTGGTGGCGAAGCAGTAGAGGCGCGCGTCGCCGCCGGTCGCCTTCAGCGCCTCGATGCCGCAGCCGCGCGACTGGTGCGACGAGTTCCAAGACTTCGCGGGCGCGCTGTCGTCGAGGCCGGTGCGGTCGCTGTGCCCGAGCATGGCAGCGCCTTCGCCGCTCTTGGTCCAGTTGCCGCAAGTCGTGTCGACGTTGCCGGCGATGGCGGTGCCATCGGGCTGCGAGCCGGTCAGGATGTCGTGCATGTTCGGCGTGTCGCCGCGGCCGTTGACGACCTGGCCCTTTTCGGTGAGCGCCGTCTGCTTGGTGAGGTTGTTGCTGCCGTGCAGATCCGTCACCGACTGGGCGATGACGACGCCCTTGGCGTTGCGCCACGGCCCCGTGCCGATCCGGTCGCGCGCATTGACGCCGGGCGTGCCGCCGCTCGCCACGGTGCTCAGGTAGGCATGCCAGGTGTGGCCGGTGGAACCGGCGGCACTTGCCCTCGCGCTGCACAGGGCGTCGGCGCCGGCGAGCCCGCCGAGGTCGGCACCCTTGCCGGAGCCGGCGCTCGTGACGAAGAAGGTCATGTCGTTGCGTGCGGTCATGGAGGCGCAAGCGACGAGGCCCACGGCAGCAGCGAGCATGACGGCGATGGTGATGTGGCGCATGGAAGCTCCTCGTTGGATGTCGTTCTGATCGGCTTCGCAGCGCGAAGCGACGGCGCAGACTAGTGCATCGGCCCGGCCGCTTTAATCGGCGTTGACCAAGCCCTGACGGCACCCGCGACTATGCGGCATCGCGCCGCGCGGCGTGCGATGCTCGGCGATGCTGACGCGACGCGCCCTGACGCTGGCCGGCCTGGCCGCGACCTTGCCCACGTTGCCCGGAGCTGCAACGTCGGTGGATACCGCCGCGGCGGAGATCGCGTGGCCGCGCGATTTCGGTGCGCATCCCGGCTCGCGGATCGAATGGTGGTACCTGACCGGCGCGCTCGCCGCCGGCGCACGCGAGTGGGGCTTTCAGATCACGTTCTTTCGTGCCGCCACTGGCATCGTCGGCGCCGAAACGAGTCGCTTCGCAGCGTCGGAGCTGGTCTTCGCCCATGCCGCCGTCACCGACCTGGAACATGGGCGGTTGCTGCACGATCAGCGCCTCGCTCGCAGCGGCTTCGGCATTGCCGGCGCGGCCAGCGGCGACACGCGCGTGACGCTGCGCGACTGGCATCTCGAGCGCAGCGGCGGCACGGGCGCGAGCCGCTATCGGGCACGCGCGGCGAGCGAGCGCGCCGGCTTCGCCTTCGACCTGCAGCTCGAGACGACCCAACCGGTGCTGCTCCAAGGCGCGCGCGGCGTCTCGCAGAAAGGCCCGGACCCGGCGCAGTCGAGCCGCTACTACAGCGAACCTCAGCTCGTGGCTCGCGGCACCTTGAGCGTCGGCGCCTCGGCGCCGGCCGCCGTCGCCGGCCACGCCTGGGTCGATCACGAATGGAGCGATTCGCTGCTCGACAAGAACGCGGTCGGTTGGGACTGGATCGGCATGAATCTCGACGACGGCGCGGCCCTCACCGCGTTTCGACTGCGCCGCGCCGATGCGACGATGCTGTGGGCCGGTGGCAGCTACCGCGCCAAGGGCGGGGCGACGCGCGATTTCGGTCCCGGCGAGGTTGCGTTCACCGCCGGCAAGACCTGGCGCAGCCCGGCCTCGAAGGCCGTCTACCCGACCCAGTGGACGATCGACACGCCGGCCGGTCGCTTCATGGTCGAGGCGATGCTCGATGACCAGGAGCTCGACAGCCGCGCCAGCACCGGCGCGATCTACTGGGAAGGGCTGTCGCGCCTGCTCGGCGCCGACGGCCGTGAGCTCGGTCGCGGCTATCTGGAGATGACCGGCTATGCGGAGCGCCTGAGGCTCTGACGCCTGAGGCCCGGGCGAGACGACGCGTTCAGTGCGCGCCGCCGGTACCCGCGGCGCCGCCAGGGATCGGGCGCGTCATCCAGACCATCAACAGCAAGGCCACGAAGAGCACCGCCGACAGCAGGAAGATGTCGGTGACCGCCATCGTGTAGGCCTGCTGGTCGACCAGGCGATTGACGGTCGCGAGCGCCTGGCTGCTGTCGTAGCCGCTCGCGCCGAGCTGCGACAAGGTCGCCGTCACCGCGCTGTTGCCGCGGTTGACGGTCTCGGCGATTTGCGCGTGGTGCAGGACGGCGCGGTCCTCCCACGCCGTCGTGAAGATCGAGGTGCCGATCGCGCCGGCCGTGATGCGCACGAAATTGCTGAGGCCTGCGGCAGCAGGCAGGCGATCGGGCGTCAGGCCCGAAAAGATGATCGCCTGCAGCGGAATGAAGAAGAAGGCCATCGCCGCGCCCTGCAGGAACGTCGGGATCAGGATGGTCTCGAAATCGGCCTGCACATTGAAGCGCGAGCGCATCCACAGGATCAGGCCGAAGCCGAGGAAGGCGACGGTGACGAGCCGACGCGGATCGATCTTCGAGACATTCTTGCCGACCCATGGCGAGAGGATGATCGCCAGCACGCCGACCGGCGCCATCGCCAGCCCGGCCCACGTCGCCGTGTAGCCCATGTATTGCTGCAGCCAGAGCGGCAGCAGCACGACATTGCCGAAGAAGAGGCCGTAGGCGACCGACAGCGACAGCGTGCCCATCAGGAAGTTGCGGCCTCCGAACAGGCGCAGGTCGACGATCGGGTTCTTCTCGGTCAGCTCCCAGGCGAGGAAGAAGGCGAAGCCGACGACCGCGGTGACGGCGAGCGCGACGATCTGCCCCGAGTTGAACCAGTCGAGCTCCTTGCCCTTGTCGACCATGATCTGCAGCGAGCCGACCCAGAGAATGAGCAGGCCGAGGCCGACGTAGTCGAGCTTGGTCTTGCTCGGGCCCGTGTCGCGCGAGCGGTAGATCGACCAGGTGATCGCGGCGGCGATCAGGCCGACCGGGATGTTGATGTAGAAGATCCACGGCCACGAAATGTTGTCGGTGATCCAGCCGCCGAGCAGCGGCCCGGCCACCGGCGCGACCAGCACCGTCATCGCCCACATCGCCATCGCCGTTCCCGCCTTGGCGCGCGGATAGCTCGATAGCAGCAGCGTCTGCGAGAGCGGAATCATCGGTCCCGCGACCAGGCCCTGCAGCACGCGGAACGCGATCAACATGCCGAGGTTCGGGGCCAGCCCGCATAGCCAGGAGGCGATGACGAACAGGATGATGCTCGAGCAGAAGAGCCGCACCGCGCCGAAGCGCTGCGTCAGCCAACCGGTGAGCGGCACCGAGATGGCGTTGGCGACCGCGAACGAGGTGATGACCCACGTGCCCTGCGACGGGCTCACGCCCATGTCGCCGGCGATCGCCGGAATCGAGACGTTGGCGATCGACGTGTCGAGCACGTTCATGAAGGTCGCAAGCGAGAGCGCGATCGTGCCGAGGACGAGTGCGCCGCCGGCCAGCGGCTCGAGCGCTGCCGCGCGCGGCGGCGCGACCGGCGCCGCGCCCGACGGTGGCGCAGCGGCGGCCGCCGCACGCCCGCCCGGCACGGGTGGCGCAGCCGAAGCCATCAGCGTGCTGCCGATGCGGCGCGACCGACGTTGGCGGCGATGATCCGGCGCACGTCGGCGTCGGCCGCGGCGTTGGCGTCGTCGAACACGGCCGTGGCCGAATGCGCCACGTGCTCGGAGGCGTCGGAAAGCATCCGCCCGCCGGTGTTGTGGACGTCGACATTCACGTCCATCGACAAGCCGACGCGCAACGGATGCGCCTTCATTTCCTTCGGATCGAGAGCGATCCGGACCGGCACGCGCTGAACCACCTTGATCCAGTTGCCGGTGGCGTTCTGCGCCGGCAGCAGCGCGAACGCCGCGCCCGTTCCGGCACCGAGGCCTTCGATACTGCCGTGGTACTCGACCTTGCTGCCGTAGACGTCGGCGACCAGCGTGGCCGGCTGGCCGATGCGAAGGTTGCGCAGCTGGCCCTCCTTGAAGTTGGCATCGACCCAGACGTCGTCGAGGGCGACGACCGAGAGCAGCGGCGTTCCCGCCTGCACGCGCTGGCCGAGCTGGACGGTGCGCCGTGCCACATAGCCGTCGACCGGCGCAAGCAGGTCGGCGCGATGCAGCCCGAGCCACGCTTCGCGCACGCGCGACGATGCCCGCAGCACGTTCGGATGCTGCTCGACCGAAACGCCCTCGGTGAGCGACTGATTCGACGCCAGCTGCTCGCGCGCCGCCGCCGCGACCGACTCGGCCGCCGACACGGCCGACCTGGCCACGGTGACCTGCGACTGCGCGTGGTTGAACTCCTCCTTGCCGACAGCGCCGGTGGCGACCAGCGGCGCACGGCGCGACAGGTCTTCCTCGGCACGCGCCGCGTCGCTGCGGGCCCGCGCAAGATCGGCATCGCGCGAGGCGATCTGCGCCTTCAAGGCGCCGTTGTTGACGAAGAGGATCCGCGTTTCGCGCACCGTCTGGGCGAGCTGCGCTTCGGCCTGGTCGAGCGCGACGCGCGCATCGGCGGTGTCGAGCTTGACCAGCGGCTGGCCGGCCTTGACGAAGTCGGTGTCGTCGGCGGCGATGGCGACGACGGTGCCGGCAATCTGCGGCGTCAACTGGACCACATTGCCTTGCACGTAGGCGTTGTCGGTGTTCTCGAAGTGGTTGAGCACCAGCGCCCAGTAGATGCCGTAGGCGATCGCACCGACGAGCACGACTGCGCCGACGCTGAGCAACGCAGTGCGACGGCGCGGATTGCCGGCGGCGGGAGCGCCCTTGGCCGCCGCAGGCGCGACGGGAACGGCGGGTGCCGCAGGAGGTTGCAGTCCGACCGGCGCGGCGGGCGCCTCGACCCCGGGCGCACCGGGCGCAGGCATCAGCGCGGAATCGTTCGCAGCGGTTGGCTGGCTGGCGGAAGGACGCTTCGCGTCGGCGGAATTCATCTCGATGCTTCTCCGAAGAAAAAGAGGTCGCGGCTGGCGCGACGATCAGGATGCGGCGACGGTCTCGGCCGTGTAGCCGCCGCCGAGCGCCCGCACCAGCTGCATCTGCACGTCGAGGGCGCGGGCGTACAGATCGACGCTCAGGCGCCGCTGCGCGAGCACGTTGGTTTCGGCGGTCAGGACGGTGAGGTAGGTCGCAAGGCCGGCCCGATAGCGCTGGGTCGCGATGTCGAAGGCGGCTTCAGCCGACACCTGGGCATCGGCCTGCTGGCGCTGCTGCCGCTCGATCGAGCGAGCCGAGCCGATCTGGTCGGCGACATCGTGGATGGCATCGATGACGTTGCCGTTGTAGGTCTCGATGGCGGTGTCGAGGTCGGCGGTGCGGCCGCGCAGGTTGGCGCGCAGGCGTCCGGCGTCGAAGATCGGCAGGCGGATCGCCGGGCCGGCGCCGAACTGCTCGCTGCCCGAGCGCAGCAGGCGGTCGAAGCCGACGCTCGAAAAGCCGACGAAGGCGGTCAGATTGATGTTCGGATAGAACTGCGCACGCGCCGAAGCGACATCGCCGCTGGCCGCCTCGATGCGCCAGCGCGAGGCCACGATGTCGGCGCGGCGGCCGAGCAGATCGGCTGGAACGACCCCGGGAATGGCCACCGCCCTGACCGTCGACAGGCGCGGCGCCAGGCTGTCGTAGGCGTCGAGCGGAGAGACCGCGAGCGCGGCCAGCGTGTGGCGCGCCAGCATGATCTGCTCGTCGACCGATTCGATCTGCGCACGCGCCTCGGGCAACGCGCCTTCGCCCTGGCGCAGTTCCTGGGTCGTGTCCAGGCCGGCGGTGACACGCTCGCGAATGAGGCCGAGAACCTGATCGCGCTGCGCCAGCGTGCGTTGCAGCACCTCGCGCTGCTCCACCAGCCGGGCCAGCTGGACGTAGTTGCGCGCGACGTTGACGGCGAGCAGCACGCGGGCTGCGGCCGCATCGGCCTCTGCGGCACGCTGCGATCCGATCGCGGCGTCGAGCGCCGCACGGTTGCGGCCGAACAGGTCGAGATCCCACGAGCCGTTCAGCTGCAGCGTTCCTTGATTGATCATCGCGCCGGCCAGCGGCGGCGGATAGATGCCCGTCGCGGTGATGCGCTGACGCGAGGCGTCGGCCTCGCCGGTCAGCTGCGGCCCGTCGGCGGCGCGAGCGACGCCGACGTTCGCACCGGCACGCACGACGCGGGCCTGGGCGGCGCGCAGATTGGGCGAGCCGGCGACGGCCCTGGCGACCAACTCGTTCAGGGCCGGATCGCCGAAGCTCTGCCACCAGTCGGCGGCAACGGGCGAGCCGGCCGCAGCCGCGGCAACGCCGACGTTGGCCGGCTCGATCAGCGTCGAGGTCGAGACGATACCGGCCGGGTTGGCGCAGCCTGCCAGCGCCATGACGATGGTGGCGGTGAGAGCGATGACGATCGTCGTGATCGTGCGCGCGGCGTCTTCGGCGCGAACCCGTCGCCCGGGGTTGCAGCGGTTCATTTCATTGCCTTCGCCGCGCCTGCTTCGCCGTTGTCCAGCATGCGCTGCAGAAAACTCTTCAACTGGTTCCATTCCGCTTTCGAAAACCCGGCCAGGTGCGCGTTGAGGATCTCGGACAACTCGGCGGGCACGCGGTCGGCCGCGACCTCGCCTTCGGGCGTGAGCTCGATGCGCACGACGCGACGATCGTCGGTCGAGCGCAGTCGCCGGCAAAAGCCCTTGGTCTCCAGCCGATCGAGCAGGCGCGTCATCGCGCCGGGGTCGGTCTGCAGCTCGCGCGCCAGCTCGGCCACCGTCGATGCGCGGGCGTTGCGCAGCATGAAGAGCGGCCCCCATTGCGCATGCGTGATGCCCTGCGGCTCCAGCCGCCTGTCGGCGGAATGCGCGATCATCATCAGCACCCGTTTCATCAGGTAGCCGACGCTTTCGTCGACGGAGTAACCGGCGGCGCTGTAGAAATTCACCGGACAGGGGATTTGCGACATTCGAGAAATATACGTGCTTAGGCAATAGATGTCAAGGCTTTCATTGCAATGGCTCTGACTGCCGTCGCTTTATTTGCTCAAGCTTGCTTCGCCGTGCCATCGCCGCTCGCCCGGCCACCTAAACTTTGCCGATGACCAGTGCGTCGCCCTCCCCGCCCGCGCCGCCGCGGAACGTTCGATCGCTCGCAGGCCTGCTGCCCTTCCTGCGGCCCTACCGGATGCGCATCGCCGCCGCGGCCCTGTTTCTCGTGCTGGCTGCGGCCAGCACGCTGGTCTTTCCGGTCGCGCTGCGCGCCCTGATCGACCAGGGTTTCGTGGCCACCGATCCCGGCGCCCGGGTCATGGCCCTGCGCCAGCACTTCTTCGCCCTGTTCGGCGTCGGCGCGGCGCTCGGCATGTTCTCTGCTGCGCGCTTCTACATGGTGAGCTGGCTCGGCGAGCGCGTCACGGCCGATCTGCGCAACGCCGTCTATGCCCACGTCGTCCGGCAGAGCCCCGAGTTCTTCGAGACGACGCAGACCGGGGAAGTGCTCTCGCGCCTGACCACCGACACCACGCTCGTGCAGACCGTGGTCGGCTCGAGCCTGTCGATGGGCCTGCGCAACACCGTCATGGGGATCGGCGCGATGGCGATGCTCATCATCACGAATCCGGTGGTGATGACGCAGGTCCTCGCCATCCTCGTGCTGGTGGTGTTGCCGTCGCTCTACTTCGGCCGCCGCGTGCAACGGCTCTCGCGCGCCAGCCAGGACCGCATCGCCGATTCGAGCGCGATCGCTGCCGAGGTGCTCAACGCCGTTCCCGTGGTGCAGAGCTACATGCAGGAAGAGCGCGAGGCGGCGCGCTTCACCGTCTCGACCGAGCGCGCCTTCGGAACCGCCGTGCGGCGAACGACGATGCGCTCGTTCCTGGTCGCCTTCATCATCACCGCCACCTTCGGCGCGCTGCTGTGGGGCCTGTACCAGGGCACGCAGGCGGTGGTCCGCGGCGACATCAGCGCAGGCCACCTCGGCGAGACCGTCGTCTACGTGATCATCCTGGTGAGCAGCGTCGCGGTGCTGTCCGAGGTCTACGGCGATCTGCTGCGCGCCGCAGGCGCGACCGAGCGGCTGATGGAGCTTCTGCAACTGCGCTCGCCGATCGTCTCGCCGGCCGCACCGGAAGCGCTGTCGGCACCTTCGGGCGGCGCTGCGGTCAATCTCGAGCACGTGACCTTCCGCTATCCGTCGCGGCCGCTGCATCCGACCCTGATCGATTTCAGCCTGGCCGTCGCGCCCGGCGAAACGGTGGCGCTGGTCGGGCCGAGCGGCGCCGGCAAGAGCACCGTGTTCCAGCTGATCCTGCGCTTCTACGATGTCGAGGCAGGTGCCGTACGCATCGACGGCACGCGCGTCGATCACGCCTCGCTCGAGGCGCTGCGTTCGCGCATCGGCATCGTGCCGCAGGACAGCGTCATCTTCTCCGCCGACGCGATGGAAAACATCCGCTACGGCCGGCCTGAGGCGACGGATGCCGAGGTCGTCGCCGCGGCGACCGCCGCGTACGCCAACGACTTCATCGCCGCCTTGCCGCAGGGCTACAAGACCTTCCTCGGCGAGCGCGGCGTGCGCCTGTCGGGTGGCCAGCGGCAGCGCATCTCGATCGCCCGGGCGATGCTGAAGAACCCGCCGCTGCTGCTGCTCGACGAAGCCACCAGCGCGCTCGACGCCGAAGGCGAACGGATGGTGCAGGCCGCGCTCGAATCGGCGATGCAGCACCGGACGACCCTGGTGATCGCGCACCGGCTGGCGACGGTGCAGCGCGCCGACCGGATCGTCGTCGTCGAGGCCGGCCAGGTCGTCGAGACCGGTACGCACGCCGAGCTGGTCGCTGCCGGCGGTCTGTACGCGCGGCTCGCGGCCCTGCAGTTCGATCGCTAGGGCCTGTTAGCGCTATGGGAGGGATCGCGTGACTCAGCAAACGGGCGCCCGCAAGGCGCAAAGCGCAGCCTTAGGTTGCCTACGGCGAGCATTTGCAACGCGGCGGGCGCCCGTTTGCTGAGATCACCCGCATGGCCGGGCGATCCCTCCCATAGCGCTAACAGGCCCTAGATAATCGGCCGATGCAAGCCGCCTCGCCCGCATCCGACGCCGTCGCCGCCCGACCGGTTCGATCGCAATACGAAGACTTCATGCGCCACGTGCGCGACCACGGCCTCGCCAAGGGCGACCGCACCGGCACCGGCACGACAAGCGTCTTCGGCTACCAGATGCGGTTCGACCTGCAGGAAGGCTTTCCGCTGGTGACGACGAAGAAGGTGCACTTGCGCTCGATCATCCTCGAGCTGCTGTGGTTCTTGCGCGGCGAACGCAATGCAAGGTGGCTGCAGGAACGCGACGTGACGATCTGGAACGAGTGGGCCGCAGCCGACGGCGATCTCGGCCCGGTCTACGGCGTGCAATGGCGTTCCTGGCCGTCTCCAGGTGGCGGCAGCATCGACCAGATCGCCCGCGTCGTGCAGCAGCTCAAGAC
>Ga0075520_1001825_pt1 | contig 10415 bp, 7 predicted proteins | sample NGEPerB_FD_75100 | JGI IMG/M metagenome (GOLD analysis project Ga0075520, IMG submission 75100) | Arctic peat soil microbial communities from the Barrow Environmental Observatory site, Barrow, Alaska, USA - NGEE PermafrostAB12-B | ecosystem: Environmental > Terrestrial > Soil > Wetlands > Peat ...
ATCTAGTACGTCGATTCTCTTGAATCGATGGACTAGAAAATCGCGAAGCGATTTTGGGTTTGGGCGAATGGTCCTTCGACGACGCCGAGGAGTGGTCGAAGGACCACCACTCCTCGGCGTCGTGCCCAAAGATAACGAGGATAGTGGCGCGATGGCCGCGCAGCGGCCGGTCCGGAGGACCCATCAGTTCTGATGAATCGCGCTACTAGCGGCGCGAATCCATCGAAACGCTTGGGCCTTCGGACGTGCGGCTTCGCGGCCCCACGTTCCGATTCAAAACCAGCCAAAACCAATATTGCCACCCAGGCTTAGGCCATTGAAGTTGGATTCCGTAAATCCAAATTTTCCGACCCCGGACGTTAACCTGTAGCCCGCGTCTAACCCCATGCGCATCCAACGCGTGAAGTTGACGTGTACGCCGATTTGAGGTTCGAAAATAAAGAAACCGTCGGTATTTTCGCGATACAGTTGGCTATCCCAAAATTCCGTCAATCCGACGACGCCCCCACCAACCAGTGCCGCTGCGGAAAAGTACACCGGGCAATCTGGAATGTAGAAGTGATAGCGCATGAGCAAACCGCCATACCCGAAGTGCATGTATGGACGATCGGGGAGTTGACTTGCTGGCAGCCTGTCTTGATTGCCCCAACCATAACCCGCGATGCCAATTGCTAATCTATGGTCCAGCAGCAGAGCGCCTTCGGCGCCGGTTAGAACTCCATTGGTACCATTGATGCGCGCGTATTGGATTGCCACGGCACCGTAGCCGCCGACCTTGACGGATTTGCGATTGAACAATGTTGGAGGTTCGTCCGATTGCGTGGCGACTTGAGTCGGCGGGGCGTTGTTCAGAGAAATTGCGGGCGTTGCTGCGGCCGAGCTGACAGGTGCCGGCGCCACCGCAGCGGCGGCTACGGACGTGGCCGGTGCCACGGCGGTCGCCGCTGCTGTTTCACCCGTTGGGGCGCTGGGCTGAGCCTCACTCGCACTCGACCAACTACTGTCAGTAGAAGTGCTGGCTGGCGCAGAATTGGTTGCCGGTGCGGGGGTCGGTGTCTGTCCCGCCTTTGGATTGGATTGAGCCATTGAGGCGACGGGCAGAGTCATCAGGCCGAGACCGAACGCAAAAACTGATAAATGTGATGCAAACATGGCGACCTCTTCTGCAGCATCTGTGCCCAAGAAAACAGGCGTCTTTCATCAAGAAATTCGCCGCACGTTGAGGGTACTACCGGAAAAGGCCCTACGACTCACAAAATATTGTGAAGGGTTGTGTCGCGACCCGTGACTTTTGCATCACGGTGGGCACGCCGCAGACAAGCTTCTAAAATCTGCCCATTTCATCCAATCTGCCATCGGCCCATTGGCCAGTATGGGCATCTGGCTGCAGTGCTGCTACGACTGGGCCCTCGCCGGGCCTTGGCTGCTTTCGCGGTACAAGTCCGGAGTTTTCCTGCAAGGCAGAGGAGGAACGACGATGATCGCGATCGATATGAAGCGTGGGCTTGGCAGCCTCGGATTATGGCTGGCCTTCGCGCTCGGCATTGCCGCAATTCAAACCGGGTGCAAGCCGAAGGACAAAGGTACTACCGCCGCGCCGGCAGCTTCGGGGAGTAACAAACCAGATCCCGCACTAACCGGACCTTGTGGAGGATTCGTCAAAAAAGTCTGCGACAAAGCGGGAGAGTCTTCACAAGCCTGTCGCGAGGTCAAGAGCGTCAGCGATTTGTTGCCACCCGCGGCGTGCAAGGCTGCCAACAGCCAAGCTAGCTATGCGGTTGCGAAGATCGAAGAAAAGCGCAAGGACTGCGACAAGCTGGTCCAGAAGCTCTGTGCCGAATTGGGCAAAGAGAGCGAAACTTGCAAGATGGTCGAGACACAGACCAAGACCTTCCCACCGGAACGTTGCGGCATGATGCTCGGCCGTTACGCGGACGTGCTCGTTGAGCTAAAGAAGATGGAAGCGGCAAACAAGCCGCTAGATCCCGCCAAGCAGCAAATGATGGCCGCCGCGGACGCTCCCGCGTTCGGTCCTGCTGACTCCAAGGTTACCATCGTCGAGTTTTCGGATTTCCAATGTCCGTTCTGCTCAAAAGCTGCTGTTTCCACCAAAGAGTTGAAGGCAAAATACGGCAGCAAGATTCACTTTGTATTTCGACAGTTCCCGCTGTCATTTCATCAGAACGCCCACTTGGCGGCAGAAGCCTCATTGGCTGCCCATGCCCAAGGCAAGTTCTGGGAGTATCACGACAAGGTTTTCGAGAACCAAAAGGCACTCGAACGCGACGCTTTGGAGAAGTACGCCAAAGAAGTTGGCTTGAAGATGGATCCGTTCAAGAAGGCTCTCGACAGCAAGGAATTTGCCGCCAAAGTTGACTCGGATGCAAAACTAGGCAGCGACGTAGCGGTCCAGGGCACGCCCACCATGTTTATCAATGGCAAGCGTGTACAAAACCCAACCGACACCGCCTCCATTTCCAAGTTGATCGACGACGCCCTAGCCGGCAAGGGCTAAGCTACTAGCCACTGTTGCTAAACATCCCAAGCGCCTGCGGTCGGAAAGATCGTGGGCGCTCGGCGTTAAGACCGCCTACACCTGTGGCGCGCACCGACACAAATCATCTGCCAGCTCCGTGAGCATCAGCAACTCGCCGGAGGCCTGCAACCGTGCATCGAATCGATCCAACTGCGTATCGAGTTTTGCCCGGGTCTCCGAGTCAAGTTTGTCGGATATCAACGGACGAAGTGTTTCGTTTTCTTTGGCAACGTGCTGCCGCATGAAATCGGCAAAGCGATGGCAAATATCGAACACTCGCTGTCTGTCAACAACCGACCAAGCCGAGCTCTGTAGCGAGGCGTGACGCAGGGCTTGCAGCAATTGCCGCTCAAGGTCGTGATCCTTGCGAATATCCGCGATAACCCCAGTGTCCCAACGGAGGCCGGCATTGACAAGCGCCGGCAAAAGCAGGCTCTCTTCTTTCTCGTGATGAAACAAATCCGCGTATTCACGGAAAAATGTCATCATGCGCACTAACTCGCAGCGATTTTCATTACCCTGGGATTCCAACCGGTCCACAAACACGCAGAGCGCATCCGTTACGCGCAGAATGACGGGATGTTCATCGAATAATCGGTCAATTCCGGTCACCGACGTCCTCGCATTGCAATAGGGATCACGGTCTGCATGCCGAGCGATAGCCTATCATGCAAAGTGGCGCCTACAAACCGATGGACGCCTTGAATACCCAACCTACGCTGCCCTTGGCATCGTATTTTATGCGGTACCAATCACCCTGACGCCCCGTTACGGTGACCCTGGTTCCGCCAAGGACTCGCGCCAATACCTCGCCGTCCTTTGGCTTTGCGCGAACCAGGGCGGCCTCCCAAGTCACAGTGACACGGCCACTTGCCGCTATCACTTCACCCGAAGCCGGCGCATCGGCTCCACCTTTCTCTTCGTTACGCGGGGGTGATTTCGTTGGCTCACCGCCAAATTCAATTCGATAAAAGACGCGGTAACTTTGCATGGGGTGACTCAGGGCTTCAAGGGAGACTCGACTGAGTTCCTTTTCCGCGCAACGCACCAGTTGCTTTGCGACACTAGAGGGCAGAGTCGTGCTCTTACCAGCTACAAAGTCGTCGAACTTGTTATTGCCGAAGTCGACATCGAAACCCAGCGACAGTATGCCGCGAACGCCCTGTGCGGCGTCGCAGGCAATCAGCGCACGCAGAGGATCTTCGACGACAGAGTCAATTGCTGGAGTGTCGCAATGCGTTTCGCGTCCGCCATCTTTTGACTTGCAACTAACCACCTGAGTCAACGTCACTTTCGGCGGATTCACCGTGGGAGATTTCTGCTCGGATTCCCGCGGCATAGTCCCAGCAGTACTGGAAGCTGAGGATGGTGGTGTCGAGCTAGAGCTAACCGTTGCCGTTGTTGCCCCTGCTGACAGGGATGCGGCGGGCAGTGCTTCGGCTGGCGGCGCGGGCACCAGATGGACTCCGGCAAAGCTGGGCCAGAGCACACCCAGCGTCAACCCGACGCAGGCAATAATTCCAACCTTTCCGAAACGAAACCGGTCGTCTTCGGGCGCTGGCACGGAAATGACCGGAATCTTGGGTGACTTCTGCTTAGCTCGAACCATCCTGCAGCCGCGCGCTCCAATATCCTTCTTAGCACTAGTCTAGCGCAGTTCCACTGGCGGCCGTTTGCGCTTGGACTGGCCCTTATTCACGCCGCGATTGGTCACGAGCAGTTCACTTACCGGGCCGCGATTGGAGGCACGACTGTTAATGGCGCGCGGCACCTGCAACAATTTGAAGGACCAATTCTTGTATAGGTCCTGCGTAGCGGGCGTGTCAGAATTCGACAATACTGCGACCACATGTCTTGCGGCAAGATCGGCAAAGACACTAGCCAACCTTTTGTGCTCTTCCAGCCCGAAAGGATGTTTGTCGTAGCTGGTGAAATACGCCGTGTCCGACACGGGCATATAGGGCGGATCAAGATACACAGCGTCGCCCATTTGGGCGCGTTTGCAAATTGTCTCAAAGTCGCAAACCGCGAGTGTTACTCTACTAAGACACGCGGCCACCAGGCGCAGATTGGTCTCGTCGCAAATTGTCGGGTTGGTATGGCGTCCAAAGGGAACGTTGAATTGTCCGGAACGATTGACGCGATAAAGTCCATTGTAGCCAGTTTTATTAAGATATATCGTCCGGGCTGCCCGCTGAACCGATGCCGTTGGTGTGTACTCGTCCCTCAGGTGATAGTAGCTGTCTTCATCATATTGCCATTTTCGCAAAGTTGTGACGACGCGATCGACATCAGATTGCAGGGCTTGGTAAACATTGACCAACTCTGGATTGCGATCGGAAAGTACCGCCTGGCGACATCGACCCTGCCTGGCCAGTGCGAAGAACACGGCTGCGCCGCCGACAAATGGCTCGAAGTACGTATCAATCTTGTCCGGCAAAAGGGCGCATATCGAGGCGACGAGTTTGGACTTCCCGCCAGCCCATTTTAGAACTGGCCGCGCAGTGCCATCGTTTCTCATCGCAGGCCGGATAGCTCGATCGAGGGCTTCGGTCCAGTTACTTCGGCGAGCCGCCCGGCGAGCCGTTTGAGCATTTTTTGCAGGCCAAACCGCGAAAGGCCCAAAAGCTCCGCTGCGCGGGTTAGGTTGCCCTCCGTTCGCTCCAGGGCAAGCCGCACGAGATCAAGTTCTAGAGCAGCGGTTCGATCGCGCAGATTCATACCATCTGGAGTCGAAAATTCCCTGTCGCCAATAGCTCGGACCTCCGCTGACAGATGCTCCGGCAGGATTTCTGCGTCGGCGAGCACGATGGCTCGGCGTATTTCGTTTTCGAGTTGTCGGATATTTCCTGGCCACGCGTATCTCGCCAAGACCTCGTAGGTTCGCTGAGGCACGCTAAATTTTCTGCCTCCCGCGTGCCGCGCCAAGAAATAGCGGGCCAATGTCGGGATATCGCCGTGACGTTGACGCAAGGGGGGAACCGCCAACGTGACGACGTCGAGGCGGTAAAATAGGTCTTCCCGAAAAGTGCCGGCCCTTACCATCTCAGTCACATTTTGGTGAGTGGCGCCGATGACTCGAACGTTAACCCGGCGTGTTCGCTCGCTTCCGACGGGACGAAGTTCTCCATTTTCGAGGACACGCAGTAGTTTAGTCTGCATCCCTAGGCTCATCTCGGCAATTTCGTCCAAGAAAAGCGTGCCTTGGTCGGCAATCTCAAACAGGCCTGCGCGTGCGCGAACCGCCCCGGTAAATGCGCCGCGTGCGTGGCCGAATAGGGCGGATTCCAGCAAAGTTTCCGGAATGGCCCCGCAGTTTTCCGCTACGAATTCGCCGCGGGTGCGCGGCCCGTTTTCGTGAATAGCCCGCGCTATGAGCTCCTTGCCCGTGCCGCTCTCACCCATAATCAAGACAGGCACGTCACTTTCAACGACGCGATCGACAAGTGCCAATAAATCGCGCATCGCCAGGCTGTCGCCAATGATTGCATCGTACCGAAAGCGGGTTGGGCGTGCCTCACGAGTTCGAGCCAATTCCACCCGAACTTGACCTAATTCCGCTTCTCGGTGTGCCAGAGCGGAGCTTACTCGACGCTCAGCGCGTTCTGCGCGGCGCGCGGTGCGGCGCAAAATCAACCGGTCGCGAACGTCGGCAATTGCCACGGCGGCCACCGTGGCGACCAGACGCACCCAGGCTAACTCACGTTGCCCAAAGGCGCCTTGTCGCGCCCGGTCGTCAAGATACACAACACCCAGGGCCTCTCCGTGCGCAATCAGTGGGACGGCCAGGACGCTTCGCAATTTCAGAGCGTGAACACTGGCGTGCACACTCTCCAATTCGCGAGTCGCATCTACTGCCACGATGGGCTCGCCCAGTGCCAATGCTTGTTCGGCGAGGCTGTGGCTGAGCTCTCGCTGCTCGCCTACCAAATCAGCCCGGGCCAGGTTGCGACCGACGCGGGGGACCAGCTTGCCGCCGGGGGCTCGCAGCAAAATCAGTCCGCGCTCGACCCCCGTCCACAGCACGAGCACGTCGACTATCTGTTCTAATAGTCCTCGCAGTTCGTCCCGCCGACTAAGCGAGCGCACCAGGCCTTCGATGTCCACGATTTGCTCGGGAGAAAGCAGCATTTCGTGGGGCGCCCGAACCGAGGCCACCCAAGGCAAGGCATCTAGCGCTGGATGAAGTTCACTCGGACAGTTGGCAAATAGACGACGCGCCAATTCGGACACAGTTTGTGTCAAGCGCCGAGCGACGTCCCCAGCACCGATGAAGGCCGCAAGCTCGATGCCCGCAGCCAGAGCGCGCCCTTGGGTAAACAACGGCGCTCGAACAGCGGCTAGTTGCGTAAGTTCACCGAATATCACTGCTGCATCTTGTGTGGCCCGTTCCACTACGGCGCGACGAGCCCGGGCGCCCCACCAAAGCAGGCGCGTTTCAAGGGTCAGCCCAGGCTGGCGCACCCGCTTGTCGTAGTATTCCAGGGGCACCTCGCCCTTACGTTCACAGTGTCGAGCCGCGACCCATAGCTCTGGCTCCGTGCCTAAGGGGTTGAGCCAATGCCCCGCTCTTTGCAGTAGCTCAGTCGCTTCCGAACAATCGATGGGTAGTACATCGGCTAGAGCCAAATGGAGGTACCCAAGACAGCGGGCGTCTTGGCTCTGACGTGCCAGTGTGAGGGCAAAATCAAAGGCCACGCGCGTCTCCTCGACGCGACCCGTCTCAGAATGAGCTACTACTAGATTGAGAGCAGCGCGCGCGGCCTCGGTGGGCCGATTCAACACCTCGAACAATGTAATGGCGCGCTCCGATGCAGCCAAGGCCTCTCCCAAAGCGCCACTATTCACGCTGGCATTGGCTAGGCCAGTCAGATACGTCGCTTCTTCGAGCACCGCCCCGGATCTTGCGGCAAGATCGACGGCGCGACGAAATGCTAGGGCGCTGCTCACCGCATCGCCATCGGCGTGCTCCAGCATTCCAATCAGCCCCTCAAGGCGCGCGTGTTCCTCATCGCCGGCAGGCAAGGAACGACCCTGCGTAATTGTGAGTCGAGCTGCCTTCCGATCGCCCGAGGCAAGCTGCACGAGCGCCTGCGACTCGCAGACCGCGGCCGTCAGCGGGGCAAGGGCAAGTAGGGCTTGCGCCACCTCGAGATGACCCTCATCCAGCTCCAGTCGCGCTCGGGTGGCAATTGCGCGTGCCCGTACTGCGGGATCCGCGTGCTCCGTCAATGCAGCCGTTTTTTCGCGAGCCAATACCCTGTCGCCAGCGCGGCGCGCTGTCTCGGCGGCTTCGGCTTGAGTCAAAGCATCCGGCTGATTTTCCAATAGAGATAGAGCTCGCCCCGATTCGCCTGCCGCGCGCAGGCGACACGCCAAGGCGATTCGAAACGACGCCGGTACAGGTCCCACTGTCGCCAGTTGCTCAGCGGCGTCCAGCAATTCCGATTCGTGACTTCCGGCACCCAATTCCAAAGCTATTTCCGCTAAGTCACCAATCTTAGGTGACGGATCTCGAACATTGCGACTTGATGCTCGTTGGGAAAGGGTCCAGCCCGATTCATCCGTCGATGCGCAGAGATCGAGCCAATGCTCAAGCCAGGGCTCTTCGCTTTCACTGGCGTCAACCGGCCAGCTCGCTGCCACGGGCCCAACCACGTTGGTCAGAATGCGCTGCCTGTCCAGTGGAGAAGTATCGCCCAGTCGGGAGTTTCCTTCAATAATTGCTTCCGTGCGCAATTCGAAGAGTCCTCGGAGCAAGCGGAGCGCTTCGGACAGCCAGGCTTCGGCGGCGCCGCGCACTTCAATTTCTACCTTTTGATAGCGCGCGGCTGCGATAATGTCTCCGCGTCGCGCCTGCAGATAGGCCCGCTCGAGTCGGCGAATTCGGCGGGAACGACGTTCGGCCTCGTTCAGTCTTTCGGGGAGCGCTGTGGCAGCGCGCCGCGACACCCAACGTGTTGAGGATCGCGTGCCGGGACAAGTTGCCAAACAAGATCGAATGAGCGTGCTGAGTGGTTCTGGTAGCCCATCGCCCAGTGCCGCGGAGATATCAAACCGACTGTGCCCGAGTCTCCGTGCCGTTTCGGCCAAAACAACACCGAGCGCCCAAACATCCCGGGTGCGGCCATCCCCCTTGCCGACGGCGCGCAAGGCTTCAGGCGCCAAGTAGCGTGGCGTGGCGCCGCGCGGTGTCGCCACGTCGACTGAATCACTCAAGCCCATGTCCACGAGCACCCAACGCCCGACTTCACCTTCGGACATACTCTCGTTGGCAACTATGTTTGCTGGCTTTACGTCTCCGTGCGCAAAACCCGCCTGGTGCAAATCACTTAGGGCCTCCCCAATGTCGCGTGCCAGGTGCAATGCTTGACGCGCGGCATCCGCACTGCTTTCAATCTTCAATTGCGCCAACGATTGGGCGCCGATCCACGAAAGCACCAAGCAGGCCGCATCAGTCGCGACCTCGCTGTCATCTGAGCTGTGACGGATGCGCCCTAAATCGATAAGCTGCGCTGTCGCATAGCTGTTGGCCCAAAGGAGCCGCTCGGCTTCAACGGCCAGCAAAGACCGATCGGCCACTGTCCGCGCAATCTTGACCGCGACAGGACGCGGTGCCGCACTCCCGCCCGCGGGCTCAAGTTGTCCCCGCCACACCTGGCTGGTGGCTCCGCTACCCACTTGTTCGAGCAGCTGGAGCTGCCCGCCACGAAATGCCAACTGGATTGACATCAATGCCGTCCGATTCTTTTATACATTTACCAGATATTTTCACTCCCGTCCGCCAACTTCGTACACGAACTATTGACTCGTAGTCAGATCTATACCCTCCGAAGGACATCCTACGTAAGCCTACCCGTCGCCTTCCTGGTTTTGGGGTTTTTGACGGCACTTGGACATGCGCCTGACCGATTCTACGAGCGAACGGTGATGCCGTATGCGCGAACCCGATGAGCCCAAGTCAAAGTCGAGCCCAAATTGTCTTGAGAAGCCGGGCCCGAACTGTCCCATTATGTCCCATATTGACTATTTATCAATCTGGGACATAATCAACGTAGTCCGGGTTTCGAGGTCCAGATGAGCGTTACTATCGCTCTAGTGGCGCGATTCATCAGAACTGATGGGTCCTTCGGACCGGCCGCTTCGCAGCCATCGCGCCCCTAGCCTTATTTTCTTGGGCTTCGCCCAAACCCTAAATTCGATTCACGAATTTCTAGTACCTCAATTCAAGAGAATCGAGGTACTAGGCCCCGAATGGGTCACCAAGGGGTGGAGAGTGAAAATCCGCAACAGAGAAAGGCTTGAACCACCACACGTCACGATACTGCGAAAAACGATCGCGTGGCGTCTCGACCTGCGCACCTGGCAACTCCTTGATGTGCGCCCGGATCCAAGTGAAGTACCTAAAGCCCTCCTCGAAGAATTGCGCACGCGCAAGGACGAGTTGTGCCGAGCTTGGAACAAGCTTTATCCGGGTAATCCAGTCAAATCCTGGAGAACTGCGCCATGAATGACCCAATGTTTGTCGTAATGAAAGGGAAACCCGTCTATCCCTTTACGCGCCTTCCGTCCGTCATACTGCATGACGCAAACGACGTGCGTCGAGCGTATGCCGACCATCGACGAGCAATGTGGGTGCTACCAGACGTGAGGTGCCTCACTACCTTGACTCAAGCACTACGTGCTCGCGACGTTTGGCATCGTCTACTCGTCTTGCAGAAAGCAAATACGGCAAGACGAGAGGCTCTAGCGTCTCTATTTCGAGTCGTCATTGCTCCTGACGACGGCGTAAAACTTCTTCCCCAGGAGGAATTAGTCGAGGTTCTCGCGAGCCCAAATGCGGCGGATCTAATAGTCGGCGGTATTGTCGACCCTGAGG
>Ga0075520_1001826_pt1 | contig 10414 bp, 16 predicted proteins | sample NGEPerB_FD_75100 | JGI IMG/M metagenome (GOLD analysis project Ga0075520, IMG submission 75100) | Arctic peat soil microbial communities from the Barrow Environmental Observatory site, Barrow, Alaska, USA - NGEE PermafrostAB12-B | ecosystem: Environmental > Terrestrial > Soil > Wetlands > Peat ...
GTAAATAAGAGGTAATTGATATATGAAGGCTAAGGACTTCGATAAAAAATTTGATAAAGGTGAAGATATTACAAAATATCTTGATGTTTCCAAAAGATATAGGCCGGAGCAAGAACAGAAAAGGGTTAATGTTGATTTTCCGCAATGGATGATTAACCGGCTGGACAAAGAGGCAAAACGCCTTGGAGTGCCGCGGCAATCTATCATTAAAGTATTCGTGGCGGAACGACTAAGAAAAGCCTCCTGATCCTAATAAATTATTCTTGCGGACAACCTGTGTTTGTCGCACATATCCGCCGTGTTGATCATGATGAAAAAAAGGGATTTGCATCAGAACAACTACATTCTTTTGTCTATATCTTTATAAATTTCTTTACGATGGCGAATACCTAAAATCCACACCTCAGATTTCATGATTTTAAAAACAACTCTGTAATCGCCGACATGCAGTTTCCAGTATCCTTTTAATGTTTTTCTGAGGGGCTCGCCATATTCGTGCGGCAACGTTTGGAGCCTCTCCTTAATTGCCCTGCGAATCCTGTCTTTCATTTTCCGGTCAATAAGGGGTAAATCATCCGAACGGACTGCCGGATGATAACGAAGAGTAAATAACATAATTTAGCCCCATGTTTGTTCATGAGTAAGCGATTTTTTATGCCTAAAAGTTTTTTCTCTTTTTTCAGCAAAACTAGCGAGAGCTACATCCTCACGAAGCAAAATGGCTTCTTTGATCAGTTCGCGGGCAACCGCTGACATAGACACACCTTCAAGACGGGCTATATTTTGCATAGCCGAATGAATCGGTGGTTCTACAACTAAATTTACACGGGGGTATTTTGTTGGCATTATGTAGCTCCTTTCCAGATAAGTGTAACACTTATGGCACACCATGTCAATGTAATTAGGATATGATTTTTATTGTACATCAATAGGGAATAGAATAGGTGAGAAACAACATTGTTGCTTTATCGGAACGCGAATGCTGGCGCTTTCGGTGAATGCGCCCTACTTGTCAATTGAGCTTTTCGCTTGATCCAGCTTTTCTTTATCCAGATAATATTTGCCGCTGTTTGTTTTGATGACTATTTTGTCGGCGATCAGGAGATTTAGCGCCTTGGGGCGAATGTTTTTGACGCCAACGCGGAAGAAATTTTTCCGTTCATCCTGAATCTCCACCGCTCTGGATTCTTTGAATGCTCTGGCCTCTTCCATCTCGGCAATAATCTTAAAGCATGCCTTTCGCACAGCCAAGCCACCAAAGTACATAATCAGCGCAACAAAAATAATGAAGGCGGCAACCAGTAGAATTATTTGTAAATAAACAGGCATAAAAATCTCTTTAAAAGTATTTACGGCATCAGTTAATACATTTGATAAGCTTTTTTGTCAAATTACAATAATCATGATTTTGCATAATAAGTGCCTTGACTAATGCATCGTGTTGCCTTACATTTTTGAACAAAAAAGGTGTGCATATGGAAGATATAATTAAAATGATTCAAGAAGCACTTAGTAATCTGTTGCCCGGATATTTAGGTATGCAAGTAATTAAAGCGACAACGGAAGAAGTAGTGGGCACTTTAGAAATAAAAGAAAATCTTTGCACAATTGGTAAGGTTGCACATGGCGGCGCTATTATGGCTTTTGCGGATACCATGGGAGCCATCTGTGCATTTTTAAATCTGCCGCCAAACTCAAGAACGACTACCATAGAATCTAAAACCAACATGATTCGTCCCGGCAAACTAGGTGAGGCATTAACGGCAAGAAGTAAGTTACTTAATAAGGGGCGGACGCTTATGCTGTTATATACGGAGATTCAAGACTCCCGAGAACAACTTGTTGCTGTAGTTATTCAGACTCAAATGATTATACGATCATCTCAAGCAAAGGATGCCTGACATAGGGTTGCGAGCATGGGAAATCTTCGCTGCCAGCTCCGCATCCATCACGAAAGAGGAAGCATGAAAAAAGCATACGTTCACGGTTACGATCATCGGGAAAATATACGGTTACAGGATCAGGCCTCTACTTTGGTGGAGTTACTGCACTCCGACACGAAGTATCCGGCGGGAAGCCGTGTTTTGGAAGCCGGTTGCGGCGTTTGCGCGCAAACTGTCACCCTTGCGAAAAACAGCCCTGATGCCTTGATTACTTCTGTCGATATATCCGAGACATCTCTTGTTGAAGCCAGAAAAAAAGCGATGGCGGCGGGCTTGACCAATGTTTACTTTGAACAGGCGGATATTTTCAGGTTGCCCTTTGTGCCGGAATTTTTCGATCATATTTTTGTTTGTTTCGTTCTGGAGCATCTCTCCCGACCGGTCGATGCGCTCAATGCGTTAAAAGACTATTTAAGAGAAGGCGGCACGATCACGGTTATCGAAGGGGACCATGATTCGGTCTATTTTCATCCGGACAGCGAAGCAGCGCATAAAGCGATTCAGTGTCAGGTTGAACTGCAACGACGGGCCGGCGGCAATGCCATGATAGGCAGAGAATTGTATCCACTGTTGAACCAAGCTGGTTTTAATTCGGTTCGAGTGTCTCCTCGAATGGTTTATGTTGATTCCAGCAAGCCTGAATTGGTCGAAGGGTTTACGAAAAAAACATTCACAGCAATGACAGAGGGTGTCCGTGAAGCGGCAATAAAAGCGGGAATAATCGAAGAAGATGTTTTTGATCAGGGAATCAAAGATTTATACAGAACCACAGAGGCTGATGGAGTTTTCTGTTATACTTTCTTTAAGGCCATTGGGACCAAATGATTACCGGACAAGCTGTTGAAGTTGATCGGACAAAAAACATGCATCAAAAAGACAGAGAAATAAAAGACAGAAAAGATATTGACGGCATCATTAAACGCTGCCGGGTTTGTCGTCTTGCCATGTGTGACGAGGGTCAGCCTTATGCTGTTCCTCTCAACTTCGGTTATGATGGCGGCTTTCTTTATTTTCATGCCGCGCCTGAAGGAAGAAAAATTGACATTATCAAAAAGAATAGGCGTGTAGCGTTCGAGTTTGATATTCTGCATGATATTACTGCGGCGGAACGGGCTTGCGACTGGGGAGCAAAATACGAGAGTGTTATGGGATCAGGTACGGCGGAGATAGTAGATGATTTGGAAGCCAAAAAAGAAGCGCTGGAATGGATCATGCGTCCATACGGAAACGGCAGCGGCACTTGGAATTTTCCGGAAGAAATTCTGCAAAAGACCCTGATTCTTCGTGTGTGCATACTGGAAATCAGCGGCAAAGCCCGAAAGTCACGGGTATGAACCCCAACGCAAGTTTTGGAAATAGATTCCGAAGCAAACTGCTGGGTATTAAACCCTCCGCTGCGCGGGATTGTTCAACTTACCAATTCCGCTACACTTCGCTTTCGGAATTGGAGTTTCAACAATAAATCGATACAGCCGATAATTTTCGCCAGCATGGTGAAAACTTCCTTTAGAAGTGGTACTATCTTCTGGTGAGTTGCCGGTACTTAATCCGGTGGGGTTGGCTGGCGGCGGCAGTGAAACTCAAATTGCAGTTACGTAGTAAACTGCAATTTGTTAGTTGAACTGTCCCGCTTATCGGCGGGTCAACTGGCGATACTTTATCCGGTGGGGCTGGTTGGCGGCGGCACCCAATCTCTTCTTGCGGTCTTCTTCGTATTCGGAATAGTTGCCGTCAAACCAGATAGTCTTACTTTCGCCTTCAAACGCCAGAATGTGTGTGCAAATTCTATCTAAAAACCAGCGATCATGGCTAATGACGACAACGCATCCGGCAAAATTTTCCAGAGCGTCTTCCAGTGCCCGCAGGGTGTTGACATCCAGATCGTTCGTCGGTTCATCCAGCAGGAGCACATTGGCGCCTTCCTTGAGCATGCACGCCAGATGAACGCGGTTGCGTTCACCGCCAGATAGTGTTCCTACCTTCTTCTGCTGATCGGTGCCGGAAAAATTAAACCGCGAAACATACGCACGGGAATTGATCTGGCGATTACCAATAGGAATAATATCCTGTCCATCGGAAATCATCTCCCAGATGGTTTTATTCGGATCAAGCGCATCACGGCTCTGGTCAATATAGGCAAGCTTCACCGTATTACCAATCCGAATTGTGCCTGAATCCGGTGTTTCCTGAGCGGTAATCATTCTGAAAAGAGTTGTTTTACCCGCTCCGTTGGGACCGATGATACCAACGATGCCGCCGGGCGGCAGCATAAATGTCATGTCTTCCACAAGGAGCTTGTCCCCGTAAGCTTTGTTGACGTTTTGCGCCTCGATTACCAGATCACCCAGCCGCGGACCGGGAGCGATAAAAATTTCGCGCGTGCCGGATTCCTTTTCCTGATTTTTCCCCAGTAACTCTTCATAAGCGTTAATGCGCGCCTTGGATTTGGCATGCCTGCCTTTGGGAGACATCCTGATCCATTCCAGTTCGCGTTCCAGAGTTTTGATTCTTTCCCCTTCCACCTTTTCTTCGTTTTTCAAGCGGTTTTGTTTTTGTTCCAGCCAGGAAGAATAGTTCCCCTGCCAGGGAATCCCCTGACCGCGGTCGAGCTCCAGAATCCAGCCGGCAACATTATCCAGAAAATAGCGATCGTGAGTAACGGCAATGATGGTGCCTTCATATTTTTGGAGGTGATGTTCCAGCCAGGCGACAGATTCGGCATCCAGATGATTAGTCGGTTCATCCAGAAGAAGGATGTCCGGTTTTTGCAAAAGCAGACGGCACAGCGCGACACGCCTTTTTTCGCCGCCGGAAAGAACCTTCACCTGCGTATCGCCGGGCGGGCAGCGCAGAGCGTCCATGGCCATTTCCAGCCGCGAATCTATGTCCCAGGCGTCAAGCGCGTCGAGTTTTTCCTGCACGGCTCCCTGCCTGTCGCAGAGTTTCGCCATCTCGTCATCCGACATCGGCTCGGCAAACTTCTCATTTATTGCATTATATTCATGGATCAGATCCATGGTGCTTTGCACACCTTGCTCCACTATTTGCCGCACAGTTTTGGTTTCGTCCAGACGCGGTTCCTGCTCCAGATAGCCAACTGTGTAACCCGCGGAAAGAATTGTTTTGCCCAGGTAATCTGTATCTACGCCGGAAAGAATTTTTAAAAGAGAACTTTTACCGGAGCCGTTTAAACCGATAACGCCGATCTTAGCGCCGTAAAAATAAGACAGATAAATGTCTTTGAGCACCGGCTTTTTTTCATAAATTTTATTTACTCCGATCATGGAGTAAATTACTTTGTTTACTTCATTGGCCATAGATGTTTATTTACCGTAAAAAAATTTTAAATATAAGGGAATATACCCTGAATGATTAAATTAAAATTATTCTGAATGTTGCCTCTGCCGGAGACGATACCCATGTGTCCGGGAAGAATCAGTTCCAAATCAAGTTCGGAAAAAGAAATGATGCTTTTCTTTAAAAGAGCGCCGTTGCCGCCGGGAAAATCGGTGCGCCCGACGCTTTGATCAAATATTACATCACCGCAGAATAGAGCTTTTTGCTCCGGCCAGTAAAGGCCGATAGAACCGGGAGAATGTCCGGGGGCCAGAATTATTTTAAATATCTGGCCTCCTAAAACCACATCGCCTTCTTCCAGCGGGAAATTTACATTGATCCGCGGAACATTAATTCCAAAAAGACTGTACAGTTCGCCGCCTTCTCCTTTTAAAAATTCGATTTCTTTTGTATGCAGGCCAATCTTGACTTTTTCCTGATCAAAAACCTCGGAACCCTGAAAATGGTCGGGGTGTGAATGGGTATTAATGACATAATGAATATCTTCTTTCTTGATTCCGTCGGCAGACATCTGATTGAGCAAATCGGGCACATAGCCGGTCAGTCCCGGATCAATTAACGCCTGCACGTTTCCACCGATAAAGTAACTGTTGCAGTTATTCTCATAGGCATTTGTCCATTCGTAAACACAAATATCATTTTTCAATCTCATTGTTGATCCTCTGTATTTTGTTTGGTCGGGACGAATATCCAAAGTAAAATGTATATAAATAATCCTGTGCCATAAATAGCAAAGAGTAATACGAATATCAGACGCCAAACCCAGGAAGGAAGAGGAGTGCTTTCGCCTAAACCGCCGCAAATACCGCCCAACCAATGGTCTTTTTCCGATTTCGTGAAAGCTTGCAGCCAGTTTTTCTCTGTCATGGTTCTTTCCTCCTCATTATTTTGCATGTTAAAGTATTTAATAAATCCCGCTATATATATTATTTTTTAGCAGGGAAAAGTGCATCCAGCGGCAAATCCGATACCCTATGGCTTACGCCGAGGATGTTTCCTCGATTATCCACGAGAATTAAAGTCGGCACTCCGATAATGCTATAATCGTTGGCAACACTGCCGTCTGAGTCCACTAAAACAAGATAAGGGAATGAATTTTCTTTGGCAAAGCGCTCCACTCTTCTGGAAGATTCGTTTATATCGATATAAATGAATTTCAATCCGCTTTTTGCGTATTTTTCATAAAGAGTTTTGTATAGCGGCATTTCACCACGGCAGGCGGGGCACCAAGTAGTGCCGAAAAACATTACCACCGGACTTCCCCGCTGACTGCTTAGCTTAAACATTTTTCCCTGAATATCATATAGTGAAAAATCCGGCGCCGCAGCCGTTTCTTGTTTAGGTGGAACATTAGATTTGCATTGTCCCAATGACAGAGCAAATAAAATACAGATCAGTAAGATCATCAAAACTAACAATATTTTTTTATTCATCAAAACCTCGTTTTTTTATATCGATAAAACACCCGCAGTATACAGGAAATATTCAGCCGCGCCAATTAATATCAACCCGAAAACGGTTTTTATTTTTATCATCCATTTTCCCGATTTTGGCAAAGAAGCAATAACCCCGGCAAACGTGCCGACTATAATCAGTAATGTGCCCATACCGAAGGCAAAAACAAAAAGCAGACTCATGCCCAGTAAAAGATTCGTCTTTACTGCCACATATCCCAGCAAAATGGCTAGGACGGGAGCGGTGCAAGGGCCGATAACAACACCTGATATAGCACCTACTAAGAAGCTGTCCAAAAACCCTTTTTTATTTTTATCTCCGGTAAGTTTCATAATCTTTTGCGATACGGGCATGGAAATACTGAAAACATCAAGCATGGACAAGCCCATGATTAGACATAAATTAGCCATAATGAAATATGTCCAGGGCGTAGTTTGCATTTGCCCGAAAAGCCTGCCCGATAAAGCGGCCACCCCACCCAAAATGGAATAAGTGAAAGCGATTCCGCCGACATAAAATAGCGAAAGAAAAAATCCGCGAAGCTTGGATGATGAGCCTTGTGCTCCGATAAATCCGACGGTTACCGGAATCAAAGGATAAGTGCAGGGAGTGAAACTGATTACAAGACCGCCCACATATGCGGCCAGAAACGCTAAAAACACCGAGCCCTGCATGTATAAAGATAAATTGTTGATCAGGTTTTCAATCATTATTCTTTGCCTTTGGTCTGATCTTCCTTACCGACAAGATAGAGAAATTGCTTTCAGGCGTCAAGTGAAAAGCTTGAGTTGAAGTATAACATACCTAGCGGTTGTTCTTTTAAAATTTGAACGTGGTGCGATAACAACCAGCCTGAAGTCGGTTGTAAATCACGAGAGAAAACAAATCCCGCAAGGGATGGATGAAACAGAGTGACCTAGTTGATAACTAGGTAGGTTTGACCATTCCGGAAAAATGGTAATGTAATTTATTGCTTTCACCTACAAGTCCACAGTTTTTACTTGATAAATAAATTGATGATTACCATGTGAAAGGTGCAATGTAAAAATCACCCGGAGCTGGGAGGTCTACTGCCATTGACATAAGTATACTTCTTTATGATGGCTCGCGCCTCTTCACCACCCCTCCATCCCTCAACGCTACTCTCTTTGCGCTCAAGCATCTTGTAGGTGTTGAAGAAGTTCTCAATCTCCGCGAGCCATTGTTTCGAAAGATCGCTGATGTCCTGTATTTCGTCGAACTTGGGATCACTGACGGGAACGGCCAGAATCTTCTCGTCGACACCCTTCTCGTCCCGCATCCGCAAGACACCGATTGGTCTGATCTCAATATGGCAGCCAGGGAAGGTCGGCTCTTCAATGATGATCAAGACGTCCAGTGGATCACCGTCAGCCGACTTTGTGCCTGGTATGAATCCATAGTCCGTGGGGTAGTGAACCGAAGAGAACAGCACTCGGTCAAGCCAAATAGCTCCCGTCTTTTGGTCTACTTCGTACTTGTTCCGGCTGCCCCGGGGAATCTCCACAATAGCCTTAGTCATCCGATAGCCTCCAATTTCACAGCAATGTACCACGGAGCCGGGTCATAGCCCAGCATCGTTCGAGCAACCCCCTTGGCATTCTTCTCATCTTCAGCGCTGGGGTGCCACAATATATCAACCATGTATCTATTGATACTAGATCCTCATAAAATCTGCTATATTCATCACATATTTTGAATAGAACATCAATGATTATTACTCGAAATCCAGCATTATTGTTGAGGTTGACGATTTGTTGATAACAGGAAGTTATCAATGCCCCGAACCCTATCCGATAATTTAAAAATAATTATATTTTACCTATTGACAAATATAAGTCAATGACTTATGGTAGAATCATGACACATAATGAATTAAAGAAATGGCGAAGTGACCACAACTACAGTCAGTCACAACTTGCAAAGGCGCTAGGCACTCATGTGATGACTGTAAGCCAATGGGAACGTAATATTAGAACTATTCCATCATTCCTTCATCTTGCCCTAAGATATTTGGAAGTGGAAGGAGGTGAATTAACAAAGGGTAAAACGAAAAAGGAAAGGAGAACGAAATAATGAAAGGCAGCATTCAGAAAAAAGCAAAACTTATTATGCCGTAATTCCGTTTGCAGGCAAGCGAAAATGGTTTCGTGGTGGTACAAAGAAAGATGCTGAAAGAGTCTTGGCTGAAAAAGTGACTGAGATCAATTAAGGAACTTATATAGAAATGCCTAAATTGACATTCAAGGAATATAAAAGGATTTGGCTTAAAGGTTATGCAGAAATGAATTTAAAACCTTCTACCCTTGCTCTTTACAACATTATTTTGGACACGCATTTGATTCCACAATGGGGTGATTATCAACTTGAAGGAATTAAGACCGCACATATACAAATGAGTGCATCGGAAAGGCTAAAAAAAGTATCTTCTAAGACTGTACGCAACGAAATAGCTTTATTGAAACAAATGTTCAAACATGCCCATCAATGGGGATATGTTAAAACAAATCAAGCAGAACATGCAACCAGACCAAGAATAAAAAAAATGAAATCGAAATTCTTGAACCGGGCGAAATTGAAAAAATGATAGGACATTCAACTGATGCTTATCGGATTGCATTTAAAACGGCAGTAATGACAGGAATGCGAGCCGGTGAACTTTGGGGATTGCAATGGGGAAATATTGACGGAAATGCTGGTCAGATATATGTGAGGCGATCATTATGGGGTAGTAATTTTCAAACCCCTAAGTCCAAAACATCCATTCGGAAGATTGATATACCCCAAAGCTTAATATTTGAATTGAAGAAATGGAAACTAGCCTGCCCTATCAATAAGTATGATCTTGTGTTTCCGAACCCAGATGGAGAGTTTACAGTTCACAACACAGCTATAAAAAGCCATTTTAATCCTGCTCTCAGGCGTGCAGGACTAAGGCATGTTTCCTTTCACTCTCTCCGCCATTCAAATGCTTCAATGAGAATTCAGGGAGGACAAAATATTAAGTACCTCTCAACGCAACTTGGTCATTCATCCATTAACATCACAATGGATCGCTATGGTCATTTGTTTAACGATATGGATTTCACTAGACAACAAGTTGAGCTTTTAGAAGATTCTTTTCTCTCCGTTAGAAAACCGTTAGAAGAGGGCAAAAAAGAAGGTTTAGAAGTCTGTGCAGTAAACTCCTAAACCCTTGATTTTTTAGTGGTGCCGAAGCCGGGATTTGAACCCGGACAGGCGTACACCCACTAGACCCTGAACCTAGCGCGTCTACCAATTCCGCCACTTCGGCACGCAGAGAGTGCACTATACCTATCAACATCTTCTTGTCAAGATAAAATGAGCTTGAATTTAATACCCAAAATGTTATGTTACCAAGCTAATTATTTTAATTATTAGAAAAAATGATGATTGTATTTAAAGGAATAGAAAACATAACCGAACATTTTTTCGGATCGTTTGTCACGATCGGCAACTTTGACGGAGTGCATTTAAGCCACCAGTTTATTTGTCGCAAGCTTGCTTCCGAGGCGAAACATGCCGGGGCAAAATCGTTGGTTATTACTTTTGATCCGCACCCCAAAATGATTCTTCATCCTGCCATCCGGCCTTTTTATTTGATCACTACTTTAGAAGAA
>Ga0075520_1001827_pt1 | contig 10412 bp, 8 predicted proteins | sample NGEPerB_FD_75100 | JGI IMG/M metagenome (GOLD analysis project Ga0075520, IMG submission 75100) | Arctic peat soil microbial communities from the Barrow Environmental Observatory site, Barrow, Alaska, USA - NGEE PermafrostAB12-B | ecosystem: Environmental > Terrestrial > Soil > Wetlands > Peat ...
GTTCCTCATCTGGCGTTGAAAGCTTTTTAGCCGTGGAAAGCACTTTATCAAGCCAATTATTCAAAGATGGACATTTATGGCGGAAATACCATTCCACAACCGGGTTGCCATTCAATGCAATAGCCAACTCTGGTTCTGGCAACCAGCCAGGCAACCATTTAAGTTGGACCTGTTCGAGCAGTAATAGGCTATTGAAAGAAAGAGTTTCGACATTCATCCAATCAACAGGCATATGACCTTCTGCCAGCTAGACATCCATTTCAAACCGCTTGCCAGACAAAATCCCATCCACCAGGGTGCAGGCGGTAGGCGATTTCTCCAGATCCCGCCAGGAGAATTTTTTCAGGCGTACATACCCTATGGGAAGGCAGGTTTCTACAAATGCACCAAATGGCAGGGAGAATCGATAATATCTGTAATACATGAAGCGCCGGGTGCGTCTCACCGCTTCCTCAAGAACCTCGAGCCGTGACGCCGTTAAAAATGATTCCAGACGCTGCAGGTAAGCCTCCCGGTTACGTTCGAAAAAGACGGTATCGAAATCCACGAATGGAGCCTGTGCTGCTCCCAAGGCCGGGACAGCCATCAACATGGCCTCAAGGCCAATTTGAGAATTATAGGTCAGCACGAATTTGGACAGCCGTATCAGCTCATATGAACTAATGGGTTCCAGAGGTGCAATAAAGAATACATTTGAAAGTCCACCAGCCTTCTGTTCAAACCACATTGCCACAGACTCGCGACTGGCCTTGCCCGGACGGGCCTCATCCGGGTGGGCTCGCAGCACAAAAAACGTTTCCGGATGGGCCTTGAAAACATCCAGCAGCGTGTCCAGCCAGACGAACATGTCAGCGAAAACCGTGCTGGCATGTATTTGGGTCGTATCGAAGATAACATTGCTGAAGACTGCCACCACTTGCTTGAACCTGGCTGCTTTTTGTACCAGTTCTTCTGGAAGTTTCTGCATCCCGCTCCAGAATTGGATGCCCGCCATGCTGAAATCGCCTTGCAAGCGTTTTTGCAGGTCTGTTTCCAGGCGGGCATTTTGACCAGGTGTAAGGTCCACATTGGGGATGCTAATGGGATATCTGGTAACATCTCCTTCCACAAAATAACCGCTGAAGGGTTGAAAACCCGATTCGTGTGTGATGACACGCACGCCGCGCTGGCGGCACAACCAAGCCGCCGTTGCTTCGGGGAAGTGTTTCCCGTTGAAAAGAACTGCCGCCTGTGGCTTGACCTTTTCCAGCATGATGGTGAATTTACGCGCCACATTCCAGGCCGAAAGCATGAACTCCCGGCAAATAAATCGGGTCATCTCGTCATCGGTGAGGTTTTGCAACCGTAATCTCCACCGCAAGGAAGGCAGAACCAATTCACCCAATGGGAGAGTGCCGCCAACGTCCGGAAGAGGTTGTTCGTATCGCAGTAGCTCATCCAGGCGTAAGGTCTTTAGAACAGCAGCAAGTTGATCATCCTGCTGATAAGTAAAAAAGCGCACATCCGCTCCGGTGGTATTCACCTTGGACTGTCGCGTGCACAATTTGCATGGCATGGCCTGTTCAGGGGCATCCTGATCGGTGCCAAGAACACAACGGCTCATTCCGCCCCAACAAATGAAGTGAATAACGCGCACTCCCGCCAGGCGCACCGCCCAGGAAGCCAACAGCGAAAATGCTGCGTTCTGGCTATGACCGCGGATGCGCGTGGAGGCGTTGAAAAAGACCACCGGCAGCCGCCCCTGGTCTTTTTGTGCATGACTTGCCACCTGGCGCGCCATCTGAATGGTCTGCCAGTCATTTTTTAGGCTATTCAAAGCAGTCTTGAGGCGTTGAAGGATCGGCTGCACGAAGGCAAACACACTCACTTTTGACCCGTCATTGATGCATCTTCTTCTTCAGCCTTGGAATATGCTTCAGAGAGACGCTGGATGGCCATTATGAAGCCAAGTCCGGCATGCTGGTGCCCACGCCAGATCTCAGGGATCATGGTGCCGTGGTAATCCTTCGTCACGTGAAAGAAACGCACCCAGTCAATGTTGCCCTCGCCGATTTGCAGACCTTCCCCATCCAGGCCGGCACCGTCCGAGATATGCAAGTGATGGGTGTACGGCAGGAGTATTTTTACCTGCTCATAAAAGTCAACATGTGCCCAATTGCAATAGAGTTTTGAGTGCGAAGTGTCAAAACAAATGTTCAACTTTCGAGGGATGATAAAATCGCGGATTTCCTTGGCATCCATGAAGGCATTCGTAATCCATTGACCGCCGAAGTACCAGGGGTGCGGTGGCAAGTTCTCTAGCAGGATCTCCACTCCTTCGGAATCAATCTGCTCGACCGAGCGGCTCAGGTTCTCGTAAAGGGGCCGGTTATCATGAATGGACTGATCGAGCGTCATTCCTCCGGTATGGACGATCACCTTGGGCTTGCCTTTGAAGTGCTTTGCCATATCGCGCGTCTGGTCGACAGATTTCTGGATCAGAGACACTGAGTCGGTGCGCTGTTTTTTTTCTCTTGCACACAGGTCTACCAGCTTACGTTCCCAAAACTCAGGGGCGTGTACAACCAGCGGCATATCGTAATCGGCACCGTTATATTTTTCATCCAGATCGGCATCCGTGAAATGGAATTCCAGGAATTGGGGCTTATAAACCATCAATTCTTTATAATCACGGAAGCGCACGGTGAAGCCCCATTGCATGGGAAGTGTATGTTCCATCTCCCGTTCAGGGTGAATACCAAGATCGCCCTCGACGAAAGGCTCATCAATTCCGACGACCCGTTCGGCAATTCTGCCCACCAAATCCGGATAACGCTGTGGAGAAAGGCCCAATCCAGGTCCCTTGACTGTGATCATAGCGTCGGTAATAATCTCGCCCGGTTCGATTTGCCGTACCGCTACCAGGCTCTTTGCCAGGGTTTCGCGATTGAGTATCTCGCCCCGTGAGAAGAATTTCTCCTCTCCTGTCCCCAAAGCCAGAAATACCATATGGATATCCCGCACCATTTTCTTGAATCCCTGAGGTTCCAGACTGGCAGCGTGGTCAGGGCCATCCATGGCCCGGTCCAGGGTGAGATGCCGTTCGATAATGCTTGCTCCCAGCGCAGCAGCCACAGTAGAGACGGCAATCCCGCGTTCATGCCCTGAATACCCCACCGGTACACCATATTTGCGAAGTTGATCCATATACCGCAAATTGATATCTTCGAATGCAGCCGGATAGGTACTGTTGCAGTGCAACAAAGCAAATTGCGTTGAGCGCTCTTTGAGAAATTTAACTGTGAATTCCACCTCGTCCGGCCGGGACATACCGGTGGAAAGAATGAGAGGTTTTTTCTTTTTGACGAGATGATCTATCAGAGGCAAGTTGGTCAAATCCGCTGAGGCCACCTTGAAAGCCGGAACTCCCAATGTTTCCAAAAAGTCGGCGCTTTCCCTGTCGAAGGGAGAGCATAAAAACGTGATGCCCTTTTTCTTGCAATAATTGACTATTTCATGATAGGTGCTTTCCGGCAACTCCACTTTTTGAAGAATGGGCAGCAAATAACGCAGGCTTTTTTCGCCTGCGTTGACATTATCCAGATATTTTTTGGGGTAAAGATTCTTCAAATTGCGCTTCTGGAATTTAACCGCGTCCGCACCGGCATCCACAGCAATATCGATTAACTCAAATGCCAGTTGTGGGATGCCATTATGGTTAACACCAATTTCAGCAATGATATAAGGGGCATGACCATCTCCGACAAGACGTTCGCCTATTTTTATCTCAGCCACGGGAACCTCCTAAAGGATAAAAAAACGGTATCAATCCAAAAATAACAGGTCTCATATTACTTGATCAGCCCATATACATATTCATTCCCGCTAACATTCAAGAGCTTCAAACCCAACAACCGGATTTTCTGGTCAATATCCAAGAAATTTCTATATTGGGAGGAATCCACCACCACGTAGGTCACTCCCAACTGCGTGAGCAGGCTGACACTTTTCTGGGATGGAAAAGTATTCATAACCGGGAAAATACGGCTGTACTGCTCCGGCGAGTTGGCATTGAAATAACCACCAAGAAAAGGTTTCTGATTCACCAGTGTGTCATAAACCAGGCCCTGACTTGACTCCTCATTAAAAGGAAATTGTGCCATCGCGCCGGTGTTTGGCTGTGCAGCCAGCCAATTATCCACAGGGCGAACTTGCGTCGACCGAAAATCCATCAATACACCCGGATAAAAATCGATGAATATCAATACCAACAAGGTAACCCCCACCCAGCGTTTAACTTTCAAGGAGGCTGATTTCGTCAGAAGGTAAGCACCGAGCCCGGCTAGTAGGCTCGAAAAAATCAGTGTGAACAGCCCGAAACGCATCATCACCCGCATTTTGGAAAAAAAGGGCAGATAGCGGGAAAAGTAATACGCCGGCAAGTAGATCACAGGCATGTGTGTCCGGTGTAATATGAGCTGCAAAAACCGCGGCAAGGAAACTACTATCTTTCCCAGCCAGTGCAACTGAATTCCCAGGGAAAGCACAAACCCGGCCGCAGCCACCAGGATGGCGATATCGGCCAGTTCCGGATGTCGCAACTGGCGGCGCTTAATCCACGCAAAGACCGCCAGCACGAATGCCACTGCCCCAATGTACAGGGTTGACTCCTGGAATATTTCCGGGCTGAAGGTATTGTCAATCCACTTACCCCACAGAAACTGCTTGATCGACGGGATGACATAGTCCGTCGGGCTGGCCGAATACCGATTCAGATAATCTACCGAACGCGAGGCCAAGCCATTCTCGGCATTCAGGCGAAGATACGGTAGCATTGAAAGGCCCACCAGCAGCCCTGCGAGCAGGCCAAATGCCAGCAGGCTTTTCCAAAACGCCGCAAACTTCAGACGCTTATATCCTTTGAAAATGATGAATCCCACCAGGAAGACGCCCGAAATCAGGATGGTCATATAAACATAATATGGGCTGGTCATTCCGATCAATCCCGCCGCGATGCCAGCCATCAGAACCGGCTTCCAGGAAAACTTTTCCTGCTTCAGCAGATCGAACAGGCCCCAGAAATAGAATGGGAACCATTGTGTGCCCGCCAGGCTCAGATGTCCGACCAAGAAATGTACCATATGGAAGGGCAGGAAAGCAAAAACCGTTCCCGCCACCAACCCGGAGAATGTATCGTCCGTGAGGTTCTTTACCCACAAATACATGCCCCAACCAGAAATGATAAAACTGAGCAGCATGGCGAAATTTAAACCCCAGGTGGGGCCGAAAAGCAAACTTCCGGGCAGCGCCAGAGCCACCATCGCCGGCGTGATATCAGTGGTCGCCAGATTCCAGCCTTGTGGGTAATTCAGGGCAGCGGCGATAAACGGCGAAATTTTTAATTGAAAGAGGGCTTTCTGGTACCAGGCTACCAGCCAGATAAAGTAAGTTCCATCCCCTCCCCCACCTCCAGCAGCAGCTGTGCCCATCTTCCAAACCAGCGGATAGGTCATGACGATACTCATGCCAACGAAATAAACCAACGCCAGAAAAGCCGGCTTTTGGATAAATCGAAGAAGTTTTTTAAAGAAGGTTGGCATAATTGCTTAGGTAAAGGCCATTTTCCGGCAAAGGTTGTTTTTACAAACAGTCTGATCGATTATTGAGCTCAAGTGATCCAATATCACTCTGAGTGGTCTCTTCGACTGCCAGTTCAATCTACTCCTGGAACAGCGCTTGTTCCACCGTCCCGCAGATGACATGCCAGACGAACTCGTGGGCTTCCTGCACCCTGGGAGTGTCTGCTGAGGGGACAACCAGGCAAATGTCGCACTGCGGTGCCATGGTCAAACGCCCATTTTCACCGGTGAAACCAATTGTTTTGACGCGGCGCTCGCGTGCCAGCTCCAACGCCTTGAGAATGTTGGGAGAACTGCCGCTTGTGCTGATCACGGCCAGAATATCGCCAGGCCTGGCCAGTGCTTCGACTTGGCGTGAGAAAGTAAAATCATATGAAGAATCATTTCCAATGGAGGTCAGGATGGATGTATCCACGGTCAACGCAATCGCCGGCAGGGCGGCCCGGTCCAGGCGGAAGCGGTTGACGAACTCGGCTGCCATATGCTGCGAATCAGCGGCACTGCCGCCGTTACCACATATCATGAGCTTGTTGCCTTTGCGGAAGCATTCCACCAGGGTTCCGCTAATTTCGTTAATGGCAAGCGCACACTGCGCCACCATCTGTTCCATGATGCGGGTGTGAATTTTTAATTCCTGTTCGAGTTTTATAGGATCCATCTTAATCTGCTTTCAACATATATTATCCGTGTTCACCAGCAGCTTCTGCCGCCGTCAATGACCAGGTTGGAACCAGTCATATAAGAGGATGCGTCTGAACAGAGGAAAAGAATGGCGGCCTGGTATTCGTTGGCATTCGCCATGCGCCCGAGGGGAATCAGGTTGGCGAGCCGCTCGACAAAATCATCTGCCTGGTTATTGTAAACACCTCCAGGCGAAATTGCATTTACGCGGATACCGCATCCGGCCCAATAGGTGGCCAGATAACGTGTCAGGCCAATCAAGCCCGTTTTCACCACGGAATAGGTTACTGGTTTGACCGGCTGCTGGTCCTCTGCCAGGCCCGGTTTGCGATAAAGCCGCTGGTCGGGCGCGATGACCGCCAGATCGGAAGCCACATTCACAATCACGCCCTGTTTGCAATGGGCCATTTCACTTCCAATAATCTGGGAGCATAGGAAAGCACCTTTCAAACCAACATTCAGGTCGGCATCCCACTGGTCGAGAGGGAAGAATTCCAGGCGGGAAAATTCCACCTCGGCCTTATTTTCCATCTTGGGGTTATTGGCAGCGTTGTTGACCAGGATATCCACCCGGCCGAATTTCTCCAGTACAGTCTGTAACAGTTTCTTGACACTCCCGGGATCAATTATGTCGGTCTGGATGGCGCACGCCTGCGGCCCGAACCGCGCCTTCCAGGCCTGGCTGTGTGGGTCGACATCGTTAACCCGGATGTCCGCCAGAATGGGGATTCCGCCTGCCCGGGCAATTGCTTCGGCATGCTGCTGGCCTAACAACCCGGTTCCACCGGTGATAACTGCCACCCGGCCAGTCAGATCAAAGAGCTTCGCTGCGTTCTCCATTTTATATATGCCTTTCCATTTCAACGATCTTACCAGTGGCCATGGACTCTTTCGCCGCCAGCGCCATGCGCAAGCTTTGTGCGCCGTCGCGCAGAGACACCAGCGGCACCTGTTTTCCCTGCAACCCATCCAGGAAATAATTCAATTCATCCAGAAATAGCTGATTACGTTGGAAATCTTTATATGAACTGGTCTCAACAGAATTACCCTGGCCGTCAAAGACCTCCACCGTGAGAGCCCGGATATCGACCAGGATCTTCCCTGCCTCCCCCACAATCTCACAAGAGCGCTTGGATGGGTTCTGCAGGTAATCTTGATGCAAGCTGATGGGAACCGGGCGGCCATTCATTTCACACTCCATCAGTATATCGGCTGTATCTTCAACATCAACTTCCAGGTTACTCAGGTGTCCCCCCAACGCGAATATGCGCCTGGGCATTCCCAACAGCCAGTAAAGATAATCAAATTCGTGGATTTGTGAGAGGATAACGCCGCCTCCCAAATCCTGCCTGGCGGCATAACCCTGCCGGTAATCTTCATAGGTATGCCAGCCCGGAAGATATTCACCAACCTCCGCCCTTACGGACAGAATCTGGCCGACTTTCTTCTCTAGAACCAGCTCATGCAAGCGTTGCAGGCATGGATGAAAACGCATCTGATAGCCTACCACGGCGGCCAGATTGCGGTTTTCCACCAAGTCGATCAATTCGTCCACCTGTACGAGATTATGTGAGAGCGGTTTCTCGATGAACAAAGCGCAACCCGCCCGGGCTGCCCGGATTGCTGCCGGGATGTGCAGGCTGGTGGGATTGCAAACGAAAGCAGCCTGTGGCGATTGTGCCAGAGCCTGTTCGATATCCGGAAATATGTGCAGGTTGTATTTCCTGTCCAGGCTCGCCCCTTCTTCAACCTTGAGCTGGTCTGTTAATACAGGCGGATTGGGACGAGGATCATATGCCAGGATTTCCAAATCATCACCACGCAACTTCCGCAGGTTGCGAAGATGGCGTTGACCGATACCTCCAAGGCCCATGATAAGGATTTTCATTTTTCAAGATCCTAACAGGTCAAATTCATTGGTCCTGGCAGAAATGGTCAAAAACAAATGCGTGGTTCTGCCTGGCCCAGGCAACTTCGTCCCCGGTGCGGCCGCGCGCAACCTGCAGAATATAGTCTCCTTTATAAGCGACTTTCCTCAAACCTTCAGCCAGGGTCTGAAAATCCGCATCCCCGGCGCCAAGCGGAACCGTGCTGGCTCCACGCAAACGGTCTTTGATATGGACGCTTCCCACCCGCTCCCCATAGGCAGCAAATTCATCAATCGGGGCGTATCCGAGGGACGAGCTATTCCCGGAATCGTAATTAACTTTCAAGCGCGGGTCAGGCAATCTGGATAGAAGTTCGGCAAACCGGTTCGGGGCAAGGGAAGTTTCCAGGTGAATTTCGATCCCGGTCGCTCCGGACTCCTTAAGAACACGCTGCAAGAGCATCACCACCCCGTCGAACTCATCCTGGGTATCGATGCGCGATGCATCCACAAACGGGATAATCATCCGATTGATTCCGATCAACCGGCCTCGATCCAATAACCAATGGAAAGTATCAAGGCGCTGCTCTAATTCGAGCTGGCTGGCCCGCAAGAGCGGCTTATCCATAAAATAATCCGCGCAGATGGATAGGATTTTGACATTGTGCCTGTCAGAAAGATCTCTGAGGGTTTCCACACCGGAATCGGTCGCAATAGGATTAACATCGGCCCCATACAGGTCATAGATCCATTCGATGCAATCCAGCCCGGCCTGGGCAGCCAGTTCAAACTCGTCCGCCCACCGATTGCGTGGGAAACATTGGATTCGCTCATCGGTGGGGGGGACCAGGCGACCTTGCATGATGCCGATATGGGTCATTCAATCTCCGTATATTCAGCCGCTGAATTTAGCGGATGGAATTCGTTTTGAATGCCCCACAGCCAGAACCGGGGGCATTCATGTGCGGAAAGAACCACTTTCCAGCTGAGCGACAGATTAAAAACTTTGTTACAATCCGCCACCGATTGTGTCAACCCGGCGCAGTTTCTTCATGATCGGTACCTCCCGCTCGATAACGCGTTTGATGCCGTCGCCCATGGCAGTTTCGACCAGGCGAATATCGCGTACCAGATGGGCGAAACCTTGTGGCTCGACCGAAGCCGCCTGATCAGATCCCCACATGGCACGATCGAGCGTGATATGGCGTTCCACTACACAAGCACCCAACGCCACACTCGCTATGGAAGTCGAAAGCCCGGTTTCGTGGCCGGAATATCCCACCGGAACAGCATAGCGCTGTTTCAACATGGGAATAACACGTAAATTCAATTCTTCATATAGGGCAGGATAGGTGCTGGTGGCATGCATGATGACCAGATCTTTTTTTCCCAGCAACTCGACCGCATGATCGACCTGCGCCAGTGTGCTCATGCCGGTGGACATGAGAATCGGACGTTTCTTTGAACGCATGTGTCGGAGCAGGTCGTCATCAGTCAGGGAGGCAGAAGCAATCTTATAACATGGCACATCAAACTGCTCGATAAATTCAACCGCCTGTTCATCCCAGCAGGAGGCGAACCAGGCGATATTGTTTTGCTTGCAATAGCGATCGATCTCGGAGTAATCCTCCTGGCCAAATTCCAGACCATACTTTAGATCCCCGTTGGTGCTGCCGAAGGGGCTTTCGCGCGGTCGTACCAGTTCCTCGGCCGGGTAAACCACCTCAACCGTCCGCTTCTGGAATTTTACTGCGTCGCACTTCGCCGCTGCGGCAACTTCAATCAGCTTTTTAGCAACGTTGATATCGCCATTATGGTTGATGCCAATTTCCGCAATAATGTAACAAGGATATCCATCACCAACCAAGCGATTTCCAATCTTAATTTCTGGCACCGTATTACTCCTAAATAGTGATTCTCAAACCATCTCAATGCATTGGGGGGTAATGTGTGTGCGGATAATTGCAACGCGCATAATTGTAATTCAGAAGTCAGCCTTTGTGTTGCGAGGTGGTTTGCAGCGAACCCTTGTTGTCAGACAATTGCTTCATAATTAAGTCACACAATTCACGCACCGCCGCACGCCCTCCGGAACGGGTCAGGACAAAGTCGGCCTGCCAGGTCACTTCCGGCAAGGCATCTGCCACTGCCACCGCCCAGCCTACCAACGGGAAGCATGGAAGATCATTTACATCGTTACCCAAAAAAACAGCTTCGGCCGCAGGAACATTGCGCTCTTTTAATAA
>Ga0075520_1001828_pt1 | contig 10406 bp, 11 predicted proteins | sample NGEPerB_FD_75100 | JGI IMG/M metagenome (GOLD analysis project Ga0075520, IMG submission 75100) | Arctic peat soil microbial communities from the Barrow Environmental Observatory site, Barrow, Alaska, USA - NGEE PermafrostAB12-B | ecosystem: Environmental > Terrestrial > Soil > Wetlands > Peat ...
GTCTTGACCAGCGCCGCGATCTGCCGCGTCGCATCGGCCGAGCGCTCGGCCAGCCGCTGCACTTCCTCGGCAACCACCGAGAAGCCGCGACCCGCCTCGCCGGCCGACGCCGCCTGGATGGCGGCGTTCAGCGCCAGCACGTTGGTCTGCTCGGTGATGTCGGAGATCAGCTCGGTGATTTCGCCGATCTCCTGGGACGACTCGCCGAGCCGCTTGATCCGCTTCGAGGTTTCCTGGATGTGGTCGCGGATGGAGTTCATGCCGCCGATCGTGTTCTGCACGGCCTTGAGGCCCGACTCGGCGGCCGCCAGCGATTGCCTCGCGACCTGTGCCGTTTCCTGCGCCTGCGCCGACACGTGGTTGATTCGGCCGGCCATCTGCAGCACCGATTCGCCGGTGTCGCGGATCTCGCGCAGCTGCTCCGACGAGGTCGCCAGCAGCTCGGTCGAATTCGCTTCCACCTGCTCCGTCGTCGCCGCCACACGGGTGACGGTGCCCTGCACCTGGGACACCAGCGTGCGCAACTCCTCCACCGTGTAGTTCACGGAGTCTGCGATGGCGCCCGTGATGTCTTCGGTCACGGTCGCCTGCTGCGTCAGGTCGCCTTCGGCAACGCCCTGCAGCTCGTTCATGAGCCGCAAAATGGCCGCCTGGTTGGCGTCGTTGACGCGCTTGGCTTCCTGTTCCTGCGATTCGGCTTCGACCCGCCGCGATTGCGCCAGCGACGCACGCTGGCCCTGCTCCGTGACGTAGAGGCGGAGGAAGCCCGCGCCGCCGACGACGACGAGCACCACACTGGCGAAGAGCAGGAAGGCGGTCAGGCCGCCGAGGCCGGTCGTGCCGCTCAGCTTGTCCTGCACGGCTTCGAGATTCTTGCGCAGCGGCTCGCTGTCGCTGATGATGCTGTTCTGCGCCTCTCGCGCGGCGTTGAGGCCGGCGAGGTTGTCGAGAATCAAGCTGCCGCGCGTTCTCGTGTCCTGGTACTGCTTCTGCAACGCCACCAGGCGCTCGCGGATCTGCGGGTCGCGCGTGCCGGGCAAGCCCATCTGCGGATTGCCGTCGAGCAGGGCCTTGGTGATGTCGTTGAACGAGTTCAAGTCCTTGCCGAGCAGGAACACGGCCTCGGGATTCACGCCTTCGCCGGTCAGGAATTCGTTGGCCGACTTGCCGATCCGCTGCGTCAGCATGACCAGCTGGCCGAGCGCGGAAACCTCGATCGGGCTCGACTCGCGCTGCAGCTTGAGCGACAGGATCGCCTGCGTCGCCTCGAGCAGCTCGAACGACTGCCGGTTGATCGCGCGCAGCGATTCGCCGACGTCGGTGAGGGCCTTTTGCTGGGCCAGCACGACAGCGGCGCTCTTCTCGGCGCGGTCGACGAGCGGCATGACGACGTCGATGGAATCCTGCACGCTCGAGGGCGCCTGCGAGACGGTGCCTTGACCGCTCTTCAGGCCGCGCACGTTGTTGGCCAGCACCTCGGCACTTTCCTTCACTTCCGGGAATGCGGACGGGCTGCCGACGAGCGCCTGCGAGACCGACTTGGCGAGCCGTTGCGATTCCATCAGCGCCTGGCCGGTGGCGGCGACCTCAGCGGAGCCGCGGCGGGCCGATCCGAATGAATAGATCGTCAGCACGATCACGCCGATGAGGCCGATGCCGAGCAGGGCGAGCAGGATGCGCTGCTGTTCGGCGACCGGACGCGTGCCGATCAGCGGCAGGCTGGCGGCGAGCGGCGCCTGGCCGCTGTCGGCGCCCTGCAGCCGCGTCTCGGTGAAGTCGGCGATCTCCGAAGGGATCGCCTCGGCAATGATGGAAGGCGCGGGCGGCGCCTCGCCGGCCGCGACGGCGTGGACATCGAACGCCGCCGATGCCTCGATGTCGGACAGAGGCAGGTTTGCGACGGCGACCGAATCGGCCGCCGCTGCGTTGGCATAGGCATCGGCGAATGCCGCGTCGTGCTCCAGCGCATCGTGCTCCTGCGCCGCCCCTTTCTGGCCCCATCCCTTGATCTTGTTCACGAAGCTCATATGGACCTCTCGAGGTGTTGCCTACCCGACGATCTTCAGGAACGACTCGTCGCTCGCCAGCTCGGCGAGATGGAGTTCTTGCCAGACGCGCGATGCGGCGTCGCGATAGCGTGCACCGGCGAACGCGGGACGCAGCGCGCCATCGTCGGCGTCGCGGCTGAGCTCATCCTCGCTGCGCAGGCCCGACAGGCGGTCGACGAGCAGCACGCAATTGATGTCGAGCGACTGGTTGAAGCCGACGAGGCGAGCCTGCTCGCGCCCCGTGTCGCCGCCCTTGACGCCGAGAAACCCAGCCAGCTCGACGACGCCATGCAGGTGGCCGCGCAGGTTCGCGACGCCGAGAAACCAGCGGTGGCTATGCGGCACGGGGAGCAGCGGCGTCATGGCGAAGATCTCGCCCGCATCGCGCAACGGAAACAGAAATCCGCGCGCGCCGCACTCCACGGCCAGCCACGAGCGGCCGAGCGGCTCGGAGCGAGCCGCCTGCAGACGCTGGGCGAGCCGCGTCTGGAGGTCGCGCAGGGCTTGCTTGTTTGCCATTCACGCGCATCCGTGAGCGCAGTGCCCGCCGGGCCGCCCCAAGGGCGCTGCCGCCCCCGCGGGGGGCAGCGAACGCAGTGAGCGTGGGGGCTTCATCTCTTCAGTCGAAGGCGCGGATCTTGGCCATCAGCTCGGTCGGATCGACCGGCTTGACGATGTAGTCCCTGGCGCCCTGGCGCATGCCCCAGACCTTGTCGGTTTCCTGGTTCTTGCTCGTGCACATGATGACCGGCACATTGACGAAGCGCGGGTCGCGCGTGATGGCGCGCGTCAGCTGAAAGCCGTTCTGTCCGGGCATCACGACATCCATCAGGATCAGGTCAGGCGTTTCCTCGCCGAGCCGCTTCATCGCGTCTTCACCGTTCTCCGCGGTGCGAACCTCGAAGCCGCGCTTGCCCAGCAACTCGGACAAATGATGGAGCTCGGTCTTCGAGTCGTCGACGAGCAGGATCTTCTGGATCGGCATGGCAGGCTTTCTCAATGACGACGTGCCGCGATCGCGGCACGCAGGCGGCCGCGCATCACGCGGCGCGCCGGTGCTGCTGCACGGCCTGCAGCAACTGGTCTTTCGTGAACGGCTTGGTCAGGTAGTCCTGGGAGCCGACCATGCGGCCACGGGCCTTGTCGAAGAGGCCGTCCTTGGACGACAGCATGATGATCGGCACGGTCGCGAATTTCTGGTTGCGCTTGATGATCGCGCAGGTCTGGTAACCGTCGAGCCGCGGCATCAGGATGTCGCAGAAAATGAGGTCGGGGTCGTGGTCGTTGACCTTCGAAAGTGCGTCGAAACCGTCTTCGGCGAGGAGCACTTCGTAGCCGCCCTGCTTCAGGAAGATTTCGGCGCTGCGACGGATGGTGTTGCTGTCGTCGATGACGAGCACTTTCAATCCAGGGTTGTCGGCTGCGGCCGCGTTGCTCACCTAGCGTTCTCCTCTGTGGCTCGTCTGCCGGTGTGCGACCGCTGTGGCGATCAGATCAGCACCATCTCGAAGTCTTCCTTGCGAGCGCCGCATTCGGGGCAGGTCCAGTTCATCGGCACGTCGGCCCAGGCGGTGTTGGCAGCAATACCATGCTCGGCGTCGCCGGCCGCCTCGTCGTAAATCCATCCGCAGATCAGGCACATCCAGGTCTTCGGGTCGCTCACGGGTCGGTCGATGCCTTCACTACAATGCAGCGAGATTGTAGACACGTGCCTCCGAGGAAAAGCAAGGTCCTGTAGGTACATACGCAACATTCTTCACGTTCGGCTAGAGGTCTGCCGAAGCTCCGAACGAACCCTCTCCTCGCGGCTTTCGAGCATCCCATGACCGCCACCTCTCAGGCCACACAGGCCGACGCCACCGATCTCGTCGAGCAGCCGGCACCGGCCTGCGTGATGAGCTTCAACGTCAGCGACCCGAGCGGCGCCGGCGGAATCGCCGGCGACGTGTCGACGATCGCGGCCATGGGCGCGCATGCCTTGCCGGTCGTCACCAGCATCATGATGCGCGACACGGCCGAGATCTTCGGCCACCACGCCATCGATGCCGATGTCATCGTCGAGCAGGCGAGAAACGTCCTCGAGGACGTGACGATCGCCGCCTGGAAAGTCGGCTTTCTCGGCTCGACCGAGGGCGTGAGCGCCGTCGCCGAGATCCTGTCCGACTACCCCGACGTGCCGCTGGTGGCCTACCTGCCCAACCTCGCCTGGGTCGAGGAAGACGATCAGCAGGCGTATCTCGACGCCTTTCGCGATCTCGTGCTGCCGCAGACCGAGGTCCTGGTCGGCAGCCACCAGACGCTCACCGACTTCCTCCTGCCCGATTGGGACGGCGAGCGGCCGCCCTCGTCGCGCGAGATCGCGGTGGCCGCCAACAAGCACGGCACGAGCTACGTGCTGGTGACCAGCGTGCCGTTGCCCGACCAGTTCCTCGACAACGTGCTCGCCTCGGCGCAAGGCGCCATCACCGGCGAGAAATTCGAGCGCTTCGAGACGACCTTCGTCGGCGCCGGCGAGACGCTCTCGGCGGCACTGGCGGCACTGCTCGCGACCGGCGTCGAGCTGCACGCCGCCGTCGGCGAGGCCCTCGCCTTCCTCGACCAGACGCTCGACGCGGGCTTTCGCCCCGGCATGGGCAACGTCATTCCCGACCGCTTCTTCTGGGCGCTGCCGGAGGAAGACGAGATCGAGTCCGGCGAGGCCGACGCGGCGGCGACCGACGCCGACGCCGCGACCGCGCCGAAGAATCCGCGCCATATCCACTGAGCGACTCGCGCACTTCGGCACTCGACACGAGCGACGCCCGGCCGCGTGACCGCCCGACATGAACAACGCTGAACTCTTCGCGCGCGCCCAGCGCGTCATTCCCGGCGGCGTCAATTCGCCGGTACGCGCCTTTCGCGCCGTCGGCGGCACGCCGCGCTTCATCGCCCGCGCCGACGGTGCCTACATCGTCGATGCCGAAGGCAAGCGCTACATCGACTACATCGGCTCCTGGGGGCCGATGATCCTCGGCCACCGACATCCCGCCGTGCAGGACGCGGTGCATCGCGCCGTCGACGAGGGCCTGTCGTTCGGTGCGCCGACCGAGCGCGAGATCCTGCTCGTCGAGGAGATCCTGCGCCACGTGCCGAGCATGGAACAGGTGCGGCTGGTGAGCTCGGGCACCGAAGCGGCGATGAGCGCATTGCGCCTCGCGCGCGGCGCGACCGGGCGCAACCTGATCGTCAAGTTCGAGGGCTGCTACCACGGCCATGCCGATGCCTTGCTCGTCAAGGCCGGCTCCGGCCTCGCCACCTTCGGCCATCCGACCAGCGCCGGCGTGCCAGAGGCGGTGGTCCAGCACACCCTGGTCCTCGAATACAACAACCTCGCCCAGCTCGACGAAGCGTTCGCCTTGCACGGGCCGCACGTCGCCTGCGTGATGATCGAGCCGATCGCCGGCAACATGAATTTCGTGCGCGCGAGCGTGCCATTCATGAAGCGCTTGCGCGAACTCTGCAGCGAGCACGGCGCCCTGCTGGTGTTCGACGAGGTGATGACCGGGTTTCGCGTCGGCCTCGGCGGCGCGCAGGCCCTCTATGCACGATCGCTGCCGGGCTTCGCGCCCGACCTCAGCGTCTTCGGCAAGGTCATCGGCGGCGGCATGCCGCTGGCCGCGTTCGGCGGCAAGCGCGCGGTGATGGAGCAACTCGCGCCGCTCGGGCCGGTCTACCAGGCCGGCACCTTGTCGGGCAACCCCGTCGCCACCGCGTGCGGCCTCGCGACCTTGCACGAAGTCGCCAAGCCCGGCTTCTACGACGCCCTGGCCGCGCGCACGCGAACCCTGCTTGCCGGCCTGATCGATGCTGCCGAGTCTGCCGGCGTGTCGATGGTGGGCGACTGCGAAGGCGGCATGTTCGGCTTCTTCTTCGCAACCCAGCTGCCGCAGAACTACGGCGAAGTGATCGCCACCGACGCGGCGCGGTTCAATCGCTTCTTCCACGCCATGCTCGATCGCGGCGTCTACCTCGCCCCCGCCCTCTATGAAGCAGGCTTCGTCAGCGCCGCGCACAGCAGCGGCGACATCGCCGCGACGCTCGAGGCCGCAGCGGCCAGCCTCGCCGGGTAGAAGGCCGATGCACGTGCACGTCCTCGGCATCTGCGGCACCTTCATGGGCGGCCTGGCGGCGCTCGCGCGCGAGGCCGGCCACCGCGTCACGGGCTGCGACGCCAATGTCTACCCGCCGATGAGCGACCAGCTCGCGGTGCTCGGCATCGAGCTGATCGAGGGCTACGGCGCCGACCAGCTCGCGCTCGCGCCAGACTTGTTCGTGGTCGGCAATGCCATCGCGCGCGGCAACCCGCTGGTGGAAGCGATCCTCGATGCCGGCGAGCCCTACACGAGCGGTCCGCAGTGGCTGGCCGAGCACGTGCTGGCGGGCCGCCATGTGCTCGCCGTCGCCGGCACGCACGGCAAGACCGGCACGACCTCGATGCTCGCCTGGATCCTCGAGTCCGCCGGCCGCATGCCGGGCTTTCTGGTCGGCGGCGTGCCGTTGAATTTCGCGGTCTCGGCGCGGCTCGGCAACCCCGGCGCGCCGTTCGTGATCGAAGCCGACGAGTACGACACCGCCTTCTTCGACAAGCGCAGCAAGTTCATCCACTACCGGCCGCGCACCGCGATCCTCAACAACCTCGAGTTCGACCACGCCGATATCTTCGACGACCTGGCGGCCATCGAACGGCAGTTCCACCATCTCGTGCGCACCGTGCCGGGCACCGGCCGTCTCGTCGTCAACGCGCGCGACGAGGCGCTGCAGCGCGTCCTGCAGCTCGGCTGCTGGAGCGAGGTGCAGCGCTTCGGCGGCAAGAAGGAAGAGCCCGGCATGCTGCGCGCGCGCGGCGAGCCGCACGCCTTCGACGTGCTGCGCGGCGGCCTCAAGGTCGCGCGCGTCGACTGGCAGCTGCTCGGCGAGCACAACCAGCTCAATGCGCTCGCTGCGATCGGCGCGGCCGAGCACGTCGGCATCGCCCCCGATGTGTCCGCCAAGGCGCTGGCGTCGTTTCGCAACGTGCGCCGCCGGCTCGAGCTGCGCGGCGAAGCGGCCGGCGTGGCGGTCTACGACGACTTCGCGCACCACCCGACCGCGATGCGCACCACGCTCGACGGCTTGCGCCGCAAGGTCGGCCCGGCGCGCATCCTCGTCGCCTTCGAGCCGCGCTCGAACACCATGAAGCTCGGCGCCATGAAGGCGCGATTGCCGTGGGCGCTCGAGGAGGCCGACCTTGCCTTCTGCCACAGCGGCGGCCTCGGCTGGGACGCCGCTGCGGCGCTCAAGCCGCTCGGTGCGCGCGCCTTCGTCGCCAGGACCGTCGACGAGCTGGTCGCACAGGTGGTCGCCGCGGCGCGGCCCGGCGACCACGTGCTGTGCATGAGCAATGGTGGCTTCGGCGGCGTGCATCTCAAGCTGCTGGCGGCGCTGGCGGCGTCGAGCCCGGCGACGCCGTCACGCGCCGCTGCGTGAGAGCGCCGATCACACATCTTCTCTATCTGCATGGCTTTCGCTCGTCGCCGCAATCCACCAAGGCGCGCTTCGTCGCCGCCTGGATCGCCGAACACGCACCGGAGCTCGTCTGGTCGTGTCCGCAGCTACCGCCCTCGCCAGGCGAGGCCGTCGAGCGCCTGATGGACAGCGTCGCGGCGTGGCCGACACAGGAGATGGCCGTCATCGGCAGCTCGCTCGGCGGCTACTACGCGACGGTGATGGCAGAGCGCATCGGCTGCCGCGCCGTCGTTCTCAATCCGGCGATCGATCCGGCGCGCGATCTCGTCAAGTCCATCGGCGAGCTGAAAGCCTGGCACGGTGAGGACCGCTTCGACTTTCGCGCCGAGTACATCGATGCGCTGCGCGACATGGCGCCGCCTGTGCCGTTGACGCGGCTCGGGCGCTACTTCGCGGTCATCGCCAAGGGTGACGAGGTCCTGTCGTGGCGAGAGATGAGCGAGCGATACGCAGGTTGCCGAACGTGCCTCATCGAGGGAAGCGACCACGCGCTGTCCGATTTCGATACGCACTGGCCGGCCGTCGTGGAGTTTCTCGGCCTCTGAGACGCCGCTCCCGGAAGGTTCAGCCGCTGTGCCAGTGGAACAGCGTGTAGATGACCCGGCCCCAGACCTCGACGTTGAACCAGAGCAGGGCCAGCAGCCACAGCCAGTGACGGAATTTGCGTGCGCGGCGCAGCCAGAGATCGGCGCCGAAGGCGATCGAGAGCGAAAAGCCGAACACCGCCGCGACCGCCAAAAGCACGGCCAGAACACCGACGATCCAGCGAAAGACAATCATGCGCGGCTCAGCGCTCGAGCAGCCGCTGGACGATCAGCACGGCGAAGAATGCCAGGCCCGCTCCGACCGTCCACTGGACGAGGCGAAGGCCGTAGCCGCGAAAGCGTGCTTGGCCGGTGGCCGCGTAGGCTGCGAAGCACCCCGCGCCGGCGAGCAGCATCAGCAGGAGCAACGCCCGAAAAGCACCCATCCGCGCGCTCCGGCCTCACCAGGCGGGCGCCAGCTCGACCAGGCCGGATGGCGCGGTCGATTCATCGTCGAAGGTGACGACCTCGTAGGCACTCTTGTCGGCGAGCAGCGCCCGCACCAGCTTGTTGTTGAGCGCGTGCCCGGACTTGAAGGCGACGTACGAGGCGAGCAGCGGGTGGCCGGCAGTCATCATGTCGCCGATGGCATCGAGGATCTTGTGCTTGACGAACTCGTCGTCGTAGCGCAGCCCGCCTTCGTTGAGGATCTTGTATTCGTCGACGGCGACGACGTTGTCGAGGTTGACGCCCCGGCCCAGGCCGTGCGAGCGCATGTGGTCGAGCTCCTTGGTGAAGCCGAAGGTGCGGGCCCGCGCGATCTCTCGCTTGTAGCCCGCCGGGTCCATCTCGAACACGAACTGCTGGCCGGTCGAGCTCACCGCCGGGTGGTCGAACTCGATCTCGAACGCCAGCTTGTAGCCCTCGTACGGTTCGAGGCGCGCCCACTTCAGGTTGGCGCCCTCGCCTTCCCGCACGTCGACCCTGCGCTTGACGCGCAGGAACCGCTTCGGTGCGTCCTGCATGACGATGCCGGCGCTCTGCAGCAGGTAGACGAACGACGCCGCCGAGCCGTCGAGGATCGGCACCTCTTCGGCCGTGATGTCGACGATCAGGTTGTCGAGGCCGAGGCCGGAGCATGCCGACAGCAGGTGCTCGATCGTCTTCACCTTGGGGCCGTCGGGATCGCCGTTGGCCGAGATCGTCGTCGCCATGCGCGTGTCGCACACCGAGTAGACGTCGGCGCGGATATCGACCGCGCGCGGCAGGTCGACACGGCGAAAGACGATGCCGGTATCGACCGGCGCCGGGCGCAGCGTCATCTCGACGCGCTGGCCGCCATGCACGCCGATGCCGATGGCGCGCGTCATGGCTTTGAGAGTGCGTTGCGCCAGCATGTTTCGATTTTAGGGGGCGACGCTCGATTGGCCGCGAGGACTGATGCGGGCAGAGGCGTCGCGAGCGGGCCGAGGTGCGTCCGCAGGAGCGCAGCCGTACTCCAGTACGGCGAGCACCTCCGGACGCAGATCGGCCGGCGCAGCAGCCTCGGGCCGCATCAGTCCGCCTGCTTGCGCAGGAACGCCGGGATCTCGATCTCGTCCATGCCGTTGCTGGCCAGCGCGTCGACCTTCGCCGCGGCGGTGCGGCCGTTGCGCCAGACGCTCGGCGTCGTCAGGCCGCTGTAGTCGTGCGTCTGCGCCGTCGGCGGCATCGTCACCTGCTGGTTGAGCACCGGCAGGTTGTCGGTGCCGGTGCGCTGCACGGGCTGGCTGTGCACGACCGAGATCGGCGTCAGCTGGATGCGCTTGGACGGGCTCAGGCCGGTGGCGATGACGGTCACGCGCAGCTGGTCGCCGAGCGATTCGTCGTAGGCCGTGCCGTAGATGACGTGCGCTTCCTCCGCGGCGTAGCGGCGGATCGTGTTCATCGCGTTGCGGCTTTCGCTCAGCTTGAAGGTGTTGCGATTGGCCGCGATCAGCACCAGCACGCCGCGTGCGCCGGAGAGATCGATGCCTTCGAGCAAGGGGCAAGCGACCGCAGCTTCGGCGGCCTTGGCGGCGCGATCCGGCCCCGACGCGATCGCCGTGCCCATCATCGCCTTGCCGGGCTCGCTCATCACCGTCTTCACGTCCTCGAAGTCGACGTTGACGAGGCCGGGGATGTGGATGATGTCGCTGATGCCGCCGACGGCGTTCTTCAGCACGTCGTTGGCGTGGGCGAAGGCCTGGTCCTGCGTCACGTCGTCGCCGAGCACGTCGAGCAGCTTGTCGTTGAGGATGACGATCAGCGA
>Ga0075520_1001829_pt1 | contig 10404 bp, 8 predicted proteins | sample NGEPerB_FD_75100 | JGI IMG/M metagenome (GOLD analysis project Ga0075520, IMG submission 75100) | Arctic peat soil microbial communities from the Barrow Environmental Observatory site, Barrow, Alaska, USA - NGEE PermafrostAB12-B | ecosystem: Environmental > Terrestrial > Soil > Wetlands > Peat ...
ATGGGGTGGTGGACGAATCTGTCCAGGCGTCACTGGTGCAGCTCGAACGGTGACCAGCGTGGCTGAGGACTACGACTCGCTGCTCAATTTCATCGGCAAGCGACGTGTCATGATGATTGGTGAGGCCTCGGACGGCACCCACGAACCCTACCGAGAGCGTGCTCAGATTACTCGGCGACTCATCGACGAACAGGGGTTGACCGTGGTGGCGGCCAGGGCGGTGACAGCGCTCCTCGGAGAGACCCCCTTTCAGCTGGCGGGCGCCTGGGGCATTGTTGGCGCGCCGTGGGCTTCTCCCTTCAACGGCTTCGTAAACCGACCGGTAGACGGTTGGCCTCACCGGTTGAGGACCGACCGAACCGGCTGACGGGACCACTCTTGTCGATCATTGTCCCTCTCTCCCCGTCGGCACGATCACCACCGGAACGGCGGCATGCTCTGCCAGTTCGTGGCTGGTGCTCCCGAGGAGGAGCCCGGCGTGCGCCCCTTGTCCGCGCGAACCGACCACCAGGAGGTCCGCAGCGACGGGTCCAACCCCCGCTCGAATGAGCACCGAGCATGGATCGCCATCGGCCAGATTCCAGTGGACCCGTGCAGAGTCGATCCCAGCCTCCCTGGCAAGCCGCTCCACGGTCTTTTCGAGCTCGACGGCTACTCCTCGGTGGGCGGCATACTCGAGCAGGCCCACGGCATGGATGACGACCACATCGGCATCGACCTGGCTCGCTAGCTCGAAAGCCCAACGCACCGCGGCTTCTGCATCCAACGATCCGTCGAAGCCCACCGCGATCGTCTGGAGCGGCCTCATCGGACACGCCTCTCAGATGGATTCAGCAGCCAGGCACGGTGGAAGGCCTCGTCCCATTCGGCCCGGGCTTGGTGCACCATCTCGGTTCCCGGACCACCACATGTCGAGTCCTCGGGATGATAAGAATCGCCAAGTAGCGCGCCCAGGGTGGCGGCCACGGACATCCGCAACGCTCCCACGTCATACCCTCCTTCGAGGAACAGCACTAGTCGCCCGGGTCGAGGCGCGAAACCGGCGACCATTGTGGCCAACTCGGCAAAATCGCCGCTCGACAACGCCAGGTTGGCCAGAGGATCGGCTCGATGGGCGTCGAACCCGGCGGAGATGAGCACCCAGGTCGGATCGAAGTCATCGATAGCAGGGAGAGCCACCTCGCCGATTGCTCGGCGCACCACGTCGCCGGTGGCCCCCGCAGGAAGCGGGATATTGACCGTCCGGCCCAAGGCGTGCGGACCACCGATCTCCTGCGCGGTCCCGCTGCCGGGGAACAAAGGCCACTGGTGTGTGGACACGTACAGCACCTTCGGATCGTCCCAGAAAATCGCCTGGGTGCCGTTGCCGTGGTGCACATCCCAGTCAATGATGAGGACGCGCTCGTCATCGGCGGTCAGCGCCGCTGCTGATATGGCGATGTTGTTGAGGAGACAGAATCCCATGGCCCGATCACGCAGGGCATGGTGGCCTGGTGGACGCGCGACAACGAACGCCACGCCATCGTCGCGCTGTCGGAGTGCATCGACAGCCGCCAGCCCTGCACCGGCAGCCCGGCGTGCAGCCGACCACGAGTCGACCATGGCATAGGTGTCGGGGTCGAGCTGACCACCGCCTGCCTTGCAGAAGGCGGCCAGCTCATTGAGATAGGCGGTGTCGTGTACCCGCGCCATCTGTGCCAGGTTGGCCACGTGTGGTACCACGATCTGAACGTCGGTGCCCAGGTGCAAGTCGTCGATGCCTTCCATCACGGCAGAAATCCGAGCCGGCCGTTCGGGGTGGCCACCCCCGTCGTGCTCGGACCCTCCGGTCGGGCCACTCACGATCAGCATCGTGGGGTATCGGCTTGGTGTCGGGCGGGATGTTGGACCCGAGCATGGCGTGCCGTGAGCGCCACCCGGTAGGCCTCATCGGGCTCAATCAGAATAGTGGCGCTGACGATTCCATCCTCGACGCTCGTGGTAACCCTGAACCCCGAGTCTGCGAACACAGCCAGCATTTCTCGATTCTCCATCAGCGTCTTGGCGACGAACGTCGTGATTCCATTCCGCCACCCGGCGTCGGCAAGCTGTTCGAGCAGCAACGTCCCGATCCCTTGGTGCTGGTACTGATCGGCAACCACGAAAGCGACCTCGGCCTCCGCCTTGCCCGGGCTCCGGTCGTAGCGGCCAACGGCGACCAGCCGGTCACCGTCTTCTGCGATGAGGGCCATCCGGTCGACATAGTCGACACAAGTGAACCGTTCGACCTCGGCGGCCGACAGCCTCGGGTGCGCGGAGAAGAACCGCCGATAGACCGAATATGGCGAAAGGTGCGCGTGAAAATCGACCAGTCGGGGGGCATCGTCAGGCCGGATCGGCCGGAGATGGACCATCGTCCCCACGCGGGTTGTTACATCGCATGCCAATTCGACCGGGTATCGGGGAGCCGGCGCTTGGTCAGGGAACCGGATCTCCCGGCGCCCGGGTACGCCGCGATCCTCAGGTTCGATCATCGCCATGTCCACTTCGTCGCCCCTCTCAGGGATCCATCCGCCTCTCACTATCATGGGCTGCGGACCCCTTGCTCCACCAGGGCCGAAGGTCCCACCGGGACAGTGAACGGGCGACACCGTCCAACGGTATCGAATGCGACGATCCGTCACCTTACGGGCAACAGTGCGGACACAGACGTCCCGGTCGTCACCTGCCCACGGCGAAGTGCCCAATGTTCGACCTGTCGGCGCTCGGCTGGGTCGACGATCCCGTGCCTCACCGCTTACCAGCGCACTCCGTACCTCGGTCAGCGCCTCGTCGAGGGCATCGACTTCGATTGAGCCTCGCCCTTGCCAGAAAGACGAGGTGATGGCCGGTAGCGGGGCGGTCCGGAAGACGATGTCACCATCGAAAATCCACCGGCAGCGCCATGCGTCCTTGCCAATCAGAAAACACAACCCGTCCCACGTCATCTGGAACGTGGGGGCTTGGCGGTCGTCGGCTCCCAAGTCATCAAGTATGGGCCGTTCCGGCGCGGCAGTCCGGCTCGGTTGGGCCTGGATGCCGCCCCCGCGACATCATCCACCGTTGTTCGTGCTTCTTGACGTTGATCCTCAGATCATTGCGGGGTTCTGTGTTCGCATGCAGCGCTGAAGAGTATCCGGACCGTCCTGCCAGTCAATCCCGTGGAATCAACGGCTACCGGCCTGAGATGAACAGTATTTGTCACGCAACTGCGTCAGCACGGCGATACTGTGCTCCAGGTCTTTCTGTTGACATTCCAACAGTGTCAAGAGCGCTTCCTCGCTGGTGTCATGGGGATAGTAATAGCCCATCGGCCTGACCAAGTCGGGCGGAAACGGCGGATGGGCTATCGCAAAGGCGCCAGCGAAATCGCTTGAGCCTCCTGTACCTGGTTCGCGTTTGAAGGTCGCACAATACGGATAACACATACCGAGGTTGATGTGGGGCACGGTGGAGTTCTCAACCAAGATCCGGAACGCTTTGTCAATGTCGATGTTTCCCCGACCCAGGGGCATGCCGCAGACGACTGGAACGTCCCCATCCCTGATCACCGAATGATCCTTGAAGTGCACCCCGAAAGCGTGTGGCGCCATCGCCCGGATCGCTGATAGAGGCTCCTCCCACGCCATCATCGAGTTGCCGGTGTCGCACAGGAGCCCAACCCATTCGGGTTGGCCTACGAGGGAGATGAATCTGATCAATTCCGCGGAAGTCTCGAACTCATGGTTTTCGAATGCCAGACGAATCTGGTGCGTCTTCAGGAAGGGGACGACGCGCCGTACCTGCGATATCTGGCTCGCCATGAAGTCCACGTCGAACCGTCCGTGGGGGAACCAAAGGTAAGACCGCACGAGTCCTACGCCAAGGGCCCGAGCAATCCGCAAAGCGGGAGCAAGTTCGTTGAGAGTGGTTCCGCGGGTGGCAATCTCGCAATAGAGATCGTGTTCATCGATGGCCGCCTTCACCCGAGACAAATACTCCGCACTCGCACTCTGCAGGGCGCCCCACCGGGGATGAAGGTTGTAGTCGGGGATGATGTTGATCTGCACACCGTCCAGTCCGAATCTGGCAGTGAACTCAATGAAGTCAAAAATATTCATCCGGCCATGTTGGAAGAGCAAGTGACAGGATTCCGTCTCTAGACCAATCTTCATCCACACTCCTGTGCTTCGGACCATCAACGGCTCTCTCACCCGACCTATCGGCAGGCGCTGGCGTCATCGACTGGATCTGTTAGGACATCGCCAGCGTGACACCGCTACCTGAACTCTTCGCGACCAGAGGGTCCACGCCAGATGACCTACAAGTGAATTCTCTGGTGACGCCGCAACGGCCCACCGAGCGCTGCCGGTTCATGCAAGTGTCGACATTCGCCGTTCTTCCTTCCGGGCACTTCGCGAGATCTGCTCTTGGGGGGGCGCGCACTCCAACGCCAGCTTGACCACTCATGACGCTGCGACGGGTCTTTCCGGCAACGGGCCGGTCGTATGTCCGCTTGTTCAGTCTCGGTTTCGAGATTGCAAGATCTCAGCCCCCATCCGGGAGCAACGTGGTTGCCGACAGCCCCGAACGTCCATGACTCTCTTCTGGTTGAAGCCTACGATCGTGGCCATTCCCCTCGTCTTCTGCGATCAGGGGGATCACTGCTGTTGTTGAGGGTCGAAAGCCCCTAGTGCCGGCGGCGGAACAGTGTCATGGTGGCCACATGTGGGTAGATGCCAGGGGTTCGACTGTGATTCCCGCTCCCGAATGCATGCAATTGCTCGCCGTGTCCGCCAAGGAGAGCGGAATCGGGCGGCTCGGTGTGCCGACCGTTCAGGCACCGGTGGTCATTCCGGTCAACTTCGCCCTTCATGGCGAGGAAATCCTGATACGGGTGGGCATCGGCTTCTTCTCCCAGGCGGCAGCTGGTCAACTGGTGGCTTTCGAGGTCGACCATGTTGACTCAGATGCCGGCAGGGCGTGGAGCGTGCTCGTCCGTGGGTTGGCCACGTTGATCGAGTCACCGACCGAAGATGATTTCGCTGCGGCGCCACACCCGTTGGTCCCCGAGCCGGGAGACATGGTGTTGGTCGTGCGCCCCGACATCCTCACCGGTCGCCGCTTCGAGATTCGTCGAGGGCTCTAGGGCCATGTCTGCGATGAGCTGAACGCCCATGTCCGTCGCCGTCAGCGAGATACCGGCGCCGCGGTGGTCCGTCACCAAGCGGAAAGTGCTGGGTGGCCGACCACTGCCTGCGCAGCCTGAACTGCGTCAACGTCATCGTCGCCGGCAAACAGCCCCAGCACGATTGGCTGACAATGCACGAGGCGCTCGACCATTGCACCCGTGGGCTGGGCATCTGGTCCTTCGCCTCGAACGACCAGGGCTCGGTACCCGATGTGGTCATGGCCTGTTGCGGTGACGTCCCCACCCTCGAGACGCTGGCGGCCGTGCAGCTGCTGCGCCGGCACCTACCGGAGCTGAAGGTGCGGGTGGTGAACGTCGTCGACCTGATGCGGCTCCAACCGAGCACCGAGCACCCCCATGGCCTCTCCGATCGCGAGTTCGAGACCCTCTTCACCCCGGACCGCCCGGTGATCTTCGCCTACCATGGCTATCCGTTGCTCATCCATCGACTGACTTACCGCCGGATGAACCACGACAACCTCCATGTACGCGGATACAAGGAGGAAGGAACGACAACCACCCCCTTCGACATGGTGATGCTCAACGATCTCGACCGGTTTCGCCTGGTCATCGACGTGCTCGATCGGGTCCCCGGGCTCGAACCCCGCACCGCGACGTTGCGCCAGGAGATGGTCGACGCCCGGCTCGATGCCCGCCGCTACGGGCGGGAGCACGGCGAGGACCCGCGGGAGATCGCCCAGTGGCGATGGGACGCGGCCGCGCACTCCCGGTAGGTGGCTCCGGCCCTCCTCCCGACCGCAACCTCGTGAACCGGGAGCTCAGGCATCGCATTCCCACTCCCGTCTCAGCCTTCTCGGAGATCCGCCCCACCACATCATCGGCCGAAGACCCACTCAGCCACCAGGGGCCAAGGTCCCACCATGGCGAGCAGGTCGGCACTGCTCAGGATCGTCGGATGCGACGACCCGTCACCTCACGGGGAACTATGCGGACGTAGGTGTCCCGGGTACCGCCTGCCCATGGGGCCACACCCGACTCCTCCACCCGCTCACGCTCGGCCGGGTCGACGACCTCCTGTCCCTCACCGCTGATCAGCACGCTCCACCCCTCGGTCAGCGCGTCATCGAGGTGATCGACCTCGAAGGAGACCTGGCCCTGTTTGAACGACGATGTGAGCGCTGACTCCGGCTCGGTCCGGAAGACCACATCCCCGTCGAGCATCCGAAAGTTCACCGGCAGCGCCACCGGTCCCCGAGACTCGAAGAACACGACCCGTCCCACACCGCCGGGACCGATCAGGGATTGACAATCCTCACGATCCAAGGCCTCGAGGGTCGGCCGTGGCGACGGATCGGTCCGCCCGGGCGGGGCCTGGAACCCGCCCCCGGCGACCGAGTCAACCGTGGTCTCGAGAGCGCCGGCCAACCGCCACATTGCCGCCCGGGAGGGCTGTGGCGAGGGGCTCGTCTCCAGCATGCGCACATAGGAGGGATCCATGCCTGCCCGGGCGGCAACCTCATCGGCAGTCAGTCCCAACTCCTCGCGGCGCTCGGCCACCCGGCGCCCCAGATCTCCAACGTTGCTCACGTGTCTCCCCTCTTCTGCGTCAACTACAACGGTGGCCGACGATGGCCGGCCACACCAGGGCACTTCGACTCAATTAGCCCCGTCCAGCGCCACCTCCGCCACCTGTCCAGGTCGGAGCACGACCGGTTCGCCCGATACCATCAACGTCACCGGCCCGGCGCGACCCTCCCCCGCCTCGAGATGGAGCCGGTGCCGGTCGACGTCGACCGTGATTTCGCTTCCCCGAAACCACACTTTGAAGCGCAAACCGTCGATTTCTTCAGGCAGGAGTGGATGGAGCCAGAGGGCCTCCCCCCGGACCTCCAACCCCGCATAGCAGCGCTGGAGGATATCTGCGGTGCCGGCCATGGCGCCCAGGTGGATTCCTTCTCGAGTCGTTCCGCCCTGGCTATCGGCCACGTCGGCAGCCAACGCATCTCGGAAGTACTGCCAGGAGCCCTGCCGGTCGGCACGGGCGAGCACCCAGGCATGGACAACCCGCGACAGGGACGATCCGTGGGTTACCCGCGCCGCGTAGTAGTCGACGGTGTCCCTGATCATCTCGGGCCCCAACGAGTAGCCCATCCGCCCGAACACAGCCCGCAGCTCCTCGGCCGAGAGCACATAGAGGAGCATCAGAACATCGGCCTGCTTGCTCACCTGGTAGCGACTCACGGCGTCACCCTCGGCCTCGAGAATCAAGTCGAGGCGCCCGATATTGCCATAGCGGCTTCGGTACGCGTCCAGGTCGAGGGGCTCGAGCCGTTCGTAGCCCGCGAACTGCGAGATCACACCGCCGTGGAACGGCACATGGAGGTTCCGGGAGATCGACTGCCATCGCGCAACCTCTGGTCCATCCACGCCCAGCCGCTCGGCGGTTTCCGTCCGATGCTCCGCGGTCAGCAGCTCGGCCAGCTCGCCGGCCCGCCACAACAGCCAAGCTGTCATGACGTTCGTGTACGCGTTGTCGGCGACCCCCGGTTCGGCCGACCACGGGTACCCGTCGTGGAATTCGTCGGGGCCGACGACACCGGCGATCCGGTAGCGATCGAGGGAGTCGTCCCACGAGGCCACACTGGCGAAGAAGCGAGCTATCTCAAAGACCAGCTCTGCGCCCGGCCCTGCCGCGAATTCGAGGTCCCCGGTGACCTGCCAGTGCTGCCACGCATCGTAGGCAATCGCCAGGCCGACGTGGCGCTGGAACCGTGAGAGGTCGGCCATCCAGCGACCTGAACGAGGATTGAACAGCACGGTCGGCGTCTCGTCCCGCCCGTCGCTCCCGCTCTGCCACGGGAACATGGCCCCTTGATGCCCGGCACTGGCAGCGGCCCGCCGGGCTGCGGGCAGACGCCGGCTCCGATAGCCCAAGAGCGATCTCGACACCGCCGGAAAGCGGAGGTTCAGCATCGGGAAGGCGAACAGGGTGTCCCAGAACACGTGACCCCGGTAGCCCTCACCATGCAGCCCCCGCGCTCCGAGCCCCGTGTCTAGCTCGACGATGTGAGGTGAGGCGACCTGCAGTAGGTGGAACAGGTGGAGGTCGAGCATCGTGTTCGATCCACCGTCGTCGCTGACCGTCACCGCCGCGCGACGCCACAACGGCTCCCATGCCACCCGCTGGGCAGCGAGGATCCCATCGAAACCAGGAGCGTCGGCAACAGCCCGGCGCGCCGCCAACTCCGGTTCCGAGATGGCCCGGTCCCTCGATGTGAACACCGCCACGACCTTCTCGATGGTGATCCGGACACCGGTCGACACTGTCGGCGCCACCTGTGCCTCGGGCGTCCCGGATGTTCCGTCGTGGACCCAGGCCAGCTCGTGAGCCGCACCCGAGATTCGACACCGCGCCGCCATGGCCACCGTGACCTGCGACTGAACGGTCCGGACTCGGAGCCAGATGCCCCCCGCGTCATCGCACCCCTGATCGACCAACTCGAGGTGTCGATTGGCGAGCAGGCGGTCCTCGACGGTCTGGTCGTCGACGACATCACCATCGAGGGTCGCCCGCAGATCGAGGCGGCCAGACCAGTTGAGCGGCATGCAGCTCAACTCGATGGCGAGGAGGTGGGGATCGGCCATCGATACCACTCGCCGCTCGACCAGTGCGGTACGCCGACCGGCCGAATCGGTCACCACGCACCGGCGCACCAGGAGACCGCCACGCAGGTCGAGACGTATTCGGTGCGACGACACCGCCACTCCGTCGGCGCCAAGCCAGGGACCGTCGTCGGCGCGGAGCGTGACCGGCAACCAGTTGGGCACGTTGACCAGGCTTTCCACCTCCACCAACTGCTCGGCCACCTGGCTCTGGAGCCGGTTGTAGACACCGGCGAGGTACGTGCCCGGGTAGGAAGTGCCGTCGTCACGCACCCAGGGCGGCGCCCCCCGGGTGCCCAGGTAGCCATTGGCGAGCGTGCACATTGTCTCGGCCACGCCCTCCTCACCCGGTCCGAGGTTCTCGTAGGTCAGCCACCACGGGCTATCGGACGGGCCCAGTCCGGTCAGCGAGAGGTCGCCGAGATCCTCCACCACGATGTCCGCCCCGCCCCGCCGGAGTCCGTCCGCCTGGTCGGCCCTGTCGATACCCACCACGACCGCGAACCCCCCGCGTCGACCGGCCACGACCCCGGCGACGGCGTCCTCCACCACCACCGCTCGAGTTGGCTCGACCCCGAGCCGCCGGGCAGCCTCCAAGAACATGGCCGGATCGGGCTTGCCGGCCAGTCCCATGACCCCGGCCGTCTCCCCGTCGATCCGCACGTCGACAAGGGCGGCCAGACCGGCCGCCTCGAGCACCTGGGCGCAATGCCTACTGCCCGACACGACCGCCACGTCGACCCCCGAGGTGCGGAGCCGCCCGAGGAGTTCGACCGAGGACGCGAACGGGCGCGGTCCCTCGCTCGCCAGCAGGGCCTGGTAGCGGGCATCCTTCTCGTCGGCCAGCCCCCAGACGCTTCTGGAACCCATGGGATCGTCGGGCCCACCTTCGGGCAACACGATCACCCGGTCGGCGAGCACGTTGCGAACCCCGTCCATCCGATCCTCACCGTCGACCAGCCGGCGATAGTCGGCACTGGTGAACGCCTCGGGCGCGGGTATGGCGGGCGCGGCCAACGAGGTGAAGAGCTGGTGGAACACCTCGGTCCAGGCTTGCTCGTGCAGACGGGCTGTGTCGGTGAGCACGCCGTCGAGGTCGAAGATCCATGCGTCGGTCTCGTCGAGCGAGACCGTCGGGTGCATCTCGGCTCCGCCGTCCTCCCCAGCTCGAGACCGGGTCATGCCTATTCGACCCCGTCCGGTTTGCCGATCGAAGGACGCATGATGCCCAAAGAGTACGCGCTGTGGCGCGCACTTTGTTGAGGAACCAAGCCAAGAATCGTTCCCTCGCTACGGTGCAACCGTGCCATTCGGCGCCCAGTGGTCATGGCGCCCCACCTTCCGCCATCGACCGCGGCGGTCGATGTGTGATTCCCTCATGCACAGCTCTGCCTCCTCTTCTCCTGGCACCCGCCCCGAAGGGAGAGTCCGAACCGAAGCATGCACCGCCGATGATCAACCGAGGCATTCGAGTCGACCGGTCCCAGCTTGGCGTATGGAGAGGACAGGCTGGGTCCGGCGCATCCGGTGTGCCCAGCAAGCCGACTTCCGCCGATCACTTCTCGTCGTCGGCCTCCAGGACGGTGATGTCC
>Ga0075520_1001830_pt1 | contig 10403 bp, 10 predicted proteins | sample NGEPerB_FD_75100 | JGI IMG/M metagenome (GOLD analysis project Ga0075520, IMG submission 75100) | Arctic peat soil microbial communities from the Barrow Environmental Observatory site, Barrow, Alaska, USA - NGEE PermafrostAB12-B | ecosystem: Environmental > Terrestrial > Soil > Wetlands > Peat ...
CGGGGGGACGCCGTGGATGCCGACGCCGGGCGCGCTCGTGCCCATCCAGCGCGTGCCGAGCGGGTTCTCGGTGCCCGGCGGGATGGGCGTGGCGTTCTTGGCCCAATCCGAGTTGGGCGGCAGCCAGGTCGGGTCCATCTGCATGTTCACGATCGAGTAGCTCCCGGTAGGCGTCGGCCAGGCGGGCTGGCCGGTGGCCACGGGATAGCTTTTGATGAGGTGGCCGTCGCTGTAGAGGTACAGGCGCAGGCTGCCGATGTCGACGACGATCTGGCCGCTGAGGGCGGTGAGCATGTTGGTGCCCACCACGCCGTCCACGGGGAGGCCGTACTTGGCCTGGAACTTGCGGACGGCGGCGGCGGTCTGGCTGTCGTAGACGCCGCTCTTGAGGCCGCTGTACACGCCGGCGCCGGCGAGCCGCTTCTGCAGCTGTTTGACGTCCTTGCCCCGGGCGCCCGGCCACATCGTCGCGGAGCCGAAGTGCTCTGTGCTGTCGACGAGCCAGGTCTGCTTGCTGGTCACCACGTTGCCGCCCTTGTCGGTCACGGTGACGACGATCTTGTGTGTGCCCTGCGCAAGGTCCTTGGCGGAGACGATCGCGTCCGCCGCCGGCCCCTTGTGGTGCTGCTTCGTCCCGTCGAGGAACACGCTGACCTTGGGCGTGCCGAGCTGGTCGCGTGCCTGCAGGCGGAACTTGAGCTTGGCCGAGCGCATGACCTTGGCGAGCTGCGTGGTGGTGAGCGTGGGAGGGACCGCGTCGACGTACACGCCGATCTGCTTGGACGTGGTGTTGCCGGCGCGGTCGGTCGTGGTGATCTGCACCGTGGACGGCCCGTCCGGCAGCTTGGCGCTGACCGTGTACGCGCCCGAGGCATCCGCCTGGCCACTGGCCTTGACCTCGCCGCTCGAGACGGTGACCGTGGCGAACGGCTCCGTCGAGCCGCTGAAGGCGGCCGGCGACGTGTTGATGCGGCCCTCGTCGGCGGAGGCGTCCAGCTTGAGCGTCGGGATGCTCGTGTCCACGGTGAAGCGCCAGTCCTTGCGCACCTGGTGCCGGAACAGGTTGGAGCTCGTCGCGACGAAGGTCACGGCGTGCGGGCCGTCCGCGAGATTGCCGGTCGTGAACGTCAGCCGATCGCCGACGCGCGTGGCGCGGCCCGTCATGTCCTGGCCGTCGAACGTCACGCGCACGCCCGAGAGCTTCTGCAGGCCGTGCACGTCGAGGATCACCGTGAGGGCCCGGTCCTTGACGTAGGCGTTGGGCCCCGGCGTGACGGCGGAGACCCGCGGCACGCCCAGCACCTGCCAGCCGAGGACGGCCACGACGACGAAGACCGCCGCTACGAGGACATATGGCCAGCGGCGGCGATCTTCGGTGGGTTCGTGACTATAGACGATGTAGGACTTCTCCGGCACCACACCTCTTCCGGGACTGTTCCGCTCCGATTATAGCGCGAGTATCGGCATTGTCCTCGCTTTCCTGCAGCATTGCACCGGAAGATCCGTCGTCGCCGGAGGGCATGCGCGGCAGGAGACTGCGCCTTGGGGCATAATGTCGCGGCATGGATGACTCTCTCGAGCAGCTCCTGGCCGACGTCGCCGCGGGGCTCGTGCCGGCGCCCGACGCGGCCGACCGGCTACGCCGGTTCGGCTACGCGGCCGTGGGCGACTACGCGCGGCTGGACGTGTCGCGGGCCGCGCGCAAGGGCGTGCCGGAGGTCGTCTACGCCGCCGGCAAGACCAGCGAGCAGCTCGTGGCCATCGTCGCTCGCTTCCTGCAGCATGGCCCCGTCGTGCTCTGCAGCCGCGTCAGCCCGGGGCAGGCCGCGGCGCTGTCCGCGGGCGTCGACGCCGAGATCGACTACGACGAGCGCAGCCGCGTCGTCACGGCGCGGCGCGCCGGGGCCGTCCCCGGGCCGGCCCGTGGGGCTGTAGGCGTGCTCGCCGCCGGCACCAGCGATCTGGGCGCCGCCGGCGAGGCCGTGGCGATGTGCCGCGCGATGGACGTCGGCGTCGTCTCCGGGTTCGACGTCGGCGTGGCCGGTCTGCACCGGCTGGCGGCGCCGCTCGAGGAGATGCGCGCCGCGGAGGTCGCGGCGATCATCGTCGCCGCCGGCATGGAAGGCGCGCTGCCGTCGGTCGTCGCCGGTCTCGCCGACGTGCCGGTGATCGGGCTCCCGACGTCGACGGGTTACGGGCTCGGCGGCAAGGGCGAGGCGGCGCTGCTCGGCATGCTGCAGAGCTGCAGCCCCGGCCTTGTCGTGGTGAACATCGACAACGGCATCGGCGCCGGGGTCACTGCGGCGCTCATCGCCCGCCGGGCGAGCGCGTGAAGAGCATCCCGTTCATCCTGCGCGACCACCGCGAGCAGCTCTGGCGGCACTGGGCCGACGCGCTCGTCGGCGAGGTCGACGCCGACTACCAGGATCTGCTGTCGAGCCCGCTGGGGGAGCGCATCGTGCGCACGACGATCGACGATCTGATCGCCTGTTCGGAGGCGGAAGACTACGAGGTGCCGGGCGTCATGAAGCGCCTCGAGGAGCGCTTGACCGCCGAGACCGAGCACCGCGTCGCGCTCGGCTTCAAGGTGCGTGACATGGTCGTCGCGCTGCACGTGCTGCGGCGCGTCATGGTCGACGTTCTGATCGACGCGCTCGTGCTCGACGAGATGCCGGCTTTCGCCGACTCGCTCGACCAGCTCAAGGCGGCCAACGCCTTCCTCGACCGCCTTGTGTGCGCCACGATGGCGGCCGCGTGACCGCCGCGACGGCGGCCGCGTGGGCGGCCGGCGCGGTGCGCTTGCGCCGCCTCGGACCCGCGGGTAGGGTACCCAGCATGCTCAAGCTCGCCCTGATCTTCGGCGGCCGTTCGGCCGAGCACGACATCTCCCTCGCCTCCGCTGCTTTCGTGGCCCGCATGCTCGATCCGGAGAAGTACGAGATCCTTCCCGTGGGCATCACCCGCGATGGCCGCTGGGTCCGCCCGGCCGACCTCGACGCGGCCTTGAGCGGCGGCCTGGACGACACCGCGTGCGAGCCCGTGCATCTCGTTATCGACCCGTCGCGCCCCGGCTTCACCGACGGCTCCGGCTCCTTCGCACCGGTCGACTTCGCCTTCCCGATCATGCACGGCACCTTCGCCGAGGATGGCACGATCCAGGGTCTGCTGGAGATGGCGGGCGTCGCCTACGCCGGCTCCGGTGTGGTCGGCAGCTCCGTCGGCATGGACAAGGAACTGATGAAAGACGTCTTCGCCGCGCGCGGCCTGCCCCAGGTCGACTACCTGGTGCTGCGAGACGCGGCCGCCACCGGCCCCGCGGCTGTGGCGGCCGTGGAGGAGCGTCTCGAGTACCCGGTCTTCATCAAGCCGGTCAATCTCGGCTCGAGCGTGGGCATGACCAAGGCGCACGACCGCGTCGAGCTGGGCCCGGCGCTCGAGCTTGCCGCGTCCTACGACCGCAAAGTGATCATCGAGGCGTCCTCGCCGGGCCGCGAGCTGGAGTGCAGCCTCCTCGGCAACGGTCTGCCTCGCGCCTCCGTCGCCGGCGAAGTGATCCCGGTCAACGAGTTCTACGACTACGAGTCCAAGTACACCGAGGGCATGATGTCCTTTGAGATCCCGGCCCCGGTCGGCGACGAGGTCCAGGCCGAGGTCGGCCGCCTCGCCGCGAAGGCGTTCGAGTCGCTGGACTGCGCCGGCTACGCGCGCTGCGACTTCTTCTACGAGCCCGAGACGGGGCGCGTCCTACTCAATGAGATCAACACGATCCCGGGCATGACGGCGATGAGCGGGTTCCCGCGCCTCTGGGCGGCGTCCGGCGTGAGCAACGAGGCGCTCGTCGAGGAGATCGTGCAGCTCGGCCTGCAGCGTCACGCCGCCCGCAGCGGGCTGCGCACCGACCAGTAGGGGCTCGCGCCGGTCTACCTCGTGGGCCTAGTCCGAGCTCCGCGTGACGCTCGGGTTGCTCGTCTGCTCCACCCACTTCTTGAGCCCCACGTAGCGCAGGTACTTGAACGCGTACGTGTCGGCGTGGGTCTTCGCGGTGACCGTGAGCGTGATCGTGCCGTCCAACGCCTGGCTCGTCGTCATCTTGACGAACGTGTCGCCGTTGCTGGCGAGGTACTTCTGGGCGGCCAGCTTCGCCGAGGCGAGGGTGGGCGACTGGGAGTAGGCGTTGCGCGCCTCGTCGGCCGCGGCAGTCGCCGCGTCCCGGATCGACTGGTTGGCGTGGAAGAGCGCGAGGCCGTCGAGCAGCACCACGGCGATGATGGCGATGATGAGGAACAGCCAGATCGCCTCACGGATCAGGCCGTCCTGGCGACGCAGGCGTGCGTGGCGCATGTCGGGGCCTCCTTCCTTTGCCGGCGGTCGTTTGCGTGTATCGGCGTGCGGCGGCACGTAGTTTACTCCACGCCGCCGGTGAGCCTGATGCAGAGCACGGCGCGGTCGTCGCCGGCGGGCCGCGCCGAGAACGCTTCGGCGGCCTCCATCAGGAGGCTCACGACTTCCGCCGCCGGGCGGTCGTGGCAGGGGGCGAGGAGGCCGGCCATCTGCTCCTCGAAGAACCGGCCCTGCTCGTCACGCATCTCGGTGATGCCGTCGGTGAACAGCACCACGAGGTCGCCGGGGCGGATCTGGAGCGTCTCCGTGGGGTAGGGCGCGAGCGCGGCGCCGAGCTCGACCCCGATGGCGGGCTCCGTCATGAGCAGCGGCCGCTCGACAGCGCCGGCGCGTACGAGGAACGGCGTCGGGTGGCCGGCGCTGGCGAGCTCCAGGGTGCCGTGGCGCACGCTGAGCAGTCCGAAGAGGACGGTGGCGAAGCGCTCCGTGTCCTCGCCGAAGTCGGGCTGCTCGAGCAGCGCGGTCCGCAGCTCCTGCAGCGCCTCGCCGGGATCGATGGGCCAGGAGAGCTGCCCGCCGAAGACGGCCGCCCGAAGGATGTACTTGGTGACGAACGTGACCGCCATGGCCTCGACGCCCTTGCCGGCCACGTCGCCGATGGCGAAGGCGAGGGTCGACGACGGCGGGCGCGTGTAGTAGTCGACGAAGTCGCCGCCGCTGAGCACGCCGGCGCTCGCCGAGCGGTAGACGAAGGCGATGTCCACGCCGGGGAGGGCCGGCGGGTCGTCCGGTAGCAGCTGGCGCTGCAGGCGTTCGGCGACGTCCGCCTGGGCGGCGGCGCCGACGACCGCTCGCCGGCCGGCGCCGGCGACCTCGCGCAGGCGCGCCGCCACCACGCGGCAGTACGCCGTGAGCAGGCGCACGTCGCCGCGCGAGAAGTCCTCGTCGCGGTCGCCGACCAGCAGGAAACCCAGGGCGCGCCCTTCCTCGAACGGGAGCGGCAGGCAGGCGAGGCGCACGGGCCCAAGGCCGCTCGCCTCCTCCGACCACGAGCCTTCCTCGCGGAGCTCGTTGCGGACGACGGTCTCCGCGGCGGCGCAGGCGCGCCCGGGCGCGCCGGCGCCGGCGCTCCAGCGCCGGCGCTCGCGCGTCCAGCCGGCGCGTGCGTCGTACCAGGTGTCGGTGGTCGCCGCCTCGCCGTCGAAGAGGCCCGCCGTCCCACGGCGCGAGCCGGTCAGACGGCACGCGCCGGCCACGGCGGCGCGCAGCACGTCCTCCACGGTGGCTGCTTCGAGCAGCTCACCGAGGTCGCCCAGCAGGGCGAGCGGAGTGATCACAGGATCTTCGGGGGCATGGTGGAGAGTTCGGCGCGCGGCCGCGCCTGTCCTGTACGTTCAGCCGCGTCGCGAGGCGATCTGCCACACGACGACTGCCTGCAGCCCGAGCGCCGCCAGGGCGACGAGCATGGCGAGCGAAGGGGTGAGGCCGATGACGTTGACGATGAACACGAACGTCGCCGCCCACAACACGGCCCCGGGCAGGATGCGCAGGAAGAAGCGCCGTCTGAACCCGAGCCAGGCGAGGCGGCGCTTCATGCCCGAGCCGCGTGCGTTGTCGTCCAGGTAGCTCGAGCCGCGCGAATGCAGGAGCGTGGTGAGCTCGCTACCGTCCGCCGCGTAGAGCCGGCACTGGAGCGGGAGCCCGCGCTGGCGCAGGACGGCGTCCTGGGCGCGCGCGAAGTACTCGACCAGCGAGAGGAAGCGATCGTCGGCGGAGAGCCTGCGGCTCTCGAGCCGGACCTCGAGGTAGAGCCGGTCGTCGCTCGGATCGTACTTGATCTCGCTGCGCCAGCCGCCGCGCGCGAAGAACGTCGCCAGGAATCGGTCCAGGTCCGCCGGGATGCTCTCCACGTCTGGGCGTCGCGCCATGTTCATCCTCCGATTGTACCCGTCGCCCCGTATATCGGCAGCGGAACCGCGGTAGGAGAGGTGCCCTTGGCGGCGCTTCGTGGCTTGGACCTGGCAGGCGGCCGCTACGGTCGTGGGGTCAAGGCACCACGAAGCTGCCGTTGCGGCTGAGCCAGCCGGTGATCTGGTAGGTGGACCCCGAGGTCGTGTAGCTGTAGTCGCCCGCGCTGTACGAGGACGAATAAGACATGGGTGCGCCGGCGGCTGAGAACGGGTTCTTCGGCCAGGGGCTGACGGAGCTGCCACCCAGGAGGGCGTTGACGCTGCCCGAGGGCGGGTACATGCTCTCGTTGTCAATGGCGTAGCTCAGCACGCCGACCTGGATGTCATAGACCCCTTCCTTGACGACCGCGTCCTTGGCCCTCTCCCTGGAGTTCAGGTACATGGGGATGGCGATCGCAGCGAGAATACCGATGATGATGATGACGATGAGCACCTCGATGAGCGTGAAACCCCTCTCGCCCGTGCAGCGCCTCATTCTCCCCCTCCTGCCTCTCAGTGGTTTCGGAGCCCCGCACATCCACTCTACCTGCTGATGGCAGTTGCAGACGAACCTCGATCCCATGGCGTGACCACGAGGTCTGCTGGAGCTGGCGGCTTCCCTACGGCTCTGCCGTAGCGGCGGGTGGCGGAACGTCCCCGCTGCCGGCTCACGGAGCCGCTTCGCTGAGAAGGCTGTGTTGGCAAGTGGTGACGGAAAGTGGTCGCTCGTGGCTTCGAAGCGCCAGAAGAAACGCGGCATTTACAGGGATCTTGAGCCGCGGCGAGTCGGCCCCCGATACGATAGAATGCCGTATCCGGCGGAGCGCTCAGTCGCTCGACCACGCAACCCACAGGAGCTCCCGTGAAGATCGCAGTCATCGGCCTCGGCTACGTAGGCCTGCCGCTGGCCATGGTGTTCGCCGAAGCCGGCATCGAAGTCGTCGGCGTCGAGGCCGTGGCCTCGCGCTGCGACGACGTCAATGCCGGCCGCAGCTACATCCAGGACGTGGCCGGCGAGGCGCTCAAGAAGATGGTCGACGCGGGGCTCATACACGCCACCACCGACTACGCCGCGACCGAGGACTGCGACGCCGACATCATCTGCCTGCCGACGCCGCTCAACGCCAACCGCGAGCCCGACCTCACGCTGGTCACGGACGCCACCGAGAAGCTGGCCGGCCACCTGCGGCGCGGCCAGCTCGTCACGCTCGAGAGCACGACCTACCCAGGCACGACGCGCGAGGTGCTGGCGCCGATCCTCGAGCGCGGCTCCGGGCTCACGGCCGGAGTCGACTTCCACGTCGCCTTCTCTCCGGAGCGCGTCGACCCGGGGCGCACCGACTACACCACGCGGAGCACGCCCAAGGTGGTCGGCGGCCTCACCCCGGCGTGTACCGCGCGGGCGCTCCAGGTCTATGGACCGGCGCTCGATCACGTGGTGCCGGTCAGCACGCCCGAGGCGGCGGAGATGACCAAACTCCTCGAGAACATCTTCCGCAGCGTCAACATCGCCCTGATGAACGAACTGGCGATGCTCTGCGACCGCATGAAGGTCGACATCTGGGAAGTGATCGACGCCGCGGCGACCAAGCCGTTCGGCTTCATGAAGTTCCAGCCCGGACCGGGCCTCGGCGGGCACTGCATCCCGATCGACCCGTTCTACCTCAGCTGGAAGGCGCGCGAGTTCGACTTCTGGACGGAGTTCATCGAGCTCGCCGGCAAGGTCAACGAGAACATGCCGTACTTCTGCGTCGAGAAGCTCCACAAGGCGCTCAACACCCGCGGCAAGAGCCTCAACGGCGCCCGCGTGCTCGTCCTCGGCGTCGCCTACAAGGCCGACATCGACGACCTGCGCGAGTCGCCGGCGCTCAAGGTCATCCGCCTCCTGCGCGAGCACGGCGCCGACGTGGCCTATCACGATCCGTACTGTGCGGAGCTGCCGGCGTTCGCTCTGCGCTCGGTGCCGCTCGACGACTATCACTCGCTCGCCGACTACGACGTCGTGACGATCGTCACCGCGCACTCCGGTCTGGACTACCGCGCCGTGGTCCACGAAGCCGACCTCGTGGTCGACTTCCGCAATGCCACGGCCGGCATCCCCAGCGCCGGCAACGTCTGGAAACTCTGACAGGGAGACACACCCGTGACTGCTGACAAGGTCCGCGTCGGCGTGGTCGGGCTCGGCTACTGGGGCCCCAACCTCGCGCGCAACTTCGACCGCCTCGCCGGTGCCGAGCTCGCATACTGTTGCGACCTTGACGAGGTCAACCTGGCCAAGGCGCGCTCCCTCTACCCGGACGCGGTCGTCACCGACGATTACGCGCGCCTGCTTGGCGACGATTCGCTGGACGCCGTCGTCGTCGCCACGTCGGTGCCGACCCACTACGCCCTCGGCAAGAAGTCCCTCGAGGCCGGCAAGCACACCTTCATCGAGAAGCCCATCGCCCTCAAGGCGGCCGACGCCGCCGACCTGCTGACGACGGCAGAGGCCGAGGGCCTCAAGCTCATGGTCGGCCACCTGCTCGAGTACCACCCGGCGGTGGCCAAGATGAAGGAGCTCATCGACAGCGGCGAGCTCGGCAAGGTCTACTACGCCTACGCGAACCGCCTCAACCTCGGCAAAGTGCGCACCGACGAGAACGCGCTCTGGAGCTTCGGCCCGCACGACATCTCGGTGCTCAACTACCTCACCGGCGACGAGCCCGAGGAGGTCAGCGCGCGCGGCGAGTGCTACCTGCAGGACGAGGTCGAGGATGTCGTCTTCGGCTACATCAAGTACCAGAGCGGCATCGTCGGTCACCTGCACGTGAGCTGGCTGGACCCGCACAAGAGCCGCAAGATCACCGTGGTCGGCGAGAAGAAGATGGTCGTCTTCGACGACATGGAGTCGGAGCGCAAGATCACCGTGTACGACAAGGGCGCCACCACGACGCGCACCAAGTTCGAGACCTACGGCGAGTTCGTCACCCTGCACTTTGGCGATATCCACATCCCCAAGATCGGCAACGACGAGCCGCTGCGCCTCGAGACCCAGCACTTCGTCGACTGCATCGTCAACGACGAACAGCCGCGCAGCGACGGTCGCGACGCGCTCAACGTTGTCAAGGTGCTGGACGCCATGGAGATCAGCCTGCGCGAGGGCGGCCGCCCCGTGAAGACCGCGGAGCTGGACGAGGTGGCGCGATGACGCTCAAGCCCGGCGCCCCCGGCCACAACCTCCTGATCGGTGACAACGTGACCATCGGCAAGGACGTCGTCTTCGGCGCCAACGTGGTGGTCTACGACGACACGGTGATCGGTGACGGCTGCTTCATCCAGGACGGCGCCGTGCTCGGCAAGGTGCCGAGCCTCTCGCCGACAAGCACCGCCAAGCGCGGCGAGCTTCCGCCGCTCGTGCTCGGCCCTGGCTGCGTCATCAGCACCGGCGCCGTCGCCTACCGCGGCACGACGCTGGGCGCCGGCTGCATCCTCGGCGACTACGCCGGCGTGCGCGAGCGCTGTACGCTCGGCGAGAAGGTCGTCGTCGGGCGCGGCAGCGTGGTCGAGAACGACACCACCATCGGCGACGGCACCAAGATCCAGACCAACGTGTACATCACCGCGTACATGACCATTGAGGACCGCTGCTTCATCGCGCCGTGCGTGCAGACCACCAACGACAACTTCATGGGCCGCACCGAGAAGCGCCACAAGCTGATCAAGGGCGCGACCATCCGCCGCGGCGCGCGCGTGGGCGGCGGCGTGGTGCTCTGCCCGGCCATCGAGATCGGCGAAGAGGCCTTCATCGCCGCCGGCGCGGTGGTGACCAAGGACGCGCCGGCCGGTAAGGTCCTCATGGGCGTGCCGGCGCGCGTCGTGCGCGACGTCTACGAGGACGAGCTGCTCGAGAACCAGTAGGCGGCCGGGCCGGACCTTCCGCCGGCCGCGCCGGCGCCCCCCGACCCCGGCCGCGCCGCTCCTACGGTGAAGTTGCGACGGCACGCGCTTATCATGAGGCCCGACGGCTGGATGAGCCGGGGCCGAGTGAGAGGAGAGGACCATGGAGTTCTGTCTTGTGCCTGCAGCGGAGATAGCGACCGAGCCGCTCGAGGTCGGTCCCGACAGCAAGCTACA
>Ga0075520_1001831_pt1 | contig 10400 bp, 10 predicted proteins | sample NGEPerB_FD_75100 | JGI IMG/M metagenome (GOLD analysis project Ga0075520, IMG submission 75100) | Arctic peat soil microbial communities from the Barrow Environmental Observatory site, Barrow, Alaska, USA - NGEE PermafrostAB12-B | ecosystem: Environmental > Terrestrial > Soil > Wetlands > Peat ...
CTCCAGCGCCGCGCCGGCGCGGCGCAGGGGCCGGACCAGGCGTTGCGCCTGGCGCAACCGGCGGGCGCTGAGGCGCCCGCTATGCAGGAGCTCCTCCATCGCCTGACTGAGCTCCCAGGCCTCCGGGCGCTCGCCCGGGCTGGTAGCACAGGCGTCGTCGACGAGGGCGACGAGCTCGTCCGGCAGGTCCGGCCGCAAGCTGCCGAGAGACGGCAGGCGGCCGGCGGCCACGTTGGAGAGCGTCTCGGCCGGCGTCTGCCCGCGCAGCGGGTTCTCGCCGGCCAGCAGTTCGTAGAGCACGACGCCGGCGGAGTAAACGTCGCTCGGCGGCCCCACGCGCCGGCCGGCCGCCTGCTCCGGCGACATGTACGCCACCGTGCCGATCACGTCGCCGTCCTCGGTGAGCGTGTCCGAGTCGAGCATGCGGGCGATGCCGAAGTCCATGATCTTGACGTGGCCGTCCTCGCCCAGCATCACGTTCTGCGGCTTGACGTCGCGGTGGACAATCCACTGGCTGTGCGCGTACGCGAGGCCTTCGTAGAGCTCGGCGCCCACGGCGGCCACGTCGGCGTCGTCGAGCTCCCCCGCGAGCTGGTCGAGCGAGGAACCCACGACGAGCTCCCACACAAGGATGCTGCGCTCGCCGTCGCCGAACCAGTCGTACAGGGCCACGATGTTGGGGTGCGAGAGCGCGGCCGCGGCCTCGACCTCGCGCACGACGCGCCCCGACATCTGGCGCCCGTTGGCGATGATCTTGAGCGCGACCGGCTCGCCGAGGCTCAGGTCGCGCGCCTCGAACACCTCCGCGAAACCGCCGCTGCCGATCTTGCCGACCAGCTCGTAGCGGTCGCGCCAATCGACGAAGAGTGGTGTGTGGCTGTGGGCTGCGACAGGCATCTCAGGCTCGGGGGACGAGGGCGCTTGGCTCGGTATTCGGTATGGTACAATGCCAACCCTGTACGAGCCGGCGGGCGAGTGGCGGAATTGGCAGACGCGCTAGGTTCAGGGTCTAGTGCACTTACGTGCGTGCGGGTTCAAGTCCCGCCTCGCCCACCAAAGCCTTCAGAACGGGGGTCTGCGGAGTGGATTTCTTCGACGACGACGCGCCCGCACAGACACCCCCGCGGGACGTCTCCACCGCTCCGCAACGCCGCCGCCCAGACCGCCGCCGCACCCGCATCCAGCGCATCGTCATCCTCGCCGCGATCCTCTTCGTCGTGGTCTTCGCGCTGGCCTGGTGGGCGCGCAGCTGCCAGCACAGCCGCAAGGTCGCGTCGTACAGCACCTACTTCGACAACGTGACGACGGCGATCAGCGACTCCAACGACCTGGGCAAGCAGCTCAACGTCGTCATCACCAACCCCACGAGCCTGCAACGCGCGCAGTTGGTGGCCAAGCTCAACGATCTCACCGCCAAGCAGAAGGAGATCGCCGTGCGCGCGGCGCGGCTGCAGCCGCCGTCGACGCTCGACGCCGAGCAGGCGGTGTTCGCCGACGGCATGAAGGTCCGCGCCGAGGGCTTCCAGCTCTTCCAGACGACGCTCCTCGGCGCGCTCAGCAACAAGAAGGTCGGAGCCGGCAAGCTGGCCGCCACCGGCGGCTACTTCACCGGCCCGGACGCCTACTACATGAGCCAGGTGTACACGCAGGCGCGCGACACGCTGAGCCAGCAGGGCGTGACCGGCGTCGAGGTCCCGCCGTCCACGTACTACCTCACCTCCGGGATGTTCGACACCACCAAGCTCACGGCGATGCTCAGCAGCATCGGCAGCTCCGCCAAGTTGAGCGGCATCCACGGCGTCGGCCTCGCGGGCGTCACGGTGCAACCCGGCAGCATCGCCCTCACGCGGGGCCACACGGCCAACATCCCGGCCACCGCCAACCTCTCGTTCGACGTCAAGGTGCAGAACCAAGGCAACGTGACCGAGAAGAACGTGCCGGTCACCGCCCTCCTCAAGCTGCCCAACGGCAGCGTGCTCACGCAGGCGAGCACCATCAGTTCCATCGCCCCGAACCAGTACCAGACCGTGAGCATCACCGGCTTCGCGATCCCGGCGGACGCGCTCAGCAAGATCTCGACGCTCACGGTCAAGGCCGGCCCTGTGCAGGGGGAGCGCGTCCTGAGCAACAACTCGGGGCAGTACAAGATCCTCCTGCAGCTCAAGTAGACGCCGGTGCAGACGCTGCGCGACATCGCCCCCTACGTGGCGCTCGGAGCGGCCGTGCTCGCGGCCGTCCTCCTGGTGCTGGTGCTGGTGCTCTGGTCGACCGTGCGGCGCCTGCGGCGCTCGCAGTCCATCGTCCTCGGCCACCACGAAGAGCGCGACGTGGTCGCCCACGTGGTCGACCTCGACGCGCAGGTGCGCAACCTGCGCGAGGCGGTGGAGATCCTCACCGACCAGCTCGACGAGCACAAACGTCACCTCGACCGCGCGCTCACCAACCGCGCGATCGTCCGCTACGACGCCTTCCGCGACGCCGGCGGCGAGCAGAGCGCCTCGTTCGCGCTGCTCGACAACCACCGCTCGGGCGTCGTCTTCAGCGCCATCGCGGCGCGCGACTTCGCGCGCATCTACGTCAAGCACCTGAGCAACGGCGTCGCCGACCGCGACCTCTCGCCGGAGGAACAGCAGGTCGTCGCGCTGGCCGTGCCGCGGCCGCTGGCGGCCGGCGAGGACGGCCCGCGCAGCGCGCGGGTCCCCGTACCGGCCGACCCCGCGCGGCCCAGGCCCGGTGAGCTCGCCGGGAGCGCCACGGCCTCCGGCGGCGAGCCTGCCGCCGCCGCACCGCGCGACGAAGCGGCGCGCGCCTTCGAGGCGCTGGCGGACATCGCGGACGCTCCGGCGGCCGAACGACCGGTCGAGGAGGACTTCTCCTGGGAGACCGGCGCCCGGCGGCCGGGGGGCGCGCAGCGGCCCGCGGCACCTGACGATCGAGACGCGCCCGCCGCGGGCGACGCCGACACGCCGTCCGGCGGCGACCAGCAGCCTCTGCCCTGACGGCGCCGGCCCTCTCCTCACGCCCGCCCGTCTGGTAGCCTAGACGGGCTCACCAGCAGACGGCGTCGCGAGGAGAAGCAGAGTGGCGAAAGACACGGGCAGAGTCGCCTTCCTTGGCCCCGAGGGCACGTTCACCGAAGAAGCCCTCCTGGCGAGCGCGGCCCACGGCGACCTGGCGCCGTTCCCGTACCCCTCGATCCAGGACGTGCTCATCGCCGTCGCCGAGGGCGACGCCGAGCTCGGCCTGGTGCCCATCGAGAACTCCCTCGAGGGATCGGTCGTCCTCACGCTCGACCTGCTGTCCTCGGGCTTCGACGAGCTCGAGATCGTGCGCGAGATAACGCACCCGATCCGCCACCAGCTCATCGCGCGCCGCGAGCTCCAGCTGGAGGAGATCACCAAGATCGTCAGCATCCCCATCGCCTACGGGCAGTGCCGCACATTCATCCGCGAGCACCTCGCCGACGTGGAGCACGAGGCCACTGATTCCACGGCCGAGGCGGTGCGGCGGATCAGCCGCGTCGACCGCCCCTGGGTGGCCATCGGCACCCGGCTCGCGGCGGACCTCTACGAGTGCGTCGTGGTCCGCGACGACGTCGAGGACTCGCTGGACAACCGCACGCGCTTCGCTTTCGTCGCGCGCGCGGCCGCCGCGCAGGACCTCGACACGTCGTACAAGACGAGCATCGTCTGCGGCATCGCCGCCGACCAGCCGGGGGCGCTGCTGCTCATCCTCTCCGAGTTCGCGCATCGCTTCGTGAACCTCACCAAGATCGAGTCCCGGCCGTCCAAGCAGGGCCTGGGCCAGTACATCTTCTTCCTCGACCTCGAGGGCCGGCGCTCCGACCCGCCCATCGACCAGGCGCTCAAGTGCCTCGCCTGCAAGTTGCCGTGGGTCAAGGTGCTGGGCTCCTACCCGACGTAGGAGGCGACCGTGGAACGGATCAAGTGCTCGGTGCGAGGCGTGCGGGACGACGACCGCGGCATGCTCGTCCTCCTCGCGGAGGAGACGCTCCACCCGCTCGCCGAGGGCAGCGGCCACCCGGAGCTGTACTGCGCCGCCGACCTGCTGTCGCTGCTCGACAGGGCCGACGTCTACGTGGCCGAGGCCGAAGGTGAGACCGCCGGCTTCCTCGCCGTCGAAGCGGACGGCGACGCGCTGACGCTGCGCTGCGTCTGCGTCAGCCCCGCCTTCGAGGCGCGCGGCGTGGCCAACCAGCTCGTGGACTGGGCCGAGGGTCTGGCCATAGACCGCCGCCTCGGCCGCCTGACGGCGCGGGTGCCGGAGGGCGACAACCCGTCGCTGCGCCTCTACAGAGGCCACGGGTTCACGACCGGCCCGGACCCCGACTCTCCCGGCACCCTTCTGGTGGAGAAGCCGCTGCCGGTCGTCTAGGAGCGGAGCGGCGGGGCCGCAGTCGGCTGACGCCGCGGGGCAGCCCGGCAAGCTCGCGCCACCGGACCGGCCGGCCTCAGTGGTACACGTACAACCGCTCGCCCACGAACGACTGGGAATACGTCCAGTTGGCGGCCCAGAGCGGCTCGCGGATGCATCCGTGGCTCGCCGGGTAGGACGGCACTTCCGGATAACCGTGGATGGCGAAATTGCCGATGAAGCCCATTACCCAGGTGAGTGTGGCCGACCCGAAGAAGGTGGAGGTCGCAGGGGACTTCTGGCGGATGCTGAACGAGCCCTCCGGCGTGTTGCCGGTGGCCCCGGTGGAGACCGGGATGTAGCCGTACACGACGCCGTTCCTCACGACCATCAGGATCTGCCGCGCCTTGTTCACCTCCACGTGAACGCGTGGGCTCTTGTAGCGCGGCCTGATGAGCCTGGCGCCGTCGAGCTTGCGCCAAACGGCGTGATCGGCGACCCGCGAGCGGGACAGGCCGTAGGCCTTCTGGAACGCGACCAGGGCGTCGCCGTCCTGCCCGGAGAAGGAGCTCCCGATGCCGGGCACCCGGACCTTGAGCCGCGCCAGAGCCGTGAGAAGCCCCTTGACCATCGGCCCGTGGGAGCCCACGGCGACCCGGCTCCACTTGACCTGCACGCGCGTCTGCAGCGAACGGGCGCTGAGCAGGCCGTCGGCGGCGGCCGAGAATGCGAGATCGAACGCGTCTATGCCCGACAGCGGCACATCGAAGGTCGCCTTGCCGTCGTGCGCGCGCGCCAGGAGCGTAGCGACCACGGCGCCGCGGTGCCTGACACTCAGGCCGACCTCGCCGGCGTAGCCGGACGGCGTGATCGCGAGGACGTAGCGGGTCTTGAGGAACGGCGCCACGGCGCCGTGGCTCACGTCGAGAACGGGCTGGACGTCAAGCCGCACCGGCGCGCTCTGCGTCGCGCCGGACACAGCGATCACGTCGCCGCCGGCGTGCGCCACGAAGTCGGCGCTGTAGGCGCCAGCCGCATCGCTCGTCGCTGTCGCCACGACGGCGGCGCCGAGCGTGATCGTGACCGCCTGCGCCGCACCCGGCGTCAGCTGGCCGCTCACGGTCACGACGGCGCCGTACTGCACCCCGGCCGCCGAGAGCTGGCAGGTGACGCTCGTGGGGTCGGCCTGCGCTGCGGGCGCCGCAGCCGCGAGGACGAGCGTCGCGCAGAGCACGACCAGGACGAGCGACGCCGTGACGCCGAAACGGGTCGCGCGCAGCGGGCGGGTGCGGGACGAGAGCGCACCAGACGAGCGCGCGCGGGACGGACGAGTGCGGGGCTGGCGTGTGCGCATGGACTGGCTCCTGGTCTCACACGGGATGTGGCGGACGTTCGCGCGAGGGTAGCACGGACGCCGCGCGAGCGTCGAGAGCCCACGGCCGCGCCCCCGCGCCCGGCGTCGCGGCCACGGCGCGGCCGGCGAGGCGGTGCGATAGCATTGAGCCTCGACCAGGACGCCGTTCGCGACCGCGAGGAGAGACGATGCTCGACGTGAAGATGGTGCGCGCGAATCCCGAGGAAGTCCGCAGCGCGCTCGAGCGCCGCGGCTCCTCCACGTCGATCCTCGACGAGTTCCTCGGCCTCGAAGAAGACCGGCGGCGCATCCTCACCGACGTCGAGAGCATGCGCGCCCAGCGCAAGAAGGCGAGCGACGAGATCGCCGTCGTCAAGAAGGCGGGCGGCGACGCCGAGCAGGCGATCGCCGCCATGCGCTCGCTGGGCGACACCATCAAGGAGCGCGAGACCGAGCTCGCCGGCATCGAGGAGCGGCTCAAGGCGATGCTCTTCGAGCTCCCCAACATCCCGCTCGCCGACGTCCCCGACGGCGGCGAAGAGGACTCCGTCGTGCTGCGCCTGGTCGGCGAGCCGCGCAGCTTCGACTTCGAGGTCAAGGACCACCTGGACCTCGGGCTCGCCCTCGACCTCATCGACATGGAGCGCGGCGCCAAGGTCAGCGGCTCGCGCTTCGCCTACCTCAAGGGCGACCTCGTGCTGCTGCAGTTCGCCCTGGTCCAGTACGGCCTCGCCGTCATCGGCGCCAAGGGCTTCCGCCCCGTGGTCCCGCCGGTGCTGGTGCGCGAAGAGGCGATGTACGGCACCGGCTTCTTCCCCACCGACCGCGCCCAGGTGTACGAGACGGTCGACGGTGACTGCCTCGTCGGCACCAGTGAGGTCCCGCTTGCGGCCATGCACATGGAGGAGTTCCTCGAGGCCGAGAAGCTGCCGCTGCGCTACGCCGGCTACTCCACCTGCTTCCGCCGCGAGGCCGGCGCCGCCGGGCGCGACACGCGCGGCATCCTGCGCGTGCACCAGTTCGACAAGGTGGAGATGTTCAGCTTCTGCCTGCCGGAGCAGGCCGAGGCCGAGCACCAGCTCATCCTCTCGGCCGAGGAGGAGATCCTGCAGGGCCTCGGCATCCCCTACCGCGTGGTCAACATCGCCGCCGGCGACCTCGGCGCCCCGGCGGCGCAAAAGTTCGACTGCGAGGCCTGGATGCCCGGTCAGCAGCAGTATCGCGAGGTCACGAGCTGCTCCAACTGCACCGACTACCAGGCGCGGCGGCTCAACTGCCGCTACCGCACGGAGCAGGGCCCGCGCTTCGTCTTCACGCTCAACGGTACCGGCATCGCCGTCGGCCGCACGCTGATCGCGATCATGGAGAACTACCAGCAGGCCAACGGCAGCATCGTGGTGCCGGAGGTGCTGCGCCCGCTGATGGGCAAGGACGTGCTGGGAGCGTAGGCGCCGGCTTCGAGGCGCCGGCTGATCGCGGCGCTCGGCGCGCCGCGCCAGCGCCTACTCGACCGGCTCGGCGGTGCCGAAGCCCGGCCCGCCGCCGTTCTCGCGCCACGGCACGAGGAAGCAGCGCACCTCGATGTCGGTGAAGGTGTTCTCGAGGAGCGTCCTGACGCGGAGCAGATCTCGCTCAAGCAGTTCCTGCTGGTCGAAGCCGAGACCGCCGAGGGCGCGATCGTAGGCCGGGCAATCCTGATGTGACACCAGGTACACGGCGTGGATCTCGTGCACCTCGAGCGCCGTGCGGATGGAGTCAAGGGCGACGCGGCGCTCCATGCCGGGCCGCGTGAGCACCAGCGGCCCGCCCGGCACGAGGTACCGGTCGGCGTCGAGCGCGTCCTCCGCTTCCTGGAGCACGGAGAGGGACGGCGCGATGCGGCCGTCCGAGCAGGCGATGAACAGAGCGGTCATAGCGTGCGATTATGTCAGATTCTCCGAGGCTGGGCTATAGGCCAAATCGCCATTCCGCGCAGAATCGCACATGGACCGCCGCCGGCCAGCGCGCGGCCCGAGCACGGCGCACGGCGCCCTGTGCGGCTCTCTAGGCCGGGCGCCATGCCGTTGCTACACTTGACCGGCGCGGAGGGGTGGCAGAGCGGTTCATCGCACCGGTCTTGAAAACCGGCAACGGCGCAAGTCGTTCGTGGGTTCGAATCCCACCCCCTCCGCCAAATACGCCGCCCTCGGATCTCAGCCTGCCCGGACCTCGGAAGCGCGTTGCATGTGCCCCCTGGCCCCTGAGGCTGCGGGGGCCTCAGTCCCCACCCGGCGGCAGCCTGTCGATGCGGCGGTAGACGCTGCCGCGGTGAGCGATGCGGACCACGCAAATGACGACGCGCTCTTCGTGGATCGCGTAGACGACGCGATAGTCTCCAGCCTTCGCCCGGTACAGATGGTCCGCGCCCACGATGCGCCGCACGCCGGGCCGGCGTGGGTTGGCGGCCAGTCGCTCAAGCGTGCGGCTCACCATCACCCGCCCCGGGAGCGTCAGGCGCCTGAGTTCACGCTCGGCCGCAGCAGTGAAGACGATGCTGTAGGCCAAGCACGCCTCTACAGGCCGAGCTCGGCCTTGATCTCGCTCCAAGGCCTCGTTTTGTCCAGCTCGCCGGCTTCGAGAGCGCGCTTGAAAGCCTCGGCGTCCTGCTGGTCCTCCACATACTGTGCCAGGAACATGTCCTCGATAGGGACGATCGCCGCGAGCGGCTTGCCGTGACGCTTGATCACGAAGCGGTCGCCGCCGTAGGCACAGCGACCGACGATCTCCGAAAGCTTCTCTCTGAGCTCGCGCGTCGTCACGGTCTCGGCGTCTCCGAAGTCATTGCTGGCGATGCGGTCTTCGAGGTCGTCGGGCATCGAGTCATCTCCTGACGAGTTGTGTACACAGATGAATATATGTCTATATTGTACACGAACACTCCTCGCTCTGCCAAGTCCCGATGCTCTCAGCCATTCTGAGATCGGCCGCACTGGCGCACAAGGTTGACGGGCACCCGGCGAGGTGACGATGTGGTCGCGCAAGAGGCGCCGCGTGTGCGTGCTCGAGGCCGCCCTCAAGACCCTCTCGAACGGCCAACTTTGTGACAGAACGCACAATGATTGCGGGGCCGTTGGACGTCCTGTACAGTGTTTACACGTCTTCCGCGGTGCTTACTGGGGCCAGTAACTCACCTCAGCGGCACCGTTCGCGTATGTCCCCTGACACAAGGAGCGATCGATGGAAGAAGTGACCATTGCGGTACCCGGGCTGTGGGCCGACCACCACGTCGTCACCGTCCTCGGACTGCTGAGGAACGAGCCCGGAGTCGCCTCGGTCACGGCCAGCGCACTCGCTAAGAACGTGCGCCTCGCGTACGACCCCGAGACCACGAGCCCGGCGCGCATCGCCACCCGCCTGAACGAGAACGGCTACGCCACCGGCGCGGCCGGCGACGACGAGGCGCCCCCCACCGACAAACCAGCCTGGAACACCGCCGGGGTCCGCATCACCACCACCGACCCGGCCGACCTCGCCATGTCTGGGGACCACCGCAAGTACTGACCGTTGACCCGTCCCCCGCACACCAGCCTTACCACTGCTCTGACCCGTCCACGCCCCGGCGGAAGGCAAGCGCGCCACGCGCGCCCGCGTCCGGGGACGAAGGAGCTGACCCATGGATGACGTGAAAAACGAAGGCGCCGAGCCGGCCGGCAAGACCCCGAAGCCGGCCATGGCCAAGAGCATCGACCCAGCGGCCCTCGAGATGCTGGCGCACGCCGACGACTGCGGCATCGAGACCGCGTTCAGCCGCGCCGACACGATGAAGCCCTGCCCCATCGGCGAGAAGGGCGCCTGCTGCCGCATCTGCAGCATGGGCCCGTGCCGCCTGGTGGGCAAGGACGCCGAGGAGAAGACCGGAATTTGCGGCGCGGACCTGCCGACGATCTCCGCGCGCCACTTTGCGCGCCAGGTAGCGGGCGGCGTGGCCGCCCACTCGGACCACGGACGTGACATGGCGATGACGCTGCGCGCCGTGGCCAAGGGCGAGGCCGCCGGCTACAAGGTCAAGGACGAGCAGAAGCTCGCTTCCGTGGCCGGCTACATGGGCATCGCCACGTCCGGCCGCGAGGTCAACGAGATCGCGCTCGACGTGGCCGACAAGGCGCTCGAGCAGTTCGGCCAGCCGCACGGCGAGATCATCTACACCAAACGGGCCACGCCCAAGCGCCAGAAGCTGTGGCGCGAGCTCGGCATCACCCCTCGCGCCATCGATCGCGAAGTCACGGAAGTGATGCATCGCACGCACGAGGGCGTCGACCTCGACGCCGAGAACATCCTCAAGAGCTCGCTGCGCTGTTCGCTGGCCGACGGCTGGGGCGGCGCCATGCTGAGCACCGACATCAGCGACATCCTCTTCGGCACGCCTTCGCCGCTCTCGTCCGAGGTCAACCTCGGCGTGCTCAAGAGCGACCAGGTCAACGTGATCGTGCACGGCCACGAGCCCACGCTCTCGGCGATGCTCGTCGAGGCCTCGCGCGACCCAGAGCTGATCGCCGAGGCCAAGGCGGCCGGCGCGGAAGGCATCAACCTCGCCGGCATCTGCTGCACCAGCAACGAGATCCTCATGCGCTACGGCATCCCGGCGGCCGGCAACTTCCTCCACCAGGAGCTGGCCGTGCTCACCGGCGCCGTC
>Ga0075520_1001833_pt1 | contig 10397 bp, 13 predicted proteins | sample NGEPerB_FD_75100 | JGI IMG/M metagenome (GOLD analysis project Ga0075520, IMG submission 75100) | Arctic peat soil microbial communities from the Barrow Environmental Observatory site, Barrow, Alaska, USA - NGEE PermafrostAB12-B | ecosystem: Environmental > Terrestrial > Soil > Wetlands > Peat ...
AGGTCAGCATCACCTCCAGCGGATAGTGCATCCGCTTGATCACCTTGCGCAGTGCCTCGATCATCATCATCCCGTCTTCCGTCTCGGCTCAGCCTATCAGCACCGGCTTACTGCGACAGAACCTTTCTGAGTCACCAGATGATCCAGGCTCTCCCGCAGCGCCCGGTCCAGGATCTCGATGCCGCGATCGATCTCCGCGTGGCTGACCGTAAGGGGTGGTGCGATCCGCCACACGGAGCCTCGCTCCGGGCGGCGCCGAATGTTCATGCTCAGGCCCAGTTCGAAGCACCTCTTCGTCGTCAGCGCTCCCAGCTCATGGAAGGGCTCGCGGGACTCGCGGTCCTTCACCAGTTCGACGCCGAGCAGCATACCTTCGCCGCGCACGTCGCCGATGGCTTCGAAGCGCTGCTGCAGCTCCTGCAACCTGCCGCGCAAATACGCACCGGTGGTGCGGGCACGCTCGATCAGGTGTTCCTTCTGAATGGTCTTCAGCACGGCCAGACCGACCGTCGCGGGCAGCGGGTCGGAGACATGACTCGTATAGAAGGTGAACCCCTTCTCGTGCACGTCTTGCTCGATCTTCGATGTCGTGATGGTGGCAGCCAAAGGCAGACCGCCGCCCATCGTCTTGGACACGCTCATGATGTCGGGAACGACGCCGAAGAAGTCGCAGGCGTGCCGGTGGCCGATACGCCCAAAGGCGGTCTGCGCCTCGTCGAAGATGAGCAACATGCCGCGCTCGTCGGCGGCGCGGCGCAGCGCCTGCATGTACGACTTCGGCGGGACCAGCACGCCGCCGGCGCTGATGATCGGCTCGATGATGATGGCAGCACGGCGACCGGTGGATGCCATGTCGTACATCTTCAGGCCGAGCTCCAGGCACGCAAGCGCTGATGCCTCGCCGGACATGCCCTTGATGTACGGCCGGTACTCGTTTGGCTCAGGCAGCACGTAGACGCCGGGCACATGAACCCCGTAGCCCTTGCGGTCGCTCGCGAACGAGACCGCGCTGGTGCCGCCGGTCACGCCGTGCCACGAACCGCCCACCGCCAAGACCTCGTACCCGCCGGTGTACATCTTCGCCATGCGAAGGGCAACCTCGTTGCTCTCGGAACCCGTGTTGACGAAGATGGACTTGCGAAGCGAGTCAGGCATCCAGTCGCGCGCCAGAGTGGCGGCAAGCTCGGCAACGACCTCAGGGATCATGCCGCTGAACATGTGGAAGGCCTTCTCGCCCGCCTCGTGCACAGCTCGGACGATGGCAGGGTGGTTGTGGCCAATCGTTGCGCACATCTGCCCGGACGTGAAGTCCAGGATCTCGCGGCCCGTGTCGTCGATCACGATACAGCCCTTGGCGCTGCGGAACAGATTGGGGAATGTGTCGCCGCCGTACCGGATCAAGAACTCTTGCGCAGCTTCTCTCAGCTTCGTGTCCATCATCGCCACTTTCTGTTTCGTTGATGGACAGATGTTGTCCGAGGCGTGGCCGCGAGTCCAGTGTCAAGATCGCACCGCGCTCCGATGCGTCGCGCATCAAGGTCGTCAAATCTGCGTGGAAGACGGACGTGCCCCTACAAGATGGCTGGAAACAGACGCTGTCGGGACTGCTGAGGCCGGCACCGGCTGTTGGCGCTGGCCGAAAATTGGCCCATCTACAGCGATAGTGCCGATCCAAATTTGACCCGGGTGTTCAACCTACCCTGCCTCTTTCGTGAGCAGGGGAGAAGGAGTGATCACCATGGCCATGATTGGCAAGGTCAAGCGGATGCATTTCCGCGAGAAGAAGTCTGTTCGGGAGATCGTGCGGCTGACGAGTTTGTCGCGCAACACGGTACGCAAGTGGCTCAAGGCGTCGGTGCAGGAGGAGCCAAGGTACCGGCGATGTGAAGCGCCGGGCAAGCTCACGCCGTTCCGCGATGCGATCAAACTGGCGCTGAAGGTTGACGCGCACCGGCCACGGCACGAGCGGCGCACGGCTCGCGCGCTGCACGCCCAGATCAAGGCCGAGGGCTGCGCCGGCAGCTACAGCCGCGTGACCGACTTCGTGCGGGCGTGGCGGCAGGGCGAAGGCCAGTCCGTGTCCACCAACGCCTTTGTGCCACTGACCTTCGAGCTCGGCGAAGCGTTCCAGTTCGACTGGAGCGAAGAGGGGCTGGTGGTGGGCGGCATCTACTACCAGATGCAGGTCTTGCACCTCAAGCTGTGCGCCTCGCGCGCCTTCTGGCTCGTGGCCTACCTGCGAGCAGCCTTCGGTTTGGCGATGCGAGCGGGCCTCGATCCGACGCTGCCGGAGGCGCTCACCGCGTTCGATATCCAAAGCAATCCCGCCGATCGGTTGCCGAGCTTGGCGCAGTTCTCGAAGGCATTGGACCGTGCGTTGACCTTGCCGGAGCTTCACGCGTTTTGGCGGCGCGTCGACGCTTCGGCTGACAGCCCTGCTCGAGACGCATTGATTGCGTGCATGTATCTGGGTGGGCAGCGGCCAACGCAACTGCTTCGAGCCACGCCCCAGTTGGTGGATGTATCCGGTGCAGCGCTAACGCTGCTGGACCCAAAGGGACGGAATCGCCATGCCAACCCTCGCCGACATGTCTTGCCCATCCATGAAGACTTGATGTCCGTGATACGCAGGCGCCTTGCGCAGACCCAAGGCGTCGAGTCGCCGCTTTTCAGCACCGCCGGACGCGTGCCACTTCGCAAGGAGATAGTGGCGGCCCTGGTCGAAGACATCGAGAAGGAAATGCAGGCTGCAGGCGAGCTCGAACGGGGGCCGTTTTCCATGCGGGACTTGCGAAGAACCGCTGAAACGCAGATGGCTGCGCTTGGGATCTCCAGTGACGTGCGCGCGCAAATCCAATCGCACGGACTCGGCGAGATTCAGGCGCGCCACTATGACCGCCATGACTACATGCCCGAAAAGCGAACTGCATTGACGCTGTGGGCGCAGCGGTTCAGAGGGCTTTAGATACCACGCAGAATCGACGCTGGCGCGGTGCTCCGCGCCCCACGCGACGACGGTTGCTGAGCCTTGTGACGGCAACGAGCAGGGGGCTGGTTCCCATCGCGAGCGTCACCTCTAGCCTACCTCTAGCCTGGACCGAGGCCCTCATCGGCACCGCGATTGCCAGAGTGTCGGCGGCTGTGTAGACTAGTGTGTAAGGAGTCACACATGGCAACCAACCTTTCCCTGGATCCGGACCTACTTGACCGCGTGCTCGAGGTCAGTGGCGAGCGCACCAAGAAGGCGGCGGTGACTCGGGCGCTGGAGGAGTTCCTCGCCCGTCGCGGACAGAAGCGCGTGGTCGACCTGATGGGTAAGCTCGAATGGGACACGTCGTTCGATTACAAGGCAGAGCGGTCACGGCGATGACGCTGCTCGTCGACACCAGCGTTTGGTCGCTCGCTTTCCGGCGCGACCAGGACACTGCCGTCGCTCAGGTGGATGCCCTGCGCGACGCTCTCACGGGCGAAGAAATTGTCGTGACCACGGGGCTCGTCCTGCAGGAGCTGCTTCAGGGTTTTGTCGGCCCTCGTGCGCGCAAGGATCTCATCGAGCGCTTCGCGGCTCTGCCACTCATCGGCCCAGACCGGCAAGATCACATCGAGGCCGCAGAGTTGCGGAACACGTGCCGTCGCGCAGGCATTCAGCTGGGAACCATCGACGCCCTGCTGGCGCAGCTCTGCATACGGCATGACTTGACGCTGCTGACCACGGACAACGACTTTGTCCACGCAGCCTCTCACTGCCGGCTAAAAGTGTGGAAGCAGGCGTGATCAGGCGACGCCCGAATGCCGCCGTATGAGCTCGCGCTGCTTCGAGCGATCTAGAACCCAAGGTCAGGTTGGCCGACGTCGCGCGGCGATCGCGTCGGGCGTGGCATTAGCGGCTCTTTCGGAAACGGCTCTGCTTCCAATCGGTCCGCCAGGTACTGTTGCATGAAACTCATCATTCGCTCGGGTGGACAGTCGAGCCAGGCGTCGTATTCAGTCTCGTCGAGGATAACGACCACGCGCTTATCCTCGCCCGGCTTGTGGAAGCGCCGCATCAGCGCATGATCGTCCGCGTTGATGGTCAACATGGTGAAGCTCAAGACCTCCTGTCCTGAGCGCTTGTCGCGCCACCCTTCCGAGTGCCGTCCTGCGGCAATGAAGTCTTCAGAGGCGCGGCAGCATGCACTTTCTGGAAAGCTCTGAATCGCTACCTGTCAGCAAGGACCAGGCGCGGCACCACGACGGACACGACTACATGCCGCAGAAGCGCCAGGCCCTGGAGCTTCTATCCAACTTGCTTGAGAGCGAGCCTCAACTGCCTCAACTAAAGGTGGTTCGCATGAAGAAACACCGCGCCTGACGGTCGGCAACCTGGAAGATCGTCGCTTCCGGATCCTTGTTGATCAGCCCACGACGCCCACCGGCATCTCGAACCGACGTCCAGGGTGTTGGCGCCGGCCTGAAATTGAGCCACTCGGCCGACACTGAGGAAAACAAAGCGCGCTCCGGTCAGTCCTCCCCCAGCCCCTTGACACGGAGTCGCTTATAAGCGAACATGAAACTATCCGTCGTTCACTACGTCACCGACGCTGGCAAAGACCTGTACCAGGCGTGGCTCGAGCGCCTCAAGGACAAGGTGGCAAAGGCCGCGATCACCAAGCGCGTCATCCGCATCGAGCTCGGTGACCTGGGGGATCACAAACGGATCGGCGACGGGGTGTCGGAGCTGCGGATCAATGTCGGCCCCGGCTACCGCGTGTACTACGGCAGCGTGGAGAAGGCGATCGTCGTTCTCCTGATCGCCGGCACCAAGGGTACGCAGGAGCGCGACATCGTCCGCGCAAAGACGTACTGGCAGGAGTTTCAACAACGCTATGGCAACAACGACTAAACCCAAATCGAGGATCGCTCCGTTCGTCTCCCATGAAGAGGCGACGGTTTCGATGTTTCGTGAGGATCCCGAGCTTGCCGCCGAGTACTTGAACCAGGTGCTCGCGGACGGCGACCGCAAAGAGCTGCTCTTGGCCATGCGCTACCTCGCGAGCGCCTTCGGTGGCGTTGCCGGCGTCGCCGCGGCGACCAAGCTGAACTCCCGCACCCTCTATCGCACGCTCTCCGCGGCCGGCAATCCTGAACTCGACACCTTCACCGCCCTCCTCAAGGCGATGGGCATGCGCATCACCGTCGCGCCGATCAAATCCCCAGCGAAGCCGACCCGCCGTCGGGTTGCAGAGAGGGCGGCTTAAAGCATGACTACCTCTCCCACAGCCCAAGCGTCGACTGCAGCATCCCAGTTCTACTCGCTGGCCTTTGCTCATCGGCCGACCACACGGCTTCGTTGGGCCTCATGCCACTATTGCGACAGAACCCAGCATTTTGCCTCGCTGCCACTCCATATATACGACGCTAACATTCATGGTGTTCGTCGTCTTGAGACGTCGCGAACTCATCTAAACTCTTAGAGATCGCGATGCCATGCTATTCCATTGAAGGTGTCGTGCCGGTCGTTGATCCCATCGCGTACGTGCACCCCACTGCCGTGCTGATCGGCGACGTCATCGTCGGCCCCAACTGCTACGTCGGCCCCTGCGCCTCCCTGAGAGGGGACTTTGGCCGCATCGTCCTGAAGGCCGGGGCCAATGTTCAGGACACCTGTGTCGTGCATGGCTTTCCAAGTGCCGAAACGGTGATCGAAGAAAACGGACACATCGGGCACGGCGCCGTTCTGCACGGCTGCGTGGTGCGGCACGATGCCCTCGTCGGCATGAACGCGGTCGTCATGGATGAAGCAGAGATCGGCGAACAGTCCATCGTAGCTGCTTGCGCGTTCGTAGGGGCGGGCATGAAGGTGCCTGGACGATCGCTTGTCGCGGGCTTGCCAGCAAAGGTGTTGCGCCAACTGACTAACGACGAAATCGCCTGGAAGCTTGAAGGCACGCTGACCTATCAGGACCTGACTCGACGCTGCTTGGCCTCCATGTTGGAAGTGCAGCCACTGACAGAGGTTGAGGCCAATCGTCCCCGAGTCCAATCCGCCAACCTGAAGCCGCTCGTCGCGGTCAAGCGAAGCTGACGCCATAACTCAATTGCAGGCCTTGGCATACTCCCGGGTCATGCCGCTTCGAGGAGAGCGACCGTCCCCTGGCCGCAATCCGCGCAAATGCTGACGATGGCGCACTCGCCCGCTGGACGGCTCGACAGCTCTTTCACGGCCTGACTGAGGATCCGCGCCCCGGTGGCGCCGAAGGGATGCCCGAGCGCGATGCTGCCGCCATTGGGATTCATACGCTCGCGCGGAAACGTTCCCAGGCTCACATCGACACGCGCCCTGGCGCGCAGAAACTCGCTGCTTTCCAACGCCTTGAGGTGGAAAAGTACCTGGGCCGAAAAAGCCTCGTGGATCTCCCAGAGATGAATGTCCGCATACGCCAGGCCGTTGCGTACGAGAAGCCTCGGTATCGCGAAGGCCGGCGCCATCAGGAGGCCCTCGGTCCGATAGTCGACGTAAGCGATTTCCCAGTCGACGAGCCGGGCGCGTGGCGTGTCGCGAGGTAGTTTGCCGAGGCCCGCCGCGGAGGCGACCCAGAGACTCGCTGCGCCGTCGGTCAGCAAAGACGAATTGCCGGCCATCAAGGTCCCCCGACCGCTGATGCGATCGAAAACCGGCGGCAGCCGCGACAGCTTGTCCAGCGAGGTCTCCTTGCGCGGCATCGTATCGCGCCGAGTCCGACCCTTGGGTTCAGCTTATGCCGTCGGCGCCGCCGCCGCTTCGATGAAGTCGGCCACCGTCTGCCAGCCCGCCCGCAGTTGGGTTTCGCTCTTCCCGATATAGTGGCCCAGCGTCACGTCGCCACCAGCGGCGTGGTTCATCATGCGCTTCAGGACCCCACCGAAGACGAGGTCCTCGGCGATGCTCGCAAAGGTCGAGCGCATTCCGTGCCCTGAAGTACGAGGGCAGTTGCCACTGTGGCGCTATTCAGTTTGAAGTCGTAGCCGATTTCCCCGGAACTCACTATCTGCGATTGCTCGATCTGCCGGCGGAAGAATGCACTCATGGTCGAGGTATACGAGAGCAGTCTCGAGCTGCTGGCGGGCCAAGAGTCGCTCACGGAGTACCAGTTCCACACCAAGACCGCGCGGCACTTTTTCTGTAAGGTCTGCGCCATCTACTCGTTTCATCGCAAGCGAGTCACGCCCGACCATCTCGGAATCAACGTCTTTTGTCTTCAGGGCTTGGACCTGTCGGGTATTCCGGTGCGCCAGACAGTCGGTGCAGCCATGCCATGAGCCGCCGTCCTTCGGCCGTGTCCCAGTGCGGGGTCACGGACGGCGACGATGCGATGCAGCAATTCGCCGTGCGCTGCGTCGGCGCCGTTCGCGACTGATTAGGCGATTGCGGTGAGCCTACCGCTGTCGCGGCGCCGACGGCGCCAATACGTCATAGCCATATTGCGCAGCCGACACGCAAAGGGTTCGCCACACATCGCGCGCGAAACTGCGTGCCACCATGAGTCTGAATGTCGACGTTTCGCCGTGCTTGTAGAGCAGCGCGTTGACGCGACCTAGCATGCTCTGGGCACAGCGGCCGGCGGGAAACGCGCGCGGATGCAGGTCGAGCGGACAAGACTCCGCCAACACGCTCCCGGCGTGGATCCCGCCCACGGCGAGCGCGACGCGGCTCGCGCACACATCGAACAGGGCGCCACCGACCGCGTTCAATGCGTCCCGTTGGCCGGAGAACTCGCCATGCGGCGACGGTGGCAGCGAATTCGCTTCCGCGACCAGCAGCCACGATGTCGGGCCGAGCCAAAGCGCCGTCCACATGGCGTCGCAGGTCGTCGTGTTGGGGGCTAGCGGGAGGGTGATGTCGAATCGCTGCTGCACCTCCGCAAGAAAGCGTGCACTGTCGGGATCGCCTTGCACGTTCAGGGCGTTGCCGATCGCAATTTCGGCCAGCGTGACGCCGGTTCCGCCCACACCGTAGTGGCCCGGCGCCACCGAGCCGACGCTGTTAGCGACGTCGTCAGACACGCAGCCGCTCCCCGTCCGGATCGATGAAACAAGGCGGCCCGACCTGGACGCGGACCCTTGCACCGGCCAGCGGCGACACCGCCCACAGTTTCTCGCCGTGTCGGCCTCTGCCGTTGGCGAGAAGCGCCAGCGCGATCCACGCTTCGAGATTCGGGCTGTAGCACCACGAAGTCACGTGTCCCTGCATCGGGTTGGGCGGCAGGCGATCGGGATCGGCGACGAGCTTCGCGCCTCGCGGCATCGTCGCCCCGTCCAGTGCCGTCAGCCCGACCAGCTGCCAGCGATCCGCGGCCTTCAGCGCCACGCGTTCGAGCAAGGGCTTGCCAATGCACCACTTGCCCGCATTGATGAGCTTGCCCATACCCAGGTCGTCGGCCGTCGTCCGTCCGTCGGCTTCCGCGCCGATCACGACGTGCCCTTTCTCGATCCGCAGCGTGCTCATCGCCTCGGTGCCGTAAGGCATGATGCCGAACGCCTCGCCGGCGGCCATCACCGCATCCCACAGCAAGCAGCCGCGATCGGAGGGAACATGGATTTCGTAGGCGAGCTCGCCGGAGTAGCTCATTCGGAAGAGCCGAGCGGGAATCGGTCCATGCGCGGTTCGCAGCTGACCGGCACCGACCGCGAGAAAGGGGAACGCCGCGTTCGAGACGTCGATGTCGACGAGACCGGCGAGGACTTCGCGCGACTTCGGGCCCGACACGGCGACCGCGGCCCACTGCTCAGTCACCGAGGTGAGATAAACCTCGAGATCGCGCCACTCGGCCTGCAGAAGGTACTCGAGCTGCTGCATCACTTTCGCGGCACTCACCGTGGTCGTGGTCATCAGGTAGTGCGTGACGTCGAGCCGCGACGTGGTGCCGTCATCCATCACCATGCCGTCGTCACGCAGCATCATGCCGTAGCGGCAGCGGTTGACCGCCAGCGTGTCCCATTTGTTGATGTAAACGCGGTCGAGCAGCCGGGCCGCATCGCGTCCCTGCAGTTCGATCTTGCCGAGCGTCGACACATCGACGATGCCGACATGGGTGCGCACGTTGCGCGCCTCGCGATTCGCGGCATCGTCTTCGCTTTCGCCGGCACGCGGATACGAATGCGGGCGCTTCCACAGGCCCGTGTTGACGAAGCGCGCACCCCGCTCGACGTGGCACAGGTGGAGCGGGGAATGACGCGTCGGCTCGACATGCGAACCGTGCTCGTGGCCGGGAAACGCACCCAGCGTCACCGGTGTGTAGGGTGGCCGGAACGTCGTCGTGCCGACCTGCGGGATCGACACAGCGAGCTGCTCGGCCATCAGTGCCAATCCCACGATGTTGCTGGTCTTGCCTTGGTCGGTGCCCATGCCGAGCGTCGTGTAGCGCTTCAGGTGCTCGACGGCCTGATAGCCCTCGCGCGCCGCGAGCGCGATGTCGCTCACGGTGACGTCGTTCTGCAGATCGACAAAGCGCTTTGCGCTCTTGCGCCGCGGCGCGACGGCCCATAACGGTTCCAGCGCGCCGATCGGCATCACGCCGGCCCGCGGTACGTCGGCTGAGGTCGAGGGAAAACCGGCGCGTGCCGCCGCCGCGGCGCCAGCAGCGTGCCCCTCCTGCAGAGCAGCGTCCAGGCCGAAGCGGCCGTTGGCGGCGCCCGCCGGCTGGATCGGCAACGGCGAGATGTCTGGCACGAAGGTGGCGAGTGCGTCGTCGTAGCGTAATTTGCCGCGCGCCTGCGAGAACAGATGGACCGCCGGGTTCCAGCCACCGGACACGGCGATGAGATCGCAGTCAATGCGGGAAGTGGCGCCACCCGCGAGCGGCGCGATATCGACGGCCGCCACACGCATCGTTCCGTGCGCTTCAGTGATCGCCGACCCCGGCACGACGTTCAGGCCGGCGGCGCACGCGCGTGCCGGCAACGCCCCATCGAGGCGCGGCTCCGCGCGTACGTCGACGATGGCGCCGACCGATACCCCCGCGCCGTGCAGCGCCAGCGCGCTTGCATAGGCGCTGTCGTTGTTCGTGAAGACCACCGCGCGCGTGCCGGGCCGAACGCCGTAGCGCTTGACGTAGGTGCGCGCGGCGCCTGCGAACAGCGTGCCGGGCACATCGTTGTTGGCGTAGGCGACGCCGCGTTCGATGGCACCGCTGGCGAGAACCACGGCCCGGGCGCGGATTTTCCACAAACGCTGGCGTGGGCAGTGTGGCGGCGCAATCGGCAGGTGATCGGCGATGCGCTCGACGGCGCCGACCAGGTTGCCGTCGTAGTAGCCGAACGCCGTCGTGCGGGAAAGCAGAGTGACATCAGGCCGCGCCGCGAGGTCGTGCAACGTGGCGGCGATCCATCGCGAGGCGGCGATGTCGTCGATCGTGACGTCGTCGTCGAGCAGGCCGCCG
>Ga0075520_1001836_pt1 | contig 10393 bp, 5 predicted proteins | sample NGEPerB_FD_75100 | JGI IMG/M metagenome (GOLD analysis project Ga0075520, IMG submission 75100) | Arctic peat soil microbial communities from the Barrow Environmental Observatory site, Barrow, Alaska, USA - NGEE PermafrostAB12-B | ecosystem: Environmental > Terrestrial > Soil > Wetlands > Peat ...
AAATACATCTCTTCAATTTCTTCTAAATTCTCTCACAAAGAAACCAGTGAAATGGGATACCGCACCGACTTTGAGATTTTACTCAAAGGAATATTTGAATCTATCAATGTTAAACGTATTGATCACGATGCGAGAGCCAAGCAAGGAAATAAACCGGATTTCGTTGTAATTAATTACGATGTGCCAATCCTCTATATCGAGGCCAAAGATATTGGTGTGCCTTTGGATAAAGTCGAAAAGTCGGAACAGATGACAAGGTATTATGGATATGCAAATTTAGTTCTGACTGATTATGTTGAGTTTCGGTTTTATAGAAATGGTGTTCGTTATGAGGAACCAATCAAAATTGCCAATTATGATTTAAAACATCGAACCATTACTCCACTGCCGGAAAATTACAATCACGTTGCTAAAACACTTCTTGATTTTACACAAGAACATAAAGAGCCAATACGTTCAGGCGAACACCTCTCAAAAATTATGGGAGGTAAAGCGCAAAGAATCCGCGATAACGTAAAGCATTTTCTTTCTACTCAGGCAGAAAAAAATGTTGAGATAACTCGCATTTATGAAACCATAAAAAGACTCTTGGTTCACGATCTTTCAAAAGATGCTTTCGCGGATATGTACGCACAAACCCTCGTGTATGGCTTGTTTGTCGCGCGCTATCACGATACAACTCCTGACACCTTTTCCCGGCAGGAAGCACGCGACCTTGTTCCGGCATCAAATCCTCTGCTCAGGCATTTTTTTGATCACATTGTTGGCCCCAATTTTGATAAACGGCTGGAGTATATTGTAAATGAGTTATGCGCAGTATTTTCTCATGCCAATGTGCAAGAGCTTATGCGTCAGTATTTTAAAAATGATTTATGGGGTAATACCCATGAAGGCCCCGACCCGGTAATACATTTTTATGAAGATTTTCTGAAAGAATACGACCCGGAACTTAGGAAAAAACTTGGCGCTTTCTATACACCATTGCCTGTCGTGCGGTTCATTGTGCGTTCGGTTGACTATCTCCTTGAAAAAGATTTTGGCCTTGCTTCTGGTTTGGCCGATACTTCAAAATCGGCTGACGGTATCCATAGAGTGCAGATTCTTGATCCCGCTGTTGGTACGGGGACATTCATTAGTGCCACTATCCGAACCATCTACAAACGTTTACTTGATGGCGGCCAAAAGGGGCGTTGGCCAACATATGTGCATCACGATTTGCTTCCGCGTCTCCACGGTTTCGAGCTTATGATGGCGCCTTATACAATAGCGCACTTAAAATTAAGCATGGCATTTAAAGAGACAGGTTTTTGGAATTTTCATCGCCGTCTTGGTATTTATCTTACTAATTCTCTTGAAGAAGGCGCAAAACAAACAGATATGCTCACTAGTTTTGGCCTTGCTGAAAGTATTGCTGAAGAATCGAAAGAAGCGGAAGTTATAAAGAATAAAACTCCTATTATGGTCGTCATAGGTAATCCACCATACAGCGTCAGTTCTTCAAACAAAGGCAAATGGATAACAAACCTTATAAAAGATTACAAAACAGGGTTAGACGAAAAAAATATACAGCCACTTTCTGATGATTACATAAAGTTCATTCGATTTGCCGAACATTTTGTAGAGAAAAATAAGAGCGGCATTGTGGCTATGATCACAAATAATTCGTTCTTAGATGGAAGAATACATAGGCAAATGCGAAAGCACCTGCTTGAGACTTTTGATAAGATTTATATTCTCAACCTGCACGGCAATTCAAAGAAAAAAGAAAAGATGCCGGATGGAGGCAAAGACGAGAATGTATTTGATATACAGCAAGGTGTAACAATTTCCATATTTGTGCGGCATGCAAACGAGGAGAAATCGCTTGGTAAAGTTTATCACGCTGAAATTTATGGTAAACGTAAGGAAAAATTTCAAGTGCTAGATGAAAGCGATTTACAAAATATTAAATGGAATAAACTCGATTACACCGAGCCACATTACTTTTTTGTGTCGAAAAATTTTATAGGAGAAAACGAATACGATAAGGGGTTTTCTGTCTCTGATTTATTCCCTGTACATTCTTCAGGTGCTACGTCAGCAAAAGATGATCTACTAATTAAATTTTCATCATCAGAAATTAAGGAATTGCGTGAATCCTTCCAAACAAGAACAGATGAAGAAATAGCTCAAAAATATAATGTCGTAAAAAAGCAAGTAGAAGTAGTTAGAAAAGACCTCGATAACATAATTAAAGATTCAACAGAAATACTCTATCGACCTTTTGATATTAGGCAGACGCTTTATTCACTGAAAAGTGAAGGCGTTTTTTCTCGTCCAAGACCAGAGGTAATGAAACACATGCTTAAGGGTAATCTTGGATTTATAGCTAAGCAAGGGCTTGATCAAAGTCATTCAGCCTTTTGTTTCGCTACGAAATTTATTATTGATAGGAGGTCTTGGTCAAGACCCGGTATGTTAGGGGCGGAACAGCTTTTCCCTCTCTATATTTATTCTGACGATGGAATAAAAATACCAAATCTAAATAAAGAAATTGTTAATTGGATAGAGAAAATTGTCGGTCAGACAACACCTGAAGATATCTTTGATTATATTTATGCAACACTCCACTCGCCCTGTTACGGCGAAAAGTATAATGAGTTTCTTAAAATTGATTTCCCACGTGTGCCTTATCCGACAGACAAAGAAAGATTCAAAAATCTTGTCGCGCTTGGCGCTGAACTGCGTTTGCTCCACCTTCTTGAATCGCCAAAGGTAAATCAATTTATAACCACCTATCCTGTCGCTGGTTCTGATAATGTTGAAAGATTAGTTTATAAAAACGAAAAAGTAATTATTAACGCCGAGCAATACTTCGGCAATGTTCGCGAAGTAGCATGGCATTTTTACATCGGTGGTTATCAACCGGCACAGAAGTGGCTGAAAGACCGCAAGGGGCGTACTTTGACGAATACGGATATCGAGCACTACCAGAAGATAATTGTAGCACTTGTGGAAACTGATAGAATCATGAAAGAGATAGATGGAAAATAAACGCGAAAATATTGGGGATAACGGTTCTATATAAAGTAAAAACTGGATTCTGATCAGGCCGGGAATGAAAAAAAGGTACAAATCCCATTCGCCTTACGGCTCAGGGATAATTCGCTTTGGGCTCCCGTGTGGGAGCCACGGGCTCATTAGATTGCCGCGTCCCGAAGCATCGGGACTCGCAATGACAATTAATATATGGTTAAACTAATCCAACAATTTGCTTCGTGTTGCCGCGTGGCTGATGAGCGGCGCGATTGAGGTATAAAATGATGATCCATGAAAACTTGATATTATTTCTTTATTTTGGGGGAGGGTATACCGGATAAACACTTGGTATCAATGGGGAGTAAGTCTTTTGAAGATCTGAAAAAAGTAAATGAATATGGAGCGGAATATTGGAGTGCGCGGGAGATTCAGCCTCTTTTGGGATATGCGCAATGGCGGAGATTTGAAGACGCCGTTAAAAGGGCGATAACATCTTGTAAAAATTCAGGGAATGAACCTCACTATCGGTTTGCCGGGGCCGGCAAACCGATAGAGGGCGGAAAAGGTGGAAGCAAAGGATAAACTTGTGAAAAAGAATAAACAGATTGCCAAACAGAATACATTTACAGAGTTTCTGCTCTATACCACGCCAAACGGCAAAGTGAAGGTGGAGATATTTTTGCGCGATGAAAATATTTGGCTGACGCAAGATAAAATAGCTCTTTTGTTTGGCGTGCAAAGACCGGCTATTACTAAACATCTCAAAAATATTTTTGATAGCGGCGAGCTACATGAAAATTCAGTTAGTTCCATTTTGGAACTAACTGCCGAAGATGGAAAAAAATATTCCACTAAATTCTACAATCTCGACGCGATTATTTCCGTGGGCTATCGTGTCAATTCTACTCAAGCAACGCATTTCCGTATTTGGGCAACGGAAAGACTCAAAGAATATATCATCAAGGGATTTACGATGGATGATGAAAGGCTCAAAGATCCACGCGGTATTTTCGGCAAAGATTACTTTGAAGAACAACTGGCGCGGATACGGAATATAAGATCAAGCGAAAGGAGAATGTATCAGAAAATTACTGATATATATGCGGAGTGTAGCGCGGATTACTCCCCGGACAGCGACATAACCAAACAATTTTTTGCAACGGTGCAAAACAAGCTTTACTTCGCCATTACTGGAAAAACAGCTGCCGAGATAATACACTCAAGAGTAGGCAGTACTAAAACAAATATGGGGCTCACCGTTTGGAAAAATTCTCCAAAAGGCGCTATTCGGGAGTCGGATGTCGTAATTGCTAAAAACTATCTGAACGAAAGAGAGCTTGATCACTTGAACAGGATTGTAACCATGTACCTTGATTTTGCAGAAATGCAGGCGAAGCGCGGAGTTCTTATGCGTATGAGGGACTGGGTATTAAAATTGGATGCGTTTCTAAAGCTTAACGAGCGGGAGATATTACATAATTCCGGTCTTGTGAGTCACGAAGTGGCAGAAGCGTTAGCGCTTGAAGAATATGAAAAGTATCGTATTACTCAGGACAAAAACTTTGTTTCCGACTTTGATCGCGAAGTCCAAAAATTACTTACATCTACCAAGAAAAAGTTATGACCTATTGGAAGACAGGGAGACAGAGGGGGGCGCCCTTAAAATTGTAAATTAAAGAAATAAACACAGGCACTGTTAACTTATAACCTTTCTCTTTTGAGAATCAGTTGGCGGTGGCCAGTTCACGGTAAAGATTAGAAGTGCTGAGTTAATGGAAAATATTGGGGACAACGGTTCTATTTAAAGTAAAAACTGGATTCCGGTTTTCACCGGAATGACAAAATAGAGATTGCCTCTGCGGCAATGACAAACGGAAAAAAAGTTAGGAATGAGGTCTCCCTTTTGTAAAGGGAGAGAAAGAGGGATTTTAAAACAGTTATAATGACAAAAATCTCCCCTAACCCCTCTTTAAAAAAGAGGGGGAAAAGAAAAACTGGATTCCCCCGTGTCAAGCACGGGGCAGGCTCATCATCGCGCTTCGCTTGTACGGAATGACAAAGCGGTAATTTATGGTTAAACTAATCCAACAATTTGCTTCCTGTTGCCGCGCGGCTGGACTGCGAATATCAACCTCGGAAGTTCTCGACAGCCTCAATCAGTTGCAGTTGATCAATCCGACTGATGAGTTGCAGTTCCGGTCGCTGCTTCGCGCCAATTTCGCTAAAAGCATGAGGGACGTGCAGCACTTTGACCGCCTTTATCATCTCTTCTTTCATGAAATGCGCATGGACACCGCTGATATGAAACAGGCGGCCTCCCATTCCGAGCAAATAAAAAAAGTGGCGGCAATTCTCAAACAGATGCCTCATGACAACCCCGTTTATGACGCCGTGGTGGACTTTCTGCAGGGAAATCCTCTTGCCCTTCTTCGGGAAATGCGCCGGATTCAGACGGAAGAGGAAGTGACAATGCTGCGGTTTAATCTGGGGCCTCTGGGCAATCGTCTCAATGTGATGCTTCAGATTAATAAAGCCGCTTCCTCCGCCAACGCTCTGGTGGAAGAAAACTACGCAAAAACAGATTCAGCCGCCGGACGCGATCTGGCCGCATATTTTGCAGAGCGCGTGGCCGCAGCGCGCTCCATTCTCATGTACGAGCCGCGTCCGGGAGATATCAACACTAAAAAAATCAATACGTACGAACAGCGGCTTAAAGGACTTGGGGAGAAATCATTTTCTTCCTTTACCCGCCAGGAAGTTGAAGAAATGCGGGAAGCAATTGATAAGTTGGTGCGCAAATTGAAAAACATTGTCAGCCGACGTTTTTCCGTCCGGAACAGAGGAAATCTCGATGTAAAAAAAACGCTGCGGGCTTCAGCCAAATACAACGGCGTTCCCCTGGATATCAAATATCGCCGCAAAGCGAAGCGCAAAAGCCGGATTGTCACGCTGTGCGATGTTTCAGGTTCCGTTTGGGCGGCGGCGCGCTTTATGTTGAATCTGCTGTACTCTCTTCAGGATTGTTTTGATAAAGTTAACAGTTTTGTCTTTATTGATAAGTTGTCGGAAGTAACATCCATCTTCGAGGAACACGAGATTAACGAGGCGATTAGTTTAATATTGGAGAAATCGGACGTGAATTATAACGCGTCCACGGATTACGGCGAAACCCTGCGGAACTTTAAAAAAGATTACATGGAGCTTCTGACCAAGAAGACAACGCTGATAATTGTCGGCGACGGTCGCTCCAATACATGAATCCTGAAGACGCGATTCTGGGGCAAATGCGAGAGCGCTGCCGGCGGGTCATCTGGCTCAATCCCGAACAGGAAAATCTCTGGGGCACGGGCGACAGCGAGATAAGATCATATATGCATCATTGTCACGAGGTGCGTCAATGCCGGAATATCAACCAATTATTTGCTTTTATCGAAGAGCTGGTTTTATAAAATGAATATGATTCCATCACGACAGTCATACACTTGGATATCCCGCTTTGCCATTGAACATGTCGCTTCTCGCGCTGATCTCCAAACGGTGCAGGATTTTCCCTTGGACATCTGGCAGAAAATGGGTGAGGCAGGCTTTTTTCAAATAGGAATCGCGCCGGAGTACGGCGGCAGCGGCGGCGGATTCAGACAGCTTACGGAAGCGGGAGAGGTTTTCGTCCGCAGCGGTTATAATATGGGGCTGGCATTGTCGTGGCTGTATCAGCAGAGTATCGCTATTTGTCTGATCTCCGGTTTCGGCAACGAGAAACAACGAAAAAAATTCCTGCCGCTGATGGCCCAAGGAAAATTAATTGCGTCTTTTGCCGTTTCCGAACCAAAACACGGAGCGCGTCCAAAATTACTGACATCCAAGGCAGAGCCGGACGGCAAATGCTACAAACTCCATGGAGAGAAAACTTATTTAACCAATGGGCCTATTGCCGGCCTTTTTATCGTTGTCGCAATAACCGGTGAAGAGCGACAGCAGAAAAAATTCAGTGCCTTTCTGGTGCCGGGTTCTGAAGAGGGTGTTAGTGTCAGCCCGCAGCTGAAACTCGATTTCCTGAAACCTTCGGCGCACGGCGGAATTAAATTGCGCGACTGTCGTGTACCCGCTTCTTCCATGTTGGGCGAAAAAGACACGGCTTACATGAACATAGTCATCCCTTTCAGCGATGTGGAAAATATCGTCATGATGGGCGCCGCGGCAGGCGGCATGGGAGCTGAGCTTATGGACATAATTCTGGAAATAAATGCGCGGCGTATTAACGAAAATAAATCTCTGCAAAGCGAAATAGGGGAACTGGATTCTTTACTGGAGACTATGCGTGTTATCACCCGCGAGGCGGCGCAAAAACTTGATCAGAAGGATAATACCGCCGTACCGGTGACACTTATTTTTGATGAACTTGCTGATGGTTTTCAGTCAAGAATAACCGCCATGGTTAAGAAATGGGAACTCAAAACACCACAACGCTATAATATGCTTCAAACTGACCTTAGCGTTCTGGGACTGATGAATAAGAAAAATATACCCCGAAAACAAATGAAACTCGGATCAGAACTTCTGCATGGGGCGGAATAAATGTTATCGGGCATGCGGCAAAAAATTACCGCTTGTAATATTCAATTCTTTTTTTGCATTCGGCAACAATCTTTGACAAATTTTAGGAAAATCGCTAAGAGATATTAACCGCCTTTCTTCCAGGCATTCACAAGGATGATAATGTGTCAACATCGCTTTATAAAAAAGTCGGCATAGCCACTTTAATAACCACGGCCTCTATTTTTTTCAGCCGCGTCACGGGACTTCTAAGGGAAATGGCTCTGGCTTATATAGGCGGCGCGACAGGCGATGTCGATGCCTATCAAATCGCCTTTGTAATCCCGGAGATTCTCAATCATATCGGGGCGGCCGGCTTTTTGTCCGTGACTTTCATACCCATATTCACGGAGTATCTTGTCAAGAAAGATGAAGCGGAAGGGTGGCGGATATTTTCCCTGATCTGTAATGTATTCGGAGCCATCATCCTTTTATTCGTTGTCGTTTCCTTCATCTTTGCCAAAGATTTTATCGGGCTGATCGTTCCGGGTGTGCATGATCCGGCAATTCTAGCCAAGGCGGTGCGGATGACAAGAATAATCATTCCCGCCCAGTTTTTCTTCTTTACCGGCTCTCTTTTTATGGCTGTCCAGTATACGAAGGAAAAATTCGCAATACCGGCGTTAGCCCCGGTTGTCTATAATGTCATCATTATCGCCGGTGGAATAATATTGCATCCCTGGCTTGGCATCGAAGGCTTCTCCTGGGGGGTTCTTGTCGGCGCCTTTGCCGGTCAGTTTCTTATTCAGCTTTGGGGGGCAAAGAAATCAGGCATGCAGTATCATCCCGTGTTTGATTTTTACAATCCCCAGTTGCTGCGCTATGTAAAACTTACTTTGCCGCTGATTTTTGGTCTGACGATGACCTTTTCCACGGAGATTTTTTTCCGGATATTCGGTTCCTATCTGCCCCAGGGAAGCATTGCCAGTCTTAATTACGGCCTGCGGATAACATTAATGCTGGTGGCCCTGTTCGGACAGGCTGTGGGAACCGCTTCATATCCGTTTCTGGCAAGGATGGCCAAGGAACGGCAATTCGGCCAGATGAACAACCTCATCAACAGCACTCTGCGCTATCTGGCCTTGGTTATCCCTGTCTCCGCGCTGTTGATCGTCATCAGGCATGAGGTTGTGATGATCCTCTTTCAACGGGGCAGGTTCGATGCGACGGCTACGGCAGTGACTGCGCAAGTTCTGGGCTTCCTCCTTGCAGGAGCGTTTTTCATAGCCGCGCAAAATGTTGTAGTCCGGGGATATTTTGCCATGGAAGACACACTTTTTCCCGCGATTTTCAGCACCTTCGCCGTAGCTGTCAGCGTACCAATTTATTATTATGGGATGCAGGCATTCGGCATAAATGGAATAGCTTTTGCCGTATCTGCATCCGTTGCCCTGCAGATAACAATTTTATATGTAATCTGGAATAGAAGGACTAAAAACTCAGGCAGCAGGGATGTGTATCTGTTTATCGGCAGGATGACGTTTTTAAGCATCGCCATCGGTCTGTTCCTTGAATTCTGCAAAAAATATATTTTGTCTGCGCTTGACGTTGCAACTTTTACCGGCAGTCTGGAGAGTTCCTTAATCAACATCTGCTTGTTTATTATAATCTTTCTGGCGGCGGGCAGGATGATGAAGATAAAAGAGGTCGTCGACCTGCAAAACAAGATAGCGGCAAAGTTGAGGGGAACACAAAATTCGGAAGAATAGGATGCCAAGGTAACATTCCTTGCGATAACCATTGACATACAATTGCTGTTTACCTATACTTCCTTTCCGTAAAAGCAAGTTCTTAATTAAAAGAGAAATGCTTTTCGGCGGCCGGTTCAATGTGCAAGGGGAAGATAAGAGGGGCGGTCGACCGAGGAGGAAGATCACGGGTTTAATGCCCCAAAGCAATTGGTTGCGTATCATATATAGTCCCACTTAGCTTCGCACGTGGGATAATTCAACTTACAGATATTACTTCGCTATGCTTGTAATATCTGAGTTTCATTAAATTGGAGTTTCACAATAAAATTTTAAAATGCAAGGAGTATGTTTTTATGAGAGTTGATGAAATTAAGAATGTTCTTATCGTGGGCAGCGGCACTATGGGCCAGCAGATTGGCTTTCAATGCGCGCTTTACGATTGTAATGTGGTGCTTTACGATATAAAAAAAGAGATGCTGGAAAAGGCGATGGAAAGGATAAAAAGGATCGCTTCGAGGATGACCAGAGAAGGCCGGATCACCCAGGAGAAGGCCGCAGAGGCCATAAGCAGGATAAGAACTACCGTCGACATGGAGGAGGCTGCAAAAGACGCAGATATCGTGAGCGAATCAGTGCCGGAAGATCCCGAGCTTAAGGGCCGAGTGTTTGGGCAATTAAACACCTTGTGTCCGGAGCGGACGATATTCACGACCAACACATCAACGCTTTTACCTTCAATGATCGCCAAGGCCACAGGAAGACCGGAGAAATTTCTTGCATACCACTTTCACGATATCCGCATGACGAACGTGGTCGATGTCATGCCACATCCCGGAACTGCTCCGGAGTTTGTAGAGCTGGTAAAAAAGTTTGCCGAAAGAACTGGCCTCGCCCCGATCGTTCTCCATAAAGAGAGTATGGGCTATGTATTTAATTATATGTTCACCAATCTTTTCGATTCCGCACTGACGCTTGTTGCAAATGATATCGCAGTGGTTGAGGACATAGACAGGGTCTGGATGGGAATTATGCATATGTTGATAGGACCTTTCGGACTGATGGACAGCGTGGGTCTGGACACGGTATGGCAC
>Ga0075520_1001837_pt1 | contig 10391 bp, 7 predicted proteins | sample NGEPerB_FD_75100 | JGI IMG/M metagenome (GOLD analysis project Ga0075520, IMG submission 75100) | Arctic peat soil microbial communities from the Barrow Environmental Observatory site, Barrow, Alaska, USA - NGEE PermafrostAB12-B | ecosystem: Environmental > Terrestrial > Soil > Wetlands > Peat ...
GACGAGCCGGCGATCTCGATGACGATCGGTACCAACACCTCCCCGCTGGTCGGACGGACCAAGGGCACCAAGGTCACCGCGCGCCTGATCAAGGACCGCATCGACCGGGAGCTGGTCGGCAACGTCTCGATCCGGGTCATGCCCACCGAGAGCCCCAACTCGTGGGAGGTGCAGGGGCGAGGCGAGCTGGCGCTGGCCATCCTGGTCGAGCAGATGCGTCGCGAGGGCTATGAGATGACCGTCGGGAAGCCGCAGGTCGTCACCCGCGAGATCAATGGCAAGGTCCACGAGCCGTTCGAGCGCCTGACGATCGACGCTCCCGAGGAGTACCTCGGCGTGATCACCCAGCTGTTGGCCATTCGCAAGGGCCGGATGGAGCAGATGACCAACCACGGCACTGGCTGGGTGCGGATGGAGTTCGTCGTTCCTTCGCGCGGGCTCATCGGCTTCCGGACCGAGTTCCTGACCGATACGCGCGGCACGGGGATCGCCAACCACGTCTTCGAGGACTACGAACCGTGGGTGGGGGAGCTCAAGACGCGCCAGAACGGGTCGCTGGTGGCCGACCGCACCGGTGCCGCCACCTCGTACGCAATGTTCAACCTGCAGGAGCGCGGCGCGATGTTCCTGGAGCCGACCACGGAGGTCTACGAGGGAATGATCGTCGGTGAGAACTCTCGGGTGGAGGACATGGACGTGAACATTTGCAAGGAGCGAAAGCTCACGAACGTGCGCTCGGCCACTTCCGAGGTGCTCGAGCGGTTGGTCCCGTCGCGCAAGCTGAGTCTGGAGCAGGCGCTGGAGTTCTGCCGTGAGGACGAGTGCGTCGAGGTCACCCCGGTCGCGGTTCGTATTCGTAAGCTCGTGCTGGCCCAGCATGAACGAGCCCGCACCGCCGCACGAGCCAAGACGGCAGCCAGGTCCTGATCGTGGCCGAGCAAGACCAGGGGCTCCCGGATGCACATGGCTCCGGGGGCGGTGGCCCTTGGCTTCATCTGCGGCGACGTGCTGAGGTTGCTCAGCCGGGATGCGACGTCTTTCGTCCCGCTGGCCCGCCAGCGTGTTGATCCTCAGCCCGCATCTGATCGCAGAGGCTTTAACGGGCCAGCAAGCCTCCGCACACCGCGGTCGAGCGGGACAAGGAGAGCGCCTTGACATCCTCCCGGCCATGAATGACCGGGATTCCCACTGCTACCCGGAGGCAACGTGTTGAGGTTCGCGCTTCATGGACAGGGCCAAAACTCCCACGTCTTCACGCGTTGGCACGGCATGGCCTGCCGCGGTTTAACGCTGGTTACTGCCAAACAGTGCCGGGTTTGGTTATCGCCCAACAGACCTCAAAGTGTCCCCTTCCACCCGACAGGCGTAAGGGTTTCCTCCCGACCCGAAACGATCGGGTTTTCACCCTAGGAGAAATCCGATGACGCGCAGAAGACCTGGCATCCCAGCGATCGCCCTGGGCGCTGTGGTGGCCGTTGCGGGCGCAGGTTGCGGTGTCAGCAGCGGCGCCTCGACCCCGGCGGCGCCTCAGGGGACTGCGGCCCGGCCTGCCAAGGCGGGCGGAACGCTCTACTACCTCACCGGTCAGGCGGCCGACCACCTGGACCCCCAGCGGACCCACATCACCCGGGACATCGCCAACGAGTCCCGCATGCTCTACCGGACCCTGACGAGCTTCCCGGCCGCCAGTGGTAAGGCAGGCACCACGCTCGTCGCGGATCTGGCGACCGACACGGGCACCGCCTCTGACGGCGGCAAGAGCTGGAGGTTCACCCTCAAGGATGGGGTGAAGTGGCAGGACGGGTCGGACATTACCTGCGCCGATCTGCGGTACGGGGTGTCTCGCACCTTCGCCACCACTGTCCTGACCGGTGGCCCGGGGTACGGCCCGCAGTTCCTTGACATCCCGACCGACCCCAAGGGTGGCTCCCTGTACAAGGGCCCCTACGTCGCTGACCCGGCCGGTCAGAGGCTGTTTGACAAGGCCGTCACCTGCGACAACAAGACGATCACGTTCACGCTGAGCAAGCCGGTGGCGGACTTCAACGAGGTTGCCAGCAGGCCCGACTTCGCGCCGTACAAGGCGGACCGGGATAAGGGTGACACATCCAACTTCACCGTATTCTCCTCCGGCCCGTACCAGCTCCAGGGGGCCTGGACCAAGGGCCAGGGCGGCACCTTCGCGCGCAACCCGAACTGGAGCCCCACCACGGACACCATCCGCAAGGCATTTCCGGACAAGATCGTCCTGGTAGAAGGCCTGACCGATGTGGCTATCGCCCAGCGACTGATCAGCAACCAGCTGAATGACCAGTTCGCCGTGACCGATCGTAGTATCCCGCCGGAGCTGCGCCCCAACGTCACCGTCAACCCCGCGATGAGTCCCCGCTCGGAGAACGTGGACGGTCCCATCGTCGACTATCTCGTGCCGAACCTCACGAAGGTGACCAGCCCGCTGGTGCGTCAGGCTCTGGCCGTCTCCACCAACAAGAACAGCTGGGGGGCCGCCAGTGGGGGTCCCCGCGCCGCCAAGGCGGCGCAGTCCATCGTCAGCCCCTCGGTCCCCGGTTACACACCCGCCAACGTGTTCACCACTGCTGATGGTGGAGACCCGTCGAGGTCCAGGGCGCTGCTCGCCCACGCTGGGGTCAGGCTGCCGTACCCGATCACATACACCTACGTCGGTGACTCGCCCACCGCTCAGAGGTCTGCGGCTGCCCTGAAGGCCGGCTGGGAAGCCGGCGGTTTCTCCGTCACGTTGAACAACCTGACTGACCCCGGCCACGCCGAGCTCCAGAACCCCGCCAACGCGAACAGGTACGACCTCACCTCCGCCAGCTGGGCTGCTGGCTGGCCGTCCGCGTCGAGCGTCATCCCGGCGCTGTTCGATAGCCGCGCCAACCTGTCGGCCGGTTCGAACGGCGCGGACATCGGGGCCCACCGCAACGACGCGGTGAACTCCGCGATCGACGCCGCCTACGCACAGCGTGATCCGGGAGCGCAGGCCAAGATGTGGGGCGACATCGACAAGACCCTCGCCGAAGATGTCGCCTACATCCCGTTGGGCGCGCCGAGGCTCTTCCTGGCCTGGGGCTCGCGCGTTACGGGCTGGATCGACAACCCTGCGGTCAGCGGCTACCCCGACCTGGCCAGTGTCGGCGTGGACGTGCGGGCCCACTAGGACAGGTCGTCACCGGCTGCCACCGGGGGCGCTTCGACGCCCTGGTCCCATGAGCTGGCCCGGAACCACGTTTCAGGTTAGTTCCCGCGGAGGGTACGCTCTGGTGGCGTCGAGAGGGGGCGGCCATGAGCATCACCGGCCGGCCACCCAGAGGAGTTACGCCATGCGCGCCAGAAGAGGCAGCGTCGCTGTCGTCGTGGGTCTGGGACTCATCTTGGTGTCCGCGTCGTGCTCACCGCTGAGCGCTGTCACCGCCGGAGCCACCTCGCCGGCTCCCGCAACAGTCGGCGGGACCCTGCATGTTCTGCGCCAAGGCCCCGTCAGCACGTGGGACCCGCAACGACTCATTGACGGAACCGACATGGCCTTTGCGGGACGGGCCTTTCAGCGGACCCTGACGGCGTGGGCACCGGCGACCAGCCAGGACACGATGCCGGCTCTTGCGCCCGACCTGGCCACCGACACGGGGAAGGCAGCCGCGGGGGGCAGGTCGTGGAGCTTCACCTTGCGCAGCGACGTCACCTGGCAGGACGGTAAGCCGGTCACCTGCGCCGACGTGAAGTACGGAGTATCGCGCACCTTTGCGACCACGGAGATCTCCGGTGGTCTGACCTACGCTCTGGACTTCTTGGACGTGGCCTACAACGCGGACGGTACGAGCACGTATGCGGGTCCGTACGCCAAGACTGGCCAGAGCGCGTTCGACAAGGCGGTGAGCTGCGCGGGGCAGACCATCACGTTCAAGCTCGCCAGCGCCGTGCCGGACTTCAACCAGGTGGTGGCGCTGTCGGCATTCGCGCCGGTGCGCTCCGATATGGACCGTGGGGCCAAGTCCTCAACCCAGATCTTCTCTGATGGTCCCTACATGCTCAAGGGCGCCTGGCAGGTGGGAAAGGGCGCCACGTTCGTGCGTAACCCGGCATGGCATTCCGCCAGCGATCCGATTCGCAAGGCGCGTCCGGCTGAGGTGCTGTACCAGGAAGGGGTGCCGGTTGAGACGGTGCTCGCCAGGATCATGACGAATGCGGGCCCGGACTCCCTGGCGGTGACGGCGGACTCCGCTCCGCAGGTGCTGCAGAACGACATCATGTCTAGCCCCGCGATCACTGCCCGCTCCTCGAACCCGCGCGGGCCGTTCGTGGACTACCTTCTGCCCAACTTCAGCCGCCCAGCGATGAGTAATCCCTCGGTCCGCCAAGCGCTGGCGATGTCCACGAACAGGGCGGCTTACGCGACGGCCCTGGGCGGAGCCTCAGCTGCAGAACCTACCTACGCGATGATCAACAAGTCCCTGCCTGCCTATCGCGCCTTCAACCCCCTGAACGTCCCGCTTCAGGGGGACGTCGCCAAGGCCCACACGTTGCTTCAGGCTTCGGGGCTGACTCTGCCGGTCAAGATCACGGTGGCCTACCGCAACGGCTCGCCCTCGGACAATGCCATGGCCGCTTTGCGGCAGGGATGGCAGGCCGCCGGGTTCGCGGTCACCCTCGTGGGTATCGAGAAGGACTACTTCACGAACATCGCCTCGGTCGTGAACAGCCGCAACTACGACGTGATGTGGGCGGTGGGCTCTGCCCAGTGGCCATCGGGTTCCAGCGTGATCCCGTCCCTGTTCGACAACCGGCTGAACCTCAGCTCCAGCACATCCGGCCAGGACTACGGCCGGTACGCCAGTGCCGCCATCAATGCCAAGATCGATGCTGCCGGGCTGATCGCCGCCGCGCCGCGCCGGGAGCAGGCCTGGGGGGACCTGGACCAGTCGCTGGCCGCCGACGTGGCCGCTATCGCGTTGAGCAACTCCAAGTCGGTATTCGTGCACGGCGCCGGGGTGACGAACTACATCGACAACCAGGCACTCTTTGGCACAGTCGACCTGGCGACGGTGTCGCTTCGGTGAGTGGCCACCTCAGGTCAGAGGTCGCCATGGACACCGGCCGGGCGCCAAGGCTTCTGTTCGTTCACGCGCACCCCGATGATGAGACGCTGACCACCGGGCTGACCATGGCTAGCTACGCCTCGCGCCGCCACGACGTCCACCTGCTCACCTGCACCCTGGGTGAGCAGGGTGAGGTGATCCCGCCCGAGCTGGCCCACCTCGCCGCCGACCGCGACGACACCCTTGGCCCCTGGCGCAGAGAGGAGCTGCGAGCCGCCATGTCGGTGCTGGGGGTCACCCACTCGGTCCTGGGGCAGGATCCGGCCCGCGGTGTGCTCTCACGGTATCGAGACTCCGGCATGGCCGGCACGCCCGGCGCCCGGCACCCGGATGCCTTCGCGGCCGCCGACCCCGCAGAGGCCACCGCCATGGTGGCCGCGCACATCAGGGCACTGCGGCCGGACGTCGTAGTGACCTACGACGCACACGGCGGCTACGGTCATCCCGACCACATCGCGACCCATCGCGTCACCATGGCAGCTCTGTCGGTACTGGCTGGCGAGGCGCAGGCCGGCGGCGTGGGCCTGCCGGCAGTCTTCTGTATCCTCACCCCGGCGAGCTGGGCCCGCCAGGACCGCGCCTGGCTGCGTGACAATATGGTCTCGAAGCGATCAGGCTGTGTTGTCCCGCAACAGGATGAGCCGTATCCACCATCAGTGGTGGCCGACGCGAGCGTTACCCATGTAGTGGAGGAGCCGACGTTGGTCCAGATGCAGAGCAGGGCGCTGGCCAAGCACGCAACCCAGGTCGTCGTCTACGAGGGCTACTACGCACTGTCCAACCACGTCGCAAGCCGGCTCAGCGGTCGTGAGGGCTTCGCACAGGTCAACCCCGTGACCGGCGCACTGGTGCCGGCCAAGCCTGGCGCCCTGGCGGTCAAGGGCCTGATCGACAGTGGGACGCGGGAAGACCCGCGGGGCGCTCGATGAGCCAGAGCACGCCGGGCGGGCAGGACACGGACCGCCCGGACGTCGACACCTTCCGGCGGGCGATGGGCCGCTTCGCCACCGGGGTGACCATGCTGACCACCCGGACCCGCGATATCGACCATGCGATGACCGCTAGCGCGCTGACCTCCGTCTCGCTCGAGCCCATGCTGCTGCTGGTGTGCATTGACCGTGAGGGGCGCTTTCATGACGCCGTGATCGATGCTGGATTCTGGGGTGTCAGCGTGTTCTCCGCCGCCCAGAGGCCAGCTGCAGACTGGCTGGCGACACGAGGGCGACCGCTGCATGGCCAGCTCGATCGCATTGCCCATCAGTATGGTCCGGTGACCGGGGTGGCTCTGTCCACAGATGCACTGTCCACCTTCGAGTGCCGAACCACGGCGGTGCACCGGGCCGGGGACCACGCCATTGTGGTCGGTGAGGTGGTCTCGGTGGCGAGCAGGCCACAGTCTGTCGAGGCCCTGGTGTACTACCGGGGACGGTACGACACCCTGGCATAGCGGCGCCCAGAACAACGCCGGGATCGCACAAAAGTCTCGGCTGCGCACTGCTGCGGTGGTGGCGGTTCACCTGGCCAGATAGTCATACTCATGGTGGGTGCTGAAGCCCAGTCGTTCGTACAGGCCCCGGGCAGGGGCATTGGCCTTCAGCACCTGCAGATACACCGACCGGATACCACGGGAACGTGACGCGTCGCCCAGCGCGCCCATGAGCTGCCCCGCCACACCGCCCCGGCGATGTTCGGGCGCCACGTGCAGTGCGAACACCCCGGCCCAGCCCTTGGCGAAGACGATCCTTGCCAGGCCAATGACCGCGCTGTCGACCTCCAGGCGGGCGAACAGCTGGTCGGGTGAACCGGTCACGACGGCCCGGGCGCTGGCGGGTAACGCGTCGTGGCCCTCCTGCGCGGCCCACGCCTGCCACCACCCAGGCGAGAGGGTGGGCTCCAGCCGAACCTGGGCTCCAGAGGGATGGGGTAGCTCGGGCGGCAGGGCCCTGATGGGTGCGGTGAGCACCGCAGATCTCTTGAACGGGAGGTAACCGCGTGCCAGCAGGTCGCGCCCGAGCGGGTCGTCGTGGACAGCGAAGCCTGCAGGGCCAAAGAGGGCGAACTGGGGCGCCAGCCCCCGCTGGTCGTACCAGCTTTCGCAAGTCTCGACCGCCTCGGACAACGACACACCTGGGTCGCCAAGTGGCAGAACCGAATTGGCTCTGCAGGTGAAGGCGCCGGCGGCCCGCAGGAGCCAGCCGCCAAGCTCGCCGCGTTCGAGGGGCGGTAACCCCTCGACCGTGATCGCCTCCAGGTCGTGCATCGAGATGGCCAGGTGCGGGGCGCCGCGGCGGACGGGCCGAGGCGGGACCTCCTTGGCCGCCACGACCAGTGCCCGGTCGATCGTCTCTACGCCGTGTCGGGTCCGGACCGAGACGGTGTTGGCGTCTATCGCCTCGATCTCGCCCAGAGCATCGGTGAGGCCGTCGTCGATGCGGCGCCGGACCACTGCACGCATGCCGGGCCGGAGTTCTTCCACGGGGTCTGAGTCGGTCATGGCTGGAGCGTTCACTTCTTTCGATGGGCATTTCTGTGTTGGCTAACCCCGCGTACCGGCGGGACGGCTCACTGGGCGCATAATAGGAGTCGTCTGCCAGCCGCCCTTCAGGAGGACCACTCACTATGACTTATGTCATCGCTCAGCCTTGCGTCGACGTCAAGGACAAGGCCTGTATCGAGGAATGTCCCGTTGACTGCATCTACGAGGGTGAGCGCACGCTCTACATTCACCCTGACGAGTGCGTCGACTGCGGCGCGTGCGAGCCGGTATGCCCCGTTGAGGCCATCTTCTACGAAGATGACACCCCCGAGCAGTGGAAGGACTTCTACAAGGCCAACGTTGAGTTCTTCGACGACCTTGGGAGCCCCGGCGGCGCCGCCAAGCTCGGCAAGATCCCCAAGGACCACCCGCTGGTCGCTGCTCTGCCGCCGCAGACGCACGAAGAGTGAGGCTGATTAGGAAGAGTGAGGCTGATTAGTCAGTACGACAACGGGCTATGACCTCGACCAGCGCGATGGATAGCCTTCCAGATTTTCCATGGGACTCGCTTGCTCCGTACAAGGAGCGGGCGAGTTCTCATGCCGGGGGGCTCATCGACCTCTCGGTGGGAACACCGGTTGACCCGACCCCGGATGTTGTCAAGGCCGCTCTCACCGCTGCCGCCGATGCCCACGGCTACCCGCAGACGTGGGGAACCCCCGCCCTTCGGGAGACCGTGGCGGCGTGGTTCGCGCGGCGCCGCGGTGTTCCGGATGTGAATCCCGACGGCGTCCTGCCCACGGTGGGCAGCAAGGAGCTGGTGGCCTGGCTGCCCACGCTGCTGGGCGCGGGCCGCGGTGATGTTGTCGCCTTCCCCACCCTTGCCTACCCGACCTATGACGTGGGTGCCCGACTTGCCGGCGCGACGCCGCAGCCGATGCGGGCTCTGACCGGCCTGGGCCCCATGACGTCCGGCAAGACACCGAAGCTGCTCTGGGTCAACAGCCCCAGCAACCCCACCGGCCAGGTCCAAGGCATCGAGCAGCTTGCCAAGATCGTGCGGTGGGCGCGTGAGCACGCCGTGATCGTCGCCAGTGACGAGTGCTATGCCGAGCTGGACTGGCGCGTGGCTGACACGGCAGCGGGGTCCGGCCTGCCCGCCCCCGGATCTATCCCGAGCATCCTGGACCCGCGGGTCTGTGATGGAAGTCACCAGGGCCTGCTGGCGGTCTACTCACTGAGCAAGCAGAGCAACATGGCCGGTTATCGCGGGGCGTTCGTGGCGGGGGATCCGGTGCTCGTCGGCCGGCTGCTCGAGATCAGGAAGCACGCTGGGATGATGGTCCCCTGGCCGGTTCAGCAGGCCATGGTCGCGGCTCTGAGCGACGACACCCACGTGGCTGCACAGAAGGCGCGTTACGGGATACGCCGCGACCTGATCAGAACCGCGCTGGAGAGCGCCGGATACCGAATTGAGCACTCGGAAGCGGGTCTTTACCTCTGGACCACCTGGGATGGCCCCGACGCAGATCGTCCCCGCGACGGCGTCACCGGCCCGTCCCCGGAAGTTGGTTCTGGCTGGTCGCTGGTCTCGCAGATGGCTGACCTGGGCATACTCGTGGCGCCGGGCAGCTTCTACGGCGCGGCTGGGGGGCGCCATGTGCGCATCGCTTTGACAGCTACCGATGAACGCGTCGCGGCCGCGGTGGGGCGTTTGGCCTGAGCGTGGACGAGGTGTGGACAAGGCACCGGACGATGTCCAAGACTTGATTCCAGGTCTCGCCCCGCATTTTGCTGGAGTAGCGTGACCGAATCGCATGACCCGGCAATGGAGCCGGCATACAAGGAGGTCTACCACTTCATGAGTACCGACACAGCCGACGCAATCCTGCGCACCGGTGATCAGGAACTTACTTGTCCGCTGATCCATGCCACAGAGGGAAGCGACGCTTACGACATCTCCAAGTTGTTGAAGGAGACCGGTCGAGTCACCCTCGACCCGGGCTTCGTCAATACCGCGTCCTGCCGTTCGGCGATTACCTACATCGACGGTGACGCCGGCATCCTCCGCTACCGCGGCTACCCGATCGAGCAGCTGGCCGAGAACTCCACGTTCCTGGAGACCTCCCACCTCCTTATCTACGGCGAGCTTCCGACCGCCGACGAGCTGGCCGACTTCGATGCTCGGATCCGCCGCCACACACTGCTGCATGAGGACCTGCGCAGCTTCTTCGGGGGCTTCCCCAGAGACGCGCACCCGATGCCCGTGCTGTCCTCGGCTGTCTCGGCACTGTCCACGTTCTACCAGGACAGCCTCGACCCGTTTGACGCTGAGCAGGTTGAGATGTCGACCATTCGCCTGATGGCAAAGCTGCCCACGATCGCGGCCTACGCCTACAAGAAGAGCATCGGCCAGCCGTTCTTGTATCCCGACAACTCCTTGTCCCTGGTAGAGAACTTCCTGCGCATGACCTTTGGCTTCCCGGCCGAGCCTTATGACTTTGACCCGATCAAGGTCAAGGCGCTCGACCAGCTGCTCATCCTGCACGCCGACCATGAGCAGAACTGCTCCACCTCGACCGTGCGTCTGGTCGGTTCCTCACACGCCAACCTGTTCGCCTCGGTCTCGGCCGGGATCAACGCCCTGTTCGGGCCCCTGCACGGGGGTGCCAACCAGGCAGTGCTGACGATGCTCGAGCAGGTTCAGGCCGACGGCGGCGACGTTGACGAGTTCGTGCGCAAGGTCAAGAACAAAGAGGGCGGGGCCAAGCTCATGGGCTTCGGGCACCGGGTCTACA
>Ga0075520_1001839_pt1 | contig 10389 bp, 6 predicted proteins | sample NGEPerB_FD_75100 | JGI IMG/M metagenome (GOLD analysis project Ga0075520, IMG submission 75100) | Arctic peat soil microbial communities from the Barrow Environmental Observatory site, Barrow, Alaska, USA - NGEE PermafrostAB12-B | ecosystem: Environmental > Terrestrial > Soil > Wetlands > Peat ...
ATCGTGGAGGCTTTCTCTCCCGGACAACCCACTTGTCGAAGGATCAGTGACGTGCCCTTCTTTGCTTCCATGGCGTCAATGTCGTTGGCGTAACCGTTATCCGTCCGCTTCCCGTTGTGCGCGGGAATGCCGGTCGGCTGAAAACCCAGTGACGACGAACCGCCAATCGCGAGATAGAAGCCGGTTGACGTCGTTGAGGCACTAGCGTCGCCCCCTGGCGATCCACCTTGCAAAGTGTGCAGTGCCAGTGCACCCGCGACGACGACAATGACGAGTAGCGCGTAGATCTCCGCCCGGCGTCTCGTCATCTTTCCCATCACGTTCACCCGTCACCGACACCGCCGATGTCTAAATCGACCCAGTGCAGTCTCTCGCATCCGACCGCCAATTTTATGCCACGGTCTGACGCGTCAGCGTCACAGGGAAGGCCCAAAGGGTCGCCCAAATGCCGGACGTGCCGTTGACGACGGAATCCTCTTGCACGACACCCGGGCCGCTCGAGCCTGCGACACGGTCGTTCAGCTTCGACCCTCCAGATTGGACGATTCCAACAGGGTCGACATTCGCCGCGTGGGATCTCGCGTCGCACCGATGGCGTCAACGGCTACCACGTCGGAGAATCAGCTGTTTCCAGCCGATCAGACGCCGAGGAGTCTTGAGTCAATGATGAGGGGCTCGAACTCCAACAACGTGTCGCTGCGAAGACCAAGCCTGATGGTTTCCAGACCCACCAAATCCGCCGTGGCGACGTTGCCGAGGTTCACGTTCGGTCCCAATCGCTTCACGAAGTAATTCTGCAAATCCGCCGAAGGCGCTTCGAAGAGCAGTCGGTTCACGTCGAGCCCGCTGGTGACGATCTCCTCTACGAGACCGATGCGCAGGTCGCCGTTGGGCCGACACATGCCCGACTTCCCGCCTTCACGGGCTTCCAAGGTAACCAGTGTCGCCCCCGCATCCAAGTCGTCCGAGATGTAGCCGATCCACTTGTTCGGTGCCATGTTCTCTGACTTCATTTGGTCCTTCGAACCGACTTCGGAGATCACCAAGAAGTCCTTAGCGAGTTCTGCCACGTATTCAGACTTGTTCGCATCACTGAGGTCGATCGTGCCGTTTGACACCTCAACGTACCGGCATTTGTAGGACCAGCACATCGCGCGAAACTCGGTGAAGCGGTCCTGGAGGACGTACTTCTCGAACAGCGTGCCGCCGAAGTAGAAGTCGACTCCCGCTGCACGGAGCATGTCCATCTTCTCATCCTGGAACTTGTCCACGATCGATGTTCCCCAGCCGAACTTGACGAAGTCGACGTAGTCGCTCTCACTCTCGATAATGTCAGCGAAGAGGTGGTGTGGCGTGCCCTTGTCGATCGCCATAGTAAGACCAACTTTGCGAGGCTTTTGCGCTCGGTTGGGCAGGTCCAAAGTGTTCTGGTTGAGCGTCATGACGTCCCCTCGGTCACCCGACTGAGTCGATAGGGCAATTTCATAGTCAAGTGATCATTGCATCGTTTGGACCCAAACTATCCCAATGGCCTGTCCGTTGTCTGTGAAGGACGTAAGAATCGACTAAGACACAAGTGCGACGTGGGTCGACGAACTATCTCGACGAGGCAAGAAGCTCCGTCGCGCCCGCTGCGGCGCATTCGCAAGAACTCCGCTTTCGAATTCTGGATCATCGATGGGTCAAACGGCCCTAATCCAACTCGTCGCAACGACGGTACGGTCTGTAGATGGTCCCCACAACTGTTCCATCGTGGCAGGACGTGACTCTTGACGACCGCTATCGGCGATCAGAGGGTCGTGTGCTGATGTCGGGCGTGCAGGCCATCGTCCGCCTCACCATGGAACAACGACGATCGGATCTCAACGCCGGGTTGAACACGGGTGGATTCGTCACCGGCTATCCGGGGTCGCCTCTGGCCGGCCTCGATTTGGAACTGACGCGCCGCGGCGAACTGTTGGCCGAACTTGGTATCGTCCATCGCCCCGGACTAAACGAGGAGTTAGCGGCCACGGCCGTCGCCGGCAGCCAGTTGTCGATGGGCCAATCGGACCATACGAAAGACGGTGTCTTCGCGCTCTGGTACGGCAAGGCCCCCGGACTCGATCGCGCGTCTGACGCGTTTCGACATGGAAACCTCATGGGGACTGGTCCCCACGGTGGCGTCGTGGTGTGCGTCGGTGACGACCCCCAGGCCAAGTCGTCGAGTGTGCCGTCGACGTCCGAGCCAACGCTCTTCGCACTCGCGATGCCGATTCTGACGCCGGCTGATCCTCGGGAGATCCTCGAACTCGGCTTGCACGGTTTCGCACTCTCGCGGGCGTCGGGTCTTTGGGTAGGTCTGCGGATTCCGGCCACCGTCGCCGATTCCACTCAGTCCGTTGAACTGTGCGCCACAGGAGTCCGACCGATTCCCCCGGACATCGAGTTCAACGGCACCCCGTTTGTCCACCAAGTGAGCGCGCAACTCCTCGGAGCGAAACTCATTGAACTCGAAAGTTCACTCTACGGAGCCCGCCTCGAGATCGCGCGCCGCTACGGCATCGCCAACGCACTCAATCGCGTCACTGCCGAGTCCGACAGCGACACGCTCGGCATCGTCGCGGCCGGGTCGACATACTTGGAGGTACTTCGTGCCCTGGCGCGAATCGGTGTTTCACGGTCCGATTTAGCGAACGCCGGCGTGCGATTACTCAAGATCTCGATGCCGTACCCACTCGACGAAGATCTCATTCGAGCGTTCGCCACCGGCCTTGACGAGATCATGGTCGTCGAGGACAAGCGGCCATTCCTGGAGGCGATAATCAAGGGCGCCCTCTATGGCGAAGTAAACGCGCCGCGCGTCATCGGCAAGTATGACCAGGCCGGTCGGGCCCTCGTTCCATTCACCGGTGAGATCGTCGCCAGTGCACTCGCACCCCTGCTCGCCGATCGCATACTGCTGCACCGCGACGTCAGTGCGGTGCGCGAATGGCTCGCGCGCGAGCGCCCAGGGACCATCGCGCCTCTCGGACTCGTGCGCGGTGCGTACTTCTGCTCGGGCTGTCCGCACAACACCTCAGTCAAGGTCCCTGACGGGACGTCCGTGGGTTCCGGCAGTGGCTGTCACGGCCTCGCCATCCAGATGAATCGTCGCCAGGTCGGCACCGTCGTCGGCCGGTTCCAGATGGGCGGCGAGGGCGCCATGTGGAACGGTATGTCCCACTTCGTCTCGTCGACGCATTTCGTCCAGAACATTGGCGACGCCACGCTGGCACACTCCGGCTCCCTGGCGATCCGTGCCGCGGTGGCGTCGAACGTGAACATCACCTTCAAACTCCTGATCAACTCGACGACCGCCATGACCGGCGGACAGCCCGTCGCCGGCGGACGTGGTTTGGCCGACATAACCAGGATGCTCGTGGCCGAAGGCGTGAAGAGGATCATCGTCACGACCGACGATCCTCGTCGAGAAGCCGCCCAAGGACTTCCCGCCGACGTCGAAGTCTGGCCACGTCGTCGGATCATTGAGGCCCAGGTGCTCCTTGCGGCGATTCCCGGCGTTACCGTGCTGGTGCACGACCAGGAGTGCGCCGCCGAATTGCGACGCAAGCGCAAGCGCGGACTTGTGCGCGAGCCACGCGAGCACGTCCACGTCAACACTCGGTTGTGCGAGGCGTGCGGCGATTGTGGGGAAAAGTCCAACTGCCTGTCGGTGCGTTCCGTGGAGACGCCCTTCGGGCGCAAGACGCAGATTCACCAGGACTCGTGCAATTTTGACTTCTCGTGTCTCGAAGGGGACTGTCCCGCGCTCGTCACCGTTCGTCGCACCACTCGGCGTGACTCGAACCGGTCGCCGGCGGAACTTGACCTCACTCACCTCGTGGCGCCGCCTCAACACTTCACGAGCGACCACTTTACGATGCGCCTCACCGGTATCGGCGGCACCGGGGTGCTCACCGTGGCCCAGATTGTGGCGATGGCCGCCCACCTTGAGGGACACCACGTTCGTGAACTTGACCAGACGGGTATCGCACAGAAGGGCGGGGCCGTCGTGTCGGACCTGACCATCGGCGACCGAGATCTGGAGACGACGCCCCGACTCGGTGACGGTGAGTGCAACCTGTATCTGGGCTGCGACCTGCTGGTGGCCGCGACGTCGCAGCATCTCGATGTCGCCGAGGCGAACAGCACTATCGCGGTCGTGTCGACATCGTCGGTACCCACGGGCCAGCAAGTTGCCGATCCGCAGATAGCGTCGCCGTCGCTGGCGACCATGACGCAGCGAATCGAGGGCCGCAGTCGCCCCGAGGACAACGTATGGCTCGACGCCCTGCGGCTCGCTCACGAACAACTCGGTTCGGATACCTACGCAAACATTCTCTTGCTGGGCGCCGCCTTCCAATCGGGCGCGTTGCCCTTGAACGTTGAAGCCCTCGAACGGGCGATCGAGTTGAACGGTGTCGCCGTGGACAACAATCTCCGAGCTTTTCGACTGGGGCGCCTCGCGGTGGCGGGCGACCACGATGCACGGGACCCGGCAGCGTCGAAGGCTTCGACGGATCTCCTTGGCGACTCGGCCACCTCGACAATGCTTCGAACGATGGGTGCGACGAACTTCGATTTCGAGTCCGTCGTAACGACACGAGTGACCGATCTGATCGACTATCAGGGCCTCGCCTATGCCGGCCGCTACACGGAGGTGCTGGGGCGTGCCCGAGACGCCGAGATGCACCTCGGCACGACCGACGGGCCCTTCAGTCTGGCCGTGGCCGTGGAACTGCACCGACTCATGGCCTACAAGGATGAATATGAGGTCGCCCGCCTTCATCTCGCGCAGTCCGCCCGCGATGAGATCGAGGACGAATTCGGGACTGGTGGACGTATTACCTATCTCCTGACACCCCCGATACTGCGCACCCTCGGTCTGGGCCGGAAGCTCCGTCTCAATTCAAGTGCCAGAACGACGTTTCATCTCTTGGTGCGAATGCGCCGGCTCCGCGGAACGAAACTTGATCCGTTCGGACTCTCTCGTTTTCGCCGTAAGGAACGGTTGGTGCGAGACGACTACATCGCGATGGTCGAACGACTCAGTGCGGATCTCACGATTGACAATTACCCACACGCGGTTGATCTCGCCAAACTACCCAGCACGATTCGCGGTTTCGGCGAGATCAAGGCGCGAAGTATTCAACGCTACGAGGAAGAGTTGCAGTCTCTTCAGGTGAGTACTTGATGGTTCGGCAGGCGCGTCGGAGGATGGATCCGTGACCGATTCGAAGCGTGCCACCTATGACATGGCGGTGGTGGGCGCGGGCATCGTCGGGCTCGCGTTCGCTCGAGAGTTGCTCAATCGTCGTCCCGAAACACGCCTCGTGGTCATCGATCAGGCCACGTCGGTGGCGCCTCATCAGACGAGCCACAATTCCGGAGTGATCCACGGAGGGATGTACTACACCCCGGGATCGCTGAAGGCTCGTCTCTGTGTCGAGGGCTCGCGGCTCATGGAAGATTTCTGTGACGCCAACGGGGTTCCCTATGAGCGCGTCGGAAAGCTCATCGTCGCGATCAGACCAGATGAGTTGGCGCGTATAGACGCGTTGGAGTTGCGAGGTCGCGCGAACGGGACCCCGGGCCTTCGTCGAATCACTGGTTCTGAGATCCGCGACATCGAGCCCGCAGCGCAGGGCATCGCCGCCCTGCACGCACCGAATACCGGCATCGTGGACTACGCGGCGGTGGCGAGGGCCATTGAGCGAGAATTGCGAGCGAAGGGCGTCGACTTCGAACTCGGCCGCAAGGTTCTCACCGTGAGCCGCAGGGGCGGCAGGACCCTACTCAACCTCGGGACATCAGAAATCCGAGCGACTGCGGCGACACTCTGCGCCGGTCTGTGGTCCGACCGACTCGCGGTCTCCGCGGGCTTGTCGAAGGACCCTCGAATCCTGCCGTTTCGTGGTGCCTACTTGCATTTGGCACCGCAACACTCCAGCGTCGTACGCGGGATGGTGTATCCGGTCCCCAATCCGGCCCTCCCGTTCCTCGGTGTCCACGTGACCAAACACATCGACGGTCACGTGTCGCTCGGTCCCACAGCGATGCTCGTACTTTCGCGCGGTGGCTACAACCCTCTCCGCATCAATCCACGAGACGCGGCGGAGATTGCTATGTGGCCGGGCTCCTGGCGTATGGCCAAGAGGTTCTGGCGCAAGGGTGTCAGCGAGTTGCATACGGCAGTGAGCCGCAAGACCCTTCTCGAGGCCTGCGCGGCCTACGTGCCGTCGCTCAGCGGTATGGAGATCGAACGCGAGTCGTCGAGTGGCGTTCGAGCGCAAGCCGTCAACCAACGCGGAGAACTCATTGACGATTTCGTGTTCTCGAACTCCCCGGGCGTCTTTGACGTACGCAACGCACCCTCACCCGCTGCGACGTCCTCATTCGCGATTGCGCGTTACCTCGTGGATCGGCTGGATGGCAAACCTATTGAGGCGTGACGTCCGTGATCCACTCGCCGACCATCGATCTTCGACAATGTCGGCGCAAGTACGCGACGGAGCGACTGGCACTGGACGACGCGATGACTACTTCAACAGGTGCTTGGCGATCATCACTCGCTGAATCCTCCTCCTGAAATGGTTTCTGTTAGGGCAACTAGTTCCGTTCGGCCGCTGCGTTCACACGGCCGGCGAGCTTCCCAGACGATTGCTAGCAGATTCTGCTAGTAGATTCAGCTAGCATTGCTGTATGGCATCCTCACGTACGACATTTACTCTGGATGATTCGCTCGTTGAGCGGGCTCGCGAACTCGGAATCAACATCTCGGCCGCAGCGCGACAAGGAGTGACGGACGCCGTACGCGCTGCGCAGGAACGTTCAGATCGCGTGGCCTACGAGAAACATCCCGAGAGCGTCGATCCCTCGTGGACGACCGCTGAAAGATGGGCCGAGTCGTGAGGCGTGGTGAAGTCTGGCTTGCCGAGGTCGGTAGCAAGCGACGGCCGGTTCTGTTGCTCACTCGATCAGAAGTGCTTGACGTACGCGCCTTGGTGACCGTTGCCGAGATTTCCACCTCGAGAAGGGGCCTCGCCGCAGAAGTCGACTTCGATCACAATGAGGTGGGGATTGACCATCCTTCGGTCATCAACTGCGATGGTCTCCACACTGTCGCTCAAACTTCCCTCACCGGTCCACTTGGCCGTGTTGATGATGCAGTGATGCGAAAGGTCTGCTCAGCTCTCAATTACGCAGTGGGCTGTTAAGCGTCAGCCCCGAAGATTTCACCACTGGTCCACCACGAAGGGGCTCCACTTCGATTGTCTTATTGCAAGCAACGGTCGCACTGTAGGGACAAAGTAGGGATGAAATTGAACTATGGAAACCTTGACGACGCGAAAAAGTCCCAGCAATCACTACTTGAGCACGTGCTTGGCGATGATCACGCGTTGGATCTGATTCGTTCCCTCGCAAATCTGGGTGTTCCGGCACTAACGTCCACCCCGTCCACTGAGCCAGTAGTTGTCCGGAGATTCGTCCAGCACGTCCTAGTGATCATCGGTCATTTTCCTCAGTTGTCGGGATGAAAGCAGGGATGAGTTCCCTACTGGAGGATTGAAGCGTTAGATCTATGGATTCAATCTGAGGGTGATTCGCAATCTCTACGCGAATTCGTACCATTCAATTCGCCAGCGATTCTCGGATGCAACAAACTTCCAAAGGCACCGCGCTTACGAGATTGCCAGGAGCCATAAGACGAAAAGGACGTATCCGGAAATGATGATCCAACCCGAGCGTCTATTCAAGCCGTACTGTGCAAATGCAAAAACAAGAACTACAGCAGTGAGGACCAAGTAGGCGATCGCGGTGAGATTTCTTGCGGCCGATGGTGATGACAACCCGATCACTGCTCCAGGAATCAAAAGACCCGCTACCACATTTAGATTGTTGCTAGTAAGAGCCGTGCTGAATGCGGCAGCGCCACGCCCCGTGGATGCCAAGTGGACGGCAGCGACTGCGTTTGGAAGGCTGGTGACCGCCGCGAGGACGATTCCGCCAATCACAGCGTTGGCTACATGAAAATGGTGACCCAGATCCGACGCGCCCCGCTCCATTGCAACACTTGACAGAACAACTATGACGAGCGCGCCGAAAGCGACAATCGCATCGATTGGACGGCCTCGCGAGGGCCGAATGGCTGCCTCAAGTTCCGATTCCTCTTCATTGACGGCGGAGGAGATCCACGAAATGAAGACTCGCGGCAATGGAAGGCGCAAAAGAGCGTTGCGATGTAATCCAAGAACGATGAAGTAGCAAACAAGGACTATTGAAGCCAGGACAAGACTGGCAAGTGCTGAAATGAGTCCGGCCATAGCGACGATGCAACAAACGGCGATCCACATAGCGACGAAGCCACCAAGAACGACAACTCTTCTGTGAAGCGCAATGAAACCAGAGACCACTGCGCCGAGACCCAATAGCGCAGCCAAATTGAATACGTTCGAACCAATTACGACGCCCGTTCCTATTGCACGCTGGTGTTGAGAGAGCGCCGATATTGAAGCTGTGATCTCAGGAGCGTCGGCGGCTAGTGCGGCCACAATTCCGAGAAGGGCTTCTGAGAGTCCAAATCTCTCTCCAACCCGCTCAAGTCGGGTTACGAGTATCCAACTCGTTGCGAGGCTAACAAGTGCACCAACGATGAATGCTGTAAACGCGAGAGCCAAGACGGCCTCCTCCTTGATCAGGCACTTTGCCGACCAGGCTTCCCGGCTCTCCAAGACAAATGCTAATCCAAGATCGTCTTGTTGGACTGTGGGTGATGCCTTTCGAGCGTCGAGTATGTTCGGCCGGATCCCGTGTTCCGAACTACTGCTTGGATGACGCGAGCTGGCCGAGGACGTCCAGGTCCTCGGAGCTACCGAGCACCATCAGATGATCGCCAGATTTGATAACGGTCTCACCGGTCGGTCGAATGACATCTCGCCCACGCTCGATGGCGGTGATGAGTACACCTCGCGGTATCGACGTTGAGCGCAGCGGCCGGTCGACCAGGGGAGAATCGTGCCCGATCACTATCTCCAGGATTCCAGTGGACCCGCCCAGCTCAGAGACGTGACGCAGGTTGGCCTGCATCATTCGGCGGTAGTTGCGCACGATGTCCGAGATGGCGATCGTGCCGACGACCCGCCGCTCATCGTCGATGACGGCTGCCCACGTTTGGGGCGTGGCGGTCAGGGTATCGAGGACGACGTCCAGATGCACTGATTCATGGATTGGCGCGAAGGTGGCATCGACCAGGCCCTCGACACCCGGGACTTTGGTGTCTCCGGATGCTTTCTGCAGCGCGTCGAACGTGACGACCCCGACGTAGCGACCCTGCGCATCAACCAACGGCGCGGCGCTGACGTTGCCTTCCTCCATCTGATTTCGATACGTCGCACTGTCGCCGGACTCGGCCAACACACATCGCGCCGGAGCCATCGCCCGTGACGCGGTCGCGAGCGCGAGCAACGGAAGACCGGTGAGGATGCGGTGCGCGGGGGACTCGGCCCTGCTGCGCAGTTGGCTGCGATAGATGGTGTCGTCGTTGCGCCGCACGATGAGCGTCGCCAGGCCGACCGCCAGCATGGCCGGCACGATCAGCGAGAGCGTTCCCGTCATCTCGGCGACCATCAACATCACCGCCAGTGGGGCCCGCGAGATGCTCCCGAAGCAGGCCATCATCCCGACGATGACGTACGGGGCGGGGTCGTGGCCGAGACTCGGCACCACCGGTTCAAGCAGGCGCCAGACGGCGGCCCCGACGAAGGCACCGATCACCATGCCCGGGCCGAAGATGCCGCCCGAACCGCCCGAACCAATGGAGAGCCCGGTCGTCGCGATGCGCGCGAAGGGCAGGATGAGCACGATCCAGAGCGGGATGTGCAGGAGCTGGTCTCCGAGGCCCGCTTGTATCCAGCCGTAGCCGGTGCCGAGCACCTCGGGGATGGCGAGCGCAATGCACCCGACGATCAGGCCGCCAATCGCCGGGCGGACCCAGCGGGGCATGGCGAGCCGGCTGAAGAACGCGGCCATGCCGTAGAAACTCTTGGCGTAGAGCAGCCCGACCAACCCGCCGAGGATGCCGATGACGCCGAACCACCCAACTGCACGGCACTCGTGAGTTGGTAGTTCCCGACGTAGCCAAAGAGAGGACCGAACCCTTCGAAGGACCCCCACACCGAATAGCCCACGATCGACGCGATGAATGACGGCAGGAGGGCTTCGACCTCGAAGTCGTCGCGGTACAAGATCTCGGTGGCCAGTATTGCGCCCCCAAGAGGGGCACCGAAGATCGAACCGATACCCGAGCCGATCCCACTCGCGACGGTGATGCGAGCGTCCGAGGGACTGAGGTCGAGGAACCGTGCGAGG
>Ga0075520_1001840_pt1 | contig 10382 bp, 8 predicted proteins | sample NGEPerB_FD_75100 | JGI IMG/M metagenome (GOLD analysis project Ga0075520, IMG submission 75100) | Arctic peat soil microbial communities from the Barrow Environmental Observatory site, Barrow, Alaska, USA - NGEE PermafrostAB12-B | ecosystem: Environmental > Terrestrial > Soil > Wetlands > Peat ...
CTCCTGGTCAGGGCCGTCGGCTGAGGGAGCGGGCCCGCCGCGGGCCCACGCCGATCCGCCCGACCGGTGATCTCCGGTCGGGGATCAGACCAGGAAGTCGTGCGCCAGGGCGATCCACATCTCGGTGGACAGGTGGAGCGATTCGACGTCGACCCGCTCGTCGATCCCGTGGAACATGGCCCCGTACTCCTCGAAGCTGATCGCCGGGCTGTGGAGGCCGAATCCGTAGGCCACACTGCCGAGCTCCCGGCAGAAGCGGGCGTCGGTGGCGCCAGCGGTGAGGAACGGAACCGTTCGGGCTCCGGGGTAGAACCCCTGGCTGACCCGTTGCAGCGCATCCCACAGCGGGGTGTCGATCGGAGAGGTGGTCGACGGCTGCTCGGAGTGGAACTCGATCTCCACATCGTCGGCCAGATCACCGACCACCTCGTCGAGCATGGCCCGGACGTCGACGGCATCCCATCCGGGAAGGGAGCGGATGTCCACCTCGAGCTCGACCCGGTCAGGGATGACGTTGAGCTTCGTCCCGGCGCGCATGACCGTCGGGGCCATGGTGGTGTGGGTGCAGGCGTGCGCCTGGCGCGCCAGCCCGAGCAGGGGTAGCTCGTCGCAGAAGGCGTCGATGCGGTCAGGGTCGAGCAGCGGCTCGGCCAATTCGGAGGGGAACCCGATGCCTCGGATGAACCGGGTCCAGGCCTCGTGCAGCTCGGCCTGCGGCCGGTACTCGTCGATCCGGCGGACCAGCTCGGCCGCCTTGACGAGGGCGTTGTCGGTCCGGAGGGGCTGGGACCCGTGGCCGGGGGTGCCCTTGACCGTAAGGACGCACCAGTAGACCCCCTTCTCCCCGACGATCACCGGAAGCCGTGGGGTCCCGTCGGCGCCACCCATGGGAAACCCCCCGGACTCGGTGATCACGTAGTCGGTGATCACGTCGTCGGCGGCGTGCTCGCACAGCCATTTGGCCCCGTAGTTGCTGAGGCCCTCCTCGTCGGCCACCGCGATGTAGGTGAGGTCACCGGCCGGCCGGAAGCCGCTGACCGCAAGGTGCCGGACGCTGGTTGCCATGGTGGCGGTGAGGTTGAGCATGTCGATGGCGCCGCGTCCCCACACCGTCCCGTCGATCAGCTCGCCGCCGAAGGGATCGTGGAGCCAGTCGTCCCCGTTGGCCGGCACCACGTCGGTGTGACCGAGGAGGGTCAGCGACGGCGCCGACGGGTCGGCACCGTGGATCTTGGCCACCAGCGATGTCCGCCCCGGCCCGGGCTCGTAGGTCTCCATGTCGACCCCCGAGCCTTCGAGGTAGCCCTCGAGCAGTTCGGCACTGCGCTGCTCCTGGCCCGAGGTCGGGGTGCCGTCGTTGACGCATCCGTTGCGGATCAAGTGCCGCAGGAGGTCGGTCGCCTCCTCGGTGCGGCTCGTCTCTGAGGTCACCGGATCATCCTAGGTTCACCGGGTCGGCGGGGGTCGGCCGCAGGCCCTCGCCGGTGACCATGGTCGGTGCCGACCTGGGTAGATGGTTGACTGTTGCCCTGTATGGAAGACGACCTCCCAGCACGCAGGCGAATCGTCGTGGACGGTTCCAATATCGCCACCGAGGGGCGGACCCTCCCGAGCCTGGCCCAGCTCGACGAGGCCATCCGGACGTTTCTGGATGAGCACCCGGGGTTCATGACCTCGGATGTCACGGTGGTGGTGGACGCCTCCTTCGGGCACCGGATCGACCCTTCCGAGCAGGCTGCATTCGAGCAGGCCATCGAGCACGGCGAAATGATCACGCCTCCGGCCGGCGCCCACGGCCGAGGAGACGGATTCATTCTGCGGATCGCCGAGAAGTCGGGCGCCCTGGTTCTCTCCAACGACTCCTTCCAGGAGTTCCATGCGGAGCGGCCCTGGCTCTTCGAACCCGGGCGGTTGATCGGGGGCAAGCCGGTGTCTGGCGTGGGATGGGTCTTCACGCCCCGCACACCGGTGCGAGGGCCGAAGAGCCGCTCGGTGACGGCCAAGTCGAAGCGGGATGCGAAGGCAGCCGACGACCTGGCGGTGCTGGATGGGGACGGCGACGCCGGGCTCGACGGCGAGATGGCGGCCGGTGCGGGCCCCAAGCGCCGGAGAGCCGCCACCACGGCCACCACGGCCACCAAGGCCACCAAGGCCACCAAGGCCACCAAGGCCACACGGTCGGACACGTTCGCAGAGCCCGACTCGGAGGAGGAACCGGCCAAGCCCACCAGGTCGAGGAGGGGCACCACGGCCACAGCCCCGTCGGAGAAGATAGTGAAGGCGGCCAAGTCCACCAAGGCGGCGAAGGCCACCAAGGCGGTCAAGGCCACCAAAGCCACCAAGGCCACCAAAGCCACCAAGGCCACCAAAGCCACCAAAGCCATCCAAGCCTCCGGGGCGACCAAGGCGGCCAAGGCAACCAAGGCAACCTGGACGGCAAGGGCCGGGAAGGCGGCCGATGCCGTCGCCCCAGGGGACGCGGCCGGGGCCACCAAGGCCACCAGGGCCGCCAAGGCGTCGAGGGGGGGTTCCAACCGCTCCGCCGATACCGGTGATGCACGACCGGGTCCCGCACCGGAGGCCCTGAATGATCCCATGACCTTCCTGACCTTCGTCGCCGACCATCCGGTGGGGAGCATCTTCGATGGCACGGTCGTCTCGTTCACCTCGCACGGTGCCCACATCGACGTCGGAGGCATGCTCTGCCACGTGCCACTGCGGCGTCTCGCCGACCCTCCGCCCCAGAAGGCGCGTCAAGTGCTGACCAAGGAGGAGACCCGCCCCTTCGTGCTCCTCTCGCTGGACGCGGCGCGTCGACGGGCGGAGTTGGGCGTGCCGGGCGTGGGGGAGTAACCGGCCCGACCCGGCCCGCCGTACCGGCTCCTTCTTCGTCCCGGCCCCCGCCCTCGGCCCGGTAGCCTCGATCCTCGTGCGAGCCGACGACTACCTGCCCCATCGGGATCCGTTCCTCTTCATCACCGAACTGCGCTCGGTCGAGCCCGGACTCTCGGCGACGGGAGCCTGGCAGCTCACCGGTGACGAGGCATTCTTCGCCGGCCATTTCCCCGGCCGTCCCACCCTGCCCGGCGTCCTGATGGTCGAGTCGTTGGCCCAGCTGGGCGGGGTGGCGGTGCTGGCCGACCCGAAGTTCGCCGGGAAGCTGCCATTGTTCGGGGGCATCGAGCGGGCCAGGTTCCGCCGCCAGGTGATCCCCGGCGACCTGCTCGAGCTCGAGGTGACCCTGGGCCGGATGTCGGCCCGTGCGGGAAAGGGCAAGGGGAGGGCGACGGTCGGCGGTGAGCTGGCCTGCGAAGCCGAGCTCCTCTTCGTCCTGGTGGACTCGATCCCGCCCGGCGCGGATTGACCGGCGGCCGCCGCGTGCGCATCGCCACCTGGAACGTCAACTCCCTCACCGCCCGGCTCCCCCGGGTCGAAGAGTGGATCGAGTACGCCCAGCCCGATGTGCTGTGCCTGCAGGAGACCAAACAGGCCGACTCCGCCTTCCCCCATGGGGCGTTCGCGGCCCTCGGGTACGAGACGGCGCACCACGGCGACGGGCGTTGGAACGGGGTGGCCATCGCCAGTCGGGTGGGGCTCGGCGACGTCTCGACCGGCCTGGGGTCGGCGGAGGACGGCCAGGGGACACGGGTGATCGCCGCCGAGTGCGGAGGGGTCCGCGTGCTGTCGGTCTACGTGCCCAACGGCCGTGCCCTCGACAGCGAGTACTACCCGGCCAAGTTGGCCTGGTTGGCCAGGCTGCGGGAGCTGTTGGACGAGACCACGTCACCCGACCGGCCGGTGGCGGTGTGCGGCGACTTCAACGTGGCGCCCGAAGACCGTGACGTGTGGGATCCGTCCCAGTTCGAGGGCATGACCCACGTCAGCCAACCCGAGCGCGACGCCCTCGCCGATCTCGAGTCCTGGGGACTGGTCGACGTGTTCCGCCGCCTCTACCCGGACGACAAGCTGTTCACCTGGTGGGACTACCGGGGTGGATCGTTCCACCGGCACCGGGGGATGCGCATCGACCTCATCCTGGTCACCGAGGTCCTGGCCGATCGGACCACGTACGGGTTGATCGACAGGAACGCCCGCAAGGGCGAGAAGCCGTCGGATCACACGCCGATCTTCATCGACGCGACAGTCGGGTAGATCCCCGAGCCCGGGCTCGGGGCTCGGGGAGTGCCCTCGCGACCCCCGGTCAGCGTCGGAGTCCGGCCCTGATCTCCGCGATCCGCCGTCCGGCGTCCCGCGGGGTGATCCGTCCCGAGCCTGTCCTCGACACACGGACGATGGAGGCCAACCAGGGCGACGGCTGACGTTCCATCGTCCGGCCGTTCCCCATGGCGCGGGAGCGCGCCCACGAACAGTGGAGGTCCCGGGAGGCCCGGGTGAGGGCCACGTAGAGCAGCCGGCGCTCCTCGTCCCGTGCCTCGGCCGAGGCGGCGTAGATGATGGGAACGAAGCCGTCCTCGAGACCCACCACGTGGACCGAGGTCCACTCGAGGCCCTTGGCCCGGTGGAAGGTGGCCAGTTCGACGGCATCGTTGTCGACCGGCCCGCGGCGCCCGGCACGACGTCCCACTGCCGTGCCACCCACCGCCGTGCCGCCCACTGCCGTGCTGTGGGATTCCCCCGGCGGCGACTCGGGCCCCGGGGCGATCCGGCACGGGATGCCCGCACGGGTCAACGCCCGGCGGATCACGGAGAGCTGGTCGTGGGTGCGGGCCAGCACCGCCTGCTCCGACCAGGGGACGCCGTCGGACGAGTGTTCGAGCAGCAGGGAGACCACGCCGTCGGCCTCCGCCGCGTCGTCGTCGTAGGCGGTGACGACCGGCATCGGCCCTTCGGCGGCCGCCGATCGGGGAGGCACGGCCGCCGAGCTCCCGAGGGCGGCCGAGGCCGCCGCCACCACCTGCGGCGAGGACCGGTGGTTGTCGTCGAGGCGGACCACCTCCATGCCGGCCACCAGGCCCGGGAGGCGGCCGAGCAGGCCCGGGTCGGCGCCGTTCCAGCCGTAGATGGCCTGGTTGGGATCCCCCACGGCACAGAGGTCGGTGCGGCCGCCCATCAGCGTCTCGATCAGGCGGAACTGGGCAGGGTTGACGTCGTGGAACTCGTCGACCGAGAGGTGCCGGTAGCGCCACCGCATGCGCTCGGCGAAGGAGGCGTCATCACCGAGCAGATCGGCCGCGCGGATGAGCACGTCGTCGAGGTCGAGCGACCGGCGACGGCGGAGGGAGAGCTGGTAGGCGTCGAAGGCCGCCACGATCGTGTCGACGGGGACGACGGCGGTCCGAGCCGCGGCGGTCGCAGCCTCGGCATAGGTCGCGGGGGTCAGGCAGCGGGCCTTGGCCCACCCGATCTCCAGGTCGACCGCCGACGCGGCGGCCGGGTCACCCACGATGGAGTGGACCGTGCGGTAGCGGTGCTCGGCGACCACCGGTGGCGCCTGTCCCGAGTCGAGGGCATGACGCCGGAGCAGGGTCAGCGCCAGTTGGTGGAGGGTCCCCGCCCGGACGCCTGGGCCCGGGACACCGCCAGCCGAGGCAGGGGTGGAGACCGGCACACCGTAGAGCCGGATGCGCCCCCGCAGCTCGTGGGCGGCCTTGCGGGTGAACGTGCACACCACAGTGTGGTCCGAATCGGCCGAGCCGTCCTTGATCCGACGGGCCACCCGCAGAGTGAGGACCCGCGTCTTCCCCGAGCCGGCACCGGCCACGATGCACAGTGACTCCGAGGGCGAGTCGACGGCCCGCCGCTGTCGCTCGGTGAGGACCGCCTCGGCCTGCTCGAACGGATCGCCACCGGATCCGACAGCCCGGGCCGGCCCGGCCGCCATCGGTCGTAGTGGTTCCACAGACGCCGAGGCTAGCGGTGTGGTGTGCCACCTCCGCGTTCGGCTGTCGGAAGTGGGACCGGTGCCAGCCCCAGGGTCAGGCGCGACGGATCCGGACGCGCGACCAGCTCGTCGATCAGGGCCCGGGACGGGCAGGTGCACACCTCCCCTGGTTGAGGGCGAACATCACGAAGCCCTCGATGGCCTTGTCGAGGAAGTCGTCGTCGGCGTCCATCACGTCGGCGAGGAAGATGTTGGGGCTCTTGCCACCCAGCTCGAGTGTGACCGGGATGAGGTTCTCCGAGGCGTACTGCATGATCAGCCGCCCCGTCGTCGTCTCTCCGGTGAAGGCGACCTTTGCCACCCGGGGGCTGGACGCGAGCGGCTTGCCCGCTTCCACGCCGAAGCCGTTGACGATGTTCAACACCCCGTCGGGCAGCAGGTCGGCGATGAGCTCGGCCACCACGAGGATCGACACCGGAGTCTGCTCGGCCGGCTTCAGCACCACGCAATTTCCGCCGGCCAGGGCCGGCGCCAGCTTCCACGTCGCCATCAGGATCGGGAAGTTCCACGGGATGATCTGCGCGACGACGCCCAGTGGCTCGTGGAAGTGGTAGGCGACGGTGTCCTCGTCGATCTGGGAGATCGAGCCCTCCTGGCCGCGGAGCACGCCGGCGAAGTAGCGGAAGTGGTCGACCACCAGCGGCATGTCGGCAGCCAGCGTCTCCCGGACCGCCTTCCCGTTCTCCCAGCACTCGACCACGGCCAGGTACTCGAGGTTCTCCTCGATCCGGTCGGCGATGCGGAGCAGGATGTTCGACCGCTCGGCCGGGCTCGTCTTCCCCCATGCCTCCCTGGCCGCGTGTCCGGCGTCGAGGGCCAGCTCGATGTCGTCGGCATCGGATCGGGCGACGTCGCAGTAGCGGTGGCCGGTGACCGGTGAGATGTTCTCGAAGTACCGGCCCTGGATGGGCGGCACCCACTTCCCGCCGATGAAGTTGTCGTAGCGGTCCTTGAACTGCACCGGGCTCTCGGGCGTGCCGGGGTTGGGATACGTCATTGGTTCCCCCTTGTGGTCTCCGTGCAGCCCCCCATGGTGCTGCTCCGAGGGGTATCCTCGACCCGAAGGGTTGGTAGAAGGTTGGTTGAGACTCCCGATGACCCCTGACCTGCTGGAACGTCGGCGGCGGCTGGACGCCGCCCGGAGCACGTTCGACGTCCGCGACCCCGCTCCGGACGATCTCGCCCCGGAGGTCGGCGAATCGTGGCGCCGCTGCGCCGGCCTGCTCTCGGTCGGCCACACCGCGCCGTTGACGCTCCAGGATGCGGACTCCCTCTGGTCGGCCTCGCCCATCCGGAGGGCGGCGCCGGACATCGTCGACGACCTCTCCCGCCTGGCCACCAGCGAGGACTACATCGCCGCGGTGACCGACGGTGACGGCCACATCGTCTGGAGTATCGCCGGCCGGTCGATGGCCCGCCTGGCCGAGCAGGTCAACTTCGTGCGCGGCGCCGACTGGCGCGAGGCCGCCGCCGGCACCAACGCCCCGGGCCTGGCGCTCCACACCGGCCGACCCGCTGCGGTCTTCGCCACCGAGCACTGGTGCGAGGGCGTGCAGGACTGGGTGTGCTACGCCGCCCCGGTCCGGGCCCCGTCCGGGCGGCTGCTCGGGGTCCTGGATCTCAGTTCCCTCTGGCGGCGGGCGTCACCGCTGGCCCTCACCACCGTCGTGGCCATGAGCCGACTCGTCGAGCAGCTGCTGCTCGCCAGCCCGTGGGGCCGCCCCGACCTGCGCCTCAGCGTGCTCGGCACCCCGCGTGCGGAGGTGGGCGGCCGACCGGTGCGGATCTCCCAGCGGCAGGTGGAGATCCTGACCATCCTCGCCGTGCGCGGCCAGGCCTCCTTCGAGGAGCTGCACGACCTCCTCTACGGCGAGCGCCCGGTGAGCGCGGCCACCCTCAAGTCGGAGATCTCCCACCTCCGCCAGCTCCTCGGCGGCGCCATCGAGTCGCGGCCCTACCGCCTCGCCTTCGCCGTCGAGGCCGACGCCGTCGACGCGCTGGCCGCCCTGCGGAGCGGGGACACCGAAGGTGCCGTGCGCCTCTACGGGGGCCAGCTCCTGCCGACCAGCGAGAGCCCCTTCCTCACCGATCTCCGCCACCACCTCGACGTGGGCCTGCGCACGGCGCTCCTGCAGCGGGGGCAGCTCGACCAGCTGCTCCGGTTCTCCGACATCCACCCCTACGACACTGAGATCCTCGAGTACGCCGGGACCCTCATCGGCCCGGAGGATCCGCACCGGGGCGACCTCACGGCCAGGCTGGCGCACGCCTGCGAGTGAGCGCATGCCGGGCGCCGGGCTGCAGGGAGGCAAGCCGGCGCCGGCCGAGGTCAACCGCCCGGACCCGGGCCTCGTGCCCCGGTGGTCACACCGGTGCCGGGGTGCTCGGTAGGGTGTGCCGGTGCTGAAGTCGTTCGCCGGCGGTCGGGTGTTCGGCGCCACCTGGGGGTCCGGCGTGCCGTCCGTGCTCGCCCTGCACGGGTGGCAGCGCACCCACGACGACTTCGCCCCGGTCTTCGACCAGCCCGGCTCGCCCGACGACCCGGCCGCCATCGGGGTCGACCTGTTCGGCTTCGGGGCCACACCTCCCCCTCCCGATGCGTGGGGGACCGCCGAGTACGCCCGCCACCTGGTGCCCCTCTTCGAGGAGGCAGGCACGCTGGCCGACCGTGTCGTGGTGGTGGGGCACTCTTTCGGAGGAAGGGTGGCGATCCGGCTGCGGGCCATGGTGCCCGACCGGATCGAGCGCATGGTGCTGACCAGTGTGCCCCTGCTCGACCGGGAGGGCCGGAGGTCCCGCCCGGCAACCACCTACCGGCTGGCCCGGCAGCTGCACCGGATGGGAGTGGTGGGGGACGAGCGCATGGAGGTGATGCGCAACAGGTACGGCTCCGCCGACTACCGGGCGGCCCAGGGCGTGATGCGGGGGGTGCTCGTCCGGGTGCTGGCGGAGCGGTACGGGGACGAGCTGGCGTCCATCGACTGCCCGGTGGACCTGGTGTGGGGCGAGGACGACACCGAGGTGCCCGTCGAGGTGGCCGCTCGGGCCCGGGCGATCCTTCCCTCGGCGACGCTGACCATCCTGCCCGGTGTCGGCCACCTGACCCCGACCGAGGCCCCCGCTGCCCTGCGGGAGATCGTCCTTCGTCGGCGCGGCCCGGACGCCCCGACCGGGGTCGGAACCGTCGACGACACCCCGGCCGGCGACGCGCCGTGAGTGGGCCGGGCCCCTGGGGCGCCGTCGGGGCGCTGGGTCCTTCCCGTCTCCACGGTGGAACCGCCTGGGTCGCTGTCGCCGCCTGCGCCGCGGCCTGCGTCCCCGCCGGCCTCCGGTGGCTGAGGGTGGCCCAGCGGGAGCACTACCTGGCCGGCTCGGTCTCCCGGTTCGCCGGTCGGTGGTGGCGGACGACACCGCCCGACGTCGCGCTGGCGGCGCTGGCCCTGGCGGCCGCCGTGACCTCGTTCTGGTGGCCGATCGCCGCCGTGGTGACGGCAGGGGCGGTGGCTGCCGGGCCGCTCGGGCTCTCCGTGCGCGGCCGGACCTCACCCCTGGCCTGGACCCGGCGCCTGCGCACGCTGGCCGCCGTGTGGGCGGGCCTCGAACTGGGGGTGCTGGTGGTCGGGGCGCTGATCGGGCCGGCGTCCGTCGTCGGGGCGGCAGCCGTCCTCGCCGTCCCCCTCCTGGTCGACCTGGCCTGTTGGGTCACTTCCCCGCTGGAGCACCGGCTGTCGGGCCACTTCGTGGACGACGCCGCTGCACGACTGGCCCGGGTGGCGCCGACGGTGGTGGCCGTGACCGGCTCCTACGGCAAGACCTCCACCAAGGGCCATATCGTCCATCTGGTGCGGCCCACGCGCACGGTCGTGGCCACCCCGGCCAGCTTCAACAACCGGGCCGGCCTGGCTCGTGCCATCAACGAGCACCTGGCCGACGGCACCGAGGTGTTCGTCGCCGAGATGGGGACCTACGGCCCCGGCGAGATCGCCGATCTGTGTCGCTGGTGCCCACCGGACGTGGCGGTGATCACCGCCATCGGCCCGGTGCACCTCGAGCGTTTCCGCTCCGAGGATCGCATCGTGGAGGCCAAGTCGGAGATCACCGGCCCGGCGGACGACGTCGTCCTGCAGGTCGACGACACCCGGCTGGCGGCGCTGGCCGACCGGTTGGCCTCCCAGGGGAAGCGGGTGGTCCGGTGCTCTGCGTCGGACCGGTCGGCCGACGTCTGCGTCGTGCGCAGCGGTGACGGCTCGCGCCTGTCGGCCTATGCCGACGGCGAGGTCCTGGCCGAGGACGTCGAGCTGCCGACGGGGCTCCAACCCTCCAACCTTGCCTGCGCCATCGCCGTGGCGCTGCTGGTGAAGGTGGATCCGGCAGCCATCGGCGACCGGGTGCGCGACCTCCCCGGCGTGGAGCACCGGCTGCAGACGGTCAGCGCCGTCTCGGGTGCCACCATCCTGGACGACACCTACAACTCCAATCC
>Ga0075520_1001841_pt1 | contig 10381 bp, 7 predicted proteins | sample NGEPerB_FD_75100 | JGI IMG/M metagenome (GOLD analysis project Ga0075520, IMG submission 75100) | Arctic peat soil microbial communities from the Barrow Environmental Observatory site, Barrow, Alaska, USA - NGEE PermafrostAB12-B | ecosystem: Environmental > Terrestrial > Soil > Wetlands > Peat ...
CAGTAAAATTGCTGTTACTGACACAAACAAAGAGATTACTGATAATCTGAAAAAGGTTTATCCTGAAATTCAGATTGAAGATTCTTCTGTTACAGCGTCTCAGGACATTGTATTTCTTTCACTCCACCCTCCTGTGGTTATGGATACGCTTGAGTCTATAAAAGGTAGTGTTAACAGTAAAACAATCGTGATATCACTTGCACCTAAAATTACTCTTACGAAAATATCATCAAAACTCAATCAATCCAAAAACATTGCAAGGTTGATTCCTAATGCTACATCATATATTAATGAAGGCTATAATCCGGTTTGCTTTGCTTCTGATTTTAATGTAAGGGAAAAACAGCAAATTCTGGATTTACTCAGACTGATGGGAAATACATTTGAGGTCAATGAAGAAAAACTTGAAAGCTACGCTATCATGTCAGCCATGCTGCCAACATATTTCTGGTTTCAATGGAAAGAGCTTTCAGAGATAGGGCAGAAGATTGGTCTAACCGAAAAAGAGAGCAACGATTCGATGAACGACACACTGATTGCTTCATTAAATCTGATGTTTAAATCAGGTTTGAATCCGGAAGAAGTTATGGATTTAATCCCTGTAAAACCGATAGGGGAGCATGAAGCACAGATCGCTGAAATTTACAAGACTAAATTGATCAGGTTGTTTGAGAAGATAAAACCCTGAAAAACAACTTTGTTATAAATACTCTCATCTTTTAATTAAAATAATATGTGAAAGATTTGTGAATTAAAAAGAATACTGCATTTTTGTAAGTAATTACTTACTTACATTCATGACACGCAAAACAACCGACATCAGACAAGAGGAAATAAAACAGGCTGTCCTTGATATTATCTATACGGATGGTCTGAAAAATCTCTCTACTCATAATCTTGCGAAACGGATTGGCATGAGTGAGGGTTCTATATTTCGACATTTTCCAACTAAACAGGATATTATTCTTTCCATTATCAATGATGTACAGAATGACTTTATAGGGCAATTGCGGAATGTTTCGAACTCTGAGGAAGATCCGGAAACCCGTCTGAAAAGATTTATTTGTACCACTATTGAATATCTAACAGCTAATAAAGGAATTACTATGCTGGTATTTTCTGAGGCATCCCACAATAACGATGCCGCATTGAAAAGCCGGCTTCAGAAGATATTCAATAGTCAAAAGGAACTTGTAAGTAAAATTATTATCGATGGAATTACTACCGGAACCTGGGATGATCAGATACCAGTTGAAAACATTGCTATGCTTTATATGGGCATTCCTGTTTCACTCAACATCGAATTGATTCTCAGCGGGGGTGAGTTTCATACTGATAATTATTGCAACAGGATGATGCAATTAATGCTTAAAATCCTGAAGAAGTAATTTTTTTTCCTCTAACAATGTAAGTACTTACTTATATATGAATAAAGCTATAACCATAATAATTCTGCTCATTGGCCTGTTAAAAGTCAATGCCCAGTCCGACAGCAGCAAAATTAAATTTGATCTGTCTGTGCGTTACCGGTTCGAATTGTGGAACGGAATGAATGCAAAGAATTATGGGGATGATAGTCCGACTGGTGTTGGAAAGCTAAATGACAAGATCCTCTATCAACGGGTCATTACAGGTCTGACTTTTAAGCCAACTAATAAATTAACCATTGCATTTCACTTGCAGGATTCCCGTGCTTTCGGCTGGTCGTTGCGTAACAGTCTGTACCCCGACTTATTTAAAATTCGCAAGGCAGGTACTGAAGCACCTTACTATACCATGAATCCCAATGAGGAGTTTTTTGAGATTTATGATGCTTATGTTGAATATGACAAACTTTTAAAAAATTTCGCGGTAAAGCTTGGCAGACAAAAAATATTTTATGGCGATACAAGGATTTTTGGTCCGGGCGAATGGGGAAACACAGGGCGATGGACGTGGGATGCTTTGAAAGTTTCGTATAAAAAGGGCGAAAATTTTGTTGATGTCTTTGCGGGCGGAACCAAAATACATGATCCGGAAAAAATTTCCATTCCATTTACGCGGACCGAGTTTTGGGGTGGAGGAATGTACTCACACATTAGTATTTCTAAGATAATGAACATCGAACCTTTTTATGTCCTGAAAACTGAAGGTTCTGCAGATTATATTAACACTCTTGAATTTAGCAGGAATTGGACGGGTATAAGAATTTTTAATAACGATTTTCATCATTTTATTTTTGATCTGACAGCAGTTAAGGAATTTGGCAGCGAGAACGGTAAAAAGATAGATGCTTACGGCTGGTTTGCCAAGGCCGGTTATCAATTCCATAATATCCCGTCAAAACCCATCATCAGTATAAGGGAGAGTTATGCTTCAGGAGGTAAGAAAACGGATGCTGAAATTCACACTTTCGACCCGGCCTATGGAGCAAGCGATATGTACTATGGGAGGATGAATCTTCTGACCTGGACAAACCTCGATGACCGCGAAATCGTATTGGAATTTTTCCCTGTTAAAAGTATGTGGGTGGAAATAAAATACAACCGGTTTTATATCCCTGTTCCTGATGATGTGACGCTATTGAATACCATGAAGTTAGAACCTGGGAAGCATCATCTTGGTGATGAATTCGATACTTTTATCAGGTACCAGGTTCTGAAACACTGGCAACTGACAGGTGCATTTGGTTATTTTGTACCTGGAGAATTAGCGCCAATAAACAATAAACCAGCCCAGGATGCAGAATGGTTTGCTTTGCAGGTGCTTTTTACATTTTAGCAATTTAATAATTCAAATTTATGGCATACTTTCTCGTGTTTCTCATTATTACAATTGCTTCTTTCATCTTTGCGATGCTGGGACTTGGTGGCGGAACGGTTTATGTGCCGGTTATTAACTGGTTTGGATACGATATGAAGGAGGTTGCAATCCCGCTTGGATTATTACTTAATGGTCTGAATACGTTACTTGCACTAATTCCCTTTGCCCGTAAAAAGCTCATTGATTGGAAAGGCGGTGCTGTAATGGCTGCAGCAGCCCTTATTGCTGCTCCTGCTGGCTCATATGTTACCCAATTTGTTCCTGTTGGCACACTGAAGATATTCTTTGCCGGTATGGTGGTAATCGCCGCAATTCGGACTTTAATGGTCTCAGGAAATGCAGAACCCGAAACCATGATGTCATTTAAAAGACGGGCAATCATTGGTCTATTTGTGGGAATATTTGCAGGTTTTGTCGGAGGTATGTTAGGTATTGGCGGTGGTTTTATTATTGCTCCGATTTTAATGTGGATGGGATATAAAACAAAAGAAGCTGCTGCTACAACGGCCTTTGTTGTCACTTTCTCTTCTTTCTCAGGTTATTTTGGACACATGGCACAAGGACACATGAATTGGACGCTTACAATAATTTTAATAGTCTCCGTAATCATTGGTTCCCAATTGGGAGCCAGATATATGTCCTCCAAAGCCAAATCAAAACAAGTCAAGATTATTTATGCTGTTGTGTTGCTGCTGATAGCGGCTAAATTGGTAATTGATGTTCTGTTAAAATAAATTCTAATAATATTCACTTTAAAATTTAAAATCATGATTGATCCAAAAGATTGGCTCGAATTCGGGCAAAAGTTTCACGGACATAAATGTCCCGCCATGCCAATGGGCTTAAGAGTTGGTGCTGCTGCTATGAATAAACTTGGCGTTGAACGTGCAAAAGATGGACAGATTGTTGCTTTCGTAGATTTAGGCGATGACCATTGTGCCACCTGTTATGGCGATGGTTTGCAGGTTATAATGGGAACTACATTTGGCAAGGGGAACCTCAAGAAAACACATAAAGGAAAGTGGGCAGTAACCGTAGTTGACAAAGCTACCAACAGGGCAGTAAGAGTAACTCCTAAAGCAGAAGCAATGCTTAACAATAAAAAAACAGCTTTTTTTACTGACTATCGTATGCTTGGCAAACCGGCAAGCACAGTTCCAGCAGAGATAGTTGACCCACTTGTGTCAGGTGTTATGAATGCTCCAGATGATAAGCTCCTGAATATTTCCCCTGTTTTCGAATACAAACTTGAACCCAAAAAGGATAGCTTTGACAGTTTTGTGTGCGAAGAATGCGGCGAGATGACTGTGATGGAGTATGGCAGAATAAAAGGAGATAAAAAGGTCTGTATTGATTGTGCTGCAAAATAGCCTAACTATTATAATGAAAAAGCTGAACTGTACTGGTTCAGCTTTTTTTGGTGCACCCGGTATGGGCGTTTAGGATGAAAGACCCGAGCACACTTGTTAGCAGGAAGTGTTAGCTAAGAGCAAGGGTGTCAATCCTCGCGAGCTCGGCGAAGCCAATGCGCTCGCGGGAATTCAAGCAAAGGTGATACCCGGATTTTCTGGATCGGACTTACCTATAATATAAATTCATTTATATCAAAAGCGAAAAATAATAACGGCACGGAAACCGATAATCCTTTAATAAAACTAGGACAATAAATCCATTGGATTTGTTAAATCAGTAGTTAAACAAGCCAGATTCATGAAGGTCGTTAATAGTTAAAAACTGCCTACTTACTTATTATTTTACCTATCAATTTTGTTCCTGGTTTTATTTCATCTGTTGCTCTTACAAGTAAAAGATCTCCTTCTGAAAGCATCCCAAATATTTCTACCTTATCATTTTGACTGATGCCGTTTTTAACATCAACTAATTCTGCTTTGTTATCTTTTAATCGAATTACAAATCTTTTTTCAAGATTGGTAACTACTGCTGATTCAGGAACAAGAAAAGTCAATTCTTTACGTCTAAACCTTATAGATGCAGTACCAAACATCCCTGATTTGAGCTGATTCTCCTTATTTTGGTAAATGTACTCCCATATTTCAGTCCGGTTTGAGAGATTTATTGAACCCGATTTGCGGGATAAAATTGCTCTGAATATTTTACCGGGTTGGGCATCAACCGTAAACTGAATAACTGATGTGTCAGGAATTGCCATTGTATATGCTTCAGGGACCGGAATCCGCAAACGCAATGATTCAATATTTTCTACATTTAGTAATGGTTTGGAATTGTTTGCGCCTACCAATGTACCCGGGTCATAATTTCTTTGTGTAATAATTCCACTGAAAGGGGCACGGATTGTAAGATAATCTTTTAATTGTGAGCTTGCTTTTAGTCTTGACTTTGTTGCTTCCAATGCAGAACTGTCTGATAGCATAAGGTTTTTTGATTTTTCCATTTCTTCATCTGCAACTGTGCCACTTATCTTTGAAGCTTTAAAAAGACGTTTGTAAGTGTCCAGGGTTGTATGGTATTTGGAATCCGCCGTCTGCTCATCAGAATATACCTGTGAATAATTGGAAATGACCTCGGGAGCTTCTAAAATTACCAGCACCTCGCCTTTATTAACATGGTCACCAATATCTACTTTAAATTCATTTATATAACCGCTTACTTTTGCAAACATTTCCGCTTTGTCTAGCGCAGTCAGTTCAGCCGGGAAGATTACCTGTTTATCTATCTGTCCCTTTTTCAATGAAAAAACTGCAACAGAATCTGTGTTTGACGATGTTACTTCCCTTTTGCTTCTACTTTGAGAGCAGCCTGAACTTAATATGTTCAATGAGACTAAAGTTAAAATAATTATGTGTGAGACTTTCATGTAGAATTTATTATGGATGGTTACAAATTAAATAGCATTTTCATAGTATTTACCGTTTTCATCTTCCGGGTCAAGCGAAGGATTTACATAGGGTTTATTCCCAATCAATCTTGTATACACTATTGGTAAAAACAAAAGTGTACTTATAGTGGAAAAAACTAATCCTCCTATTACTGCTATTGCTAAAGGAGCTGTCTGTTCACCGCCCTCTCCAAGACCTAATGACATAGGGATCATACCAGCTATCATTGCGAAACTCGTCATTAGTATCGGACGTATTCTATTAAATGCGCTAATTGCAGGATAACTGGAAGAAGGATCTTTCTTTCTGTTAAACTCAGCATTTGTAATAAATAAGATAGCATTAGCCACTGCAACGCCAACTGCCATTATCATTCCCATATAAGATTGAATATTGAGAGTTTTCCCGGTGAGAAGTAATAATAAGACGGACCCTGAAATAACCGCCGGTATTATCGACAAAACTGAAATAGAGAGTTTGAATGATTGAAAACTCACGGCAAGCATAAGAAAGATAACCACAATTGCAATTATCAGACCTGATTGTAATTCATTTATTGTCTGAGCTAATAAATCCGCCTGGCCTCGTACTATAATTTTAACTCCCTGAGGTAAGGTGCCGAGTAATGAAATAGTTCGTTTCACTTCTTTTACTGCAGTTCCCAGATCTTTATTATGAATATTTGCAGTCAATGTAATAAACCGCTGCATGTTGATACGATCATATTCACCCGGAACAAGGATTCTTTTGAATGAGGCAACATCTCGCAGATAAATAGGATTTCCTGAGTTGTTGGCGACTGGAACCAATTCCAATTCTTCCAACGAGTTCATCTTGTATTGAGGATATTCTACCTGTATCTGGTATGCAGTTCCGGAACTTTTATCCAGCCAGTAATTTGGCTGTGTAAAACGGCTTGAAGAAGTTGCAGTCACTATTGATTTACTTATCTGATCAACCGTTAATCCCAGTTTCCCTGCCTTCACTCTGTCAATATCTATTTTAATACTTGGGTAATCAAAAGGAGAGGAAATCTGAACATCTCTTAGAAAATCAATTTTTTTTAGCTGCCGGTTTAAATTCTCCGCTATTACCCTTGTCTGAGTAAATTCTCTTCCGGTAATTGCAATTTCAATCGGATTGCTCGACCCAAGATTTAATACCTGCTCTACGAGATCGCCAGGTTCAAAAGAGATGACTGCACCTGGAATAATCTTTGTAACCCGATTTCTTAATTCTTCTTTAAATTTTTCAATGCTGATACCTGAATTTTTTTTCAGATTTAACTTGATCACCGATTCCTGTGGACCACTGGTCCATAAATAAACCAGGTTAATGGGAAAACTGGAAGGCTGAGTTCCGATGAAGGCAGAACTTATCTCAATTTTACCGCCTGAAATACTATCAGCCAGTGCCAGAAATTTCCGGGTTGCTGTTTCTGTTCGCTCGATACGTGTACCGACAGGCATTCGTAAACGAACCTGTGCCTGACCTGCATCAACTTTTGGAAATATTTCGGTGCCAATAATTGAAAATAATATAACTACTAAAGTTAAAGATGCCAAGACAAATATCCATGTTATCGTTTTAGGTGTCTTAATTCTTTTTTCCAATGACTCTTTATAACGATGTCTGAATTTATCAAAACGGTTTTCTTTTTTTTCTTTGCCTCCTTCAAATTGATTGGTCAATAACCAGTTTGCGGCTACAGGAACAAAAGTCAGTGACAATACAAAAGATGCTATCAGTGCAAATCCAACTGAAAGAGATAATGGCATGAACATGCCTTTTGGAACACCTGACATAAAGAGTGCCGGTGTAAATACTGCCAGGATACTTAATAAGATTAGCAACAATGGTCCGGCTACTTCAGTGCATCCATCCAATATTGCCCTTGCTTTGGATTTTCCACGTTCAAGATGCTGATGTATATTTTCAATAATTACCGTTGACATGTCTACAAGAATGCCAACTGACAATGCCAACCCTCCCAATGTCATAATATTAATAGTCTGTTTTGCAAGGTATAGGATGGTTATTCCAGTCAGCAAAGACAGAGGAATTGAAAGAACAACTATTAAAGCACTTCTCCTGTCTCGTAGAAAAAGTAATACCATAAGACCGGTTAATATGGCTCCAAGTACCCCTTCAAACATCAAACTTTTTAAAGAATTTATTACATAACCTGACTGGTCAAATTCGTACGTAACTTTTATATCATCAGGGATAGCTGCCTGCATATCAGGAAGCGCCGCTTTTACTCTCTTCACTACATCCCAGGTAGATGCATCTGCCCGTTTTGTTACAGGAATATAAACTGTGCGTTTGCCATTAACCAAAGCATAGCTGGTGGTAACATCAGATCCAATTGAAACACTACCGATATCCCTTATATAGACTGAAGATCCCGAACCTGTTTGGAGCGGCACATTTTCTAATTCTTTTACATTTTCAACTACAGTATTCTGAGATGTAATTAAAGTTTCGTCACCGATTCGTATATTGCCTGATGGAGATATGTTATTTGATTTTACCAGTGACTGAACAATATCATCAGGAGATAAATTATAATCTCTTACTTTCTCGGGATTAACTTTTACAATAACCGTTTTTTGATTACCACCAAAAGGAGGCGGAGCGGAAACGCCCGGAAGAGTCGCAAACATAGGTCTTACACGAAATAGGGCAAGGTCTGAGATTTCTCCAAGAGAACGGGTTGCCGAGGTAAAAACTAACTGGCCGACAGGAACACTGCCTGCATCGAACCTCGTAATAAAAGGCGGAACGGTACCAGGAGGCATAAACGCTTTCGCACGATTCACATAACCAACAACCTCTGCTAGTGCCTGGCTCATTTCAGTGCCTTCCTGAAATTGTATCTTTACTATTGCTGCACCCTGAATAGATTTTGATTCTACAAATTTGACCCCTGTTATATACAAAAAATGATATTCATAATACGAAGTTATATAACCCTCCATCTGGTCAGGAGAAAGACCGCCATAAGGCTGAGCAACATAAACTGTTGGCAGTCCCAGTTGCGGAAAGGTATCTATCCGCATATTGATAATAGCAATTATGGAAAAAAACAAAATAGCAATTACGGCTACTATAATTGTGACAGGTTTTCGTAAGGCTGCTTTAATTAAATTCATCTTGAGTTCAGTTTACCTGATTAAGAAACAATTTCAAATCTCCTTTCACTGCTGCTTTATAGAGTAAAGCTTTCCACACGCCCATAAAATTAGTTTTATTCTCAGTTTCTGCTTTTATGAGTCCATACTGTGCCTGAATAAGATCAGCGTAACTGGCTAACCCTGATCGGTACCTTGAAAGGAGAGATCTATATGAATAGGTTGCTGATTCTAACAGCAGCGGACTTTCTTTTGCTATCGCAAGAGCACTATTTAAAGTTGTGTCAGCAATTTCCAGTTGTTTACGAAGCTCCAGCGAAACATTGTTCAGTTTTTCTTCATTTGATCTTATAAGAAATTCCTGCTGCTTCAATTGCGGTCTTATTCTTGCAACTTGCAGTATAGGGATGCTCAGCTGCAAGCCAACTCCCCAGTTATATCGCTCAAAGGATAATCCGTCACTGGAAATTATTGTTCCTCCGGTTTGTACCTCTGAACCTCTGGCATATGTAGTACCCCAAATACCTAAAGTTGGCATCATGGTTCTGTTAAGAATCTTTTCCCTTGCTCTACTAAGATTAGTATTGGAATTATACAACACATATAATGGATTTTTTACTGAATCTGATGATATTAATACGGAAGGAACTTTCATGAAGTAGCTGCTGTCATTAACCAATATGCCGGATTCTGAGGCCACCAAATCAGAAAGTATTATAGCAGATTGCTGTTTAAGTTTTTTACTGTTTAATAATTCAATCTTTGCACGTGAAAGTTCAGCCCTGAACAATGAACTGTCAACCCCTGGTTTTAATCCATTCATGACTAATGTCAGTGCTAGAGAAAAATTTGTTTCCGCACGTAAATAATTTCCTTCATAAACTTTCACAAATTCTGTTGCAGTAAGAACATCCAGGTAGGCATTAATCACTTTTATCTTATGTTGAAATACCTCGTTTTGCTCGTCAAAAGTTGAATATTGATAATTTGCCTTTGAATAATCAACCTGCGCTTTCCGCTGGCCAAAAGTAAAAGGTTGCCAATTCAATACCAGGCTGGCTGCAGTTCCATAAACACCATTCATATTATTACCTGTCGACGGAGGTCCGCTGATTGGTACAATAAATTGTGGATATACCATCCCGGTAATGTTATTGTAGGTGGCACGATTTATCTGATAAGAAGCATCCAGTGCAGGAATAAAAGTACTACGGGATATTTCAATTCCTTTCTGTGAAGCTTGTACATCCAACATTTTGGATTTTAACAAAGGATAATTTGCTTCAGACTGTTTCAGTAAATCATTCAGAGAAACATATTGTGAATTTTTCTGAGCCAATAATGGGAATGACAAAAGCAGAAGAAAGTATTTAATCCATTTCATAAATTTCTTATTTAAAAGTATTCCTTTAAGTATGAAGTGAGTTGCCAATGAGATATCTATATTTTTATTTCATCTTATTTATAGTATTTGTTTTAAGAAATCTTAAAATGGTCTACTCCTTCGACAGAAATGCGCACTACTTAAGATAATCAGGTTATTTTACATTGGTTATTGTTATTTCTTAAGTAAACAAACCTTTCTAG
>Ga0075520_1001842_pt1 | contig 10381 bp, 12 predicted proteins | sample NGEPerB_FD_75100 | JGI IMG/M metagenome (GOLD analysis project Ga0075520, IMG submission 75100) | Arctic peat soil microbial communities from the Barrow Environmental Observatory site, Barrow, Alaska, USA - NGEE PermafrostAB12-B | ecosystem: Environmental > Terrestrial > Soil > Wetlands > Peat ...
AAGCAGGTCACCTTCAGCCGCATTGCCTGGGTCAATCGCTTCCTGCGCGATACTAAGGCCGCGCCGCAGCTGCACTTATTGCTTGAGCAGGCCAAGGTGCCATGGACGGTTGGCCGCTTCTTCCTCTATTCGGCATGCATGATGTTGGTGGGTGCGGTGGTTGGCCACTGGTGGATACCCGTGGGTTTTGTGGGATGGATTCCTGGGCTGGCATTAGGTATCGCTCCGCTGGCTTGGTTGCTGTATAAGCGTTCGGTCCGCTTCCGTCGGTTTAATTTGCTGCTACCCGATGCGGTCGACTTGATCGCCCGCTCCCTGCGTGCCGGACAGTCACTGCCGATGGCCTTGGTAACGGTTGCCGACGAGATTGCCGATCCACTGGGGCCGGAATTTCGCCGTTGCGCCGATGAAATGAATTATGGGATGCCATTTCGCGAAGCGATGCTGAATATTTTCCGCAGATTTCCTTTGCAGGACCTGCAATTTCTTATCTCTGCCATTCTCCTACAAAGGGAAACCGGAGGAAATCTCGCTGAGTTGCTGGACAAGACCGCAGCCGTGCTGCGGTCACGCATTCAACTTCAGCAAAAAGTGAAAGTGTATACAGCGCAAGGCCGGATGACCGGAGCTATCCTCATAGCGCTGCCGTTCATCGCCTTCGTTCTTTTGAATCTCGTTAGGCCCGGCTACACGGCTCCGTTGTTTGAGACGCCGACTGGCCTGAAAATGGTTTATGGAACCTTGGCAAGCATGGCCCTAGGGGCCTTCTTTATACGACGGATCATTAAGATCAAGTACTGATATGACCATATTTATTGCGATTTTCGCCGCCCTTGCGCTGTTTGCTGCCAGCGCGCTGGTTCTTCTGATGGTCGCAGGGAAGAGCTCGCCGACGGGAGATCGGCTGGCGGCATTGCAGACTCAGTCTCGTGCTGCCTACGATACCGAGGCGCCCGATCGATCATCCGAGGTCCAAGACGTGTTCGCGATGGTTACGCGCCCGCTGGCGCCTTTCCGCAACTGGCTGCGATCGAATGATGAAGAACTGTCCTACCGTTTGAGCCTTGCCGGCTATCGCAAACCGGAAGACGCTGACACCTTTCTGAACCTAAAGCTGCTGACTCCTGTCGTTGGGATACTGCTTGCTACCTTCGCTGGATCGAACTTCCTCCTTTACAGTATCCTTTTGGCGGTGGCGGGGTTCTTTGTGCCGGATATGTGGCTGTTTAGTGCCATCAGCCGGCGCAAGGCAAAAATTGGCCGGGCCCTACCCGACGCCATGGATTTGCTGGTCATATGTATGGAAGCAGGCTTGGGCATAGACCAGGCTGTGATCAGGATCGCCAGCGAAATGAATGTGATCCACCCGGAACTCAGTCAAGAACTTATTATTATCGGCCGCGAGCAGCGGGCCGGCAAACCGCGCCTGGATGCTTGGCGGAGCATGGCGGATCGGGTTGATCTCGATACGGTTCGTCAGTTCGTCGCCATGCTGGTACAAACCGAGCGGCTGGGAACCCCGATTGCTCGCGCTCTCGGGACTTTTGCCGACGGCTTGCGAACCAAGCGCTTGATGCTGGCCGAAGAACAGGCGGCTAAGACTACCGTAAAGCTGATCTTTCCCTTGGCAATCTTCATTTTCCCCGCGCTTTTTGTGGTGCTGCTTGGGCCGGGAGTGCTTTCAATCATGAAGACGTTCGAAGATATCAACAAATAAAGTAGGTACGGGAGGGTTATGGACAACGTAACGATGATTCGTGTCGCCGCAGCCGTAGTCGCTGTGATTTTGCTGGCAATCGTAATCGCTAGGCGGAAACGTATGGCTGCGGGCAGGCGGATGACTCCGAAGAAGTAGTATGGAAACGGAGACGGTCGCAGTTCTGAATACAACCAGGAATACCGTGCTTGGCGAGCAGATTAGGGTCGCTGGGACGAGTCTGCGCCGACTGGTAGGACTATTGGGCAAACGGGGACTCGAACCCGGTACAGGTCTGTTCATTATTCCATCGCAAGCCATCCATACGGTAGCCATGCGGTTCGCGATCGATGTGGTTTTCGTGGACCGCAACTGGCGCGTTATCCATGTGCGGCCGGCGATGGTCCCATTTCGCATGACCGGGCTTCATTGGAAGGCGCGTGGTGTGCTGGAACTGCCGGCGGGGGTTATCGCTCAAACCTCCACGGTGGTCGGCGACCAATTGTCCTTCACGGAGTAAATGACCGGGCCCCGCGAAATAACAATGGGACGCTTGCCCTTGAGGAAGCAGCATTAGTTACCGGCAATAGCATGCCGCAGCTTCTGATCGAGCCACCGCGAGCGGGAGGCGCCAGCTACTCCACTCCCATAGCGGGACGCCAGCTTTGAAACCCGCCTTCGTGCAAACCGGCTTTGCCACCATTGACTCTCGTCCTGGCGGAACGTAGGAATGCACGTGGGCCGAAAGAGCCGGGTTATGCCTCAGAATATGGGTGGGCTCTCCCATTCCTGGCTTCTAGGATTGCCCTATTGGCCCGGTGAGTTGCACAAGGAGTCTTCTCGAAATGGAAGCAACTGATTGGCTCGACGCGGCCGTAGAGAGCGCGAAGAAAAAGTATGAAGCACAGCGGGCGCTGGATGAAACATCGGTCCAAGCCGATGCCCTGAAACGCAAGCTTGGCAATCAATTTTGCCGAGAGCTTTTCGCATGGTTCGAAAGCGTAGAAGTACGTTTTAATAATAGATTTGGCAGTCAGGTGCTTGCCGTAAGTGTGGTGGGAAGTGACGGTAACCGCAGCGTTCAAATCCTGGCTCGACCTATACGCACCAAAGAGGGCACGGCCAGCCTGAGCTACGAGGAAAACACCAGCTCCCTGGGATTGAGTGTGGGTTTTGGTGGGGGGGCGGAAACTGCACAAATAATCAGGTTGGTTCTTTCTGCTGACGGAGCAATACTGGCAGAGATGGGCGCCAAGCATTACACCCCGGAACACTTGGGCCAGAAGATAATCGACGATCTGTTGGCCTAGCGCTTACGGCTTTCCCATTTTCCCTTCGCCGCTCTTCGCGCGCCAGGGGGATCTCCGGTTTCGCAGAGTTGTGCGGCGTCAATGCGAAGATGCTGGCACGCCGTCGTCTGAGAGCCGCAATCTCGATCCTAAGATTTTCAGCACTCCGCGCTCTACTGTGAGACTACCCTCACCGAAGAGCTCTTCATGTCCCAAGTTCCGTGAATCAACGGTGAAATGAAGGAAAACGTATATGTCACCTTGACAATGACCGCTTGGCCAGGAGTGCAGGGTAGGGGCTGAAAGACGCTGGCGCCGACATCGCATGAGGCAGTCAAGGTGATTTTACTCGTATCGATTCCATCCGCATTACTATTGAGATAGGTCTGAATGTCAGATGTACGGGTGCCTATTGGGGGCCCTGCTTCGCAGCCGCTCAACACGGGCGAGCAGGATGTTCCTCTCACCATCGCATAGCGTGTGCCTGTTCGCGCAGCATTCGATACCCAATCGTAGGCAAAAAGGGCCCGGCCCATGTCTATGATTCCAAACAGCACGGTGAGGATTAGCACGCTCGCGAGTGCAAACTCTACCAGAGCACTACCCGCCTCTCCGTTTTTTTGTCCGACGGTCGGCAACATCATCACTCCTCGACCTGCTACTTTCGCACCCGCTGGACTGCTTTCCCGTTGGCCTGGAACGTCTGGGGCAGTCCCGGATAGTGAAACAACGAACTGAAGTCTGCGTGGGTAGTAACTTGGACGCACTCAACAAGCTGCCCCGCGCAGGAAATTCCTGTGCATGTACCGGAGGCGGGCATGGGATTGCAAGAAGTTCCAGATCCGCTATCGCATGTGCAACCATTTATCGCAACCGGCGTTTGAGTGAGAATACCAGTGGTCTGGCAAGCGCCACCGACGTCACCATTGGCGTCGCATAGGGCCTTCTTTTGCATGCCGTTAATATCCGATGCATCGATAGGGTTTTGAGAACCATACGCGGCGCCCGCGGTAGCCGCGTTGGTCACTGCCATGGTAATGAAAATCGCCCGCCCGAGTTCTGCGATTCCAAGCAAAAGCAACATCATGAACGGCAGCATCAACGCAAACTCCAGCAAGGTCTGCCCAGACTCGGCGGTTTCGGGCTGCCATGCAGTCTGCAAAGGCAGATGGCCCACCGCTTTCTCTTGGCTCATTGTTGTCGGTTCCATTTGATCCACCTTATCCACTCATTCGGCCAGGGCCGCGATATGGATCGGCGACGTTCCCCACCGGAGAGTGAAAAATAGTCGGCGTTGAGGTACGTGCTGCTACCCGAGAGGGTGAGCCTGTACGCTACGATGATTGTACATGGACTTGTAGCTAACCCTTCTGTTGAGGCATAAAACCCGATCCAGGTTCTCTCCCATATTGAATACCGTTCCGCAGTCCCCTACTCTACTCACTCGACCAGGAGCGAACTGTGGATCGGCGACGCTCCATTGGGGAGCGAAGTGTAGTCAACGAAAATCGAAGTATTCGCACTCCCCGCGAATTCGAGCTTCCACGCAACCATGATTGTGTATGGAGAAAGTAATGTGGTGCTCCCTGCATATTTGAGGGGCGTAGTCGGAAAGTAGAGCGCTCCCGTAATAACTGCACCGGACGAGCCATCGATGGTGTTGACTGTAGTCGGCCCGCAACACGCGACGATCGAACGATCTTGAAAAAACAGGATTCCCGCGAGGGGGCCGCTGGTGGGGGCAGACAGCGTTGAAACACTTGAACCGGTGAATTTAATGGGCGCGTACAAGTAGGTACTGTTGCCAGTATTGTAGAAGGTGACCCCGTTGCCGACCAACCGAGCTGAGCCGATGACAGTCAGGCCGCCACCCTCGAGAATATAAGTGCCCGCGGTGAATATGACTGTGCCGCTGCCACTGATGTTGATCCCTCTGCAAAAGGTGGCCGGCTGAAGCGTCGTTGTCCCGCTCCCGGTTATGATCCCGCTCTGGGGCGTGCAAGTTCCAGGGCTTGGCGCTGTTACCAAAGACAACGGATCACCGAATGGGGCAAGGCTGGTCATCGGCGTTGGTTTGACTAGTCCGGAGCCGCCCTGGCTCATGCCGCCGACGATGCCGATATTCTTAACGCTGACCACGCCGCTGCCGGTCTTTACAAACGCCGATGGATCACTAGAATCAATGAGGATGCTGCAAGCAGCATGAATGCCGACGCTCCCCGTCACCTCCAGCGCACCCGAGCCAGCAGGCTCCAAGGCATAAATGCAGCCCGGCGCGCTCCCTAGTGCGGAAGTCACCGCCCAGCTACGAACCGCCACCGTATTCTGATCGTCGGGGAGGAAGACTTTCATGAAGAAGGTTGGCTGAGGCTGGGACACACTGACTTCCACATAGCCGGCTTGACCCGCAAACGGGCCCTCCCAAGGCTTGTCAACGAGGATCGTTACTCCAGTGCTCGTTCCATCGTTCTTGATGGTAGTAAACCCATTCGCGTTGACATCGGCCACAGCCGCAGCCTTCCAGTTCCCGTTATAGGCAAACGCTGCGGCACCGGCGAGGGCGCCGGCGTCAGCCGCTTTCTGCATCTGCTGCTTCTGGTAGCGCAGGTACCCGACATCAACACCTAGGCCAGCCATCATCATCAGCATAACCAGTGCCAAGGCGGTCAGCACCAGAGCTTGCCCTTCGTCGGATCTGCCGAAGCGCTTCAAATTCTGTTTCTGTGTTGGAAATAAATTCGTCACACTAGCACCTCCGCGTACGCGCATGTTTCGACTCCGGCGATTTGTCAACGTCAGCCTGGACGGAACAGCGGTCGCCGAACGATCCTGGAAGTAAACAAATCCGCAATATTAGCCGACCTGATCGTAATAAGTGCCACTTACACGGAGCTAGAAGGAATCCATGAAAACCGCATCAATCGCGCAACGCATGGCCATTAGTGCTTCTCGGGGTCGCGCATACACCCGGCACGCCACGCGAGCATAAGCGCCGCCACGACGATAGCCATCCATAGAATGTTCTGCGTCGTACTAGAGTCGGAAACGGCATCCCGCCAATAGCTATGAAGTAGAGCGAAAGCGCCGAACAGTCCGGTTCCAACAATAAGTATGTTGTAACCCACTAACGTAATGCCAAAGGCTAAAAGTACAACGGCGCCAGCCATCATGACTCGCAATATGCCTCAGTGTAGGGTTGTTTTTCCACAGAATCTATGGCTCTTATAGCGAAAAAACAATGGCACTAAAGAGCTATATACAACGGGAGTAATGGAGCACTTTGCGGCTATAATTGGATGTGCACTTCTATGCTAGTTATTTTCGTTGACTTTCCAACGTAAGTGCCACAATATGAATCCGGGAAGGTATTAAATGAACCACTCGAAAGTGCCAGGCGGCCCGCTACTGCACGAGAAGTAGCCCGGAGTTTGTTGTTTTCAGCTATAATTACAGCTTCACCATGAAAACTCCCGCGGTACTGATTTGCTTGCTCGCGGCAGCCTCTGGTGCTTGGGGACAGACACCGGCCTCTCCTCCCGAGGTTTGCACAAAGAACATTTCCTTCGCGGTGGCTGAAGGTGGACAGCCGGTTCCCGCCATCCCCAAGTTCGCCGCGAAATGGATCGACAAAAAGTTACAAAAGCAGGACTATCGAAGCCTTTGCTTTTCTCAAATACCGTCCTCGAGCGCGAATAACTACGTGGTGATTTTTTCGACATCGGAAGCGATGTTCGAAGGGCTTACCCCTTCGGCCCACACCTACACCAGTACGGCGCCTGAGGCCGGGAATGTGACCAAGGCCAGCAGTTACGGAGGAACTTGGAGCTACGCTTATGCTGGCGTGCCGCCCCCCAAAACCACCACTACGCTGGATCTGCAGCGCGACGACAAGCCCAAGTCGCTGTATGCGCGCGCCTACAGTCAGCAAGGCCGGGTAGTGTCCCGTTACAGTCTGGCAGGGTTTCCTTCCCGCGAGAAACTTGTGGAGTATGTACTCGCCGCCATCCAAGGCGATGTAGTGTTGCCAACGAAACAGATGCCGAAGGCAACGCCGCTCTCCGTTTACTACGTTAACTGCGATGTGGATAGTCCAGCGGTGCAGACTGCTATGGCAGTTCCGCCCCCTACCCCGGCTGCAGAACCGTCGCACAAGGAGCCGCCACCACCGCCACCGCCGATGCCGTTGGAGATCTGGTCGAGTCCGGCGGGGGCTGACATATCCCTGGATGGCATGTCCATCGGGAAAACACCGCATTCCCTCGTCGTTCCACCGGGTGAACATGTGATCACCTTGCGCAAACCGGACTTCGCGACCTGGGAGCGCACCGTGCGGGCGGACCCCGGCAATCGTAGAGTCACCGCCTATCTGGAACAAAAGTCGATCTCCCTGAAATTTCCGCCCGCCCTCACCCCGCCAGAACCTAGTCCCAGATATTCAGAACCTGCTGCCAGAAATTCAGGGCCTGCTGCCAAAGATAAAAATTCAGAAGGAGAGGCAGTATTGGATTTTTGGTCGAGCCCGGCGGGCGCTGACATATTCGTAGATGGCGCCTACGTCGGGAAAACACCGTATTCTTTCGCCGTCGCCCCAGGTCAACACGCGATCGCCCTGCGCAAGAAGGACTTCGGAACGTACCAGCGCAAGGTCGTGGTGGACGCCGGCCAACGCAAAGTGGGCGCAAATCTGGAACAAAAATCGCTTGGCCTGCAGTGAGTGCGCGAGGTTTTGGGAAGCTGATATTTTGGGTTGGCCCCAGACCGTAGTTGGGAAGCTGCCATGGCCAGCTTAGGAAGCTGGGGTTCAGTTTACCCGCTGCGCCAAGACGGTGGCATGGGTGACAAATAGCATCACATTGGAAGCGACGATCACAGCATAGATTCCGCACAACGTCCACATCCGCTTCATCTTTTTCGTCTGCCATGCCAGCAACACGATGAGTCCGAACACCAGCAGCTTCGCCGGCCATAACCCGAACCCGCGCACCAGTGGGTTGAGTTCCATAACTCCTGGTATTGAGAGTGCCAACCGGGTAGAGAATAGGTCTCCAAGCTGCAAGAGACAAAGGATAAGAAACGGAACGAGTTTCTGATTTAGGTTCATGGAATGACTATTGCGGTCCCTTCATCCGGTGCGATGCCGGTGTGCGGAAAGCACGGCGACCAAGGTTTCCTGCCGCCCTCGACCTCACGCTCGGATTCGTTGTGCGGTGGGCGCCCCTTGGGCAGTGCCCACTGCTAAATTACTTCGGCAATCTGCGGCGCGAACCTTACAGCAATTTAGACCACGAACTAATAATCGTGATCGAAAACTCCCGTCTCCAAATAAGGGGCACAGGGCTTGGCCTGAGCGAGCCCTTAAACAGCATCGCTTATTTCTTTCCAAGGAACGGGCCCGGCAGTCAGATGATTATCTAACCGGCGCTCTGCCTCCCTCACTAACTTGCACAACCTTAGACGGCACCGCATTCCGTGTCTGGTCACATGTGCTCACTGTGATGAAAAGCGTAAGAGAAAGGTTGTCCCTTTGACGGCGGCGGTTCGGGCGCTACGCAAATGCCGAATTGCCAAATCTGAATTGTGCAACCGCGGACGGAATACGCCCAGTTACGGGTGTTTGCAGAGGTCGAGAGGAGTCAACGAGAGGTTCACGTCGTCAGTCTTCACGCTCCAGAAGGTCCTGTCCGAATACGCTTGGCACAGCTCCCGGTCCTTGTCCTCTCCCTTGGACCGCGCCCACAGAATCGTTTCTGAGTTGAAATCCGCTCCATTGTGCACCAGTTCGTTTCCCGGATAGTGCCGTTGCAAGTCGTACGACACCAACACCAACTGTTTTCCCGGCTGGTTCTTCAGTTGCTGGGCCACTAATCTCCGGGCGTCGCGGAAGGTGAAGACGGTATTTGCTGTGCTGCCGGTTTGCCTGGAGACCGAAACCGCAACGACGGTGAGGCATACGGCAATAACGAAGGCCCGCTCGCCGTCCTTTTGCTGCTGCCAGAGATAATGCAGACCTGCGACGGCAAAGATGTACACGGCGGCGGTCGCCGGTGCAGCATAGTGCGGCATGGTATAGATACACAGCGCAAGCGCAATCCCCATTGAAAGCGCAGCAAAGACCGCGATCCGCATGCGCGGCTGCCTCACGCTCACCAGAAGGCCGAGTAACACCGGGAACGCTAATGCCGGCCCCACGTAGAAAAACCCATCCGATAGAAGGCGCGAACCTTCCAGGCTGATAAGTCCGGAGATAGATTTCGTTTTCTCATATCCGTACTCCTCTTCGGTGACTTTAAAGAACTTTGCAAACGCCGGGTCCCGAAATGTCAGAGGAGGTTTTGCCGGTTGCCACAGGAACAACGGAAGCGGGGAATAGGTACGCTCGTTCAGGATGTGAGGCAGCAAGAGCCGATTGCCGGTGGTTCGCTGATTGTAGTGTCCCATCAGAGCCATGCCAGTCAAGCCGATGGCCACCACAGGCAGCACCGTTGAACGAAGCTTCACTTCGCCGCGGATGGCGGCTCGCGTCACCTGGTAGCCAAAGTACACCAGCAGAGGGAGCGAGAAGGCGAAGCCTTCATACGGCCGGGAAGTAGCCAGGATTAGGAGTGAAACCGCAAACAGAGATGCGAGCAGCAGACGGTTCCGCTCGGTCCGTTGCGCATCGAAAAGCCGGACCAGCGCGCCAAGAGCAAGCGCGCCGCCCAGCGCAGCCATGGCCCCGCCCCAGTAGGAATTCATCCAGTAGGACAAAAGCGCGATACGGACCACCGCCAACAACCCGCCCAGCAGCGCCCATCCCGGAGGCACAAAGGCCTGCAAGCACCAGCAGATTGCGCCACACAGCAGCGCTGTGCTCAGATACACCCCGATCCACGGCTGATGGAAAACGATCTCGCCGACTGCCAGCACCAGTCCCTGCGACACCGGGTATTTCGAGTGGTAGGTGGGCGTCATGTTCACATGGAAGGTCTCGAAATGCTGCCACGCGGGCGGGGTGGGATTGGTGAGTCGGTGATGGGAGAAGGTGTCTGCCATCAGCAAATAGCTGTATTCATCGTTGATGCGAGGTTGGGGAATGCCGACGGCCGGTAGCAGCAGTGCCCGACCGACCAGTGCGACCGCAATCACAAACAGCACTGAGCGCAAATTGGTGCCGAGTATCCACGCGAGCCATCTTGGGCGCCTCACTTCTGGATGCAGAAAACGCAAGCCGACATATGCGATAAGGAATGCGGCGAACAGTATGCTGCTTTCCACGGCCAGCAACCGCAGACCGTTAATCGGCACATAATTCATAAAGGACATTCTACGGTGAGTTGGCATGCACGTCGTAAGGATAGAGATTTGCCATCACCGCTGTGTGCACCTGTCCAGTATCTGCTCTGGCGTATGACCCTGC
>Ga0075520_1001844_pt1 | contig 10378 bp, 7 predicted proteins | sample NGEPerB_FD_75100 | JGI IMG/M metagenome (GOLD analysis project Ga0075520, IMG submission 75100) | Arctic peat soil microbial communities from the Barrow Environmental Observatory site, Barrow, Alaska, USA - NGEE PermafrostAB12-B | ecosystem: Environmental > Terrestrial > Soil > Wetlands > Peat ...
GAGGAAGCTGGCCAGCGAGAACCCCAGCACCGTCGAGTTGCGCCAGGAACGTTTGGGTCCGCCCATGGTGCCCCCTTCGATCACCAGTAGGGGTCATCAGCCTCGCAAGGCGGTTGCGGCGAACCCCATCGCCGTGACGGAATCATACCAAGGCGACGAACGGTGGGTGCCCTCCTCCTGCGACGCCGATCGCTGCACCCCGGTGGCCGCGCGCGACCCCCCCGGCGCTCGTGCCGGCCGTTCTTCCGGCCGCGGCGTGTAGAATCAGGGCGGCGATGGAGTCCGCCATAATCGCGGCGTTGATCCGCTGATGACCCCTACGCGACGTCGTTGCGATACGAAGCAGGTTCGTACCGGGCCGGTGTGACTCGCGAGGAGCGATATGCACGCGGAGGAACGCGCACTCGAAACGCTGGAGGCCGTCGCCAGGGAGCGTGGGCAGGAGGGGATCGCCGCCGAGGCCCGGGAGGCCCGGTCGGCGCTCGCCGGGCGGCGGTTCAACGTCGCGGTGATGGGCCAGTTCAAGCGCGGCAAGAGCACGCTGATCAACGCGCTGCTCGGCCGCGAGCTGCTGCCGGCCGACGTGGCGCCGATCACCACCGCCGTCACCGTGGTCGAGCATGGCCCCCGCGAATCCGCGTCTGTCCGCTTCGTGGACGGGCACGACGAGGAGATCGCAGCGACGCAACTCCGCTTGTTCGTGTCCGAGGAGGAGAACCCGGGCAACCGCAAAGGCGTGCGTGTGGCGCGGATCGAGATGCCCTGTCCACTGCTCGCTTCGGGGATGAGGCTGGTGGACACGCCGGGGGTGGGGAGCGTCTTCGAGAACAACGCCCAAGCGACGCGGGAGTTCGTGCCGCGCATCGATGTTGCGGTCGTCGTGCTCGGCAGCGATCCGCCGATCACCGGTGACGAGCTGGCGCTGGTCAAGTCGGTGGCGCCCGGCGTCGGGCGGATCTTCTTCGTCCTCAACAAGGCCGACATCGTGGCCGAGCCGATCCGGGTCAAGGCGGAGGCGTTCACCCGCCGGGTTCTCCGCGACGCACTCGGTGACGACCCGGGCCGCATCATTCATGCCTCGGCGCTGACGGCGTTGCACGGAGGCCTGGATCCGGGGGTCGCCACGCTGACACGCGGCCTCTCGGAGCTGGCGGCGCGCGCCGGCGCGGAACTGGCGCGCACGTCTGGCGCGCGCGCCGCCCGGTACCTCGCGGCCCACATGCTCGGGGCGTTCGACCTCGAGCGCGCCGCCCTGTTGTCGCCGACGGACGAGATCGACCGCAGGATCGCCGCGTTCCTCGAGGCGATGCGGGACATCGACGACCTCGCCCTTGCGGCGCTGGCCCGGACCAAGGCCGCGCTCTCTTACGACTGGAGTGCGTGGGAGGCGGAGAAGGAGAGCTTTCTCGTCGAGGCGCGGCACGCACTGCGCGCGAACGTGGAGAACGAACTCGCTCGGATAAACGGTGCAAGCCGCAGGAAGATCCGGAACTCGGCGCGGGAACACGCCCGCGCGGCCAGCGGGCGGCAGGTCGCGATCTGGCACGAGCGCGCGGCGGCGGAGATGCGGCGGCGGCGCGAGAGGTGGACGGCGCAGGCCAGCGAGAGGGCCAACGCCCTCATCGACCGAGTCGCCCACGGCGCCGCCGCTGCCTTCGAGATCCCGGTGGCGAGGTTCGAGCCGGAGGTCCTCGACCTCGACGCGCCGCCGCCGGTGTTCGAGTTCTTCGCGGACGTGATCTTCCTCGATCCGCGCGCCATCGTCGTTGCAGTGAGGGACGCGCTCTCGTCCCGCCCCGCCGTCGCACGGCGCGCCGCGGCGGGCGCCGCGGTCGCGGCCGACGGCTGGCTGCGGCGCAATCTGTACGACGTGGACCAAACGCTCGTCGGCTGGCTGGACAAGCTGGCGACCGGGCTTGATGCGGCGTTGCGGGCCCGGCTCGACGCCGCCAGGCAGGAAGTGCTCGATGCGGTGGCGGCCGGCCGCCGCCGGCGCGAGCATGGCGAGATGGCGGTCAAGGAGCGGGTGGAGGAGCTGGACCGCCAGCGCACTGTTGTGCTTGATGCGCTGGCGCCCCTGTCCGTGGCGTGAGCCGCCGCGTGCGCTACGATTGACCGAGGGCGAGGGGGGCAAATGACAACCGAGATCCTGAGTGAGGCGTGGGCGCAGGCGTGGAGCGATGCACTCAACGGCAGCGAAAGCTATCGGGCCGCGGCCGCCGGATGGGAAGGCGCGGTGGCGATCGCGGTGCGCGGCGAGTCCCAGCGCGGGATCGAGGGGCGCGCGGTGTTCCTCGACCTCTGGCACGGCGCGTGCCGTGCGGCCCGGATCGCGAGCCCGGCCGATCTCGAGGCGGCGCGCTACGTCCTCACCGCCGACGCCGCCACCTGGCTCGAGCTGTTGCGCGGCGGGCTCGATCCCGTGACCGCCGTGATGAGCGGGCGGCTCGATCTGGGCAAGGGCAGCGTGATGTCGTTGCTCCCCCACGTGGCGGCGGCCAAGGAACTGGTCGCGGTCGGCCGCTCGCTGCCGGCGACACTGCCGGCGGGATGGGCGGCGTCGTAGACGGTTTGCTCCCGAAGCGGTTTAGACTCGCGGTCATGCGACCGCACCCCACCGCTCGCCCCCGTCCGACCGCACGTCTCGTCGCCTCCCTTTTCGTTGCGGTGGCGCTGCTCGCCGTCGGGTCGTCGCCCGGCGCGGCGGCCCCTCCTCCGGCGCGCGGCGGCGCCGTGGCGTCGGCCGCGCCGGACGCGACCGCGGCCGGCATCGAGATCCTGCGCGCCGGGGGCAACGCGGCGGACGCGGCCGTGGCCACGGCGCTCGCGCTCGCGGTCGTCCACCCCGAGGCCGGCAACCTGGGTGGCGGCGGCTTCGCGGTGGTGAGGTTCCACGGCGAGCCGGCGGCGCTCGACTTCCGCGAGACCGCGCCGGCGGCGGCCACCGCGGCGATGTACCTCGGGGCCGATGGGAAACCGGTTCCCGACCGTTCCCTCATCGGGCCCCTCGCGGCCGGCGTTCCGGGCTCGCCCGCCGGCCTTTTCGAGCTGCACCGGCGGTTCGGCGCGTTGCCCTGGGCGCAGGTCGTGGCGCCGGCCGTGCGCCTGGCAAGAGACGGCTTCGTCGTCACACCGCGGTTGCACGGCGAGATCGCGGCGTCGCGGGCGCTGCTCGCCCGCTTTCCCGCCTCGGCGGCGGTCTGGCTCCCCGGCGGCGCGCCCCCCCCTGCCGGCAGCGTGATGAAGGTCCCCGCGCTCGCCGCGGCGCTTGCGGCGTACGCCGAGCGCGGCCCCGGCGCGCTCACGACCGGCGCCGCCGCGGCGGCGATCGCGGCCGCCTCGCGGGCGGACGGCGGCATCCTCACCGCCGTCGACCTCGCCGCCTACGCGCCGGTGTGGCGGGCGCCGTTGCGCTTCACGGCGTTCGGCTGGAGCGTCGCGGCGATGCCCCTCCCCTCCTCGGGGGGAATCATCATCGGCGAGAGCGTGGGGATGCTCGAGCGGCTAGGGTGGCGCGCGCGACCGCGCGGCTCGGCCGAGCGCATCCACCTGCTCGCGGAGAGCTGGCGGCGCGCGTACGCGGACCGGTTCCTCCTCGGCGACCCGGCGACGACGCAGGCGGGGCCGGCGCAGCTGCTCGACCCCGCCTGGATTGCCCGCCGCGCGCGCGAAATCGACCCGGTGCGGGCGACGCCCTCGACGGCGGTGCGGCCGTGGCCGGATCACCTCGCCCCGGCGTCGCGCGAGACGACACACCTGTCGGTGGTGGATGCCCTCGGGAACACGGTCTCGCTCACCACCACGCTCAACGGGGCGTTCGGCTGCGGCCTGCTGGTCGGCCCGCTCGGGATCTTCCTCAACAACGAGATGGACGACTTCGCCGCCGCCCCCGGCCGGCCCAACCTGTACGGGCTGGTGCAGGGCGAGGCCAACGCGGTCGGCGCCGGCAAGCGGATGCTCTCGTCGATGGCGCCGACGATCGCGTGGCGCGGCGGCGACGTGCTCGCGCTCGGCTCGCCGGGTGGGTCGTATATCCCGACCGTCACGGAGCAGGTGCTGCTCGCCGTGATCGTGGACGGCGCGCCGCTGCAGGCGGCGGTGGACGCGCCGCGCGTCCACCACCAGTGGCTCCCCGACGAGATCACGGCCGAGGCGGGCGCGCTCGCCGGCGGCGTCGGCGCCGAGCTCGAGCGGCGTGGATACGCGCTCCGGGTTGTCCCCCGTCTTGGCGAGGTGAACGCGGTTCGGCGCCGATCGGCCGGCCGTCTCGAGGCCGTCGCCGACCGGCGCGGGCCCGGAGAGGCTGGGGTGCTCAACCCGCTGCGGTAGAATCCGGCGGGCGCGGCTCGCGGGTCGCGCCGCCCCCCACCCGAGGAGGTGTCGTTGGCGACGATTCCGCCGAACGCTGCGGTCTCTCCACAGGCATTTTCGAACCGCTTCCTGCACTACCTGCGCTACGTCCTCGGGCTCGAGGTGAGCGAGGCCGCGCCGGCCGACCTCCTCGCCGCACTTCAGCTCACCATCCGTGAGACCCTGATCGACCGTGCGGTCGCGACGCGGCAAAGGCAACGGGAGCAGGGTCCCAAGACCGTTCACTACCTCTCCCTCGAGTTCATGCTCGGGCGTCTCGTCGAGAACAACCTGCTCGCGACCGGCCTCGAGCCGGCGGCCCGCGAGGCGCTCGCGGCGCTCGGCCTCGACCTCGATCGGCTGATCGAGGAGGAGCCCGACCCCGGGCTCGGCAACGGCGGCCTCGGCCGCCTCGCCGCCTGCTTCCTGGACTCGCTGGCGACGCTCGACTACCCGGCGTACGGCTACGGGTTGCGCTACGACTTCGGCATCTTCCGCCAGGAGTTCGTCGGCGGCTGGCAACGCGAGCGTCCGGACACCTGGTTGAAGGGCGGCTACGCCTGGGAGATCGGTCGTCCCGACCTGACCGTCAAGGTGCGCCTGGGGGGCGTGGTGGCGATGCAGGGCGACGACGGCCGGCGGCGCCCGGTGTGGAACGGGCCGCACGTGCTCTACGGCGTCCCGTACGACGTGCTGGTGGCGGGCTACGGGACCGCCACCGTCTCGATCCTGCGGTTGTGGCGGGCGGAGGCCCCCGACGAGTTCGACTTCGACACCTTCTCGAAGGGGAACTTCCTCGCCGCGGTCGCCGGGCGCGAGAACGCCGAGGCGGTGACCAAAGTGCTTTACCCCTCCGACGAGGCCGAAGCCGGGCGCGAGCTGCGCCTCACCCAGGAGTACTTCCTGGTGGCGTGCTCGGTGGCCGACGTCATGCGCCGGTTCCGCGCCCACTGGGGCGAGCGCTGGGAGATCTTCGCCGACAAGGTCGCCTTTCAGCTCAACGACACCCACCCGGCGCTCACCGTCGCGGAGCTGATGCGCGTCCTGGTGGACGAGGAGGGGTTGGGTTGGGAGCAGGCGTGGACGATCACCCGCGCCGCCTGCGCCTACACCCAGCACACGGTGCTCGCGGAAGCGCTGGAGACCTGGCCGGTGGCGCTGATGCAGCGCCTGATCCCGCGCCACGTACAGATCATCTTCGACATCAACAAGCGCTTCCTCGACCGGATCGAGGCGGTGCAGCCGGGCGACCGGGAGCTGGTGCGACGGCTCTCGCTCGTGCACGACGACGGTGAGCGGCGCGTTCGCATGGCGCACCTCGCGATCGTCGGCTGCCACCGCGTCAACGGCGTCGCGCGCTTGCACACCGAGCTGCTCAAGAGCCAGGTGTTCCCCGACTTCGCCCGGATGTTCCCGGACCGCTTCGTCTCGATCACGAACGGCATCACGCCGCGGCGCTGGCTGCTCGCCTGCAACCCGCTCCTCGCGGCCGCGATCTCCGCCCGGATCGGCGACGGCTGGATCCGCGACCTCGATCGCCTCGGCGAGTTACGCCCGTACGCCGACGACCCGACGTTCCAGGACGAGTTCCTCGCCATCAAGCGGGCGAACAAAGGTAACCTTGCCGCCATGGTCGAGAGGCTGTGCGGGATTGCGATCGACCCAAGCTCGCTCTACGACGTCCAGGTCAAGCGGATGCACGAGTACAAGCGCCAGCTACTCGCGGCGATGCACATCATCGCGCTGTACCGGCGGATCAAGTCCGATCCGGGCGCGGCGTTGACCCCACGGACCTTCATCTTCGGCGGCAAGGCCGCCGCCGCGTACCGCATGGCCAAACTCACGATCCGCCTGATCAACGGGATCGCCGATGTCGTCAACCGCGACCCCGACGTGGCCGGGCGGCTCAGAGTCGCCTTCCTCCCCGACTACCGCGTGACCATCGCGAGCGCCGTGATCCCGGCCGCCGATCTCTCCGAACAGATCTCTACCGCGGGGATGGAGGCGTCCGGGACCGGCAACATGAAGCTGGCGCTTAACGGTGCGCTCACGATCGGCACGCTCGACGGCGCGAACATCGAGATCATGGACGCGGTGGGGGAGGCAAACATCTTCATCTTCGGCCACACCGCCGCCGAGGTGGCCGAGCTGCGAACGGGCGGCCGGTACAACCCGTGGGACCTCTACCACGCCGACGCCGAACTCGCCGGCGTGGTCGACGCCTTGCGCGACGGCACCTTCGCGGGCCCGGACGCCGCGGCGCTCAAGGAGATCTGGTCAGCGCTCATGGAGCGCGGCGACCGCTTCATGCACCTGGCGGATTTCCGGCCGTACCTCGACGCCCAGGCGCGCGCCGGCGCGCTGTTCAACGATCGGCGGGCCTGGGTCGCGACGGCGATCCGCAACGTCGCGGCGATGGGTTACTTCTCCTCGGACCGCGCGATTCGCGAGTACGCGCGCGAGATCTGGGATCTCACCCCGGTCGCGCCGGCTGAATGATTCCGCGCCTGCCGGGGCGTCACGTCTGGTAACGGCTTCTGATCGTCGGGATCAGGTACTCGGAAAAGGCGCGCTCGAAGTCGTAGCGCGGGGTGTACCCCCAGTCGCGCCGCGCCGCCGAGTCGTCGACGTCGGCGGGCCAGGTGTCCACGATCCCCTGCCTTTTCTCGTCCACCTGGTAGGTGATCTCCGCGTCGGGAAACGCCTCCAGCACGACCGCCCGGACCTCCTCGGCGGAGGGGTTGAACGCGCCGACGTTGTAGACGGTGTGGGCCAGGTTCGCTTTCGGCGCCGCGGCGAGCCGGAGCAGAGCGTCGACGCCGTCGGGCATCGCCATGAACGGGATCCGGGTGTCGGGGCGCACGAAGCAGGGGTAGGGCTTGCCCTGCGCGGCGGCGTGGATCATCTCGGGGGCGTAGTCGGACGTGCCGCCGGAGGGCACCGTCACCGCGGAGATGAGGCCCGGGAAGCGCAGGCAGCGGAAGTCCACCTTGCCGGCGAGCGGCTCGGCCGCGAGCTGCTTGTAGTGCTTGGCGTAGTAGCGTCCCATGTGCTCGCAGTAGAGCTTGTTGCAGCCGTACATGGTGGTCGGCTTCGTCCACTCGTTTTCGGTGACCTTGCCGACGCTGGCCTTGGTGGCCGCGTCGGGCAGCCCATAGGCGGCGATCGACGACGGGTACAGGAACCGCACCGGCCGGCCGTGCGACTCGCCCTGTTTCTGGGCGAACTCGAGCAGGTTCATCGTGCCTTCGACGTTGACGTGGTGGGCGGTCATCGGCGTGAACTCGCTGCGAGTGGAGAGCAGCGCCGCGAGGTGGAAGACCGTGTCCACCTCGTACTCGGAAAGGATGCGCTCGAGCAGGTCCGTGTCCAGGATCGAGCCGATGAACTCCTGCGCCACCAGGCGCCCGAGCTCGTGGGCGAGGGACTTCACGTCGAGGGTGATGATGGGCCGGTCCGCGTCGTTCGCCAGCGAGCCGATGAGGCCGTGGCCGATCTCGCCGGATGCGCCGGTGATGAGCACGACGGGCTTGCGCAGCATGGGAGTCCCTCCTGTCCGCCGGCGGCCCGACGTCGTCGCCGTCCCTGGAGCGTGAAAATTAGCACAACCTCGCCCGGCCACCCAACTCGAACCCTACCTTCGGCCTAGCTTTCGTCTCTTCAATGCCCGTCTCCGAGTTTCTAAATGTAGGGGCAGCCCTTGCGGCCGCCCGCAGTCGGGCGGGAGCAAGCCCCGCCCCTACACCAGTTGGCGCTACGCGACCACTCCCCCCGAAACCCTGCGCCCTGCCGCTACGCGACGGTGACGTCCTTGCAGAGGTAGACGTCCTGGATCGCGTGCAGCAGCTCGACGCCCTGCGCCATCGGCTTCTGGAACGCCTTGCGGCCGGAGATCATGCCGGAGCCGCCCGCGCGCTTGTTGACCACGGCCGTCAGCACCGCCTGGGCGAGGTCGTTCTTGCCGGAGGCGCCGCCCGAGTTGATCAGCGGCGAGCGGCCGAGGTAGCAGTTGGCAACCTGCCAGCGCGTCCAGTCGATCGGGTTGTCGGAGGTGAGCTTGTCGTAGACGAGCGGGCTCGTGTACCCGAACTTGATCGCGCCGTAGCCGTTGTTACACTCGGGCGCCTTCTGCTTGATGACGTCGGCCTCGATCGTGACGCCAATGTGGTTGGCCTGGCCGGTGAGGTCGGCGGCGGTCTGGTAGTCGACGCCGTCCTTCTTGAACGCCGGGTTGCGCAGGTAGCACCACAGCACGGTGAACATGCCGAGCTCGTGGGCGTGGGCGAACGCCTGCGAGACCTCTTCGATCTGGCGACGCGACTCGGCCGAGCCAAAGTACACGGTGGCGCCCACGGCGGCGGCTCCCGTGTCGAACGCCTGGTCGACGCCCGCGAACATCGTCTGGTCGTAGGTCAGCGGGTAGGTGAGCGTCTCGTTGTGGTTGAGCTTGAGGATGAACGGGATCTTGTGGGCGTACCGGCGGGCCACCGAGCCAAGCGCGCCGAGCGTCGAAGCGACCGCGTTGCACCCGCCTTCGAGCGCCAGTTTGACGATGTTTTCCGGGTCGAAGTACGCCGGATTGGGCGCGAACGAGGCCGCGCCCGAGTGCTCGATCCCCTGGTCCACCGGCAGGATCGAGAGGTAGCCGGTGCCCGCCAGCCGCCCGGTGTTGAAGATCGCCGCGAGGTTGCGCAGCACGTTGACGGGGCGGTCCGACGCGGCGACGACGCGGTCGATGAAGTCGGCCCCGGGGAGGTGGAGCATCCCCTTCGGGATTCCTGTACAGGCGTAGTCGAGCAGGTTCGCCTTTTCGCCCAGGTGCGCGCGAATCTCGTCGATCATGGTGGCCTCCAGCGATCCCATTCTACCGCCGCCGGTTGGCGCGGGTCGCCGCTAGGGTTCCGCAGGCGGCGCGAGGCCGAGCGCCGCGAGCGCGGCGGCGAAGTCGAAGGGCAGCGGCGCCGTCACGATCAGCTCGGGGCTGGCCGCGGTCGGCGGCAGGTGCAGGCGCCAGGCGTGCAGCAGCGTGTGCCCGGGATCGAGCAGCCGCCGCAGCGCGGGATCGCGGACGCCACGGTGGCGCGGGCCGCCGTAGAGGTCGTCGCCCACGACCGGGTGGCCGGCATGCGCGAGGTGGACGCGGATCTGATGGGTGCGTCCGGTCGCCGGCTCGAGGCGCACCAGGGAAACGCCGGGGGCGCGGCCGGCGACGCGGTAGGCCGTGACGGCGGCACGCCCCGCCGGGTCCACCAGCATCCGGCGTCGGTCGCGGCGGTCGGGGCCGAGGGGGAACGTCCAGCTTCCGGCAGCCGGGCGCGGGCGGCCCCACGCCAGCGCCAGGTATGTTTTCGCGACCCGCCGTGCGGCGAAAGCCCGCACCAACTCGCGGTGGGCATCCTCGTCGCGGGCGAGCAGGACCACGCCGGAGGTCCCGACGTCGAGGCGGTGCACGAGCCAGAGGGTACCCGCGGCTAGAGCGTGGGCGTCGCGCTCGGCGTCGGGGAGCACGGCGAGCAGGCGAGCGACCGCGGCGCCGGGCTCGGCCCGCCGCGTGGCCAGGCTGACGCCGGCGGGCTTGTCGAGCGCCACGATCCGCTCGTCGGCATACAGGACCCTGGTTCGAGGTTGCACGCGAGCAGCATGCCACGGTTGCGGCGGTCCGTCACCGGTGGCGCGGGGGGTGATACCGTCGCGGGGTGGACACCTGGGTCGTCCTCATTTTCGGCTTCGTCTACCTCGGCATGCTGCTCGGCGAGATCCCCGGCCTCGCCCTCGACCGCACCGGCGTTGCGCTCCTGGGAGCGCTGGCGCTCATCGCCTCCGAGCGGGTGACCCCCGAGGCCGCGTGGCGGGCGATCAACGTGCCGACCCTCGCCCTCCTGTTCGGGCTGATGGTGGTGTCGGCGCAGTTCCGCCTCAGCGGGTTCTACGCCTGGGTCACGCGCAAGGCGGCGGGCGCGCGCGTCTCGCCGGCGATCCTCCTTGGCCTCGTGGTCGCCGTGGCCGGCGGCCTCTCGGCGGTGCTGGC
>Ga0075520_1001845_pt1 | contig 10374 bp, 8 predicted proteins | sample NGEPerB_FD_75100 | JGI IMG/M metagenome (GOLD analysis project Ga0075520, IMG submission 75100) | Arctic peat soil microbial communities from the Barrow Environmental Observatory site, Barrow, Alaska, USA - NGEE PermafrostAB12-B | ecosystem: Environmental > Terrestrial > Soil > Wetlands > Peat ...
CTTCGGAGCACCGTTCTACGGAAGCCTGGGCGCCAACCCTCCGAGCGCACCGATCATCAGCATGGCCCCCTCCACCGACGGTAACGGCTACTACATGCTCGGTTTGCCAGGCAGCGTCTACAGCTTCGGCGATGCCCCCTACCTTGGGGGCACATCGTGACGCCCCCCCCGATCACCTGATTCTCTTCGGGGAATTGGGCCATCGACCCTCACCCTTTTCAGGTGAAGGTCAGTCAACGCTCACATCGTCGAGGTGAGTATCGCTGGTGTAAAGATCCGTTACCCGTGCGACATTCCGGCTCCGACAGGTCGCCGACATTCTCGAGGCCTACGCGGGGGAGATCACCAGGCAACCGTTGTGGCCGCCGAACCCGAACGAGTTGGACAGCACAGCACCCGGCTCCCAGGGCCGGGCCTCGCCGGCCACGATATCGAGGTGGATGTCAGGGTCTGGCTCTTCGTACCCGCTGGTAGGCGGGATCAGGCGGCGGCCGATACTCAAGACCGCGGCGACAGCTTCGATGGCACCGGCTGCACCCAGGCCGTGACCGGTGATGCCTTTGGTGGACGTGACGGGCGGGGCATCGCCACCGAACACCTTGGTGATGGCGTCAGCCTCCGCCCGGTCGTTGAGGGGCGTCGATGTCCCGTGGGCGTTGATATGGCCGATGTCGCCGAGGGTCACTCCGGCATCCTCCATGGCCAGCACCATGCAGGCGGTGGCACCCGCACCTCCGGGAATGGGTGCGGTGATGTGGTGGGCATCGGCGGTGCTGGCCGACCCGGCCAGTTCGCCATAGATCCGGGCTCCCCGCGCCACCGCGTGGTCCCACGCCTCCAGAACCAGGACCCCGGCCCCTTCGGTGATGACGAAGCCGTCCCGGCGGATGTCGAATGGACGGGAGTTCCCCGATGTCGACAGGGCGGTCATGTTGGTGAAGGCGGCGATACCCACCTCGGTCATGGCCGCTTCAGCTCCGCCACCGATGGCCACATCCAATCGCCCGGACGCCACCAATCGGGCCGCGTACCCGATGCTGTGGGTGCCGGCCGCGCACGCGGTGGTGATGGATTCCGACGGCCCGTGCCAACCAGTCCGCATCGACACGTTGGCGGCACCGGCGTTGGCCATCATCATCGGTACCAGGCGGGGGGAGACCCGACGGGCCCCCTTCTCCCCGTAGACCAATACCTGGTTCTGCAACGATTCGAAACCACCGACTCCGGTCCCCATGATCACGCCGGCCCGGTCCGGATCGGCTCCCAGGTCGCCGGCGTCCTCGAGCGCCATCTCGGAAACCGCCACGCTGAACTGGGCGAACCTGTCCACCTGTCGTACCTCTTTGGCGCTGAACCAACGCTCGGGGTCGAAGTCGGGAACCCGGCGCTCCCCTTCCGGGGCCGGACCGTTCAAGCCGGTCCACAGCGCCTCGGGCCCTACGCCGCAGCACGACACCACCCCGATGCCGGTGATGGCCACCCGGCGCCCAGCGATGGGACCGTCAGGACCGAAGCCGAGCAGCATTAGAGCTTTGCGGTGATCAGGTCGAATGCCTGACCAATGGTCTCGATGCCCTCGAGCTCGGTCTCCTCGACGGAAACATCGAAGGACTCTTCGAGGGCCATGACCAACTCGACCAGATCGAGACTGTCGGCGTCGAGATCTTCGGCGAACCGGGCCTCTTTGGTCACCTTGTCCGCCGGTACCTGCAGGACCTCCACCGCACACTCGCGGAACTTCTCAAATGCCTCGTCGTTGCTCACCGCATCGCTCCTTTGTCTCGGGTCTTGTTGTCGATAGATGGGACATCACATCCCCATGGCCAATCCGCCGTCGACCGGCACCACTGCTCCGGTGATGTATCCGGCTTCCTCGGAGGAGAGGAATCCGACCACCGCAGCGATCTCCTCGGGCCGGGCGATCCGGCCCAGCGGGACTTGTGATGCGAATGCCGTCTTACGCTCTTCTCCAAGTGCGGCGAGCATATCCGTCTCCACCAAGCCGGGGGCAACGACGTTGACGGTGATCGACCGGCTGGCAACCTCCCGGGCCAAGGACCGGGCCATTCCCACCAGGCCCGCCTTGGCCGCCGCGTAGTTGGCCTGGCCGGCAGACCCGATGAAGGCGCTGACCGACGACACGATGACAATTCGCCCTCGATGCTGCCGCACCATCTTAGCCACCGCCCGTTTGGTCACCCTGAACACCCCGGTCAGGTTGGTGTCGATGACATCGGACCACGATTCCTCGCTCATCCTCAGGACAAGCGTGTCACGGGTGATGCCGGCGTTGGCCACCAGCACCTCTACCGGCCCCCATGCCTCTTCGATGGCCCCATACGCCGCTTCCACCTGGGCCGGGTCGGTGACGTCGCAGGCCAAGGACAACAACCGGTCGGAGGGGCCGAGATCGTCCTCCACCGCGCCCGATCGCGAGGTGACGGCCACCCGGTCGCCCTGGGACAAGAACCACCGGGCGCAGGCCGAGCCAATCCCGCGTGAACCTCCGGTGATCAGGACGACTCTGCCGTCGGGACCGGCGTCATCGCCGGGCGGGGCCTCTTTCACCGGATCTCCTTGCCATGTCGGTCGGCGACCAATGTCGCCACTACGAAGCACCGCCGGCTGCCCGTATCCATGCCACCGGTTGGCCCTCACTCACCCGTTCACCCCGGACCGCCAACCATCGCACCAGAATGCCCTCGAATGGCGTGCGCACGTCGGTCACCCCTCCGACGGTGCCCACCCGGTCGCCGACGGACAGGAGCGATCCCGGCTCGGTACCGGCGCCACTCCCGGGCGCGGCGGTGGCGACTGCCAGAGCTGTCGTCTCCAGTGCGGCAAGTTGCACCTCGGGCTCGAACACTCCGGCTGAAGGACTCACGATCACCCGCTCGGAGGTATAGAGATGCTCACCCTGGTGGACCGGAGATGCGGCATTCCACACTTCGGGGCCGCCCACCGTGTCCATCAACTTATCGAGATCGTCAGGAACAGCGACGGCAACGGCGCGCACGTCGGGGATGGTCCGGCGCACGAGACCGGTCAGAACCCCACCGGGACCGAGTTCGGCGATGGCGGTGGCCCCTCGCCCAGCCAGGGTTTCGAGACTCTGTCGCCATCTGACCGGGCTGCACAGTTGAGCCGACAGCAGATCCGGCCATTCGGCCGGGTCGGTATGGACACGGGAGTCCACGTTTGCCACCACCTGCACCTCGGGGGAGTGGAACTGAACAGATGTAAGGCTGGCGCGGAGACGGGCCCGGGCTGGAAGCATCATGGGAGTGTGGAATGCTCCCGATACCGGGATGGGGAGCACCTTGCGGGCCCCGAGTTCCTTGGCCCGCTCGCCGCCTTTGGCCACGCCTTCGGTGGTACCGGCGATCACCACCTGTCCGGGAGCGTTGAAATTGGCGACCCATACATCGTCTTCCGCCAGCTGACAGGCGGATTCGGCGTCACCGTCGGCGATGCCGAGCAGGGCGGCCATGGTGCCCGGACGTTCGTCGGCCGCAAGTTGCATGGCGTTTCCGCGTTCAACCACCAGCCGGGTCCCGTCCGCGAATGAAAGTGCGCCCGATGCCACCAGGGCGCTGTACTCCCCGAGACTGTGACCGGCGCATGCTCCGGGGAACAGGCCCAGGCGTTCGACCGCGTCCAGGACGACCATGCTCATCACGAAGGTTGCGAGTTGGGCGTTGGCGGTCAGGGTCAGCTCATCCATCGGAGCGTCGAGCAAGAGGGCGGAAATATCCCGCCCCGCCAACTCCGATGCCTCGGTGGCCACTTCCCAGGAAGGGTGGTCGACCCAGGCGCGTCCCATTCCCGAACGCTGCGACCCTTGTCCGGGGAAGTTAAAGGCCAACACCTACGGACTCCTCTCGGGTGTGTTCGAACCTTTCGACCACAACGGTGGGTCAAGTGTTACATGTCGGGGCCGAGTACTTCCGTGGTCACACGCCACCACGGACGGTCTCTCGAGATCCCCTCTCGGTTCCTCGGACCTCCCCAGCATCGGTGCCCGGGGCGGGACTCGAACCCGCACGCCCTTTCGGACAATGGATTTTGAGTCCATCGCGTCTGCCATTCCGCCACCCGGGCCAATGGCGGACCAGCATATATCGCTGTCCGAAGGGCTCCGGGTCGGCGTGGCGCAAGGTTCGGGACGCCACGAAGCGCCAAACCGTAGGCTCCGAGCGTGATGACTCGTACGGATACGGGCACCCGACCCAACCGGGCGCTCTGATGGACACCATCCACGACCCGGCATTGGCATGGTCGAGGCTCGGAGACCGGACCGCGATCAGCCTCGATGCGATCGAGATCCGTCGGGTCGAGCTCCAACTCCGGGATCCTGTGCGCACCTCACGTGGCGTGCACGACCGCCGCCCGGTGATCCTGATTCGCCTGATCGGCACCGACCCGACCGGGGCGGTGGAGGGATGGGGCGAGTGTGCCGCCCTCGCTGACACCACCTATGACGCCGAGGATGCCACCACATCATTCGCCACCCTCGAACACAGCCTCTGCCCGGCACTCCTTTCGGTGACCGACTCGGCAGGGAGGATGCCCTCGTTAGGTGAGTTCGCAGCCCTACGAGATGTGCCCGCCACCTCGCTGGCCGGCGCGGCCCTGGAAATGGCCGTCGCCGATACCCACCTCCGTTCGAAAGACATTTCGTTTGCGGAGTTGTGCAACGTAGATTCCGATCCTGTCCCGGTCGGTGCGGTGGTGGGGGAGTGCAGCGACCTCACCGAGTTGGTCAACCAGGTGGACCGTTTGGTCGACGGGGGCTACCAACGAATCAAGATGAAGGTCGGCCGCGGTTCGGACGTCGATCCGATCGCCGCGGTTCGAAAGGCTCATCCCGGGTTGTTTCTTCAGGTGGACGCCAATGAGGACTACACCGAATCGGACATCGACCACCTGGCCGGTTTCGACCGGTTTGAGCTGGCCTGCCTCGAACAACCATTCCGCCGGGACGATCTTTCCGGTCATGTCCGTCTGGCCCAGCGGATGGCCACGCCGATCTGCCTGGACGAGAGCCTGCACTCTGTGGACATGGTGGTGTCGGCCCTGGAGATGGAAGCATGCTCGGTGGTGTGCCTGAAGCCGGCCCGCCTCGGGGGCATCGGCCCGGCCCTCGAGGTGATCCGACTCTGCTCGGCGGCGTCGGTACCCCTGTGGATCGGCGGGATGTTCGAAACCGGATTTGCCCGGGCGGTAAATGTGGTGGTGGGCGCGGTGTCCGGAACTCTGTGGCCTGGGGACCTGAGCCCGGCACACTCCTATCTCCGGGAAGACCTGATTGTTCAGTCGGCTCAGATGGCGGGTCCCCTCGAGGTCGTCCCAAGTCGGACGCCGGGAATGGGCCCGGCCGTTGACCAGGCGATGGTCGATCGTCACACCGTGAACATGGTGCGCCTCGAAACCGTCCCCGGGTCCCATTCTGGCGCCGGATGAACGTCTCGGTCCCGGTCGTGTCTACAATTGCCGACCCATGCATCGCTCAACCGTCGAACGTCGGCTCAAGGACGCCCACCAACGGCTGGCACGCGCCCGCAACGAGCTTGCCGTGCTCGACGAGCAGTTTGTCGTGGTCAGCGATATTGCTGACGACACCCGCCTCAAAGCATTGGTGGCGGAAACGCCGATAGCCTCACGGGAACACGATGAGGCCAGTCGGCACGCCGCAGCCATGGGGCGGACCCGTGAGGCACTGCTGGCGTCCATCACCGAGCTGGAACAGCGGCAGAATGAGCTACTCGACCGACTGGTGGTCGGGCCTAGTTGAACGAGCCCATCATCGTTCCATTCCGAACGAGCAGTCTCACCGAGCAGGGGATCCCCTCGACAGGCAGAGGGAGAGGAGCAATTGCACCATGAGCAGACGCGTGGTCATAGCCGAAGACGAAGCCATTATCCGACTCGATCTGAAGGAGATCCTTCTGGCCGAGGGCTATGACGTCGTGGGGGAGACCGGTCGTGGGGATGAAGCCGTGGAGCTGGTGCGCCAACACGTTCCCGATCTGGTGATCCTCGACGTGAAGATGCCCGGGATCGACGGATTGTCGGCAGCTCGGGCGGTCCGGGACCTGGGCCAGAAGGTGGCGGTCCTCGTGCTCACCGCATTCAGTCAGCGAAACCTGATCGACGAGGCCCGCGATGCCGGCGTGGCCGCGTATCTGGTGAAACCGTTCCAACGCAGCCAGTTGGTCCCGGCCATCGACCAGGCCATGGCCCGGTGCCAACAGGAATGGGCCATTGACGCCGAGACGCGACCAGGGGGATCAGACGACGGTGCCAGCACCGACAGCCCGACGTCCGCCGAGGACAAACTCGAAACCCGCCGTATGGTGGACGGGGCCAAAGGGGTGTTGATGGAACAGTTCGGCATGACCGAGTCAGACGCGTTCGGGTTCATCCAGAAGACGGCCATGAGGACCCGGGCACGGATGATCGACGTGGCCCGCCAAGTGCTCGAAGGATCGCTCGTCCCGTAGGAAGGGCGATCCCTCAGCTATGGCCAGTGCGAACTCCACCACCAAGGGCACCGGCAGCCCACTCATCCTCCTGGACGGAATGTCGTTGGCCTTTCGGGCCTACTTCGCCCTTCCGCCCGATCTGACCACCAGCGCCGGCGTCGTCACCAACGCAGTCCATGGTTTCGCCTCCATGTTGGTCAACCTGGTGAGGGACCACCGACCATCGGGGCTGGCCGTAGCATTCGATCTTCCGGGAGGCACCTTCCGAGACGAGGTGGTCGACGATTACAAGGGCGGTCGGGCAGAGACTCCCGCAGATCTCATCGCACAGTTCGACATGATCCGGGCCCTCCTCGGGTCGCTGGCCATCCCTGTCGTCGATGCAGTCGGGTACGAGGCCGATGACGTGCTGGCCACGCTGGCCACGGAAGCCCGAGACCGATCACAGCCGGTGATCATCGTCACCGGCGATCGCGATGCATACCAGCTCGTCGAGGACCCCTTCATCCGGGTGTTGTACAACCGGCGCGGGGTGAGCGACTACGTCCTCTACGACGAGGTTGGCATCGAGGAGCGGACCGGGGTGAGGCCGCCGAAGTACCCGTTGTTGGCGGCGTTGCGAGGCGATCCGTCCGACAACCTTCCGGGTGTGCCCGGGGTGGGGGATAAGACGGCGGCGAAACTGGTCAACGAGTACGGCGATCTCGATTCGCTCTATGCCCACCTCGACGCGTTGTCACCCAAGCTGAGGGAGAACCTGGCCGCCCATGCCGAACGGGTCCGGATGAACGCCGAAGTGATCCCACTGGTCCGGAACGTCCCGCTGGACATCAGCGTCGATGATCTCGAGCTCGGCGGATGGGACACCGAGGTGGCCCGGGCCATGTTCGCCGAACTCGAGTTGCGAACGATATGGACCCGGTTCCAGACGGTCATGAACGACGGCCTCTTGGGTCCACCTCTCCCAGGAGGAAGTGCGGGGGGCGAGGCCGTGGACCCGGAACCGGGGGGCGAGGCCGGACGGGTCGAGGACCAACCCGCCTGGCTGGTCGCTCCGGACGTGATGGTTCCAAACGATGCCTCCTCCGCCGTGGTCGGCCTCGACAGCATTGTCACCGGGGCCCGGTCGGGAACCGGCAACCTGGCCCTGTTTGCCCAATGGACCGGCGATCCGGGGAGGTCCTCCCTTCGGGCTCTGGCCCTGACACCCGAATCGGGACCAACCGAGACCCATCCGGTGCTGTATCTCCGAGGTGGCGGTGGATCCCCCGTGCTCGAAGATCCGAAGGTCATGTCGGCCCTGGCCGTCGCCGTCGGCGAAGGGGGATTGGGGGTGGTGGCCCACGATGTCAAAGAGTTGATGCGAAGCCTGCTCCCACTGGGCGTGGACATCGTGGGACTCGAGATGGACACCGCGGTAGCTGCCTATCTGCTCGATCCTTCCATCTCCAACTACCGCCTCATTGATCTGGCCAACCAACAGTTGGGCGTCACCGTCGACGATGGGCTGATCGGGCAGGGCACGTTCGCACTGGAAGATGACGAGCCCGCCGAAGTAGCGCCCATGGATGCAGAGGTGCTGAGGGCCACCCGGCTGGTCTCTGTGGTGGCGCGTCTGCGGTTCCCACTCGAGTCGGCCCTGGCCGCGGTGGGCGAGACGGCTCTCCACCACGACATCGAGAGGCCCCTGGTGCGGGTATTGGCACGGATGGAGGTCACCGGGGTCCCGGTGGACCGGGGAGTGTTGCACGCCATTGCTGCCGGTCTGGCCGATGAGTGTCGTGAGTTGGAGGCAACGATCCAGGAGCTGGCCGGTGGACCGTTCAATGTGAACTCAGTTCCCCAACTGCGGTCGGTGCTCTACGAGCGCCTCGGGCTCACCCCCACCCGCAAGACGAAGACCGGATTCTCCACCGATGCCCGGGCCCTCGAGCAACTCCGAGATCAGCACCCGGTGGTCGAGGCCCTGCTCCGGTATCGGGAGGTGGAAAAGCTCCGGTCCACCTACGGGGAGAGTCTGGCCGCCGAAGTGGGCAGCGACGGGCGGATTCATGCCACCTTCCGCCAGACCGTGGCTCGGACCGGGCGGCTCTCTTCGGACCGGCCGAATCTGCACAACATCCCGGTCCGCACCGAAGAGGGCCGGCGATTCCGCCAGGCCTTCGTTCCGTCGTCCGGGCGCCGGCTGCTGGTCGCCGACTACGACCAGGTGGAGTTGCGGGCCATTGCTCACCTTTCCGGTGATCCGGGCCTCACGTCTGCCTTCGCCGCAGGAGAGGACATCCACCGCACGGTGGCGTCTCAGGTGTTCGGGATCGACAGGGATCGAGTGACCTCGGCGCAGCGCTCCACCGCCAAAATGGTCTCCTATGGCCTGGCCTATGGCATGGAGGCCTACGGCCTGTCCCAACGACTGGGAGTGCCGGTCGAAGAGGCACAGGGAATTCTCCGGGCGTTCTTCGAGGCATTCCCGGCCGTGCGTGACTACATGCAACGAACGGTGGCCGAGGCCCGGTCCACCGGTTACACGGTGACCGAATTCGGGCGCAGGCGCCTCCTCCCCGACCTGGTCGCCACCAACTACCAGGTCCGACAGGCCGCCGAGCGACAAGCCATGAACGCCGGGATCCAAGGTCTGGCTGCCGACCTGTTCAAAGTGGCACTGATCCGCCTCGATGCGGCACTCGAGGAGGGAAGGTATGCGTCTGATCTGGTCCTACAGGTTCACGACGAGGTCATCATCGACGTTGATCCGACCGAGGCCGAAGCGGTGGCGGACCTGACCGAAGTGGCCCTTACCGGGGCGGCGGCCCTGTCGGTTCCCCTGAAAGTGGCGATGGCCTGGGGTTCCTCCTGGGCGGAAGCAAAAGGAAGCTGAGCCTTCCATGGGCTAGGATCTTCATTCGGTCACAACCTCGTGGCCTCTGTCTTCATCTGCTTCGTCGTCATCGGCGGAGCGGGACCTGTCCGGAAAGCGAGCTACCTACTTCATGTCCGACGTATTGGCAGTACCCGGGGGCCCCGCCCTCCTGTCCTCGGAATCCATGGGCCATTTCGATGAGAACGGGGTCTATATCCCCCGCTCGATCACCGAAGATGACCTGGGCGGGGCGTCTCTCGAAGATGCCATGGCCGGCACCATCGTCGAGTTCGAGGATGGTGACCTCGTGCAGGGCACTGTGGTCAAAATCGACCGCGACGAAGTCCTCCTCGACATCGGATTCAAGTCCGAGGGTGTGGTGCCCGTACGCGAACTCTCGATCCGCAATGATGTGGATCCGTCCGAAATTGTCTCTCTGGGAGAGTCGATCGAGGCGCTTGTCCTGACCAAAGAGGACAAGGAAGGTCGGCTCATCCTCTCGAAGAAGCGGGCCCAGTACGAACGTGCATGGGGCACCATCGAGAAGCTGAAGGAAGCAGACGAGGTCGTCACCGGCCCGGTCATCGAAGTGGTCAAGGGCGGGCTCATCGTGGACATCGGTCTTCGTGGCTTCCTACCCGCGTCGCTGGTGGAACTCCGTCGTGTGCGTGAGCTCCAGCCGTATGTGGGCCGCACCATCGAGGCGAAGATCATCGAGCTCGACAGAAACCGTAACAACGTGGTGCTGTCCCGTCGGGCCTGGCTCGAAGAGACCCAAAAAGAGCAGCGGGGCGAATTCCTCGAGAACCTCAAGCCCGGCGAGCGTCGCCGCGGCACGGTGTCGTCAGTGGTCAATTTCGGTGCATTCGTCGACCTGGGCGGCATGGACGGACTCGTCCATGTGTCGGAATTGTCGTGGAAGCATGTCGATCACCCGTCTTCGGTGGTGGCGGTGGGTGACGAGATCGAAGTCGAGGTGCTCGACGTCGATTTGTCCAAGGAACGGATCAGCCTGTCGCTCAAGGCCAC
>Ga0075520_1001846_pt1 | contig 10373 bp, 5 predicted proteins | sample NGEPerB_FD_75100 | JGI IMG/M metagenome (GOLD analysis project Ga0075520, IMG submission 75100) | Arctic peat soil microbial communities from the Barrow Environmental Observatory site, Barrow, Alaska, USA - NGEE PermafrostAB12-B | ecosystem: Environmental > Terrestrial > Soil > Wetlands > Peat ...
CTCGGTGTGGTTGGAGGCCGCGATCTGGCGGACCTTCCCCTCGCGGACGAGCGCGTCGAACGCCCCCAGCGTCTCCTCGAGCGGCGTCGCGGCGTCGTCGGTGTGGGCGTAGTAGAGGTCGATGCGGTCCGTCCGCAGCCTGCGAAGCGAGCTCTCGGCCGCTGCTCGGATCGTCTTCGCTGACAAGCCGGAGAGACCCGGGAACTTCCCCACCTTCGTCGCGATCACCATCCGGTCGCGGTTGCCCCGCGCAGCCATCCACCGGCCGAGGATCGTCTCCGACTCGCCACCCGCGTGGCCCGTTACCCACGCCGAGTAGGCGTCGGCGGTGTCGATGAAGTTGCCGCCGGCGCCGGCATAGGCGTCCAGCACGGCGAACGACTGCCCCTCGTCGGCCGTCCAGCCGAACACGTTGCCGCCGAGACACAGTGGAAAGACGTCCAGCGACGTGTCGCCGATCCTCGTCATGAGCCCTCCGCACGCCCGGCCTGGGCACCAACACCCGCATGCGAGCCGAACGCTCCAACGCGGGCCAAACCAGTATGAGTACCAGGTCCGCCTGAGTTGACAAGTGATGGCGCGCCAACCGAAGAGACTCGGTTCGTCAACTGTGCCGGACCTGGTACCTTTCGCGGCTACGCTCATCTACCTTCGAGACGTTCATCAAGCGCGGCGCGAATCGCGTTGGCGAGCGTCTGCATGTTGAAGGGCTTTTGCAGGAACCTGACGTGGCCGGTTTCGATCCCGCGACGCAGCGCTTCGTCCTCGGCGTACCCGGACATGAATACGACCGCGAGCTCCGGCCAGCGACCCTGCAGACTGCCGGCCAGGTCGTGCCCTGCGACGTCGGGGAGCATTAGGTCGGTGAGGAGCAGCGCGAACCGGGGCTCGGCCGCGAGAAGCCCGGCCTCGGTGCCGGACCCAACCGCCACAGTCTCGTATCCGAGCAAGGTCAGAATCTCCTTGAGCCCCTCGCGCGGACCTTCTTCGTCTTCGACCACCAGCACCCGCTCACCGTGGCCGACCGCCAACTTGCTCGGCACCGCCGGAGGAGTTTCCACAGGTACAGACTTGCTCGGCCCGGAACGAGGCAGAACGACGCGGAACTTCGATCCCTGGCCCTCGTGTGTTTCCAGCTCCACCCGGCCGCCATGGCGGGTGACGATCCCGTGCACGACGGACAGGCCGAGCCCGGTTCCCTTGCCCGCTTCCTTGCTGGTAAAGAACGGCTCGAGGATGTGCTCGCGGATCGTTTCCGGGATGCCGTGGCCGGTGTCCTCGACCTCGAGCCAGGAAGACGTGGCAAGGTCGCAGCCAGTGCGAATGATCAGGCGACCGCCGCTCGGCATCGCGTCGGAGGCGTTCACAACGAGGTTCATCAGCACCTGCTCGAGCTGGCCGTGATCCGCCTCCACCATCACCGGCGCGTCTGCGAGTTCAAGGTCGAAAATGACGTTTTCGCGCACGAGCCGGCGGAGCATCGTTGCGGCCGCCTGTGTGACGTCGTTCAGGTCGAGATGTTCGGACTTCGCGGTTTCGCGCCGCGCGAAGAGCAGGAGCTGGCGGGTCAACCCCGCACCGCGAAGGGTGTGCTGCTCGAGCTCGGCCGCCTCCGTGCGGACACGCTCCGGGTCATCCGCGTGCGTCCGCAGCATCTGAGCGTGGGACAGACTCGCCTGCAGGAGGTTGTTGAAATCGTGAGCGATGCCGCCGGCAAGGCGGCCGATCGCGTCCATCTTCTGCGCCTGGTTGAGCTGCTGCTGTAATGCAACCTCGTGGGTCACGTCGCGTTTGACCGCGACGAAGTTGACGATCTTGCCGTCCGGGTCCCGAACGGGCGAGATCGTCGTCTCCTCCTCGTATTTCGACCCGTCTTTGCGGCGGTTGATCAGATGGCCGGACCACACCTTACCCGCCGTGATGGTGTCCCACATCGCCTTGTAGAACGTGGCGTCGTGACTGCCGCTGTTGAGCAACCTCGGGGTCCGGCCGACGGCTTCGTCGCTGCTGTACCCTGTGATGCGCTGGAAGGCGGGGTTGACGTACTCGATCGTTCCGTTCGGGTTGGTGATGATCACGGCCTCGTCGCCCTGCTCGACCGCGGCGGCCAGACGGTGTTGTGCTTCCTCGGCTCGCCTACGCGCCGTGATGTCCTCGACGGTGCCTTCGTAGTAAAGGATCCTCCCATCCAAGCCGTGGATCGCCCGCGCGTTCTCGATGACTCGCACCCTGTCGCCCGATCTCGTCGTCCAGAGGGTTTCGAAGTCCCTGACCTCGTTGTCGCGCTCGAGCATCTCCTTGAACCTCCCGCGCGGATACTCCTGCTCGAAACCCGTGGTTTCCAGGTTGCGAGCCATGAGCTCCTCGCTGCTGTCGTAGCCCAGCATGTGGAGGAGCGCAGGGTTGGCAAGCAGGATCCGGCCATCCGGCATGGTGCGGTAGATGCCGATCGGCGATTGCTCGAACAAGCTGCGGTAGCGCTCTTCGCTCTCGCGCAGCGCTTCCTCCGCCCGTTTGCGTTCACTCCTGTCACGAGTGACGCCCAGGATGGTCGCCACCTCGCCGTTCGGCAAGCTGATCGCCGTCGCGACCAACTCGGTTGGCACCGTGCCGCCGTCTTTCGTCGGCTCCTCGACCTCGATCGTGGCGGTGCGGGCCGATTCGTCCCCGGCGGCAATCGCGGCCACGCTAGCTTTCAGCTGCGCCTCAACATGGGGCAGGGACTCGCGGGTCACGGAGTCCTGGAACGGGCGCGCCATGAACTCCTCGGGCGTGAAGCCCGTCAGCTTCTGGATCGAAGGGCTGACGTACGTGAAGCGCCCGGTGGCAAGATCGAGCGTCCAGATCACGTCAGCGGTGTTCTCCGCGATCAGCCGGTAGCGCTCCTCGCTCTTCCTCAGAGTAAGGTTGAGCTGACGGAGCTCCTCGGTGCGTTCCTGCACGCGGTCTTCCAACTCGTTCTGCGAACGCCGCAGCTCGTCCTCCGCGCGCCTCCTCGCCGTGACGTCCTCGAGGATGCCGATGGCCCCCACGACGGCCGAGTTTTTGCCGTGAAGCGGCGCGGTCCGGATCGAGAGGAAGATGCCCACGCGTGTCGTGCCGGAATCGAACGGCCCATCGTATTCGCCCTGCCCGCCGCTGAGCGCAACTTGCAGCGCGGGGAGTACACGCTGGTCCCCCAACGAGCCCAGATCGAGGCCGACGAGGCGTTCGCGATCGCTGCCCAGAATGCTGGCAAACCGCCCGTTACAGTCGGTGATGTGCATCTCCTTGTCGTAATGGACGATGCCAACCGGAGCGCGATCGAAGAGGTTCCGATGCCGTTCCTCGCTGTCGTGGAGTTCCCGCGCACGCCGCTCGGCCAATCCCCGGAACGCCGCGGCCATGGACACAAGGACAAAGGCAAAGGCGATTTTCGCCATCCCGCGTTCAAACCCGTTCTCGCCAACCGCGCCTTCGAGCTGCACGGACGGCTCCGCGAGCACGGCCCCCGTGATGACGAGCGGTATCACCAGGCCCCACACCCACGCCTCACGCCGGCGGCCGAGGAGGACCATGGCGAACCCGACGAGCCCGAGCCACCAGATGGTCGAACTCATGCCATAGACGACAGGAACCAGGAGTGCGAGGGTTGCAACCAGGGCCGTACCGTGGGCGGCTTGCGCGGACCTCTCGCGGGGACGGCGGCGATACCAGAGATAGAGGGTCAGCATCGCCACCGCTCCACCCAGGTTGGCCCACCACGGCGTGAGCGCCCCCGCGCCCAGCGTCAGCACCAGCCGCGCGGTGCCGAAGGCCAGGCACGCCGCGAAGACCGCCGCCATGCCCACGAAGATAAGCTTGTCGCGATCGCCCACGACGTCAACCTCCGCGGTCTGCCGCAACGAATGGCCCGAGGCGAGGGTCATCGATGCCCCTCGGGGAAATCATGAGCAACCTCGTGTCGCTCACTCCGACTCGGGCCGAGTTCGCGACCGGCGGCCGCTGAGCAGGCGAGCGACCTTTTGTGGTCGTGTTGGCGGCGAATCCACGCTCTTGTAACGCACGAGCACAGCCATGGCAAACCGATCCGGGGACTCTCGCGAAGTTGATGGCTCACTTCGTCACCTGGCCTGTTCATTTCTTAACGACTTATGAGCGTAATGTCAACTTGGAACCGATACTTGGGACAGGCATGCGTGGTCTTGGCGCAGGGATAAATGGACGAGACCTTACCGGCCGCACATCCATGTCTGGGCCGGCGCGAATCGCCTTTTGCTGCGAGTCACCGGCGGGTAGGAATAGTAGGTACCAATGAATAGTTAATGGGACCTCCAGGTCCGCTTGAGTTGACGAGTCATGGAGAACTAACCGCGCGAGACTCGGTTCGTCAACTGTGCCGGACCTATGTGGTACCTACACGAAGCCCCAGGATCTTCGATCGCCCACAGGCGAGACATGGAGAGCGACTACACCCCCGCGCCTCCGCGCGGCCGGAGCCGCAGTGGCGCGTCGGGCGGGACCGGCTGCATCATCATCTCCGCAACAAGAGACGAAACGGGATACCTGGCGACTCCGAGAGCTGCGCGATGATCTGCTGCGGTTGGCTGCTCATTCGACCCCTTCCCCGCCCGAGGCCAACGCGCGGAGCACCGCCTGAACTCGCTCGTAGGCATCGCGCGCGAGGAATAGGCGCTCGTCAGGATCAGCAGGATCCATAAACCGGCTGAAAGCCTGCGGCCCGAAGTCGTCCGGGGATCGGAAGCTCGAGCGGAGGATCTCGAGCGCCTTCCGTACCTCAGGCTCGCTCAGGTGCGGCCCGAGCTCCTTGGCGATCGCGGACGGGCCGTCCGCCAGGCTCCGCAGCGTCAGGGCGATGTCGTAGGCGTCCTTTTCCTTTTTGCGGCTTCCAAGGGCATGGGCCTTCATCACGAGCCAAGATCCGACCTCGGGGATGCGCACCTCGGTGTACGCGGCGTTCCTGGTCGGCGACCGGGCCTCGACGGTTGCGCGGCGCCCCGATTGCAGCGCGAGCGCGCCTCCGGCGGCCGGCGCAGGCCGCAGGGCGCGCGCACCGCGCCCAAATCGGAACGGCGAGACACCGGCAGGCATGAGCAGATCGACCTCGACCGGGAGCGGCTCGCCATCGTCAACGTGGACCATCTTGACGAACTTGAACGGGGGCTCCGTCCTGAGGTAGCCGCGCGCCTTGAGGATTTCGGCCAGCCGATTGGCCTCCGCAGGGGGCAGACGCTCCGGGTCCAGCAAAAAATCCACATCCAGGCTGCCGACATGCCTGGGCTCGCTTTCGGGGAAGGCGAGCTCGGGGACCCACCCGCCGACCAGCACCGCAACATCGCCAAACTGGTCGAGGATCTCGCTCAACTCGGCCATGACTCTTCGCGCCGCCTCGACCGCGCGACCGCCGTAGTCGGCCGCCCGGTGCCCGGGCTCGCCGTTCATCGGTCGTACGCTTTCCGAAGGTACTTGGCGAAGACCGCCTGTGCGGCCTCCTCGCCTCGCGCCGGCGAGGCCTTGAGGTCGAGGTACGTCTGCAGCGGGCACGTCACCGGCATGGGTGCCTTCGGTTCGGGGTAGAACACGCCCTCGTCATACGGTTCGAGCACGACGACGTTCTCCCCGCTGCTGACCGGCTTGAGCTCCAGCTCGCGCACAAGCCTCGCGCGACCGCCGCGCCGGTAGACGAAGAAGCGATGCTGCCGGACGAACGGTGCGAGGACCTCGGCGGCCGAGAACGACGCCAGAACGCCAAGTGCGCCGGCCTTGTCCCGCTGGTTCGCGACGGCCAACCGTTCGTGGAGTTCCGGCACGCCCAGCGGGCTGTAGAAGCGTGCCGCCGCGCTGCGCTCGAAGCGGTAGTGTTCCGCCCAGGCGCCCAGCAGCTTCTCGGGCTCACGGAGCTCGAGCCCCGCCTCCCCGCGCTGGAGGAACGCCTGCTCCTCCATGAGCGTCGCAACCCTGTGGGCCTGCCCGACGCTGACCCCGGGGTACGCAGCCTCGGCAAGCTGGCGAACGGTCCACGCCCTACGCTGTTGGGCGGGATCGAGAGCGGCGCGCAGCACGCGCTCGGAACCGGGCGTGAAAAGCGACCGCAAGCCGGGGTTGCGGGCGAACGCGTTCGGAAGCCCGGTGCGCTCGATGAACAGAGGTCCCGAAACGAGCCGGCAGTTGCCGGAGAGGTCGAAGAAACCCTCCCCGGCACGGGCGAGGATCTCGGCCGAGCGGGGGGAGACGTACGGAGCCAGGACAACCGCGTAGTCGCCGAAGCCTTCCATGACGTATTGCTGGTACTCGAAAGCGGCCAGTTCCGCAGCCCGGGGCTTGAGAGGGAGGGTGCGCTCGTCGACGATCCACCGCACTCGTCCACCCCGCTTGAATTGGACCACGAGCCCGGCAATGGTAGTGCCGGACCGGCCCCGCTGGCGCCTGAACGACCCCACGCGGGCCACCGACGGCACCGCCTCCAATAGGCTTCGGAGGGCCTGGAATGACGCTCGCTGAGGGTCACGGTCGTTCATCAGGGAGCCATGTTCACGTTATCGTGAACATGGTCATTATCGTGAACACGCCGCCCCTTGTCAAGCGAGCGGGGTTGGTGGCCGGGAACCGTCAACCCTTCCCTGGCCGGATAGGTTCCAGATCGGATCGGTGCCGATCGGTACAAGGGAACCCATTCGATCGATTGTGCCGTGGACATCGGGTCCCGGACTCAGCCGAGTTGACGGGAGATGGAGGACGAAGGTCGCGAGCCTCGGTCCATCGACCCCGTCCGCGCTCGTACCTGATCGCCGACAGAAACCGGCGTCTGCCGTTGTGCGCGTCGGACCGCCGTTTGCAGCGATCGCAAAGCAGGTCCGCAGGCGTCGGGGAGAGCCGGACGAACTCGTCCAAGCGGTGATGGATGAAATGGGGGACCTGGTGCCTCTATGTCCTTCAACAAGGTGAGATGGTGATACCCGGTACCGATTTACCGATTATGGGACCTCCAGGTCCGCTTGAGTTGACGAGTCATGGAAAACCAACCGCGCGAGACTCGATTCGTCAACTGTGCCGGACCTGGTACCTATCGCTGCCACCTAGGTATGCAGGGGCACCGGGATGATGCCGCGACCAATAGGGACACGTAGTCCCGGCTAGGAGATGGGCTTGACAGGTTCTCCTGGTGCCTCCGGCACGAGGTCGCGCAGGACGAGCTTCAGGTTGCGGGACTTGCCGTCCCTTCGCACGGCCAGCTTGATCGGCGTGCCAACCGCCTCGGTTCGGAAGCGCTCGCGAACGACCGGCAACGACAGCTGGCCGGCAGGCATACCGCCGATCGCGGTGATCCGATCGCCCACCTTGACGCCCGCAACCTCCGCCGGGCCGCCCGCCACGACGTCGACCACTTCGAAGCCCTCGGAGCCGCGGTTGATCCACATGCCGGCCCGGTCGTAGGTGTCGGGTCGCGCGTTGTTCGCGTTGGGCTCGAAGATCAGCCGCTGGCGGCCGTAGTCGAAGGTGACGTTGAACCGTTTGAGCACACCGGCGCCCACGTTGCCGGCCACGTAGGGGTCGATGAACGCCCCCTTCTTCTGCTGCGAGAGGTCTACCACCGGACCGGCGACTTCGAGCGTTCCCAGCCGGAGGGTCTTGGCGCGGGTCACTAGGCCGCGCGCCGGCCCGCCGACGCCCCACCCCGTCACCGCCGCCACTGTGGCCCCGTAGTGTTCCCTGAGGCCGTGCTGCTCGGCAAACGGCGCCAGGATCGAGACCGAATCACGCGCGCCGGTGTCGATGTCGAACTTCCCGGCGATGCCATCGAGGGAGCCCTCGACCTGTGGGATATGCCCGTTGAAGGTGAACGGCACCACCGTGCCCGTTCCGTGGTAGTTGAAGGCCGAGGGAAGCGAAAGGGTCAGGAGTCTCTTCTCGTAGTCCACCGTGGCCACGAAACGCTTGAACACTTCGTAGCCGACGAGGCCGAGCTGCGGCACGCCCTCGACCGCACCGTACGGTCCCAGCGCGAACACCATGAAGACCTGGTTTGTGATCGCGGCATCGCCGATCTCCACCTTCTCGACCTTGGTGACCCCGACGTCCTCGGACTTCTCGCCCACGCCCCGTCCCTCGAACGCGCCCTCACTCTTAAGGCCCAGCTCCTTGGCCAGCTCCGGCGTGACGATGTTGGCGCCACCGGTGTCGCACATCAGGCGATACGGGCCCTTGCCGTTCAGCTTGACCTCCACGTAGATGTGGTTGTTGAGCAGCTCGAACGGGACAGTGGTGGAGGTCTTGCCGTCAGCAAGCACAAAGTCGGGCGGGGGCGGCGCCGGGAGCTTGAATGCGGCATCCTCCACCGGCACGTTGAACTCGACGCTCTCGACCGTTACACGCTGGTCGTAGCGCGCGTCGCCGTTGGTGGACCGAACCGCGAACGCAATCTTCACGCCGCCGACGGTCCTGTAGTCGGCCTCGAACGTCGTACGCGTATCGATCGCCGTCTTCTCGACCGTCCTGTCGATCAGCATCGTCGCGCGATCGATCCATAGGTCGAACGGCCGACCACCCTTGGGTGTGATCCTCAGGACGAAGAACTGCCGACCGTTCCCCTGCTGCGTTCCCGCATCCTCGATCTGGGCCGGCCAGCGTTCGGGGTGCCAGAACCCGTGGGCGCGCCGGTACGACTCGTCGGCCGCCCCGAGGCGGGCGTCGCCGCCCTCCTCCGCGCGTGACTGGCCCGAGGCATCCTGCGACCACGCAACCGTGCCGTCGAACCCCTCGGCGCCGCTCACCGGGCCGAGCTGGAACCGGTCCACGTAGCGGCCGGCGGTCACGTCGTCAAGTGTCACGCCTGTACCGGTGAGCCCTCCGACGGAGATCCTCACCTTCGTCCTCGCCGTGCGGATCGCGTCCCAGGCCGCTCCGCCGCTCGCGGCCTTGACCTTGGCCAGGATCTCGCTGGGGTTGCCGGCATGCACGACACCGGCAAGGAGGAAGATGAGAACGGCGCACACGGAATTCCTGACCATGGGATTGCCTCCAGCGTCTTCTACGCTTCCGGGTCGTTCCAGGTTCACCCCCTATGAACTTGGGCCCACAACCATCTTAGACGATATAGGTATAGGTGCCGGGTCCGCCTGAGTTGACAAGTGACGGAGCACCAAACGCGAGAGACTCGGTTCGTCAACTGTGCCGGACCTGGTACCTATCCCTATCCTGGTACCTATCTATTCAATTGACCTTGTCTTTCCGCAACCGTATCCTCAATGCGACCGGAGCAGATCCCCTGCCTTTCGGGACCATGGCACCAGGCAGGGCTCTGCAAGTGGGAGGACGAAGGCATGCCGCACGCCAAGTCGAGGTTGATCGTGGCTGTCTTGGCGGGACTAGGCGTCACGGCGGCGTGCGTGGCAGTAGCTGCGGCACAGGTCACGATCACTGAATACCCCGCCGGGATCGGGGCATGGGCGGGTCCCTGGGGTATCACTTCCGGCCCGGATGGCGCGCTGTGGTTTGCGGACCGGTATGGCGAACGAATCGGCCGCATCACGACGACGGGCGTGTTGACGGAATTTCCGGCGGGTCTGACGGGACCCGTCGGGCCGATGGGCATCGCGGCCGGGTCGGATGGCGCGCTCTGGTTCACCGATTCCGGGGTTGGCCGGATCGGCCGCATCACGACCGCGGGGGTTGTGACGGAATACTCGGCGGGGATCATGCCTGGCGCCGTTCCAGGTTGGATCACGGCCGGGCCCGACGGCGCACTGTGGTTCACGGATAACGACAACGGCCGCATCGGCCGTATCGCGACCTCGGGCGTGGCGACCGAATACTGGGCTGGGATCACGGCAGGCGCGGAGCCAGTGTGCATCACGACCGGCTGGGACGGAGCGCTGTGGTTTACGGAAGTCATCGGCAACCGGATCGGCCGGATTACAACTTCGGGTGAGGTGACCGAGTTCTCGGCGGGAATCACGCCGGGCGCCGCGCCCGAGGGAATCACGGCAGGGCCGGATGGGGCAATGTGGTTCACCGAATCCACCGGCAACCGGATCGGCCGCATCACCACGGCGGGTGTCGTAACGGAGTATTCGACCGGCATCACACCGCGGTCCGTCCCGTACGGAATCACGGCGGGGTCGGACGGGGCGCTATGGTTCACGGAGCAAGTCGGAGACCGTGTCGGCCGTATCACCACTGCGGGCGTTGTGACCGAATACTCGACGGGGCTCACGCCAGGCTCTGAAGCAGTGGCGATCACGCGCGGCCCGGACGGCGCAGTGTGGTTCACTGAGTGGGGTCAGAGCCGCATCGGGCGCGTCGCGGTGTCTGGGCACATGATTCGGAGGCACCTTGAGCGTGCCACACCCTGATCCACGTGGGTAGGTCGACCA
>Ga0075520_1001847_pt1 | contig 10372 bp, 6 predicted proteins | sample NGEPerB_FD_75100 | JGI IMG/M metagenome (GOLD analysis project Ga0075520, IMG submission 75100) | Arctic peat soil microbial communities from the Barrow Environmental Observatory site, Barrow, Alaska, USA - NGEE PermafrostAB12-B | ecosystem: Environmental > Terrestrial > Soil > Wetlands > Peat ...
ATGCGCCATTGCTAGCTCGCAGGAAGCCCGCGCCTACAGCTTTCTTGTGCTCATGGTGATTATCTCTACCTATTGCTTCATTCGCCTCATTGAAGGCCCGTCTTACAGGTTTGCTATTGTCTATGGCCTTGCCGCCGGGTTTACCTGCTACTTCCATTATTTCGGAGTCTTGGTTGCGGCGGCGCATGCCGTCTCGTTGTTGGCGATGCCGCGGGGCAAGTGGTCGTGGAAGCAGTATTCGCTTGCAGGTGTAATTTTTGTACTCCTGGCCATTCCCATCTTTTGGCTGATTCACGCTCAGAACGTCAGGCACATCTCGTGGGTGCAGCCGCCTTCGCTGCTGGAGTTTTATCACCTCGGTGTGTTTCTTGCGGCCAACGGCGGCAAAGCTGTCGGTGCGATCTTGCTCGCGCTCAATCTCGTAATCGTGGGACTTTACCTCGGCAAACTAAGAACGGAGTGGCGCGAGCGCGACAATGATCTGCAACGCTCGCGTCACGCGTTGGTCGCCAGTTCCTTTTTTTCTCCCATCGTCCTGACTCTGCTGGTATCGATCGTGAGGCCGGTCTTCTATCACCGCTTCCTCATCATCTGCCTGCCAGCTTGGGTGCTGATGACAGCGGTCGGTGCGCGACAGATTCGTCATCGCCTTTGGCGAACTCTTGCCGTTGGGGGTATCTGTGTTCTGTCCTTCGTCAGTACCGTCATTTCTTACACCCGAGTCACAGAAGATTGGCGCGGCGCCACGAATGTAATTCTCTCCTCCGCGCAGTCCGGGGATGCTGTAGTCATCTATCCGTTCTATGCGGTCCCGGGCTTCGATTACTACCGTCAGCACAACCCGCACGCCCCAGCTTTGCACTTGTTCACGCAACCGTACTACGGAGTGGGGAACAATGACGAAACCCTGCTGCAAGCGCTCAGCTCCGACCCTCATGGATTCCGTCACGTATGGGTCATGGTGAGGCGTGAAGGTCCGGCTCGGGACGATCTACAAGATGATTCTCCCGCTGTTGCCGCCAAGTTGCAGTCAGTATTTGGGACGCCCGCGGTTTGGCAATTTAAGGACATTACCATTCTGGAGTTCGGCCGTTAATCACGCCAGGCGATGGCGCTTTCCGTTCTTCGCTGTGCGTTCAGAGGAACGATGAGCCTGCTAGACCGGCCTTACACCTGGGCTGGCGTGGGCAGGAAGCGGTAGCCCACGCCGCGTACGGTGAGCAGGTGTTGGGGATGCGACGGGTCTTTCTCGATATATTTACGCAAGCGCACAACAAAATTGTCGATAGCGCGCGTGTCGGTATCTTCGTGCAATCCCCAAACTTCTTCGAGAATAGACTTGCGCGAAACGATCTTGCCGCCGTTGCGAATCAGATGCCGCAACAGTTCGGCTTCCATGAGGGTCAGGCGGAACACCTTGCCATTGGCCCGCAGTTCAAGCGTCCCAAAATCAACCTGATTGCCTGCAAAGGTGTAAACGTCGAACTCGCGCAAGGAATCGGCCCCTTCCGGCTCGGCGACTCGCACTCCCGCGGGAGGGTCGGTGAGCAAGGTGCGGCTCCAGTCGCGGCGGCGCAACAAGCTGCGAATGCGCGCCAGCAGAATGGCGAGATCGAAGGGCTTGGGCAGGTAGTCGTCGGCTCCGGAGGCAAAGCCCTTCAACACGTCTTCCGGGCGACCGCGTGCAGTCAGCATCAGCACCGGGACGTACTGGTTAGCCTTGCGCAGCTCGGCGGCAACGGCGAAGCCGTCTTTGCCCGGAAGCATGACGTCCAGCACTAGCAGGTCGAACTTGTGGTGGTTCTTCAACAGCAGATCCAAGGCGGTTTCGCCGTCGCCCACGACCCTGGTGGGATAGCCTTCGGCTTCCAGGTTGAACTTCAAGCCTCGCGCCAAATGCTCTTCATCTTCTACCAGCAATATTTCGATCACTGCAAGTTCCTCGGCAATTGGATGGTGACGGTTGTGCCTCGGCCTGCTCCTTCGCTTTCCGCGAAGGCTTTGCCGCCGTGGCGGCGGGCGATGGCGCGGACGATAAACAGACCTAAGCCGCTTCCCTTTATCAGGCTCGTGCCAGGCGTAAGCGCGCGATAGAAGCGCTTGAAGATGCGCTTCAGCTCGCCTCGAGATATTCCAATGCCATTATCCTTCACTTGAATCTGCACATGCCGCAGATCGGGCGTGAGCACCTCAACCCGAATGCAGGGGTCCTTCTGTGAATATTTAATCGCATTGTCGAGCACGTTGGACAGAGCAGTGGCAAGTTCTTCGCGGTCGCCCATGACTGTAAGCCGCTCGGCTGGCCGGCCGTCGGGGGCCCAGTCCATCGCCTGAGGAGACAAATGATGGAACGAGCGCGCCAGATCTAAGGCGTCCTGCACCAGCGGACCAATTTCAACGTCGCTGCGCGAAAGCAGAGCGTTCTTCTGCACCACCCGGGCCGCGCGCAGTACTTGCTCGACCGTGCCCATCAGGCGGTTAGTATCGTCGAGCATAACCTGATAGAACTCACGGCGCTGCTCTTCGTCGACATTGCGCTTCTGCAAAGTCTCCAAGTACAGGCGGATGGAGGTGATCGGCGTCTTCAACTCATGGGTGACCGCATTGAGAAAGCTGTCCTGCTGTTCGTTACGGCGGATCTCGCGGACCAGAAAAATGGTGTTGAGGATGACCCCGGCAATAATAAAGCCAAAGAAAATCACCCCCAGAATGAGAGGCACGATCTCGCGCCAGTTGAGAATGATCCAACTGGTGCTGAGGACCACTGTCGCCGCGGCCAGACAGACGCCGAGCGTAATAAAGAACGCGATGGTTGTTTTGCGGCTGGTAATGCGCATGGGCGACGAGAAGAGGATAGCACCGCTGAAATCAGGATGCGGCTGCCATTACCAGCCACCAGGGGTTAGCTATTGAGCAAGTAGCCGGTCGACGCCTCGCTGGGCGTTTTCCAGGTTACGGGTGATGCTCTGGGCCTGTCGAATGGCCGACAGGGCGGCGGGGTTGTCGCCGCTTTGTTCCAGGGCCCGGGCGAGCAGCAGATATCCCCAGTCCGTAGGTTGCAGCTTCATGGCCTGGGAATACGCCTGAATTGCGGGGCCAACATTGCCGGTCTTTTGATCGACCAGCCCCAGGCCGATCCATGCTTTCGCCAATTGGGGGTCGGCGGCCACCGCGGCTTCAAAGCTCTGCCGGGCGTGGTCCAGATCGCCCAGTTCGCGATAACAGTTTCCCATGTTGTCGAACGCCTTTGCCCGCACGCCGGCGTTCACTACTGCCGATTCCCGGGTGGCGCTGATCACTTTATTGTACTGCGCGATGGCTTGCGGCAGGTTCTTCTGCCGCTGCTCGTAACCACCAATATTGAGGTTGCTGTCGGGGTCGTCCGGGTTGATGGCTACCGCCCGGTAGAAGTGCGGCAATGCCGCTGCCAGCTGTCCGTCGGCCAGCAGCGCCCCACCGAGATGGTCCTCTGCCACGTAGTTGTTTCTGGTGACCGCGACCGCATGCGACCACAGCTTGACGTTATCGTCCCAATAGGAAATCTGGCGGCGAGTCATCATGCCCAAGGCCACCAGCACGACCACAGTGACCACAGCCAACTTCGCGCTGGAAATCTGCTTCTGCTTCGCCCACCCAGCAACCCCCCAGCAGACCATGATGAACAGACCGATAAATGACAAATAAGCATAGTGATCCGTCATCGCCTGGATACCTATTTGCTTAAGCCCGATCATCGGCGCCAATATCCCCAGAAACCAAAGCCACCCGACTAAAAGGTACGGCCGGCGTCGGCGCGATGCGACAACCAGAACCGTAACCGCAACCAGAAAGAGCAGTGCCGCGATTACCCTCCAGAGTGCCAGTGAATCGCCGCTGGGATACGGGTAGTACAGCGCCAAGCCCGAAGGCCAGAACGCGTTGGCTATATATCGTACATACGAAAGGATGCCATTCTGCAAGCGGACGGAGAATGGGTGGAAGTAAATTCCGCTGAGCGTGCCGCCGGTGTGCTCGGCCTGCAACGTAATGGCCGCGCTACCCAAACAGATGGCAAAAAGCGGCAGCTTTTCCAGCACCAGCCACGAAACACTCTTTGCCGGGACCGTCGCCACGCTTCCCGACGACGCCCCCGTCTGGCCCGCAAGCATCCTCTGCAATGGCCAGTAATCCCAAAGCAACAACACAAAGGGAAATGTGATTACCTGCGGTTTAGACATTAATCCCAGCGTAAATAATGCCGCGACCGCGAGGTAGCGCGTCACCCGAGGCTCGCGCGCGTACCAGCGGTAGGCGCCCAACGCCAGCAGGAAAAACAGCGCGCTCAGCAGGTTCTTGCGTTCCGAGATCCAGGCTACGGATTCGACGTTGATGGGATGCAAGGCAAACAGCGCGGCCACCACGAAGCTGGGCCCGGGGGAGCCGGTTGCCCGCAGCAAGACCCAGAACAGCAGCAGCGTATTCAGCCCATGGAGTACGACGCTGGTCTCATGATGGCCGCCTGGATCCAGTTGGAACATCTGATAATCCAGGGCGTGAGAAAGCCATGTGAGGGGATGCCAATTGACAAATTCGTAGGTGGTAAGCGCCCACTTAACTGTGTCCCAGTTCAGTCCCGACTGGACATGAGCGTTTGCGGTTACATAAACGTCGTCGTCGTAATTGACGAAGGGATGATGGCTGACGGGATAGTAGAGGGCCATTGTCGCGACCACAAGGACAATAGCCAAAATCCAGGGCCGCGTTTTAATCCAAGCAAGTGCGCCTTTGTCTTGCGCGGGCCGATTTTCCTTTCGATTCTTCCGCTTTGCTTGCGACCGAACTGACGTCACCCCTGCTCCCGCCCCGTGGCCTCGATGGATAAAGACAGCAATACTCTATCACCAGATGAAAATCCGAGCGTCTGCATTTCACGGCGTGCGCGGGATGCAAGCCGGAAGATTCAGGAGTCTGTTCGGGTAGTGCGGGCCTTGAGGCACGCGTTGGGTAGGTATGTATGGAGACCGGCTTCAGCCGCCGAGGTACCTCGGGCCTAAAGGCCGGTTATTGTATTAGCTTGCTGACGCGGCGCTGAAAGCACCGCACTACCCGAACATCATCGAATGCCATCCGCTCTGGCATTTTCTGACGTGACGATTTACGTTAGAGTGGCCAAAAGCCCATCACGCATAACACCATGATGCGTGGCCACTGGGTCGAGCGCTTCGGAACAGGGTTACAATTGATGGAACACATGTCGAAAACACAGGCCGAAGTGTGCCCTCCTGCCGAGACATCCGAGGAGCCGCGGAAAAGTGGATGGACCATAGCAACACCCGGGCTTCTCATGGTACTGCTGATCGTCGGGCTCTGGATCCTGGCGGCGTTGCTGATCAATCCGCGAGGCGAGTTCCCTCTCAACGACGACTGGTGTTATTCGGGAACGGTGAAGGCACTGCTCGAGGGAGGAGGCCTCAAACTTCCCGGATGCAGCTCCCCAAACATCATTGCCCAAATCCTCTGGGGCGCACTCTTTTGCCTTCCGTTCGGTTTTTCCTTTGTGGCATTGAGAATTTCGACGCTGACGCTGGGCGTAATCGGGGTCCTGGCTTTATATGGTCTGCTGCGCGAGACCGGGGCAGAGCGCGGGACCGCTTTGTTCGGCGCGCTGTTGCTGGCCTTCAATCCGCTTTATCTGGTTCTCTCCTACACTTTCATGTCCGACGTTCCGTTCACCGCCGTCTCCCTCGTCTCCTTTTATTTCCTGGTGCGCGGACTGAAACGCAGCCTTCGGCTGGAGATAGCGGCAGGACTTTTTTTTGCTTGCCTGGCATTGCTGATCCGTCAGAACGGATTGGCAATCTTCATCGCCTTCGGCTTGGCATACCTGGCAAAGTCTGGGTTGCGATTACGTAACATCTTGCTGGCCAGCATTCCCGTGGCATTGGGTGGAGCGGTGCAACTGCTGTGGCAGATGTGGCTGACGCACAAGCACATTTTTCTCCCGGTTTACACCAGACAGGCGAAATGGATGACGTCACCCGATTTCTCGTGGCAAGCTGCTACGTCGTTTGTGCGAGGGCTGGCCATCATTTCCGTGTATTTGGGATTGTTCCTGTTGCCGCTTCTGCTGTTTGTCGGCCGAACAAAATTGGCAGAGCTTTGCCGCTCGCGGCTGCTGAACCTGACGGCGGTGCTGTTGGTGGTGTGGGCTGCCTTCCTGTTGCGCCATCAGCAAATGCCGTTTCTGCCCAATGTCCTCTACGATCTCGGGCTCGGCCCCGCAACTTTGCGCGACAGTTTCCTTCTTAAGCTGCCCTCGCTGCCGACGGCAGGTAAGACGTTTTGGCTCGTAGTCGCGTTCGTGGGGTTGGCAGGCGCGTTCGTTCTGCTACAAATGACATTTCTTGCCCTGGGCGAGGCGCTCAATATCCGACCCATCAGCGCGCCGAAAAGGGTACCGCTGGTACTTTTATTCGCTGCCGGGTTGGTCTATCTTGCCCCGATGGCGATGCTGTTCATCGACATCGAATTGGCCTTCGATCGTTATCTGCTTTTCCTGGCGGCGGTAGGGATTCCTGTGGTCATCCTCATGGTAAGCAATCTCAGCCCCGGCAGGGCCGGATCCGCAATCCGAACTGTTGCCATAGCCAGCCTGGTCCTCTATGGCACATTTTCCATTGCAGGAACGCATGATTATTTGTCCTGGAACCGGGCGCGCTGGCAGGCGCTCAACAATCTGGCTGTGGAACAGCGGGTCACGCCCATCGACATCGATGGCGGATTCGAGTTTAACGGTTGGTATCTTTACGACTTGAACTACATACCCAGGCTGAAGAAGTCCTGGTGGTGGGTGTTTCGAGACGATTTCATGGTCACATTCGGACCAGTCCCAGAGTTCACCGAGATAAGGCGCTTCCCGTTTCGGCGATGGTTGCCCCCGGGAGAGGGCAACATTCTGGTGCTGCGAAGGTCGACACTCGACCCTCGCTGAGTTCTCGCTGTTGTGGAACCTCGCGTTCCCCGAATGGCTGATTCATAACTGAGCGTATCAGTGGTGCATGAATGCTGAACTCTAATTCCGCAAGTGACAACTTCAAGAAGCCCGGCACCTTCAGGGGGATCCAAGCGCTTCGTGGAATTGCCGCGGTCATGGTGGTTGTGCATCACTCCACCTTGTTCTGGAGCCGGGTGACTTTTGCGTTGGCCAGGACCGCCGGGCCGCCAGTGGTGTGGTCCGGCGCAGCCGGGGTCGACATATTTTTTGTCATCAGCGGCTTTGTGATGGCAATTACGACTGCCGGAACCTCCGGAGAAAGCCATCCTGCGCGCAAGTTTCTGGGGCGCCGCTTCCTCCGAATTATGCCCCTGTATTGGTTCGTAACCGGGCTGTTCTTTCTCGAGTTCTGGGCGGTGTCGGTGTTTCCCCAACTCAAAACCGTCGCAGAACATTATCCTCAAATTTCCCTCGGCCTTCTCACTCGGTCTCTGTTCCTGGTCCCTGGCGACAGCCCTCTCGTTGTTGGCGTCGCGTGGTCTCTGTCGTTCGAGGTTTTCTTTTACCTGCTCTTCGCACTTGCCTTGGCTTGCAAAGTGGTTCCCGTTCGGCTGCTTACTCCGCTCATGCTGGGCTTGGTCTTGATTGGTTACTTTCATAGCGGAAGTTCGCCAGTGTTCGCAATGATCACCGCGCCCATGCTGCTGGAATTTCTGGCTGGCGTGATTATTGGAAGCATGGTGGTCCATAAAGTCCGCTTCAGCGTCCCCGTCGCCGCGATTTTGGGAGCGATTGGCGCCGCCGTTATTCTTATTCCATACCGTAATCTGTTTGGTTTTCGAATAGTGTCTGACACCAGCGGACTCAGGGTCCTGTTATGGGGCTTGCCTGCCGCGTTAATTGTCTTTTGTATAGTGGCCCTGGAAGACCGGTTTGGAACAATATGGCCTAAGTGGATGCTCCTGATTGGCGATGCATCTTATTCCCTGTATCTGATTCACATTCTGGTGCTGTGTTTGGTTATCAGAGCGCTTGAATATCAGAAAGTCCTGTTGCCGGGAATCGTTCAAGTGCAGGATGAAATAATTACGGTACTCACCTGCCTTTTCGCCTCTGTCGCTGCCGCACTCCTGCTTTATAAAACCGTTGAGCAGAAGCTCATTCATCGCCGCAAAAGGCCATTGAGAATCGGACAGCCATTAGCTAAACCAGTTTGACGGAAGGGTAGAACCGGCCGGCCAACCACTTGCGTTCATTGATTGCGTTGCTGGATTGAGTTTCGCAACCACCGGAAACAATTTCCATTGACGAAGCCGACGCGGTTACATTTACCATGCCTAGTAAAGCGGTCACACCTGCAATATCCGAACGAGGTGGAGATCTCTAACTCTAGAACGTTTCAGAAATAGCCGGGGTCAGACTTGTGTCAGGGCACGACTTTCAGTCGTGCCGCCGCTGCGGTCCAACATAAAACGGCTTTAGCCGCTGAGGGCACAGGGGCTAAAGCCCACACAGTCATAAAGGCACGTACGGCACGGCTGAAGCCGTGCCCTGTTACAAAACCGATTTTGCAACGCGCTTGAGGAGAATCCGTGTCAATGCTGAGCGAGGCTACCGATCAAAGCAGACCCAATGGAGGAGGTAGCCAGAAGCTGTGGATCCTGCTTGGGGTCTGGGCGCTTGCCATCGTTGCGCTCATACCCGCGCTGTGCCGCTGGACGGCTGTTCCCAAGTCCGACGGCAAGCTCGTCCAGTATTTGGGGTACATCGTTGTTGTCGCAATTTGTGCCTGCATCTACCGTCGCGAATCGCGACGTCTCGCCCGCGCGCAGGCTTTCGTTTTGGCGTTTCTGGCCTTTCTGCTGACTTGCATCGTGAATAGCGTCCACAGTGTCTTTGTTGACCACGGCGTGCCCTACCTCCCTAACTTTGTTTCCAATGTCCTGTGGCAGGGATTGGTGAACGACATGGTAATTCAACTGTCACCCGCAGCCCTGCCTCACTCCTATCGTTTCTTGCCCAACTCAATTGTGCGCTGGATGCAGATGGGCGGATTGGCCTACGAGCCGGCGCGCGATCTTTACCGGCTGGTTTTTGGCATCCTGCTTTTTTATGCCATCTACAAATTTGCCCGCTTGTATACGAATTACCTGGGCGCGGTTATCGCCATGCTGTTCATCGCGGTCCTATATCCGGTTAGTTTTGAGTACTACGCCGGGCAGTTGACCGATCCGCTCTCGCATTTGTCGTTTGTGCTGGCATTCATTTTTCTGGAAACCGAGGATTTTGCATTTTTGCTGACCACACTGATCGTCGGCTCACTGGCCAAAGAAACCGTGCTGGCGATGGCCGGATACTACGTCCTGTTTCGCCGGAACGAAAGCAACTACTGGCTGAAGGCGATCACGCTATGTGTTGCGGGGGGGGCCATGTTTCTCGGTGTGCGCATGCTTATCTTGCACGGCGCTATCCATGAGTACACGCAGATCAGTATCGCCCCCCGGAACATGCCATTGTTGAATTGGAACGATTCCCGCTGGCCGGTGGGCCTTCTCCTCACGGTTGGCGCATTTGTGCCTTTCGTCGTACTCAGCTGGCGAGAAACACCACTCTCGCTTAAGCGCCTGGCATTGTTTTTATTCCCGGTGCTTTTCGCCTCAGGCTTGTTTTTCAGTTTCCTGGTTGAGATGCGCAATTTCATGCCGCTGGTGTTCGTGTTAGCGGTGATCACGGCACGCTATTTCATCTCGCAGTCATCTGGATCGCCGGTCGCGCTGCCGCAGTCAAGCGACGCCCCTATTGCAACCGCAGCTCGACCAGGCTGACGCCGTCGATTATTCACGAAACCTTACGTTTTTTTGAAGGGGCACGGCTTCAGCCGTGCCGTTATGGGTGTAGGGAATTGGGCTTTTAGCCCCTGAGGGAACTCGCACTTTGTCTTGAAAATCCAAGTCCCGCAGTGGCTAAAGCCACCACAAACGGCAGAGTTACGGCACGGCTGAAGCCGTGCCCCTTCAAACCCTGGCCGTAATTATGGACGCCTGAAGGCGTACTCCACCTGTGACCTATGCACCCGATGTGAAGCCGCTATAGAGCCGGATAGCCGCTGTGAGGCGTAGGAAGCCCTTTAGAGGCCATCGCGGGCGGTAGATGATCCGAAGGACCCGCCGGAGCAAGGGCGAGTGCCCACAACGAGAGAAAGCAATACACATTTAACATCGGGATTGAGTCAGCAGCGGTGCAAGGGGGGTGTTACACATGTAACCGGCAATTACCGTAGTGTTGCAAGTTTCAAATGCAGACAAGTTTGTCGCCGAGCGTCTGTGGTGCGTTCTTAGGCTGCCAAATCGAAAAGGCTGTCGATGAACTGAATCTGACGAAGAAGATCATCTCCTGCCA
>Ga0075520_1001848_pt1 | contig 10370 bp, 9 predicted proteins | sample NGEPerB_FD_75100 | JGI IMG/M metagenome (GOLD analysis project Ga0075520, IMG submission 75100) | Arctic peat soil microbial communities from the Barrow Environmental Observatory site, Barrow, Alaska, USA - NGEE PermafrostAB12-B | ecosystem: Environmental > Terrestrial > Soil > Wetlands > Peat ...
CCACGGACGAGGGCGCAGACGACGAGGGCGCGGACGACGAGGTAGAGGAGAGACCACATCAGCCGATCGTACCGGGGGGCCCGAGCGCGAATCGGGGTTTCCGACCCCCACGCGCGCTCTGCCGGTTCCTCGGCGCCCCGTCGATCGCGCTCGACCCCGCCGGCAACTACCCGGTCCCGACCGGGACCACGATGCTGTTCGTCCGGATCCTGTCGTTGGAGCCGCCGGTCGTCCGTGTCTTCGCCCCGGTGTTCCGCGGGATGGCCGCGACGCCTGAGCTCCTGGTGGCGCTCAACGACCTCAACACGGAGCTGCTCTTCTGCCGCGTACTCGTCGTCAACGGCGAGGTGATCGTCGCGACCGAGTTCCGGGCCGCCGGCATCACCGCGGACGACGTGGCGTGGGGCTGCCTCGTTGTCGGGGGCTGGGTCGAGCGGATTGGGGCGACGCTCGTCGCGCGCCTCGGCTCGGCCGGTGCGCAGGTGCCGAAGCGGGCTTCCAGGCTGCTGAACTAGGAGGGACAGATGCCGAAACGACCCGTGGACCCGATGCGCACGCTGCCGCTCCCGAGGGGAAAGACGCTCTACTCGCTCCGCTTCCTCGCTGCGCTCGATGTGGCGGCCGTGATGTTCGCGACGACCCGGCGCAAGAAGACCAGGATCCCGTACGTCGCGCACCTGCTCGGGGTCTGCGCGATCGTCCTCGAGCACGGCGGGACCGAGGACGAGGCGATCGCCGCGCTCCTCCACGACACGCTCGAGGACATCAGCCCGACCAAGCGTGCCCGCCGGACGGTGCGGGCATTCGGCGACGACGTCTACGGCATTGTCCTGGGCTGCACCCAGCAGACTCCGGACAGGGAGGGGAAGAAGGCGCCCTGGCGCGAGCGACGGGAGGCCTACGTCGCGGCGCTCGGACACGAGCCGCGCTCTGTGCTCCTCGTGTCGGCCGCCGACAAGCTGAACAACGCCCGCGCGATTGTGGCTGACCTCCGGGTCATCGGCGAGAAGGTGTGGAAGCGCTTCAACGCGCCGAAAGAGGACGTCCTCTGGTACTACGGCGCGCTCGTCGATGCCTTCCGGGCGAACCCGGCGCACCCGGCCGCGCTCGTCGACGAGCTCGAGCGGGTCGTGGCGGAGATGTGCCGGCTCAGTGGCGCGACTGGACCCCCGAGCGGCGCCCAGAAGACTAGCCTACACCGCCGCCCGGGCGCGACGCGCCGGCCCGCTCACGGGCATGACGCTGATCCACGAACGACCCGCCGAGGCGCTCGGGCGTGAGCAGCCCGGCCACTGGGAGGGCGACCTGATCGTGGGCGCCGGCAACGCTTCGGCGATCGTCACCATGGTCGAGCGCACCACGAGGTTCACGCTGCTGGGGCACCTGGAGGGCACCAGACACGACTCGGCGACCGTGCGCGACGTCGTGGTGGCGGCCCTCGCCGTCTTGCCACCCGACCTGCGACGGACGCTGACGTGGGACCAGGGCACCGAGATGGCGCGTCATGCCGAGATCGCCGCGGCCCTGGGCACGACGAGCATCTACTTCTGCGATCCGCACTCACCCTGGCAGCGGCCGAGCAACGAGAACACCAACGGCCTGCTGCGCGCCTACTTCCCCAAGAGCACGGACCTGTCCATCCACAGCGCCGACGACATCGCCCTCGTGCAAGCCGAGCTGAACCAGCGCCCACGGAAGGTCCTCCGCTGGGACAGCCCCGCCGACCGCATGGCTACACTGCTCGGACCACCGTCCGTGTTGCGACGTTGACTGGAACCCGCCCTGATCCCGTGGGGCCAAATCAGGCCATCATTCCCACCAGAGCCTCCGGCGGTAGTTCAGGTCGTAGCTTGTGAGAAGGCCACCGGCTCTGGCGGCCGCCAGACTCGAGCTGACTTCCGCCGCCGTCCGCTCGCTAAGCGCTGCCGTAATCCCGGTCGTGTGATACGCGCGGGCACCGAGAAGGATCTTCGGCCAGTCAAGAGTCACGCCGCGCAATTCGCTGAACGCTGAACCTAAACGGTCATAGTGGACGCTGCTGGGGCGCGGTGGGGCTCCATACTCCACGAAGAATAGTCCGACGCGGCCGTCGCTCTCCCACGCTACATGGGAAACATCGACGCCGAATTCACGGGCCCTGTTCCGCACCATCCTGCCAAGTGGGTTGTCGGGCAGGCACGAGACCCAAGTCGTTGGGAGGCCGAGTCGACTGAACCCCCGAGGCAACGTTGAGCTCAGCGCCGCCCACGGTCACTTCAAGGCTCGTCGTCTGTTCGAGCCGCCGGTGGCCTGGAGGTGCCAGCCGCACCATGGCCTTCCCAAACGTCACCAGAGTGCTCATCGTGCCCTCACTCCTAGGTCTGCACCCTCACTGCCTGCATACTCCTGACGATCCGAGGCAGCCAGCGCCGTGGTAATCGCGATCGCTCGCTCGCGAATGACGCCGGCGTCCCCGCCTCCCATCAGCCAGCTCCCCATACCGACTGCCAACGCGCCCGCTGAGATGAAGGCGGGAGCGTTCTCGAGAGTTATGCCGCCAGTAGGGATTAGCGGGACTTCAGGCAGCGGGCCTCGCAATTCGCGCACGAAATGCGGTCCGACGGCCGATGCAGGGAACAGCTTGATCGCGGCAGCGCCCGCCCTCCAGCCGGCGAGGATCTCCGTCGGAGAGAAAGCACCCGGGAACACAGGCAGGTCGCGTCGTGCCGCCCACTCGATGATCGCAAGATCGGTGTGGGGCATAACAAGGAACGTCGCGCCGGCGTCGACCGCAGAGCGTGCCTGATCCAGGTCGAGTACCGTGCCCGCTCCGATCAGCAGGTCGTCGAGCCCGAAACGGTCGGCGAGCGCGCTGATGCAGCTCAAGGCCGAGGCGCTGTTCAACGTGACCTCGAAAGCATGAATGCCGCCGGCCAGCAAGGCTTCGCCGATCGAGGGAACCGTGGCCGGATCGAGATGGCGCCCGATTGCGATCACATGGCCCGCCGCGATCGCCGGCGGCACAAGAGGTCTCGTGGATTCGGGCGCAAGGGGAAAGCCGTTCATCATGCTCCCTGGAACGGGTCCGGTAGGGATTGGGTCACCGGGTCGAAGTCGACATCAGGCAGCGGGTGCAATTGTCTGACGGATTGCATTCGGATGAGGTCCCCAAGCTTGCGGAAGGCGCGTCGTCGGTTCCGGCTCGCTCCGCTCCATCCGCGCAGCGGCCGCATCTTCCGCAGCGGAGAGTCTCCCCACCGGTCGGCACCCGCCAGCTTGGCACAGTCGCTGGCGAGCGGGCTCAACGCAATCATCCCGAATGTCGCATACGTCGCCGCGCCCGCGCGACTCACCAGTCGGCGACGGACCCATCGGAGTGGAACCAGCGGTACTGCGGTTCCGGCTCGTACGGATGACGCGCCGCGGCAGCCACGTCGACCACTATCCCGAGGCCTGGATCGGTCGGGAGAGACATCCGCCCGTTGACGATCGCCGGTACGCCATGGACGACCTCGTCCCGCCACGGCACATCGGCGCGGAAGACCTCCTGGATCAGGTGATTCGGGGTCGCAAATGCGAGCTGGAGGTTCGCCATCGTCGCGATCGGGCCCAGCGGGTTGTGGGGTGCGACGGCGATGTTGTACGTCTCGGCGAGGGCGGCGATCCGACGCGTTTCTGAGATCCCACCGGCGTGACAGACATCCGGCTGAGCGACCGATATCGCTTCCCGCTCGAAGGCTGGCCGGAACCCCCACCGGGTCGCCCACCGCTCGCCCCCCGCGATCGGTGTTCCCTCGAGCGCCCGCGCGACTCGGACATAGCCGTCGAGATCCTCCGGCGGGCAGGGTTCCTCGATGAACCACGGTCGCAAGGGCGCAATCGCCCGACCGACCTCGATCGCGACGGACGACGAGGTCCGTCCGTGAAGATCGACCATGACGTCGACGTCGGGTCCGACCGCCTCCCGAACGGCGCTCACCAAGGCGATCGCCTCACCGACGACGGCGCTGTTGTCGAGGAGACGGGCGCGGCCGACCGGCAGGATCTTGAGAGCGTCGAAGCCCGCGGCGATGGTTTCGAGGGCCCGGGCGGCGAACGCCTCGGCCCGGCTGTCGTGGTAGATCGCGTGCGCCTCACCGCCCCCGAGATGATCGTAGAAGCGCACGAAATCGCGGACGGGACCGCCGAGAAGACGCCAGATCGGCACCCCGAGGTCCTTGCCGACGATGTCCCACAGCGCCATGTCGATACCCGAGAGAGCAGACAGTTCGACGGGGCCCCCGCGGAAGAACTGCTGCCGGTAGAGGACCTGCCAGAGGTGTTCGATCCTTCGTGGGTCTTCACCGACGAGTAGTGGGACGAAGTCCTCGACCGCACCGACGACGCCGCGCGTCTTGACCTCGAGGGACGCCTCGCCCCAGCCGATAAGTCCAGGCTGGTCAGTGTCGATCCGGACGAGGACCCAGTTACGCCGGCCGGCATTGACAACGAGCGTCGAAACCTTTTCGATCCGCATTTGTCAGCTCCTCCACTCCCGGGTCGCTCTGGCCACACCAATCAGGCGGCAGCAAGTGGGGCGAGGGCAAACTCGGCCCGAGACTGCTGCCGAATGGCCCCCTTGGGCCGCAAGGGGCTTCAATCCGTCCATCGCGCTCAGGAGCGCCGGTCGCGGCACAGGACCTCGCGGACGTCCTGTGCCGCAGAAATCACGACCTCGCTCATCGCCCGGAATGCGGACTCCGGGTCGCGTTCGACGATCGCGTCGACAACCTGCCGATGGGCGCCCATCGACAGGTTGTCGACGCCGCTGGGGACCTGGGTCGAGATTGTCCGGCCAGCTCGCAGCGCGACAGACAGCGTCGAGGTTAGTTCAGCGAGCAGCTGGTTGTGGGTCGCGTCCAGAATCGATGCGTGGAGCGCCAAGTCGGCCGCAACGTATTCCTCCGGATCGTCGACCGCGGCGGCAAGCTGGTCCATCAGCTTTCGGAGACGAACGGCCTCGTCGTCGGTCCGCCGTGTCGCCGCGAGCGACGCCGCTCGAGGCTCGATGAGAGCACGCACCTCCGACACCTGCTCCTGAAGCCGGCCATCGTCCGTCTCGAACTGCCAGCCAAGGACGTCAGCGTCGCTCAAGCGCCAATGATCGCGGGGCAGCACGCGCGTCCCGAGCTTGGGACGTGACTCGACGAGACCCTTCGCCGCGAGTACCTTGATGGCCTCTCGGACAACCGTACGAGAGACCTCGAGGCTCGCTGACAGACCAGCCTCGGGCGGCAGGAAGGCTCCGGCCTCCACGGCACCGCTGACAATGCGGCGGCCCAAATCGTCCACGATCTCACGATGAAGGCCTCGACGCGGCGAGCGTCCCTGTGCTGGCTGCCCGCGTGTGATCATATAGTATTACTATATTGGCGGCGTCAAGGCTCGTTTCGCCGCACCCCAAGGGCCATCGCAAGGAGTCGATCGCGCTCCGGCAAGTCGGGGCGACAGCGGCCATAGCGCGACGCGACGCGCTCGGGCCGATTCGATCGACCGCTGGTCACATCCTCTGTGCCAGCTACGCGAACGCCCACGTCAAGAAGTCATCCGACTGTGGGAACATTGCCTGCGGGTGCCGGACGCAATCCACCCGCACCAGTGGGCGCGGTCTTTCTGGTTCTTGGAACAGTGCCGTAACGCCGGTGGAGCGCCAATGCGGAGGTCGCCTCGGGTGGTGGCAGAATGACGACGGCCGAAGTTGCAACGCTCGGCGAGGTTCTCGTAGGACTCGTCGCCCAGGAGGGCGGGCCGCTCGCCGACGTCGCCGTCTTTCGACGCCACGTTGTTGGAGCCGAGTCGAACGTCGCGATCGGCCTCGCACGGCTTGGCCGCTCGGTCGCCTTCGTCGGGCGTGTCGGGGCCGACGGCTTCGGGCTCGCGGCCCTTCGGCGGATGAGAGCTGAGGGCGTCGATGTCACGTTCGTCCAGACAGACGCCAATGCCCCGACCGGCTTGCTCGTGCGAGAGAACCGGCGGCTCGGGCAGTCCCAGGTCATCTACCACCGACGCGGGTCGGCCGGCTCACGGCTCGGGCCGGCGGACGTCGCGGCCGCGGCCGGTGTCCTGCGCAACTCGCGCTGGATCCACCTGTCCGGGATCACTCCAGGGCTCTCCAACTCGGCCAGAGAAGCAGTCGAGGCCGCGATCGCCCTTGGTATCGAAGCCAAGGTGACGATCTCGTTCGACGTCAACCTCCGACGCCGCCTCTGGAGCGACACCGAAGCGACACGAGTCCTCGCCCCGCTCGCCCGTCAGGCGTCGATCATCCTTGGGGACGCCGCCGAGTTGAACCTCATTGCCGGTACGACGGACCCCCGTGCCGCCGTCGATGTGCTGCTCGGAGCGGGCGTAAAGCTTGTCGTGGAGAAGCGTGGCGCGGCCGGAGCTCGAGCCTTCGACGGGACGGCCCTCGTCGCCGAGGTCCCGGCGATCGCGCTGCCGGCAGTCGTTGACCCGGTCGGCGCCGGCGATGCCTTCTGCGCGGGCTTGATAGCGGCCCGCCTTGAGAGTCGCGATCTGTTCGAGGCCCTGAGGTGGGGGATCGGCTGCGCAGCGGCGGCCCTGTCAACGGAAGGAGACATCGAAGGGTTACCGAACCGGGCTGAGCTCGATCGACTGCTGGTAGATGCGGCTGTAGACACGATCAGATAACAAGACCAAGGTTCTGCTCTTATCAACGACATGCGGCGTCTGCCCGGCCCGGCCACGACGAAGCCCCGGCGCGAGGCCGGGGCTTCGTGTGAATGGCGCGAACGAAGGTCAGCGCTGAATCCGGGCCGAGCCGCCCTTGGCGAGGGCCCTGACCTGGGACAGGCTGGCCATGGTGGTGTCACCGGGGTACGTGGTCAGCAATGCGCCGTGGGCCCAGCCCAGGCGGACTGCCTCCTCGAGGGGTGCTCCGGACAGGAGGCCGTAGAAGAGGCCCGACGCGAAGCCGTCGCCACCGCCGACGCGGTCGAAGATGTCGAGCTCCATCACCGGGGCCTGGTAGAGCGTGCCGTCGGCCCAGACCACCGCACTCCAGCGGTGGCGGGACGCGGAGTTGACCTCGCGCAGGGTGGTGGCCACGAGCTTCACGTTGGGGAAGCGTTTGACGACCTTCTCGATCACATCGACGAAGGCACTCGCGTCGAGAGCGGATGTCCTGTGGCCCTCGGGTCCGCTGATGCCAAGGGAGAGCTGTATGTCCTCCTCGTTGCCGACCAGGACATCGACGTTGCGGACAAGCTCGGATGTCACTTCCTGGGCCCGCGCGTTGCCGCCCCGCGCACCCCAGAGCTTGGCCCGGTAGTTGAGATCGAAGCTCACGATCGAACCTGATGCCCGCGCGGCGGCCATCGCCTCGAGCAGGACGGCGGGGGTGGTGTCCGAGAGGGCGGCGAACAGGCCCCCGGAGTGGAACCAGCGGACACCCCGGCCAAAGATCGAGTTCCAGTCGAAGTCGCCCGACTTCAGAAGCGCCGCCGCCTCGTTGGCGCGGTTGTAGAAGACGACCGGGGCCCGGACCCCGAGGCCGCGGTCGGAATAGACCGTGGCGATGTTGGGCCCGGCCACCCCGTCGTGGACGAAGTCGCGGTAGAAGGGGGTGACACCCATGGCCCGGACCCGCTCGGCGACGAGCTCGCCCACCGGGTAGTCGACCATCGCCGAGGCGACAGCGGTGCGCAGGCCGAAGCAGTCCGAGAGGTTGGCCGCGACGTTGAACTCGGCCCCAGAGACGTGGATCGCGGCGGTCGTGGCCTTGCGGAACGGGATCAGCTCGGTGTCGAGGCGGATGACCAGGCCGCCCAGGGCGAGGAGGTCGAACTCGCCATCGGGCCCGATCGGCAGGGGGCCGCTCACCTGGCACCGCCCTTGTCGGGCCTGGGCAGCTCGACGTGACCCCCGAAGCCCCAGCGCATCGCCGAGAGGACCTTGCTCCCGAAGTTGGCCTCGCCTCTTGATGTGAAGCGCGAATAGAGCGCGCTGGTCAGGACCGGTGCCGGGACGCTGGACTCGATCGCGGCGATGCTGGTCCAGCGACCCTCGCCGCTGTCGGCCACGACGCCGCCGAACTCGGCGAGCTGTGGGCTGCCGGCAAAGGCCTGGGCGGTCAGATCGAGCAGCCAGGAGGCGACGACCGAGCCCCGGCGCCACAACTCGGTGACCGCGGCGAGATCGATGTCGTACTGGTAGTTCTCCGGGTGGGCGAGCGGGCTCGTCTCGGCGTTGACCTCGCGATCGGCCCGACCGGCGTTGGCGTGGTGCAGGATGTTGATCCCCTCCGCGAAGCTCGCCATGATCCCGTACTCGATGCCGTTGTGGACCATCTTGACGAAGTGCCCGGCTCCGGCGGGGCCGCAGTGGAGGTAGCCCTGCTCCGCGGTCGTGGGCTCGCCGGTCCGCCCGGGGGTGCGCTCGGCCCGCTCGACGCCGGGGGCAAGCGCCTTGAAGATCGGGTCGAGGTAGGCGACCGCGTCATCGGGCCCGCCGAACATCAGGCAGTAGCCGCGCTCGAGGCCCCAGGTGCCGCCGCTGGTGCCGCAGTCGAGATAGGCGATCCCGCGGGGCGCGAGTTCGCGCGAGCGGCGGATGTCGTCCTGGTAGTAGGAGTTGCCGCCGTCGATCAGGATGTCGCCGGACTCGAGAAGCGGGACCAAGGTCTCGATCGTGGCATCGACGCTGGCCGCGGGTACCATCAGCCACAGGATCCGCGGCTTCGCGAGTTTGTCCACGAGCTCGGCCAGGGAGTGGGCCCCACCCGAGATCGAGCCGTCGGCGACCATGCCCTCGACGGTGGCCGCGGTCCGGGCGTAGCCGATCACGGTGTGGCCGTCGCGCTGCCAGCGGCGGCTCATGTTGGCACCCATCCGGCCCAGGCCGACGAGTCCGATTTCCATTGCGTCTTCCTCCTTCAAGTCGAAACAGCACGCTTCGACGAACAGATCGAAGAAGTCCGGCTCGCTTTCCAGTTCGGCGTGTTCGATCCGCCCAATCGTGGCCTCGAGCTCGCGCCTGCGCCGGCCCGAGAGCAGGAGTGCCCTCGCGCCCCGGATCGAGGCGTTGCCGACCCGGACGACGCGCTCGGGAGGGACTCCGGCCAGGAGGCCGATCGTCTGGGCATTGCCCACGTCGAGGGCGTTGGCGAAGGCCCCGGCAAGAGGCAGCCGGTCGATCTGATCGGCCGACACTCCCAGTCGCCGCATCAGGACGGCCTGCCCTACCAGGTTCGCGGCCTTGGCCTGGGCGAGGTTGCTGACGTCCGATCGGTCGATGTCGATCCCGAAGGCGGGCGCGACCTCGATCGTCCGTGCTCCGCCGGCGAAGGTTGTGTCGGGCCGGAGCAAGCCGGCCCTGACGGACTCCGCCAGCACCTCGACCAGCCCGGAACCGCAGATCCCGTCGGGCGAAACGTCGCCGATTATGCGCCAGCTGAAGCCGTCACCGTCCCAGCGGACCGACTCTATCGCCCCGTCGGCCCCAGCCATGCCGTGGCGCACTCCCCCACCCTCGAAGGCGGGCACTGCCGGGCTGGAAGCGGCGATCATGCGCGCGCCGTCGGAGATCACCATCTCGGAGTTGGTGCCGATATCGACCAGCAGCGACACCCCGGGCAGCGCGGCAAAGCCGGTTGCAGCCATGTTCGCGGCGATGTCGGCGCCAACATGACAGGCGATCAGCGGCGCCCCGTACACGCGGCCGTGGGGATGCATGAACAGCCCGACCTCGTGGGCACGTCTCAGAAGGCTCGTCGAGGCGGCCCGGCCCTCTCGCACCGCGGTCTCTGTGATCGAGCGGAAGGGCGACCTCCCGAGCGGGGCGACGTCGAGGCCGAAGAAGAGGTCGCCCATGGTGAGATTGCCGACCACGACCGCCTCGAGGACCTCGTGCCGGTCCACGCCCAGCCGCCGGTAGGTCGCCTCGAGCTCGCGGTTGAGGGCACGGCGGAGGGCACGGCGAAGCTCGCCGGGGTTGGCCGCCTCGTAGGCGATGCGGCTCATGACGTCGCTGCCGCCGAAGCGCTGGGGGTTCTCGAAGGCGGCAGCTTCGATCGTCCGGCCGGTGTCCAAGTCGACGAGTTCGAATACGACCGTCGTGGTCCCGATGTCGATTGCGAGGCCCAGCAGCCGACTGGCAACGGGCCTGATCGCCTCGCCGTCGTAGGTGGCCGTCTGCCCCTGTCGCCCGACCACGGGGTCCAGCTCGAGCGGGGCGTCCGCCTCGGACCCATCGGCCGCTCCGAGGATCCGCAACCGCCGCCGCAGCACTTCGAACCGGACGTCGCGATCGGCGCGCTCTACCCGGCCCTGGCAGGCGAGGCGGAACCCATGCGGCAGGAACGCCTCGGCGCTGCTCGGCGCGTTGAGGCTCTC